>JGI24113J20146_1000164_pt1 | contig 19021 bp, 14 predicted proteins | sample SubbioAug_CSWold_FD_20146 | JGI IMG/M metagenome (IMG submission 20146) | reverse complement strand
GGCATGACATCCATGGAATCCCCTGAAGAGCGCCTCGCGGTGTTCATCGACCACGAGAACGTGGCGATCGGCGCCCGCGACATCGGCTACCGCTTCGACGCCTCGCCGCTGATGGAGGCGCTGGCCGAGCGCGGCAAGCTACTGGTTCGCAAGGCGTACGCGGACTGGAACCTGTTCAGCGACGACCGCCGCAACATGGTCGACAACAACATCGAGCTGCTCGAGATCCCGCAGCGCTCGGACTCGGTGCGCAAGAACGCCGCGGACATCCAGATGGCGGTCGACGCGATGGAGCTCGCGTTCACGCGCGACTTCGTCTCGACCTTCGTGATCGTCTCGGGCGACTCGGACTTCACGCCGCTGGTCGCCAAGCTGCGCGAGCTCGACAAGCGGGTCATCGGGGTCGGCCTCAAGGGTTCGACGTCCGCGAAGCTGCCGTCGGCCTGCGACGAGTTCCTGTTCTACAACAACCTCGAGGGTGCCCCGAAGCGCGACAGCGGCCGTGCCGCCCCGGCCGGCCGGTCCAAGAAGAAGGGCACGGCCAAGAAGTCGAGCAGCAAGGCGAGCGGCGTCCGCGAGATGGCGCCGAGCGACGCCGGTGACGCCGACAAGCCCGCGTCCGCCTCCAGTCAGAAACAGGACCTGCGCAACCTCGAGCGGGTCATCACACGCACCCTGTCGGGCATCCAGTCGTCGTCCGCCGGTGCGGTGCAGGCGTCCAACCTCAAGCGCGCCCTGCTGCGCAAGGACCCGACCTTCAACGAGCAGGACTACGGCTTCCGCGGCTTCCGTGAGCTGATCCGCCACCTCGAGGAGCAGAAGGTGGTCGTGCTGTCCGAGGGAACCGCGAAGGGCGACCCCGAGGTCGACTTCCCCGCGGCCCCGCGCGACGAGGACGCCGCGTTCCAACTGCTGCGCGACACCGTCAAGGAGCTGATGGTCGAGCTCGGCGGCGACCCGCCGCTGTCGGGCTTGAAGGACCAGCTCCGCAAGCGCCAGCCCGACTTCTCGGAGAAGGACCTCGGCTACTCGGGGTTCCTGCAGTTCTGCAAGGCGGCGGTCACCAAGGACGTCGTCGAGATGGACTGGGAAGAGGCCGACGAGGAGTACTACCTCTACGTCGAGGACGCCGAAAAGCCGGCCTGAACTGCGCAAATACTCTTGCCGTCTCTCGCCGTGACAACGGATTGACAACGAGCCGCGTCACTCGGTGCCCAGGATCACGTGCGCGAGGGTGTGTGCGATCTGCTCGTCCGCGGCCGGCAGCACGTGGCTGTACGTGTCCAGCGTGATCGCCACGCTGGCATGCCCGAGCCGCTGGCTGATGACCTTGACGTCGTGCCAGCCGGTCGCCGAGGCGAGCGCCGCGCTGGCGTAGCTGTGGCGTACGTCGTGCAGGCGAATTCGCGGCAGCCCCGCCGCACCAGCGTGACGGAGAAATCGCTCGTAGAAGGTCTTGGGATGGATGGGGGAGCCGTCGCCGTAGGTCCAGACCAGCCCGGTTCGGGATAGTCCCTGCCAGTCGTTGAACGTCTCCTGCCATGCCGGTCCGGCGCGCATTCGTTCCTCGAGTTGGCACCGCCGGTGATCGCGCAGGGCCGCGACCGTGGCTGGGTCCAATGCCATCGTTCGCTCGCCTGCCCGGCTCTTGGGACGGGGCTTCCACGTCAGCTTGTGCCCGACGTGTCCGAGGGTCCAGTCGACCCGCATCCAGCCGGCATCGAGATCGAGGTCCTCCCACGTCAGCCCGGCTACTTCGCCAGTGCGTGCGCCGGTGGTGGCGAAGAGCAGCCAGGCGGCGTACAGCTCGTCGTCGGCGACGTGGAGTAGGTAGCGGCGTAGCTGATCAACGGACCACCAGGACGTCCGCGCCTTGCTGGCAGTCGGCGGCGAGACGGCATCGGCCGGGTTGCGCCGCAGTCGCCCCCGTCGCACGGCGTCTCCCAGCGCTTTGTGCACGATGCCGGCGACGTTGGCAACGGTCTTGGCTGACAAGGGGCGACCGTCGCGGCCGCCGGACGCCTCGAGTTCGTCGTACAACTCGTCAAGCTGCCCAGGCGTGAGGGCTTGGAGCCGCAAGGCGCCGATACGCGGGATGACGTATCGCTTCAGGTCGCTCGAGTAGGCGTCCCAGGTCGCGATCGACACCGTTCCGCGATGGTTTCGCGCATCAGCGGCGTGGCGTGGCTTGATCGACGGCAACCACTCGTCGACGAACCACGATGCGACCGTGATGCGGTCGCCTGCCACGTGGGTGCCGTCCTCCACCCCGTCAAGCGCTTCGCGGAGTGCGCGATGGGCGTCGCGTTTGCGCTCGAAGCCGCGCCGAGTCGTCTGCCGGCGAGTGACCTGACCAGAGTTCGGGTCAACGGTAGGCGGGAGTTCATACACGATCCGCCACCGTTTGCCGTTCTTCGTGCCGTAGCTGCTGACGTGGCCTTTCATCGTCGCTCCGATCGGGAGTCAAGATCTACGAGGCGGTGCGGATCTGTCGCTGCAAACCTTCCAGTGTCGGTACCGCGGGCTCGGTGTCCACGGAAAATTCCGGCTTCCCTGTGGATAGCTACCGAGCGAGGCCGCGCTGGCGCATGGCCGGTCGCTGCCGCTGGTGCTGTTCGGTGAGGAGCTGGATTCGTGCGTCCTTGGCGGTCTGGAGCGTGTGGCGGAAGTCGTCGTGTTGGAGTTCGTCGGTGGGCGGTGTGGGGAAGGTGCGGTCTGGATCGGTGATGGACCAGCGCAGTCGGTAGTCCTCGAGCGTCACGGCGGCGCGGTCCCATGTCGAAGGTCGCTCATCGGGGCGGGGGCCGAGCGCGGCGGTGAGATAGTCGGGCGGGTGGTCCTGGGTGTGGCGGGCGAGGCGTGTTTCGGCGGCGTGTCGGAGCTGCCGGGTCAGCGCGGCATGCTTGGCGGTGAGCTGGCGGACGTGGATGGGCGTGGGCAGCTCGGCGAGTTCGGTGTCGATCTGCTCGATCTGCCTGTCGATGGCGGCGACTTGCTCCGCAAGCGCGGTGGTCGCTTGTCGGAGTTCGGCGGTCTGGGTCCGGTTGCGGACGCGGCCGAGCCCGCGACCGGTGTCGTCGAGCTGGCGTTGCAGGCGTTCGAATCGGGGGGCGGTGTGCTGCCGGGCTGAGACGAGCTCGGACCGTCGTGCGCCGAGGGTGCGACTGTGGGTTATGTCGTCGTCGGTGAGCCGGCGGTGCAGTTCGCGCCACTGTTGGGCGAGGTCGTCGATCTCGGGCGTGACGGGTTCCTGCGCGCGGCTTCGGGCCATGCGGGCGGCGAGTGCGGTGTGGGGGTCGTCGGGTTGGTGGATGTGGTGGTGGATCTCGTCGAGGTGCTGGTCGAGGGTCGTCTGGTAGAGCCGGTTGGTGTGGCGTCCGCGGGAGAGGGCGACGTAGCCCCACTCGCGGTAGAGGGCCTCGGAGCCGAGGATGTAGGTGTGGTCGACGGTGAGGCCTTGGGCTTTGTGGCCGGTGATGGCGTAGCCGTGGGTGACGTGGCCGGCGTCGAGGTAGTCGGAGGTGAGGACGACGGTCCGGCCGTCGTCGGTGGTCGCGTCGATCGCACGTCGGTCGGGGTCGATGCGGGTGATGGTGGCGCGGGTGCCGTTGACGATCCCGTGTCGGCGGCTGTTGCGTAGCCCCACGATCCGATCACCGACCTGCAACTCGACGCCTGCCGTGTTGATGGTCGGGCCGGTGAGACGACCGTCTTGGAGCATGCGGGCGCGGGCGCGATGGTTGAGGTCGTCCACGTCGGCCCGCCGGAGTCCGATCATGATCGACCCGGCCATCTCGTCGCGGGCCGTTCCCCACCAGTCCCCGACCAGATGCTCGCGCAGACTGTCGGGGGTGTCGGCGGTGACGATCCGGCCGTGCTGCCGGTAGCTGTCGAGTGCGGTCGCCGGGTTGCCGTGGCGGAGTTCATCGAGGGCCGTCTGTTCCCACTGATGCTGCTGGCGACGGTTGTCGGTCAGCTCGATGGCGGGGAGGCGGGTGGCCAGCGCGCGGAAGAGGCCGCCGGCGTCGATCTCGGGCAGCTGTCGCGGGTCACCGACCAGCACGACCTTGACCTGGCGTTGGTCGGCGTGGTGGAGGAGGCGCGCGAGCTGGCGGGTACCGACCATCCCGGCCTCGTCTACGACGAGCACGGACCCGGTCGGCAGCACGCCGTCGCCACCGATGGTGAGGCGTTGTTCGAGGGCGGCGATGGTGGTGGATTCGATGCCGGCGGACTGCTCGAGTTCGAGTGCCGCCCGGGCAGCGAGCGCGACACCGGCGACGTGGATGCCGGCTTGTTGCCAGGCGTGGCGGGCGGCATCGAGGGCGTAGGTCTTGCCGGTCCCGGCCTTGCCGACCACGATCTCGACGCCGGCACCGGAGCTGGTGAGCCGCCGCACCATCGCGGCCTGTTCGTCCGACAGCGTCCGGCCACGGACCGCTTGCTCGATCTCTCTCGGGTCGGCGACGGCGACGCCGTCGCGGGCCCGGGCGAGGGCGGTGTTGATGGCGTGGGATTCGGTGAGCAGAAGTCCGCGGGTGGTGTAGCGCCGCTCCCCAGGCCCCGACGGCACCACCCGTCCGTCGGTCAGCCGGATCACGTCCGTGGCGGTGAGTTCGCCTCGGCTGGTGCCGAGCTCGACCAGCTTGGCCGGATCATGGGCGAGGACCTGGTCGGCAAGATCCTCGATGTCGTCGACCGTCGCGCCGGTCGGGAGCCGTTGGGCGATGGCTTGGAGCAGATCACGGCGGGTGAACGACGACGACTGCTCCGTGAGCGCTTCCCGGTCGACCAGGTCGCCAGCCAGCCCGAGGATGTCGGGCGGCTGGGGTGTGGTGCGGCCGGTCAGGCTGTGGTGCCAGCCGTCGCGGAACCCGAGCCCTCGGCCTCGTTGCTGCCATCGTGCCCGCAGCTCGGCCTCCGAGAGCCGCTCACCTTTGGCCTGCCGGGTTTCGAGGGTCGCCACTTGGGCAGCGGCAGCGGAGGTTTCGCCACGGGCGGTCATGTGTTCGACGATCGCGGCCCGTCGTTGGGAGAACTGTTCGATCACTTTGGTGCCGATGCCTTGGAGGTCGGCGTGGCCGTTGACGACCGGACCCCACGCCACCCCCAGGCGACGGGTCAGCTCGTGCCGCAGCTGCGCCTGATACAGGAACCCGGCGGTCTTGGCGTGCGCATACAGCCGACGGGAGTCGAGTGTGCGCCACACGCCGTCGTCGGTGGTGCGGGCGAGGTTGGCGACCAGGACGTGGGTGTGCAGCAGGGGATCGTTCGCCCGTGAGGTCCGATGCCGGAACGCCGCGGCGATGAACCCGTCGACCTTGACGGTCTCGGCCCCGCCAGCGCCACGCCGTGAGTAGCCCGCTTCACGCTCGAGGTACCCGACCGCGGCCGCGACCGCGGCGTCGTGGGCGGCGACCACCTGCTTGGCGGTGGGGCGGTCACCGAAGGCCCAGAGCAGCGACACCGACTTTGGTGGCCGGTAGGTCAGATCGAACCCCGGTACCCGCCTGGCCGGATGCGCCGACAATCGCTCACCGGTGTCGGGATGTTTGCCGTCGAGCACGGCACGCAGCTGCTCAGGCTCGACGGTGCCGGCCAGGCCGAGGCCGCCGCGGGTGAGCCAGCGGCCGGGTTCTTCGCCCTTGGCGAGGTAGTAGTCGGCCGCATCGACGTGGCCGTCACGTGGGGCGACGACCGACAGGTAGTAGTCGGCGCGCCCTGGAGCCATCCGTCCGATGTTCAACATCCGACGTGGCCGCGGGTCGCGCACTGGCCCAGTGCCAGTCTGTGTGACCGTTTCATGGGTCGATGGTGGAGGCGTTACAAGGTCACGTCCAACCTTCGAAACGGCTACTAGAAGCACTGTAGCTGCAGAATTCGTCGATTTCGTGTCTTCGAGTCTCAGGACGTTTCGGGGTGTCTCTCGGGGTGTGTCGTCGTTCGGGTCGAAACTTCTTCGAGATCGGCTGAACGGTTGTGCGACAGGCGCATAGGTGTCACTTCCGGGGATCGTCGGAGACAACTCCCTTCCTGACGCGACCACCGGACACCCCGATGCACCAGCCGACACCGACACCCCGACGTCCACCGGCGTGCACCCGTGTACGCGGCCGTCTGCCCGTCGCGGGCGAGACAAGCCCACGGACAGCGACGGCGTTGCGCGGCGCGGTCTGGGCACCGGGGGGCCGGCGAGCAACTCACCACGACGGGCGCGGCTCACGTCGACGTCGTCGTGAGGGATCCGTGAGTCGCGTCTGGACGATGACCGTGACCATTACCGATCCAAGGAGTCCCCGATGACCATCACCGCACTCGCCGCGACCGACCTACCCGTGCTCATGACCATCGAGCAGACCGCCCGGCTGCTCGGCATCAGCCGCAGCGCCGCCTACCGCGCCGCCGCGGCCGGACAAATCCCCACCGTCCGTTTCGGCCGCCGACTGTTGGTCCCCACCGCACGGCTGCTCGAGATGCTCGGCCTCGAACCGCCCACCGACCCCGCCGCCGTCGCGGCCAACAACTGAATCGCCCGTGCTCGGACGGCGAGCCTCGCGGCGGCTCGCCGTCCACAGCGCTGAAGCTCCAGCCATCGCGTGACGATCGAGTACCGGTCATCGTGGACCGCACCACGACCGAAGCGACCGCCCGTGACCTGCTATTCCGACGGCATCGACGAGCAGCTGGACTGGATCCGTCGTGAGCAGTTCACCCTGCTACCTCACCATCGCGTACATGGTCACCGACCCCACCGACCGGCCTCCGTTCCGACGCGCGATCTACGGCGGGCTCGAAGCCGCGCTCGGCCTGGCACCGCCGCCACCGACTGGGCCCTACCCCGACCTGCGCGCCACGCCCGACCCCGAACCGCAACGGCAGGCGTTCGCGCTCTTCGATGAGATCCGCGACCGCTTCGACCCCGCCGGCAACTGGCTCGGCTCCGCCTTCGCCCTCTGGGACCGACGCCATGAACTCACCCGTGAACGACGGCGCAGAACCAAGACAAATGCGCGGGCGCGCCCGACCGACTCAGCGATCGCACCGGGCCCGGGGGCGGCCTCTGCCAACCTGCTCATACCTGCTGCGGTTCTCTTCTATGTTGGTCGGTTGAGCGGCATCGCGCCGTCGGGGTACTGCGGCACCAGCGATTTTGCTGGGTGCCGCGGGTGGGGCGGGTAGCTTGCGCGCTATGAAGTTGGTCCGAACGTTGTCGGGGCAAGCTCCGACCATGGTCCGCCTGCCCGTTTGGGTGCTGGCGGCGTTGGTCGTGTGGCTGGGCGCTGTGGGGCTATCGACGGCTGGTTCCTCGGATCCGGTGGTTTCGGGCGGGAAGCCGGACGTCTCTGCGGCCGGGTCCGAGTTGGCGCTTGGTCCGGTGGCGCGTTTGTCGTTTGGGCATGACGATGACCGGCAGGCAACGCCGGAGCTGCTCTCTCCGTCGGCGTGGCTTGCGGCGAGCGCATTCGCGATGGCGTTCGCGCTGGCTGGTGGCCGGGGCAGTGTCCGCGTGCGCCGGCGCTCGAGGGCGTGGCAGCAGTCGACCGGTTCGCGTGCCCCTCCGGTTGCTCACACCTGATCTGACTTGTGGTGTGACCCGTCCTGGTGGGCGGACTGGAGTTGTCTCATGGCGTCGAAAGACGTTGCTCGTGCTCGTGCGGGATCATCCTTGCCGGGGCTGATTCGGCGTACGGTTGTCGTCATTGTCGTGGTTGCAGCGGCGATCGGGTCGGTGTTGCTCGAGCCGGTCCGTCTGGGGCTCGATCTACGCGGTGGCACGCAGGTGGTGCTCGAAGCTCGTGCCACGTCGGCCGCGCAGGTCGACGATGACACGCTTGAGCGCACGCTGGAGGTGCTGCGGCGGCGTGTCGACTCGTTGGGTGTGGCCGAGCCCACCATCCAGCGTTCTGGTGACGCCCGCATCATCATCGAGCTACCTGGCGTCACCGCTCCTGAAGAAGCGCTCCGCGTCATCGGCCAGACCGCGCAGCTCAGCTTCCATCCCGTCGAGGGCCTGGCGCAGCCGGATCCGCAGGCCGACACCTCCGATGAGGCCCTTGTCGTCGCAGACGAGGACGGCAGTCTGCTTCGGCTGGGTCCGGCGGCGCTCACGGGCGACGCCGTCGAGGACGCGGGCATACAGCTCGGGACGTCGGCTGCGGGCCAGTTCGACGTCACGGTCGACTTTCGTGGTGAGGGTGGACAGGCTTGGCAGGACTTGACGGCCGACGCTGCCTGTGCGCCGCCCGGCGATCCTCGGCGTCGCGTCGCCATCGTCTTGGACGGGGAGGTCATCTCCAGCCCGCAGGTGGTTCCCACGGTGAGCTGCGGTGCTGGCATCCCCGGAGGGTCCACGTCGATCACTGGCGGCTTCACCGAGCAGGAGGCGGCGGATCTGTCGCTGCTGATCCGTGCAGGGGCCCTTCCGGTGCCGGTCGACGTTGTCGAGCAGCGCACGATCGGCCCGACGCTCGGTGCTGCCGCGATCGACGCTTCGATAGCCGCAGCGCTCATCGGGGTCGCGGCCACGTTGCTGTTCATGGTGTTCGCGTACCGGCTCTACGGCATCGTCGCCGGTATCAGCCTGGCTCTGTACGGGTTGCTGTCGTACGCGGCCCTGACCGCGATCGGTGCGACACTCACGCTGCCAGGCATCGCCGGTTTCGTCCTTGCCGTTGGCATGGCGGTCGACGCCAACGTGCTCGTCTTCGAACGGGCGAAGGAAGAGCACGCCGCAGGGCGCAGCCCGCGCGCGGCGACCCAGACGGGTTTCGAACGTGCGTTGACGGCAGTCATCGATTCGAACGTGACGACTTTGATCGCGGCGGTGCTACTGATCTTGTTCGCCTCCGGCGCGGTTCGCGGGTTCGGTGTCACGCTGACCATTGGCGTCATCGTCTCGATGTTCACCGCGCTGGTCGTCACGCGCGTCATCGTGGACTGGCTGCTGCGCGTGCCGGCTCTGGCGCAGCGCGTCAACGTGCTGGGCCTGACCGCCTGGCGGCAGCTGCGTCGCTGGCTCGAGCGAACACCACCCGACCTGATCGGGAAAGCTCGCTGGTGGTTGAGCGGCGCTGCTCTCGCCGTGCTGATCGGCATCGCCGGGATCGCATCGCAGGGCATGACCTGGGGGCTGGAGTTCACCGGCGGGCGGCTGTTGGAGTATCGCACCGAACAGGCCGTCGACATCGACCAGCTGCGGGGTGACCTCGCCGGCGTCGGCCTGCCTGCGGCGCTCGTGCAGAGCTCTGACGATGAACAGGTCTCGATCCGCACGAGTGGACTCGACGCCGCACAAGAACAGTCACTGCGTCGTGCCTTGCAGGCACGCGGTGGCCAGCTCGAACTCATCCGTGACGAGTTCATCGGCCCGACGATCGGATCCGAGCTACGCCGCAACGCGCTGATCGCTCTCGGCATCGCCCTGACGGGGCAACTGCTGTATCTCGCCGTGCGGTTTCGCTGGACCTACGGCACCGCAGCAGTCGTAGCCATGGCCCACGACGTCGTCTTGCTGCTCGGCGTGTTCGCCTGGCTCGGCAAGACCTTCGACGGCGTGTTCTTGGCAGCGCTACTCACCGTGATCGGTTACTCCATCAACGACACCGTCGTCATCTTCGACCGCATACGCGAGCAACGCGAGCGAGATCCCAAGGCACCGCTGGCGGCTCTGGCAAACCAGGCACTGGTCCAGACCCTTCCTCGCACCGTCAACACCGGCATGGGGGCACTGTTCATCCTGGCCGCCCTGTACGTGCTGGGCGGCGACACCCTGGCCGACTTCGCGCTCGCGCTCATCATCGGCACGACCGTCGGGCTGTTCTCCTCAGTCGGGGTCGCCGCACCGCTGTGGCTGTGGCTCGAAGGGCTGCGTCCGTACACCCCGCCACCACCTCGGCCGAAGGCGGGAAAGCCGACCGGCAACCGAGCTGTCGTATGAGCCGGCAAGCGGCCGCGATCCGGCCACGATCAAGGAGACGCCAAGTTGCGTGACACTGGCCCGGAACCGACCGATGGCTACCTGCCGCCCCTGCGCCGCCTGCACCTGGCGTTGGAACGTGTGCAGTTCCAGCTGCAACATCTTCGAGATCGCTATGACCAGGACACACAGCCAGAGCTGCGACGTCAGCTGCAGCAGATCATCGATGAGGCGGCCGCTACCAGCGCGGAGATCTACACGTCCCCGCCCGACGGGACGCCGGTACGGATCAACGAACTCGTCGACCGCATCGTGCGCGCTCACGACCCGGCCGGCACGCGTGTGCACCTGGAGATCCCATCGCTGATCATCCGGCTGGACGAAAACCGCCTCGAGCGGATCATCGACAGGCTGCTCATCACCGCCCTGCACGACGATGCAAGCGCCACATTCACGCTACGAGTGACCCTGGCAGCCTCGGGCATGCACCTGACTCTGACCGCTGACGCAGAGGGAGCGGCCCTACCACCGACGACCGCCGGCTACCTGCAGGATGCCAGCGCCCTGGCCGCCGAGCAGGGCGGCCATCTGCGTTTCGAGCCCGGCACGGCAACGATCGAACTGTGGCTTCCGAGTACCGCGCGATGAGCAGAGGAGCGTGGCCTTCGGGGTGCCCGACATGAATCCGCTGCCTACCCGCCAGCAGCTGGAATGGGTGGTGCCTGCCGTCGCCGTGCTCGCCACCTTGGCCGTGACCATCACGGCTGCCGACGCGCTCCCGGTGCGGCTGGCGACCTCCTGGTCACACGACGGGCAGCCGTCACGGCACGCCCCGCGCGAATCGGAACTGATCCTCGGCGTCGTCGTGGTCGTGCTCGGTGGCGCCTTCGTCGCCGTGGCGGACCGGCTCGACGTGATCGTTGGACAGCGTGCTCTGATCGCTTTCGGCAACGCGGCGGCCGCCGGCTGGGCCGCGCATCGGCTCAGGATCATCGTCGCCAACCTGCATGTCGAGCACTGGGCAGACGCCAAACCGACCGTAGGCCTGCCCGTGGTCGCGGTGTGTGCTGCTGGAGCTGGCCTTCTCGGATGGTTCCTCAGCAGCCATCGCCGCACCCCCCGCGACCGCTAGACCTCACGCCAAAACTGTTTGGAGTAGCCCCTTGCAGGTCACCCTCGGTGTCGACACCTTCCTGCTCGTCGGCGCGATCCTGGCGCTGGCCGCCATCGTCGTCTCCGCCCTGACGACCCGCTTCGCGCAACGGCTGCGCGTGCCAGGCGCCTTGCTCTTTCTCGTCGTCGGGATGCTGTTCGGCGACGACGGCCTGAACCTGATCAGCCTCTCGAACGCCGAACTGGTCCAGAACGCAGGTGTGATCGCACTGCTGTTCATCCTGCTCGAAGGCGGCTTGACCACAAAGCCGACCGACCTCAAGATCGCGGCGCTACCCGGTCTGCTGCTGTCCACGCTCGGTGTGCTGATCACTGCGGGAATCACCGCGGTTGGCGTCTGGCTACTACTCGACGTCGACATCGTCACCGCCGGGCTGATCGGCGCGGTCGTCGGTTCGACCGACGCGGCCGCCGTGTTCTCCATGATGCGCACGACACCGCTGCCCCGCCGCGTGTCCGCCCTGCTACGCGTCGAGTCCGGATCCAACGACCCGATCGCCGTGATGCTCACCGTGGGCCTGCTGGCCACCTACGACCAGGGCGCCACCGCCACGCAGTGGGCGAGCTTCGCGCTCCTGCAACTGCTGGGCGGTGCCGCAACCGGGGCCGTCGTCGGCTACCTCGCCGTCCTGCTGCTCCGTCGGCTGCCGCTCGGAAGCGACGGGCTGTATCCGATCGCTATCGCCGCTGTCGGTGCCCTCGCCTACGGCTTTGCCGTCGCCGTGGGAGCCTCCGGGTTCGTCGCGGTCTATCTCACCGGTCTGCTCGTGGGCGCACTCCTGCCCCGCCATCGCCGCAACATCCTGGGATTTCATGAAGCACTGGCGAACGCGGCCGAAATCGGGCTGTTCCTGCTGCTCGGCCTGCTCGTCTTCCCCACTCAACTTGTGGCGGTCGCCGTTCCCGCACTGCTGGTCGCCGCAACCCTCACCTTCATCGCCCGTCCGGCTGCGGTGTGGCTGTGCACACTCAAGCAAGACTACGAATGGCGAGAACGCACCGTGCTCAGCGCCGGGGGGCTCAAAGGCGCGGTCCCCATCGTGCTCGCGACGTTCCCGCTCACTGCCGGCATCGACGACGCGCCCCTGATCTTCAACGTCGTGTTCTTCGTCGTGCTCGTATCCGTCCTCGTGCAAGGCCTCGCCCTGCTGCCCATCGTGCAGCGACTCGGCTTGGAGCAGGCCAGCCCAGCGTGGGCACCCGTCGCCCAGGCCCTACCGCTCGAAGGCATCGAGGTCGACCTCATCGAGATCTCGGTCACCGCCGACCTCTACCTCGCAGAACGCCGCCTCGCGGACCTCCCGACACCCCGTGGCGCCATCGTCACGGCCGTCATCCGTAACCATCACGTGCTCGTCCCAAGCGGCAACACCATCATCGAAGTCGACGACGTCCTGCTGATCACCACCGAGCGGCGCCCGACCACGCCTGAAGAGCTCACCGCCTGGGCTCGCGGTGAGCCTCCACCCCACCCGAACCGGTAAGTCAGTTCGGACTCATCGACGCCACCACACGCCGAATGTCTTCCTCGGCCACCGTCGCCATCGACGACCTTGTCGACTGCTGTGCCGCCAACACACGCCCCCTCGCAACGACGCCAGTCAGCAGCGTCACGTACGACGCCAACGTCCACGCGAAGATCGCCGACACGAAGCTTTTCCCCAAACCCGTTACCGGTGCCTCAAACCCCGCCGTGCTGACCACCGAGAACGACAACCACAGCCCATGGACGAACGACGTGCCCTCAGCCCATGACAACGCCGCCCCTCCCACGAGGGCGCAGGCGACCAGCGACACCACGCCAATCACGAAGGCCCACCTGATCTGCCGCTCCATCCTCGCTCCTCGCATCCCGACCGGGAACCGGGTCGGCCGTCAGCCGCCAGGCCGGCGCCGCGGCGGCGATCTTCACACACGGTGACGCTGCGACGTCGAACCCGCAGTACGAAAGGCGAGATGTCAGCGGGTGATGGTGCGGTCGGCGCGCCTGTGCCGGATGACCGTGATGGCGACGGTCAACACGGTGAGCGGCAGGACGAACCAGGTGATCGCCGCCGCGAGGTGGTTTGCCAGCCCGTGGCCTGAGGCGTCGACGACCAGGTAGGCGATGTAGGCGAGGTAGTAGCCGAGGAAGACCGCGGCTTCCCATCGGGCGATGGCGTAGCCGGTGAAGAAGATCGGTAGGCAGGCGATGGCGACGCCGATCATGATCGGGATGTCGAAGCTGAGTGCGCCGTCGGGTACGGGGATGCCGTCGGGGGCGACGAGGCTGCCCAGGCCGAGCACGGCGAGGATGTTGAAGATGTTGCTGCCGATGACGTTGCCGACGGCGATGTCACGTTCGCCTCGGATGGTGGCGGTCACCGAGGTCGCGACCTCGGGGAGCGAGGTCCCTACTGCCACGATGGTCAGTCCGATGACCAGCTCGCTGACCCCGAGTTCGCTGGCGGTGGTGACGGCCGCATCGACCAGCCACTGCGAGCCAACGACCAGCAGCCCGAGGCCGGCCAAGATCAGGGCGACGTTGATCACCGGTCGCGTGCGCTTGGCCGGCTTGTCGAAGGCGTGTGCGTACTCCTGCTCGATCGCGGCGGTCTCGCGCCGGCTTTGGCGGATCAGAAAGATCGTGTAGGCGATGATGCCGGCGAACAGCACCGCACCGTCGAGACGGCCGAGGTTGCCGTCGAGGGCGAGCAGCAGCGTCGCGATCGAGATGCCGATCATCAACGGCACGTCGAAGCGGACCAGCTGTTGTGCCACCACGAGCGGGGCGATCAGGGCAGACACACCGAGGATGAACAGCACGTTGAAGATGTTGCTGCCGACCACGTTGCCCAACGCAACCTCGGCCTGCCCGGCATAGGCCGAGCCGACCGTGACCGCCATCTCCGGCGCGCTGGTACCAAACGCCACCACGGTCAGACCCACCACCAGCGGCGAGATGCCGACCGCCACAGCCAGTCGCGACGCGCCGCGGACCAGCAGCTCCGAGCCGACGATGAGCAGCACCCCGCCGAGGAGGAACAGCACGTACGGGTTCGAGGTCATGACGTCTCCACTTCACCGTGATGGTTGTGCCGAGACAGAACGATCATCATGGACGCCGACTCCGGCCGGTCGCCGACCTTCGCACCGTCGCCACCCGTCGGAGGACGAGGAACCCGGCCACGACGATCGCGAACGTCAACGCCAGGCGCGTGTAGGCACCGGCGTAGCTCTCGATCAGCGGCCACTGCGCGCCAAGGAGGTAGCCGGCACAAATGAACAGCGAGTTCCACACGACGCTACCCACCGCCGTGTAGACCACGAACCTGGGCAGCGGCATCCGGGCCACCCCAGCGGGGACGGAGATGAGGCTGCGCACGATGGGGATCATGCGTCCAAACAGCACCGCGAGGGGCCCCCACCGCTCGAACCACCGCTCGGCCCTCACGATGTCCTCGGCATCGACGAGCGGGATTTTCGAGACCACATCCACGAGCCGGTCGCGACCGACCACAGCACCAAGGCCGTAGAGCGCCAGCGCCCCGATGACGGAGCCTGCTGTTGTCCAGATGATCGCTTCACCCAGCGAGAACATTCCCCGGTGAGCGGCGAACCCCGCGAGCGGTAAGACGACTTCGCTCGGCAGCGGTGGGAACAGGTTCTCCAGCGCGACCGCCACACCTGCGCCGGCTGCGCCCAGCCACTCCATCAGACCGACCGCCCACCGCTCGATCGCGGCAGTCGCTGGCGTGGACGAGAGCACATTGGCGCCTTCGGACAGGCCGCGACGTCGCGTCGCGGCGCTCTACCGAAGGTCTCCCTCCCACACCACAAACCAAGGCCGATGCGGCGCGACACCGGGCTCCTTGAGGAACCGTCCTGACGGCATCGACGAGGCGAGGTACTCCCCTTCGCCCGCGCAAGATACAGCCCGCCATGCCCGCCCGTGGGTAACGCCGGGATCTCGCTGTCGGATGTGCGTCTACTTCAGGTGCTCGGGACGCAGCGTCAGGATGGGAACGGGAGCGTTGCGGATGACGTCGGTGGTGACGCTTCCGGTGAGTATCCGGGCGAGGCCGGTGCGACCGTGGGTGGCCATGACGATGAGGTCGGCGTCACGGTGGGCGGCTTGGTGGATGATGCCGGATGCGGGCTGGGTGTCCTCGACCAAGTGCCAGCGCACGTTGAGGCCTACCTGGGTGAGTTCGTCGGCGGTGCGCCTGAGCTCGTCGGCGACGACACGGGTCTCCACGGGAACGGTGATCTCGCCGATGCTGGGATCCCCGAGGGGGTAGGTGACGTGGATGAGAACCAGTTCGAGTCCGAGTTCGGTTGCCCAGGTACGCGCGGTGGGCACGATGCTGGCCGAGGTTGCCGACCCGTCGAGGCAGACGAGCAGCCGTCGTAGGTCGCGTTGGTGGGTGGGTGCGCGCAGCTTGGGGCCGGTCACGACCAGGGGGGCGTTCAGGTGGCGGATGACCTGGCCGGTGACGGTGCCAAAGAGTGCTTCTCCGGCGGCGCTGCGACCTCGGCTGGCCATGCACAGCAGGCCGGGAGGGTCGCTGGCGCGCATGTATTCGCCGATCGCCTGTGCGGGGTCCGGCGCCTGGATCACGCGGACGTCGTGGCCTGCAGGCTGGGCTTCTGCGGGCAGGTCGATGTCGGTGGCCACGTGGAGAATCTCGAGGCGTGCCTGCCAGGTGTGGGCCAGCTGCTGGGCATAGGGCAGTGGGGCGAGGGCGCGATGGGCGCCGTCGAAGGGCAGGACGATCCGCTCGTACATGCGTGCTGCCTGACGTGATCCGGGCTGGTGACTGTAGGTGCCCGCCGGGACAGCGCCGTGGACGGCACCTGGTTTCGCAGGAGCGGGGCCGTCTTCGCTGATGGCGGGGCGACACCGGCAGCGGAGGTGGTGTGGACCCCGACGCAGCTAGACCTCGAGCCGGGTACGCGAACGCCTCGCGGACTATCAGCCTGACAACGAGACGGCCCACACGGGGGTTGGAGGTCGTCGCCCGGTTCGCCTGCGCCCACTGTGGACAGCTGCATCTGGATGCTATCCGTGCCCGGGTGCAGGTCGAGTTGCCCTTGTCCACCTCTGGCACCCCATCCTCGTAGCTGGCCGCTGTCGACACCCGGCGCAGCAGGGGCGGGGCAAGCGCAGGAAGTAGGATTGCGTGTCCCCCGCGACACCATTGTCTGAGGTGGACGTGCAGCTCACGCTCGAGATCGACACGGTGCTGCTCGTCGGCGCGGTCATGGCCCTGTCCGCCGTGTTCACCTCTGCGGCGATAACGCGCCGTTCGCGGCGGTTCCACATCCCCGGTGCGCTGCTGTTCCTCGTGCTGGGGATGGTCTTCGGAGACGACGGGCTGAACCTGATCAGCCTCGACGACGCCGAACTTGTCCAGAGCATCGGCGTAGTTGCGCTGCTGTTCATCCTGCTCGAGGGCGGGATGACCACCAAACCCACCGACCTACGCCTCGCGGCGCTGCCCGGCCTGGCGCTCGCAACGCTCGGGGTGGCGCTCACCGCCGCGATCACTGCGGTCGGAGTCTGGCTCGTACTTGACGTAGATGTGGTCACTGCGGGGCTGATCGGCGCGGTCGTGGGCTCTACCGACGCGGCCGCCGTGTTCTCCATGATGCGCACCACCCCGCTGCCCCGGCGGGTGGCCGCCCTGCTGCGGGTCGAGTCCGGCTCCAACGACCCCATCGCCGTTATGCTTACCGTCGGGCTGCTGGCCACTTTCGACCAGGCCGCAAGCGGCGGCCAGTGGGCATGGTTCGCGGTCGTCCAGCTCATCGGTGGCGGCCTCGTGGGAGCCGCCGTGGGTACCGGCGCGGCGTGGCTGCTGCGACGGTGGACCCTGCCCGTCGAAGGGCTGTATCCCATCACCGTGGCCGCTATCGGTGCCCTGGCCTACGGGCTTGCCGCCACTCTCGGCGCGTCGGGCTTCGTAGCCGTCTACGTCACCGGCCTGCTGGTCGGTGCGCTGCTGCCCCGCCACCGCCGCTTCATCCTGGGCTTCCACGAAGCCATCGCCAACGCCGCCGAGATCGGACTCTTCCTACTGCTAGGGCTGCTGGTGTTTCCCTCCCAGCTCCTGGACGCCGCCGGACCCGCTCTGCTTGTCGCAGCGGTACTCACCTTCGTCGCCCGCCCGGCCGCCGTGTGGCTCTGCACGGCTCGGCAGGGCTACGCCTGGCGCGAGAAGACCGTGCTGGCCGCCGGTGGACTCAAGGGCGCCGTACCCATCGTGCTGGCCACTTTCCCCCTGACCGCAGCCGTGCCCAACGCCCAACTCATCTTCGACGTCGTCTTCTTCGTCGTCTTGGTCTCCGTGCTGGTCCAGGGCATCTCCCTGGTGCCCCTCGTCCAGCGGCTCGGTTTCGAGCAACCCCAGCCCGCCTGGGCCCCCGTCGCCGAAGCGCTACCCCTGGAAGGCATAGAGATCGACCTCATCGAGGTCCACGTCACCCCGGATCTCGCCCTTGCCGGCAGGAGACTCGCAGACGTGGCGGGCCCACCCGACTCGATCATCACCGCCATCATCCGCCACGAAGACGTCCTCATACCCGGCGGCGAGACCACCATCAAGATCGACGACGTGCTACTGATCACCAGCCGACGCGACCCCGACGCACTCCAGCGCCTGACCGCATGGGCCCGAGGCGAAACGTGGCAAAGCTGAGCGAGTCTGGCTTGAGCGCGTACGACGCCAGCGTCCACGCGAAGGCCACGGTCACCACACCACGACCGCCTCTGCTGGCCGGCGCCTCGAACCCGCGGTGCTGACCCCCGGGAGCGACCAACCACAACCCATGGACCACCGACGTCCCCTCCGCCGAGGGCCAGGCCCCAACACATCGCAAGCGACCAGCGACACGCCCCCCCACGAGTGCCCGCCTGATCTGCGGAGCCATCCTCACCACCGCACCGCGGAACACAGCGGCTGCTGGGTCACCGTAGGCGCTCCCCGACCCCAGTCGCGGAAACGTTCGCACCACAACGATGAAGGAACACGCATGGGCAAGATCGTCGTCGGCGTAAACGGATCCGACCCCTCGACGGCCGCCCTGACATGGGCCGTCGATGAGGCGCGTCTACGCGGATACATGGTTGAGGCGGTCCTCGCCTACGACCTGAAGCGTGTGTTGGGATCCAACTATCCGCAACCGGCGACGAAGCCGGGCGTCGACCTACAGGCCCGCATGATTCGAGCGCGCGCCCAAGACCTACTGCACGACACGCTGCGGTGTGTAGATGCCGGGCAGGTGACGGTGGAACCCATTCTGCGGGAGCGATCGAATCCGGTCGACGAACTCGTGCAACGGTCACACTCAGCCGAACTCCTCGTGCTCGGCACCGGGAGACGTTCACGCTTCAGTCACCGGTTCAACCCCTCGATTGCCGTCCGATGTCTCGACCGCGCCCGGTGTCCGGTCGTGATCGTGCCGGAACCCAACGAGCCAACATGACCGGTCGAGCAACATCCGCAGCAGAGGCAAGGACCATCCTGTCATCATGAACCGCGGTGGGCTCGTCGGAGGCACCCCTCCGATGAGGCCACCGCCGTCTAGGCGTCATCATGAGGTCGTCGGACGGGATTCGCGGCCGAACGTGACAACGCCGTGACAACGAATGCGCGGGGATACGCCGAGGTGGCGCGAGATCGCAAGGGATTACACCCATGTATTTCTGCAGGTCAGAGGCACATTCGGTGACGGGCCGACACGCGCCGGAATGCGCCCAGCGGGGAGTACTACCTCTACGTCGAGGACGCCGAAAAACCCGCCTGACCTGGTGGACGCCGGCGAGTCCCGCCATGCGGTCGGAGCCGGGCGGACCAGCTCAGGTTGCCCGGTGCTCACCGCGCGCCCAGGCGGTCAGCCGCTCGAGGGCCGTGCGATCCCGTTCTGCGGTGATGAGCAGGACATCGTCGG
>JGI24113J20146_1000158_pt1 | contig 19228 bp, 17 predicted proteins | sample SubbioAug_CSWold_FD_20146 | JGI IMG/M metagenome (IMG submission 20146) | reverse complement strand
ATCACCCACCGCCACGTCGACCACTGCATCGACCTGATCGGCATGTACTACGGCCTGCGCTTCCACCGCGAGGGCGCGAAACGCATCGACCTGTACGCCCCCGACGAGGTCGTGGCCACGCTCAAGGGCCTGCTGTCGACCGACTCGGCGCTCGGCTTCGACGAGGTGTTCGACGTCCACCGCGTGACCGGCGGCGAGCAGGTGACGGTGGGGCCGATGACGCTGAGGTTCGCGGACTCCGTGCACCCGGTGCCGACCGTGTCCGTCGCGATCGAGCACGGCGGCCGCCGACTGGTGTACTCGTCGGACTCGGCCGGGGGACCGGCGCTGGTGGACCTCGCCCGCGGCGCAGACCTGTTCCTGTGTGAGGCGACCTGGCAGGGCGATACGGGCGACTTTCCGCCCGGGATGCACCTGACCGCCCGCGGCGCCGCCGACGTCGCCCGGGAGGCCGGTGTCGACCGACTCGTGCTCACGCACGTCCTCGGCTCCCTCGATCCCGCCCGGTCGGTCACCGAGGCCGCCGAGCGCTACGAGGGCCCGATCGAGGCGGCCGCGGACTTGAGCCACTGGGCGCTCTGACGGTTCCAAAAGGTCGAAACGCTGCCATTCCCGTGAACGGTGCGTATCTTCCCGGCACGGCGTCTGGTGGAGGGCGCCTCGAGAGGGGCAATCACATGAAGCGCATCATCCTGCTCGCGCTCGCGACCCTGATGGTCGTGGCGTCGGCGGTACCGGCGGCAGCGATCACCCAGGGGACACCGGACGGCGAGGGCCACCCGATGGTCGGGCAACTGTTCTTCTACGTGCCCGACGATCCCGACCCGAGGTTCACCACGCCGGGCGCGTGGTACTCGTGCACCGGCACGCTGATCTCGGAATCGGTCGTGCTCACGGCCGGCCACTGCACCTACGGCATCGGTCTCGACGGCGCGTCGACCCTGCCCGAAGGAAGCGGCGGCACGGACGTCTGGATCACGTTCGAGGAATACCCGAACCTCGACGAACTCCTCGCGCCGAGTCTGTCGTTCGAGGGCGACAACGCCCTTCGGTACGAGACCTGGTCCGCTGCGCTCGATGGCGATGACACCTGGATCAGCGGCACGGCGACACCGCACCCCCAGTACGACCCCGCCAGCTTCTTCATGGCGGACGTCGGCATCGTTGAACTCGACCAGGCCGTGCACCTCGACGAGTACGCCGAGCTTCCAGAGGTCGGGTATCTCGACGGGGTGAGCCGCGACCGCACGCACGACAAGCTGTTCACACCGGTCGGCTACGGCGTGCAGTCGCTGGTCCCGTTCTACGACCCGGGCGGGACCCGGCAGTGGTCGACCTCGAAGCTGATCGATCTCCGGGGCACGCACGGCATCCCTGCGGGCACGGTCGCCAAGTTCAGCAACAACCTCGGCAAGAAACACACGGGTGGCGCCTGCAGCGGCGACTCGGGCGGGCCGTTGTTCGAACAGGGCGGTTACCTGATCGGCGCGATCACCTCGTACGGGATCAGTCCGTGCATCGGCAACGACGGCGCCTACCGGATCGACAAGACGCTCGACCTCGGCTGGATCCAGGGCATCCTGGACGCCAACCGCTGACCTGACGGTCATCATCTGCCGACGGCCGCCTGCGGGCGGCCGTCGGTCATGTTCGGCAACGGCGTGTCGCTGCCGGCCAGTAGCGTTGCGGCTCCACCACCCCAGGAGCCTTCGGTGACCGACACGACCCGCCCGGACGGACGTCGCCCCGACCAGCTACGGCCCGTGACCCTCGAACTCGGGGTGCAACGCAACCCGGCCGGCTCGGCCGCCGTGACCTTCGGCGGGACCCGTGTCCTGTGTGCGGCGTCGGTCGAGGACGGCGCGCCCCGATTCCGCGAGCGGCGTGGCTGGGTCACCGCCGAGTACGCGATGCTGCCCGGTTCGACCTCGGACCGGGCCCGGCGTGAACGCAACGGTCCGGGTGGCCGCTCGAAGGAGATCGAGCGTCTGATCGGCCGCTCGCTACGCAGCGTGGTCGACCTCGACGGGCTGCCCGACGTGACCGTCACCGTCGACTGCGACGTCCTCGAGGCGGACGGTGGGACCCGCACGGCCGCCATCACCGGCGGCTGGGTCGCGCTGGCGCAGGCGTTGCGGTCCAAGGGTTGGGACCGCCACCTGACCGGTCAGGTCGCCGCGATCTCGGTGGGCATCGTCGACGGTCAGGCCGTGCTCGACCTGCCCTACGTCGAGGACGTGCGTGCCGAGGTCGACATGAACGTCGTGGCCACGGCGGACAGCCGTCTCGTCGAAGTACAGGGCACCGCCGAGGGGGCGCCGTTCGACCGCGCCCAACTCGACCGGCTCATCGACCTCGCGGTGGCCGGCTGCGAGGAACTGTTCGTCCTGCAGCGGGCCGCCCTCGACGCTTCGGCCGACGCGTGAGCATCCGTCTCGTCGCCGCCACGGCCAACGTCAAGAAGTTGGCCGAGATCCAGGCCATGCTCGACCACCTCGACGTCGAGGTGGTCCCGATGACCGAACTCGGCGTCGAGAGTCCGGTCGAGGACGGCGACACCTTCGAGGCCAACGCGCTGATCAAGGCCCGCGCCTGCCACGCCGCAACGGGCCTGCCGTCGGTGGCCGACGACTCGGGCCTGGAGGTCGACGTGCTGGACGGCGATCCGGGCGTCTACTCGGCCCGGTACGCCGGCGAGGACGCCGACGACGCCGCGAACAACGCCAAGCTGATCGCGGCGCTCGCGGGGGTGCCCGACGAACAGCGGGCCGCCCGCTTCGTCGCGGCCGTGGCGTTCGTGACGGCCGACGGCGACGAGCACGTGGTTCGCGGCACGATGGAGGGCCGCATCGTCGACCAGCCGGCTGGCGGCCACGGATTCGGCTACGACCCCCACTTCGTCAGCGACGCGGCCGGCGACGGGCGGACCAACGCGCAACTGTCGCCGGACGAGAAGAACGCGCTGAGCCACCGCGGCGCGGCGTTCCGTGCGATCCTGCCCGTGGTCGAAGCGTCGTTGCGGGACTGAGCGGCTCGTAGATCGATCGACTGGAGTGTCACATGGAGATGACCGTCAGCCGGGATATCGCCGCCGACCCGGCAGCGGTCTGGGCGGTCATCACCGACCTGGACGCGACCGAGCAGAACCTCTCGGGTGTGGAGCGCATCGAACGACTCGACGACAACGACGGCTTCGTCGTCGGGACCCGCTGGCGCGAGACCCGAACGATGTTCGGCCGGGAGGCCACCGAGGAGATGCAGGTCACTGCGATCGAACCGGGGCACAGCTACACCGTCACCGCGGACAGCGCAGGCACGGCCTACGCCTCCACCCTGCGCGTCGAGGCGACCGCTGCCGGCGCCTCCCGGCTGACGATGACCTTTGCGGCGCAGCCGTCGGGCGCGGCCACCAGGCTCCTCGCAGCGACCGTCGGCCGCCTCTTCCAGGGTGCCACCCGCAAGATGCTCGAGCGCGACCTCGCCGACATCGCCGCCGCCTCCGAGACCACCCGCCCGCGGTGACCGTCGGGCACGCGGTGACGTCTGCTGTTTCCATCGTCGGCGCGCACTCTGCGGGTCTGTGGAACGTCGTGCGCATGATCCACAGCGGATCGCCGGAGGTCCTTGATTTTCTGGTAGCCGAATGTACGTTCGAGTCATGACTTCTTTGGATCGCACCGCCCGCCAGGGCCGCCCTCGAGGCGGCCCCAGGGCGCGGCTGCATGCGGTCGAGATGCCGGAGCTCGAGGCCGAGTTCGCGTCTGTGCTCGCGGCGTCTCAGACGCTCGAGACGTTCGAGACGTTCGAGACGTTCGAGCGGCCCTCGGGGCGCGGCGCGGTCCTGGCCGCGGACGAGCGCGCGGGCTACGAGGCCGGGGCGGACGGCGACAGCGCTGTGTCGTTGCCGGAGGGTCCGGATCCGGCGCCAGTGGGTGAGCTGCGGGCTGCGGTCGCGGCGGCGAAGGCGGCGCTCGAGCGGGCGCATCGCATCGCTGCGGCGCGTGAGGTGTCCTCGGGTGGTGAGCTTTCGGCGTTGACCGAGCTGGTCGGGGTGCTCGACCGTGGACATGCCGCGGTGCTCGAGTTGGTCGACCGGATCGAGTCGGAGGGGCTGGCAGAACGCAGGGCGGGGCTGCCGCTCGAATCGCTGCTCGCGATCAAGACGAACGCGACGTTTGGTGACCGCCGGTTCCTGGTCGGGGCCCGAGACGTGCTGCGCCATCTGCCGAACGTGAGGGCGGCGTTCGAGGCCGGGGTGCTGGGCTGGGGGCAGGTCCGCGCGATCGTGTCCGAGGCCCGCCCGCTCACGGTGACGTTACGGACCGAGCTGGATGGGCGGTTCGCCGTTCTCGACGAGGTGCGCAGGTTGCAGCCTGACGAGGTGGTGGACCGGGTGTCGAGCGTCGCAGCGGGGATGCGCGGCGATCTCGAACGACGACGTGCCGTGCGCCGATTCGAACGGCGCTACCTGCACATGCGTGAGGGATTCGATGGTGGGGTGGCCGGGAACTTCAGCTTCCCCGGCGAAGAAGGCGCCCTGCTGCGCGACGCGCTCGAGGGTTTGGCTGCCGCACCTACCGGAGACCGTGACCTCACCACCGACGGCACCGACCCGACCGACCCGACCGACCCGACCGACCCGACCGACCCGGCCGATCTGACTGACTTCGACGAGCCGGACGGGTCCGACGAGGTTGCGACCGGCCCGGATGCTGTCAACGGCGGGGCCGGCCCGGACGCCGATGATGCCGATCCCGTGTTGGAAGGCTTCGACCGGCCGCGTGCACGGCAGTTGGCCGACGCGATGGTCCGGCTGGCCGAGCTCTTCCATGCCGGACACCGGGCCAATGGCACGGTCGTGCGTGCACGACCGACGATGATCGTGGTGGCCGACATCGCCGACCTGATCGGCGACACCGAGCGTGCCCGTCGGGCACGGTTGTTGTGGCGGCTGCCCGGCGCTCCACCGGCATTGACCCGCGATGCGGTGGCACGGATCTCGTGCGATGCGGACCTGCAGATGCTCCTGGTCGACGGCCACGAGATCCTCGGGATCAGTGCGCCGAACTCGCAGATCCCGGCGAGGGTTCGGCGGGCGGTGCAGGCACGTGATCAGGGCTGCCGGTTCCCGGGCTGTCGGGCACCGGTGGGGTGGACCGATCTGCATCACGTGGTCCCGCGCAGTCGGGGTGGCCCGACCACGGTCGACAACCTGGTCGGCGTGTGCCGCCGGCATCACATGGCGGTCACCGAAGGCCGCTGGAAACTGTCGATGACCCCCGACGGGGTCGTGACCGTGCGACGCGGACGACACACCGCCACCTCCGACCCACCCTCGCGCCACCACCCCATCGACGGCTGAGTCGGGCGTTGTCGAGGCAGGGCGGCAGGCACGCGCGGTCCCGCGACCGATGGGCTACGAACACCGGGTGTCGCCACGCCGTCGTTGGAGCTGTCGCGTGGGCGTAAGCTGCGCCGCTCGTGCCGCGCCGCGTCGCCCCGTCTCCCGCCCCGGTCCCTGCCCGTGCCTGCCTCCTCCACCCCTGCGCGTCCCGGCGCGAGTCAGCTACTCCGCCTGTGGCGCTACGCCCGCCACCAGCGGGGCCGGGCCGTCGTGGCCACGATCGCGTCGGTGCTCAACACCCTGTTCGACATCGCCCCGCCGTACCTGATCAGCATGGCGGTCGACGTCGTGGCCGCGCGGGAGGAATCGCTGATCGGGCGCTGGCTCGGGCTGCCGTCGCAGCGCGACCAACTCGTCGCCGTCGCGATCCTCACGGTCGTGGTGTGGGTACTCGAGTCCGCCACCGACTACTGGGCCGACGTCGAGTGGCGCAACCTGGCCCAGACGACCGAGCACGAGCTGCGCATCGACGCCTACGAGCACGTGCAGGGCCTCGACCTGGCCGCGTTCGAGGACCGCAGTACCGGCGGGCTGATGGCGATCCTCAGCGACGACGTCAACCAGCTCGAACGCTTCCTCGACCACGGCCTGCTGCTGCTGATCCACATCGCCGTGTCGGTCGTGGTGATCGGCGGCACCTACGTGGCCTACGCGCCCGGGATCGGGGTCATGGCCGTGCTCCCGGTGCCGTTGATCGTGTGGGGGGCCATCCGCTTCCAGCGCACGCTCACGCCCCGCTACGCCGACATCCGGGCCAGGGTCGGCATCCTCACCGGCTCGCTCGGCAACGCGCTCGGCGGCATCGCCACGATCAAGGCGTTCGGCGCCGAGCGTCGCGAACTGGCCCGCATCACGCGTGAGTCCGAGGACTACCGCCAAGCCAACCGCCGGGCGATCTGGCTGTCCGCCGCGTTCGTCCCGCTGATCCGCATGCCGATCCTGGCCGGGTTCACGGCCATCCTGCTGCTCGGTGGGATGCGGACCCTCGACGGCACGATGGAGGTCGGCGTCTACACCCTGATGGTGTTCATGGTGCAGCGGCTGCTGTGGCCGCTGACCCGCCTCGGTGAGGTGCTCGACCAGTACCAGCGCGCCATGGCCTCGACCAAGCGCGTGCTCGACCTGCTCGACGAACCCCACCACATCGTCGGCGGTGACCTCCCGCTGCCAGCCCCGGCCGGCGAGGTCGCCTTCGACGGTGTCCGGTTCTCGTACGCGACCGGCGACGAGGTCCTGCACGGCATCGACCTGCACGTGCCGGCCGGGGAGACCCACGCCGTCGTCGGCGCCACGGGTGCGGGCAAGTCGACGGTCGTCAAGCTCCTGCTGCGCCTGTACGACGTCACGGACGGCGCGGTCCGCCTGGACGGACACGACCTCCGCGACCTGCGCCTCGACGACCTGCGCGCTGCCATCGGTCTCGTCAGTCAGGACGTGTTCCTGTTCCACGGCACCGTCCGCGAGAACCTCGTCTACGGCCGGCCCGACGCGACCGATGAGGAGATCCGCTCGGCCGCCGACCTGGCCGAGGCCACCGAGTTCATCGACGCGATGCCGCTGGGCTACGACACCGTGGTGGGCGAACGGGGGCAGAAGCTCTCCGGTGGGCAGCGCCAGCGCCTGTCCATCGCCAGGGCGATCCTGCGCGACCCGCCGGTACTCGTGCTCGACGAGGCGACCTCGGCGGTCGACAACGAGACCGAGGCCGCCATCCAGCGTTCGCTGGCCCGCGTGTCGCGCGACCGGACGACCATCGTCATCGCCCACCGGCTGTCGACCATCCGGCATGCCGACCGCATCCACGTCCTCCACGCCGGCGAGGTCGTCGAGGCGGGCACACATGACGAGCTGGTGGCCGCGGACGGCCGTTACGCCGCGCTGTGGAAGGTCCAGACCGGTGAGATCGCACCGGACGCCGCCCGGCCGCCCATCTGACGGCGACGTTCCGGGCGTCGCCGCGCCGTGCTCAGGGGTGACGGACGCCCTCGCCGCGCAGCACGGCGGCGTAGCCCTCGCGGTACGTCGGATACCTGAACTCGAATCCGGTGGCGACCAGGCGGTCGTTGCGGCAACGCTTGTCGCCACCGCGTGACCGCCGGTGTGGCCCCCGAGGCGGTGCGGGCGCGCCGACCTGGTCCGCGAGCCACTGCACCACCTCGCCGCGGTCGACCGGCGCGTGGTCGACGCCGAGGTAGATCGTCTCCGGTTCGGCGACGCGTGTCAGCAGGTGCACGACCGCCTCCGCAGCGTCGTCACGATGGATGCGGTTGGCGTGAACCGGGGGATCGGGCGCCACCGCCTCGCCGGCCCGGACCTGGTCCACGAGGCGGGTGCGGCCCGGTCCGTAGATCCCGGCCAGCCGGAGGGTGGTCGCCGGGAACGGGCCCTCGAGCAGGGCCACTTCGGCGGCGCGCAATACCCGACCGGTCTCGCTGGCCGGCTCCGTCGGCGTGTCCTCGTCGGTCCAGGAGCCGTCGGCGACGTCGTACACCGCCGTGCTGGATACGAACAGCACCCGGCCCGGAGTGGCCCCCGCTGCACGCAGGCCGTCGAGCACGCCGAGGAGCCCGTCGAGGTAGACGCGACGGTAGGCGGCCACGGACCGCTCACCCGGGGCGGCCGCGAAGACCACGGCGTCGACGTCTGCCGGCAGCGGCGGCAGTGGCGCGCCGAGGTCGGCGGCGAGGCGACCGAACCCGTCGGGCAGCAGGGACGGGTCGCGACGCAGGCCGATGACGTCGTGGTCGTCGCGACGCAATCGCAGACCTGCCTCGGTCCCGAGGTCGCCGCACCCGGCGATCAGGACCTTCATCGGCCGTGGGACCGGATGGCCGCGTCCATCAGCGGCGGCCAGGCCTCGCGCGACCAGTCGCCGAACGGGCGGTCGGCGAGCGAGGCGAGCCCGATCCCGGCGTCGGGATCCACGACCACGAACGACCCGGACTGGCCGAAGTGTCCGAACGATGCCGGCGACATCGTCGCGCCGGTCCAGTGCGGGTCCTTGCCGTCCTTGATCTCGAACCCGAGGCCCCAGTCGTTCGGGCTCTGGCGACCGTGGCCGGGCAGCACGCCGTCGAGTCCGGGGAAGGCGACCGTCGTCGCCTCGCGGTGCAGGTCGGCGTCGAGCAGCGTGGGGGCGAGCAGTTCGCGGCAGAACGCGAGCAGGTCGGTCACCGTGCCGCGTCCGTCCTTGGCCGGCGAGCCGTCCAGGGCGGTGTCGACCATCCCGAGTGGTGTCAGCACCTCGTGGTCGAGGTGGTCGGCGAAGGAGACGCCCACCCGGTCCGCGACGAGGGTGCCGAGCAGTTCGTAGCCGGCGTTCGAGTACCCACGGCGCGCCCCGGGTTCGCCGATCAGCGGTCCGGCCTCGAAGTTGAGTCCCCCTGCGTGCGCCAGCAGGTGGCGCACGGTGGCGCCTTCGGGGCCGGCGGGTTCGTCGAGGTGGAGCGCCCCGTCCTGGACCGCTATCAGCACGGCGTAGGCGGCCAACGGCTTGGTGACCGACGCGAACGGCAGGACCTCGTCGACCGCCCCGCGCGCTTCGCGCGTCGCGTCGGCGTCGGTGACCCCCACTGCCACGGTGTCCACCGGCCAGTCGTCGACAGCGGTCAGCGTTTCAGCCATGGCGAGCGCACTCCTGGTGGGGCCGCAGGTGGAGGGTAGGACGGGACGGGGGGATCCTCGCCGGCCGGGGGGCAACGAGCGAGCGAAGCGAGCGAGAAGGGGGACCCGGCCCAAGACGTGGGACCCAGCCTGGATCAGAGTTGCCCGATCAGTTGGCGGGGGCCGTCGACGACGCGGCGGGCGCCGGCACCGAGCAGGACGTCGTCACCGAAGCCGCCACAGCGCACGGCGATCGACTGCATCCCGGCCCGTCCGGCGGCCAGGGCGTCCCACGGTGCGTCCCCGACCATGATGGCCTGCGTGGGATCGATGCCGGCCTCGGTGCACGAGGCGAGCAGCAGGTCGGGGGCCGGCTTGGACGAGTCGACACCGCTCGAGTCGGTGTAGGGCAGGTCCTCACGGCCGAGCACGCCGAGCAGCGCCTTGCGTTCCTCGCTTCCGGCGGAGGTCGAGATGATGAAGGGGACCTCGCGGCGCTCGAGGTCGTCGAGCAGTTCGAGCGCGCCGTCGGTGCGCCGCAGCGACGCGGTGCGGTCGAGGAAGCGCCGCTTGTGCCCGGCGGTCAGATCGTCCGCGTGGTCGACGTGGCGGCCGAGCAGCCAGGGGACGATGCGTTCGCTGCCCATGCCGATACCGCGGTGGATGCGCCACTGCGGCACGTCGTGGCCGGCCTCGGCGAACGCCTCGTGCCAGGCGACGACGTGTTGGTAGACCGAGTCGACGAGGGTGCCGTCGAGGTCGAGGAGGATACCGGCGGTGGGGGTGGGGGAGGAAGTCATGGCCCGAGCATGTCGTACGGCACGGCCCGGTGCGCGGCGATGGCTCGGCCGCCCGACCGAGCCGGACCGGGACGAAAGTTTCCGGCTGGTCTGCCGATAGTGGCTACAGAGGCGGTCCGACCTGCCGGCCCGACTGCGCGACGCCCCGAGGAGCCATCGACATGCACGACCTGCTGGGCGAGGTGCTGGTGTCCCGGCAACCGATCCTGAACGCGCATCTCGAGGTCGTGGGCTACGAGTTGCTCTACCAGGAGGCCGACGCGGAGTACGGCGCCGCACCCCAGGCGGCCGTGGACATCCGCGCCGCCGCACGTGTCCTGGTCGACGGTGTCCTGGCCATGGGCCTCGACGAGCTCACCGGCGGCGAGGACGCCTGGATCGAGATCCCGGTCGAGTTGCTGGTCGAGGGTGCGTTGCTCGACGTGCCGCCGGGCGGGCTCCTGCTCGAGATCAGCGGAGGGGCCGGGCGGCTCGGCGAGCTGCGGACGGCGATGTTGCGTCACCGCCAGGCCGGCTTCCGGCTCGTCCTGGCCGACGTCACCGCCGACGATGCGCGCCTGCCGTTGCTCGAACTCGCCGACGTCGTCAAGGTCCGCGCGACCGACGGCTGGCGTGGCGCACTGCCACTGGTCCGCGAGCTCGCCGCCAGGGGTCACCGCGTGGCCGTCGCCGGTGTCGAGGATCCCGACGGGTTCGAGATCCTGACCGGGGCCGGTGCCGAACTCGTCCAGGGCTTCTTCTTCACCCGGCCGCGTGCGGTTCGCGGTGTCCGCCCGCTGGGGCTCGCCCCGGGCCACCTCGCGTTGCTGCAGGCACTCGGCTCCGAGGAGGTCGACCTCGCCGAGGTCGAACGGCTCATCCGAACCGACCTGACCCTCTCGGACCGGTTCCTACGGCTCGTCCACGCCGCGTGCGGGTGGCGGGACGTCGAATCGATCCACCACGGACTGGTCCTGCTCGGCGTTCGGGCCGTGCAGCGCTGGGTCGCGTTGCTGCTGCTGTCGTCGACGAGCCGGGAGGCGCCGCGCGAACTGGTGGCGGTCGCCAGCGCCCGGGCACGTGGCTGCGAGCTGCTCGAGGAACTGCGCGGCGGGCAGTGCCGGCTGGAGGCCTTCACCCTGGGCATGTTCTCCGTGCTCGGTCCCGACGGGCTGCTCGACACCGAAACGCTCGACGCGCTGCCGATCGACGGCGACGTCCGGCGGGGGCTCGAACACGGCGACGGGCCGTTGCGTGAACTGCTCGAGTTGCAGTTGGCCAGCGAGATGGCCGAGTGGGAACGCCTGGTCCGAAGTGGCCGTCGGCTCGGTCTCGAGCCGCGCCAGTTGGCGCGCGCCCACGCCGATGCCCTGACCTGGTCGGCCACGGTCAGACTGGCGACGTAGAGGACACCGCAGGGCGCGCAGGTTGGGGGGCAACGAGCGAGCGAAGCGAGCGAGACAGGGGACCCAACCTCAGAATTCGAGCAGCAGCTTTCCGGCCTTGCCCGGCGCTTCGAGGTGGTCGAAGGCGTCGTGGACGGCGTCGGCCGGGTAGATCGTGTCGACGATCGGGTGGACACGCCCGTCGGCGAGGTGGGGCAGCACCTCGCGTTCGAACGCGGCGACCACAGCGGCCTTCTCCGGAACCGGTCGTGCCCGCAGGACGGTGCCGATCAGGCGGGCACGTCTGCCCATCAGCGCGAGCAGTGGGATCTCGACCTTCGACCCGGCCCCGACGCCGACCACGACGATGCGCCCGCCGGTCGCGAGCATCTCGAGGTCGGCCGGGACCTTGGGGGCGCCGACGAGTTCGACCACCACGTCGGCGCCGGCGCCGCCGGTCACCCCGCGCACCTGTTCGACGACATCGAAGTCGTCGACGGGCTCGGCGCCCAGCGAGGCGATCAGGTCGCGGCCCTCGGCCGACCGCGTGACGCCGATGGTCCGCGCACCGCAGGCGGCCGCGACCTGCAGCGCGGCCGTACCGACGCCGCCCGTGGCGCCCTGGACGACGACCCACTCGCCGGGCCGGAGTCCGGCCTGGGTTCGCAGGGCGTCGTGCGCGGTGAGGAACGCCTCGGGGACCGCAGCCGCCTCGGCGTCGTCGAGGGCGGCGGGGACGGCGGCGAGGTTGGACTCCTCGACCAGCACCCGTGAGGCGAGCCCGCCGCCACCGACGATGCCGAACACCCGGTCGCCGGGCTGCCAGCGGCGGACCCGTTCACCCACCACCACGACCTCGCCGGCCACTTCGAGGCCGGGGATGTCGGTGGGAGAGCCCGGCGGTGCGGGGTAGTGGCCGCGCCGTTGGAGCACGTCGGCCGGGTTGAGGCCGGCGTGACGGACGGCGACGACGACCTCGGTGCCCTGCGGTACCGGGTCGGGACGTTCGCGTAGGTGGACGACCTCGTTGCCACCGGCACCCTCGAAGACCACCGCCTGCATGCTGGCTCCTCTCGTCGCCGCGAATCTAGGGGCCGACCGCCGCGACCCCGTACGTCGATGGGACCGAAGGGCAACCGCACCTCGGTTGAAGCGGCATGCAGGTCCGGATACAACCTGCGGTTCGTGCCCCGAAAGGCCCCCAGCGTGTCCATGGACGACCTCGGCCCCGACGTGCCGGCCCGCGACCTGCCCATGGACGTGATCGCCGAGCACATCGCAACGGAACGTCGCCGCGTGTCCGTGCTCGGCGAGATCCGTGAGTTGATCTTCGGTGCCCAGGACGGCCTGGTCTCGACACTCGCGGTCGTCGCGACGGTGGCGGGCGCCTCGAGCGACAACCGTGCCGTGCTGATCGCGGGGCTGGCGTCGGCGATGGCGGGTGTGTTCTCGATGGCCATCGGCGAGTACATGGGTTCCAAGAGCCAGGACGAGATCTACCAGTGGCACGTCGACGACGAGCGCCAGGAAGTCGTCGAACGACCCAACGAGTCCGAGGCCGAGGTGGCGTGGCTGTTCATGGAGGAGGGCATGCCCGAGGAGGACGCCTGGGAGGCGGCCGGGCTGATCGCCAGGCACCCCGACTCGCTCCTGGCGACCATGGTGGCCAAGGAGCTGGGGCTGGCGGCGCACATCGACGACACCGCGGGTTCGCCGCTGCGCGGCGCCCTGGTGATGGGTGCGTCGTTCGCGGTCGGTTCGATCGCTCCCGTGGCACCGTTCCTGTTCACGGAGGGGATCCCGGCGCTGACCTGGGCCACGGTGCTGACCGGCCTGGTCCTGTTCGGTATCGGCGCGGTCAAGGCGCGATGGACCGGGCGCAACTGGTTCCTGTCGGGGTTCGAGATCCTGGCGCTCGCTGCCGTCGCCGGCGTGGCCGGCTACCTGTTCGGCACCATCCTGCCTTCGCTGCTGGGCTTCGCTCCGGCCTGACCGAGGCGCCCGCCACGTAGGGTGGCGACCGTCCCGCGACCCGGCGGGCGGCGAGCACCGGGGACAGCACGTGCGGATCCTGATCGCGCCGGACTCGTTCAAGGGCACGCTCACGGCGCCGGCCGCGGCGGCGGCGATCGCCGACGGCTGGCGCACGCGACGTCCCGACGACGACCTCGACCTGTGTCCCCTCTCCGACGGTGGGGACGGACTCCTCGAGGTCGTCGGCGCCACGGGCGGCTGGTCCTGGCAGCGCGCCACGGTCGAGGATCCGGCCCGCCGCCTCGTCACCGCCCGCTGGCTCCGACGGGGCGACGCCGTCGTGGTCGAGACGGCGGAGGCGTGCGGGCTGCACCTGTTGGCCGAGGACGAGCGCACGCCGACACGGTGGTCGACGTACGGCGTCGGACAGTTGCTGCAGGCCGCCGCCACCGACGGGGCGGGCGAGGTCTACCTCGGCCTCGGCGGCTCGGGCACGTCCGACGGCGGGATCGGCCTGCTCGCCGCGCTCGGTGCCGACCTGCGCGACGGGGACGGGCGCCCCGTGGGTGCCGACGGCGCCCGCGACCTCGCCCGTGTCGCCACGGCGAGGCCGGCAACATCAGCACGATGGCGCGCCCTCGACCTCGTCGTGGTGTCCGACGTGACCACGCCGCTGCTCGACGCCGCACGGGTCTTCGGCCCGCAGAAGGGCGCGACTGCGACCGACGTCGTCTCCCTCACGGCGGGCCTGCGGCGCCTGGCGGACGCGGTCGAGACCGGGTTCGACCTGCCGGGGTTGCGCGAACGGCCCGGCACGGGTGCCGCCGGTGGGCTCGGGTTCGCACTGGCGGCACTGGGTGCGCGTATCGTCGACGGTGCCCGCCACGTCGCCGACCTCGTCGGACTGCGTGAGCGCCTCGCGGCCGCCGACCTGGTGATCGTGGGGGAGGGACGGCTGGACGCCACCTCGCTGCAGGGCAAGGTCGTCGGCGCGACGGTCGCCATGGCGGAGGAACTCGGGGTGCCGCTCGCCGCCGTGGTCGGCCGGGCCGACCTCCGGCCTGCGGGCTTCGCTGCCCTCGAGGAGGCATCGCCCGGCGGTCCCGGCACCGACCCGGCGGCCGACCTGCGCTCCGCTGCGGCGCGACTCGCCGAGTGCGCCAGTCGTCCCCGGAAGGCCTGAGCGAAGGGAGAGGGGTCGCGATGGAGGAGTTCCCCGCGGGGCCGTCGGTCACGCGGCTCGAGGCCGAGGCCGAGCGGTTGTTGCGGTTCGGGGTCGGCGGCCGGCACCCCGCGGGCGGGTTCGCCTGGCTGCGCGACGACGGCACGCCCGACCTCGACCGTGACGTCGAACTGTGGATCACCTGCCGGATGACCCACGTCTACGCGCTCGGTCACCTGCTCGGGTTCGAGGGCGCCGCCGACCTCGTCGACCACGGCCTCGACGCGCTGACGGGACGGCTCCACGACGACGACCACGGAGGATGGCACGCCACGGTCGGACCCGACGGGCCGACCTCGCAGACCAAGGGCGCCTACGACCACGCGTTCGTCGTCCTCGCAGCGACCTCGGCCGTCGTCGCCGGGCGACCCCGGGCCGAGACCCTGCTCGCCGAGGCGCTCGACGTGCAGGACCGTCACTTCTGGGACGAGGACGACGGCGCCGTCGTGGACGTCTACCTCGACCCCGGGTTCGAACACCTCGAGGCGTACCGCGGCGCGAACGCCAACATGCACACGGTCGAGGCCTATCTGGCGGCCGCGGACGTCACCGGCGACCCGCGCTGGCTCGAGCGCGCCGACCGCGTCGTGCACCGCTTCGTGCACGGCGCGGCCGGCGGCCACGACTGGCGCCTGCCCGAGCACTTCGATCCGGACTGGCGGCCGCTGCTCGACTACCACCGGGCGAGCCCGGACGACCCGTTCCGCCCGTACGGCGCGACGGTCGGACACGCCTTCGAGTGGGCACGCCTGTCCCTGCACCTCGAGGCGGCCACGGGGGGTGGCGACGACCAGATGCGCAGCGACGCCGCGTCGCTGTTCGAACGGGCGGTGACGGACGGGTGGCAGGTCGACGGCCCCCCGGGCTTCGTCTACACCACCGACTGGGACGGCATCCCGGTGGTGCGACAGCGGCTGCACTGGGTCGTCTGCGAGGCCCTGGCCGCGGCGGCGACGCTGCACCGCGCGACCCGGGACGGCTGCTACGGAGACCACTTCCGCGCCTGGTGGGCCCACGCCGACGCCTGGTTCGTCGACCGCGACGGCGGCTCGTGGCACCACGAACTCGACGAACAGCTCCGACCCGCGGCCAGCGTGTGGCCCGGCAAGCCGGACCTGTACCACGCGCTGCAGGCGGTGCTGGTGCCGCGGGCGCCCCTGGCACCGTCCCTCGCCACCGCCATCGCCGATGGCCGGCTGGGTGCACTGCCGGGGTAGCGACGCGGTCGGGGCGCCGAGTGGCTCCGGCCTCGTCCCTGTGGTCGGGTAGCCCCGACCGGGCACCGTCTAGGGTGCGGCCGCGGCGAACGACACGAACTTGCGAGGTCCGCACGTACCGACCGATCCCACCGACGGGTAGCCCATGTCCATCTCACCGGTCCGCAAGATTCCCACCGGGATCCCCGGGTTCGATGCGATGGCACACGGCGGTCTGCCGGAGGGTCGCACCACGCTGGTCGCGGGCTCGGCGGGCGCGGCCAAGACCCTGTTCGCGTCGCAGTACCTCGCCGGCGGGATCCGTGACTTCGACGAATCGGGCGTCTTCGTCACCTTCGAGGAGACCCCGCTCGACCTGCGGCGCAACCTGATCTCGCTCGGTTGGGACATCGACGCATGGGAGCAGGCGGGCAAGTGGCGCTTCGTCGACGCCTCGCCGGACCCCGCACAGGACGTGACCCTCGCCGGCGCCTGGGACTTCGGCGCTCTCATGGCCCGCATCACGCGGGCCGTCGAGGCCGTCGACGCGAGCCGGGTGGTGGTCGACTCGCTCGGTGCGGTGTTCAGCGAGTTCTCCGACAGCGGCCGGGTCCGACGCGAACTGCGGCGCCTGGTCCGTGCCCTGCGCGACCTCGGGGTCACCTCGATCATGACGGTCGAGCGGACCAGCGAGTACGGCGACGTCAGCCGCTGGGGCGTCGAGGAGTTCGTGGCCGAGGACGTGGTGCTGCTGCGCAACATCCTCGAGGACGAGGCCGCCCGACGAACCATGCAGATCCTGAAGTTCCGCGGCACCACCCACAGGAAGGGCGAGTTCCCGTTCGCGATCATCAACGATCGCGGCATCGTCGCGCTACCGCTGGCCGACTCGGCCCTGACCGACCTGCAGTCGCGGGCGGACCGGATCGATTCGGGCAACGACGAACTCGACGCCATGACCGGCGGCGGGCCCTTCCGCGACTCGATCACCCTCGTGTCCGGCGCGACCGGGACCGGCAAGACCCTGATGGTCACCGAGTTCATGAAGGGTGGCGCCCGCAACGGCGAACGGTGCCTGTTGTTCGCCTTCGAGGAGAGCCGAGCGCAACTGATCCGCAACGCCAAGGGCTGGGGGGTCGACTACGAGCAGATGGAGCGTGACGGTCAACTGCAGATCGTCGCCGCCTACCCCGAGACGGCCTCGCTCGAGGAGCACCTGGTCAGGATCACCGACGCGATCCGCGACTTCGAACCGCACCGGTTCGCGCTCGACTCGCTGTCCGCGCTCGAGCGCGCGTCCACGCCGCGCGGCTTCCGCCACTTCGTGATCGGGATCACCTCGCTGCTCAAGGACCGGCAGGTCACCGGCATGTACACCGCGACCACACCGAGCCTGATGGGTGGGGCATCGGTGACCGAGTCGCACATCTCGACGCTGACCGACGCCATCGTCCTGCTGCGCTACGTCGAGGTCCTGGGCCAGGTTCGGCGCGCGATCTCGGTGCTGAAGATGCGCGGCTCGGCCCACGACCACGACATCCGCGAGATCACCATCGACGCCGACGGCATGCACATCGGCGCGCTGTTCACCAACGTCGACGGGGTGCTCTCCGGGGCGCCGCGACAACTCGGACCCGACGAGGTCGAGGTCGTGGGCACCCAGGGCTGATCCGGCTCCGAACAACCACCGAGGAGGTGCGATGCAGCGACCACAGGCGCCCCTCGAGCTGCGCCTCTACCTCAACGGGCACGCGCCCGAGTCAGCCGGTGTCGAGGACCAACTGCACCGGTTGTTCGCCTCGGTGGGGCTCGAGTTCACCGTCGAGGTCATCGACGTGAACGAGCATCCCGACCGTGCCGACGACGACCGGATCCTGCTCACCCCCACCCTGTTGCGGCTGACCCCGCCACGGCTGCGGGTTGCGGGGGACCTCAGCGACCTCGAGGCCGCGCTCGACGGACTCGGTCTGCGCGTCTGGTCGCAGCGTCAGGCGTTGGCCTGACACGGCGCGAGCTCAGCGGCTGCGGTCCTTGACGGCGGCGGCCATGGCGGCGTACAGCGCTTCGTTGTCGTAGGGCTTGGGCACGAACGTCGTGTGGGCGCTCGCGCCGCTGAGGTGTTCGGCGATCTCGCTCTTGTCGAACCCGCTGAAGAAGACGATCGGGAGGCCGGGATCGAGCTGGCGCAGGTTCGCGAACGCCTCGTGGCCGGTCATGACCGGCATCATGACGTCGAGCAGGACCGCGTCGAAGCGCTGCGGCTCGGCCGCGAACCGCTCGACGGCGTCGCGACCGTCGACCGCCTCGACGACCTCGTAGCCACCGCGGCGCAGTAGCAGCGCCGTGACCGTGCGGACCATGTCGTCGTCGTCGACGAGCAGGATGGTCGCCTCGTGTCCGGTCACAGGCGTACCCCGCCCGGCATGGGAACCAGTACCCGGAAGCAGGCGCCGGAGCCGAGCCTGCCCTCGACCTCGATGGCGCCGCCGTGTGCGGCCATGATCCCGGCAGACGCAGCCAACCCCAATCCCCGTCCGGCGAACTTGGTGCTGAAGAACGGTTCGAAGATGCGGTCGAGCACGTCCTCGCCGATACCCGGACCGTCGTCGGTGACGCAGATGGCCAGGTACTCACCGACCGGCAGCGTCGCGCTGGACCGGTCGGCGCGCCGGCCGGTTCCCACATAGACCGACCCGGTGCCGACCACGATCGTGCCGTTGTCGTCGCCGATGGCCTCGGCCGCGTTGATCACGAGGTTCATCAGGACCTGGCGCAACTGGCTGGCGTCGGCCCGGGCGGTGGGGAGCCCGTCGGTGAGGTCGACCTCGAGCCGGGTCTTGGGCGAGACGCTCGAGCGCAGCAGCCGGGTCATCCCGGTCACGAGCTCGTTGAGGTCGACGCTGGTGAGCTCGACGCTGCCGCGGCCGCTGTAGGCGAGCATCGCCCGGGCGAGTTCGGCCGCCCGCGTGCTCGCCTCGATGATCTGGCCGAGCGCATGGTCGACCAGGTCGACGTCGCCGGGACTGCTACGGGCGATACTCGCCCAGCCCTGCATCCCGACCAGCAGGTTGTTGAAGTCGTGGGCGACACCGCCCGCCAGGGTGGCCAGGCTCTCGGCCCGCTGCAGGTGCCGCAGCCGTTCCTCGCTCTGACGTTCGCGGGTGATGTCACGACCGATGATCACGTAGCCGAGCAGCGCGCCCGCGGGGTCGTGCATGGCGGCCGCCGTCAACGACAGCAGGGCGACGTCGTCGTCGAGTTCGACGCGGACGTCGCGGCGGATGCGACCTTCCTCGCCGCCGGCCGCGGCCAGCAGGTCGACGGTCTCCTCGCCGTCGACGGCGGGCAGCACGTCGGGCAGCGGCCGCCCTTCGGCCTCCTGGCTGGTGGTCCGCAGCACCCGTTCGCCGAATTCGTTGAGGCTGACGACGCGGCCGAGGGGGTCGACGCTGAGGATGACGTCGGGAGCGTGGTCGACCAGCGCTGCCAGGTACTGCGCAGAGACCGCCGCGGCCGGTTCGTCGGGGCGTGTCGAGCGGGCGGCGCCGAGCAGGTCGCGGTTGATGACGTCGAGGGCCTGGCGCAGCCGGCCACGTTGGGCCGCCGCCGTCGCCGTCTCGGCGAGCGCCGCCGCGAGACGCTCGCGGGGGAGGTCGTCGGCCAGC
>JGI24113J20146_1000145_pt1 | contig 20296 bp, 17 predicted proteins | sample SubbioAug_CSWold_FD_20146 | JGI IMG/M metagenome (IMG submission 20146) | reverse complement strand
CTCGAACCCGCCGACGCGACGGCGGGGGAGGAGGTCGTTGCCGCCATCCACACCGCCGACCTGGTCGTCCTCGGGCCGGGCTCGCTGTTCACGAGCGTGCTGCCGAACCTGCTCGTGTCGGGCGTCGCAGCCGCCCTCGCGAGGTCGTCGGCACGCGTCGCACTGGTCGCCAACCTGCGGGAACAGGCCGGCGAGACCCAGGGCATGTCGTTGCGCGACCACCTGCTCGCCCTCCGCCGCCACGTTCCCGACGTCCGTATCGAGGTGTGCGTCGCCAACGACGGGCCCGTGTCCGCCGCGCATGCGCACCCGCTGCGGGGGATCGACCTCGCCGACCTGGTCGGTCACGTGGTCACCGCGCCGCTGGACGACGGCAACGACGGTCACGATCCCGCTGTCCTCGCCCGTGTCTTCGCCACCCTGCTGTGAGCGGATCGTTCACCGAGGACGTACGCCAGGAACTGGCGCGGCTCCCGCTCGGTACCGACCGCGAGGCCCGGGCGGAGCTGGCTGCGCTGTTCCGGTTCGCCGGCAGCCTGACCGTGACCGGCGGCCCCGCAGGTGTCCGGCGACGCCTCGAGGTGACCACGGGATCGGGTGCCGTCGCGCGCCGCACCTTCGGACTGCTCCAGCGCTGCTACGGCCTGCGGCCCGAGCTGATGGTCCGTGCGCCCGGCGGCGTACAACGGCGTTCGACCTACGGTGTGCGCGTCGAGGTCGGCAGCGAGCGTGTCGCGGGCGACCTCGGACTGCTCGACGCAGACGGCCGCCCGCGCGACGGTCTGCCGCCCGATCTCGGTCGAGGGGCCTCGATCGCCTACCTTCGGGGTGCGCTGCTCGCAGCCGGATCGATCTCCGACCCGGGTCGTGATCCCCACCTGGAGATCGTCGCCCGCAGCAGCGCCACGGCCCAGGCGCTCGCCGACCTGATCGGCCGCCGCATCGAGGGCACCGCCCGCGCCATCGACGAGGACGGGGGTCGCGAGCGGCATCGAGTCGTGGTCAAGTCCGGTGCCGTCATCGGCGACGTCCTGGCCGCCGTCGGTGCCACCGTCGCCTTCCTGCAGTGGGGTGACCGGCGACTGCGCCGCCAACTGCGCGCCGATGCCAACCGCCTGGCCAACGCCGACGCCGCCAACCTGCGTCGCACCATCGAGACCGCCGGCGCACAGGTCCGCATGATCGAGCAGGTCGTGGCCGCCGCCGGCTGGGACGCCCTCGACGACGACCTGCGGGTGGTCGCCCTCGCCCGGTTGGCCAACCCGGCCGCCAGCCTGCAGGAGATCGGCGAACTGATCGACCCGCCGGTGGGCAAGTCCGCGGTCCATCGTCGCCTCCGCAGACTGGAGGCACTGCACAGCGAGTTGCCGCGTGCGCGGGGCACATGACGGTTGCAAGGGGCGCACGGCCCGTTCGATCGATGACGTGGGGCCCGGTCGGCTGCCGCACACCCGGTGGTAGGGTCGAGGACCCGCGGCCGCCCACGTGACGGCCCAGCTCCCGCCCGTGCCGCCACCCTCTTCCAGGAGTCGAATCCAGATGTCCCTGCGTGTCGCCATCAACGGTTTCGGACGCATCGGTCGCAACTTCCTGCGCGCTGCCAAGCAGCAGGGGCTCGACCTCGACCTCGTCGCGGTCAACGACCTCACCGACACCGCCACCCTCGCCCTGCTGCTCAAGTACGACAGCGTCCACGGACGCTACGACGGCACGGTCGAAACGGACGGGGACGACCTGGTCGTCGACGGTGACCGGATCAAGGTCCTCGCCGAACGGGACCCGGCCAACCTGCCCTGGAGGGACCTCGGCGTCGACGTCGTGGTCGAGTCGACCGGCTTCTTCACCAAGCGCGAGGACGCTGCGAAGCACCTCGCCGCCGGTGCGAAGAAGGTCATCATCTCGGCTCCCGCCAAGAACGAGGACGTCACGATCGTCCTCGGCGCCAACCAGGACGACTACGACCCGGCCAAGCACGACGTGATCTCGATGGCGTCGTGCACGACCAACTCCGTGGTGCCGATGGCCAAGGTGCTCGACGACGAGTTCGGCATCGTGCAGGGGCTGATGACCACGGTGCACGCCTACACCGGTGACCAGCGTCTCCACGACGCGCCGCACAGCGACCCGCGCCGGGCCCGCGCCGCCGCGCTCTCCATCGTGCCGACCACCACGGGGGCGGCCAAGGCCGCCTCGCTGGCTCTCCCGCAGTTGGAGGGCAAGCTCGACGGGCTTGCGCTGCGTGTCCCGATCCCGTCGGGGTCGATCACCGACATGGTGTTCGTGCTCTCCCGCGAGGTGACCGCCGACGAGATCAACGCCGCGATGAAGACGGCGGCCGAGGGGCCGCTCAAGGGGATCCTGCAGTACAGCGAGGAGCCGCTCGTCTCGATCGACATCGTCGGCAACCCGCACTCGTGCATCTTCGACGCGCCGAGCACCCTGGCCAACGGCACGCTCGTCAAGGTCATGGGCTGGTACGACAACGAGATGGGCTACTCCACCCGACTGGCCGAGGCCGTCGTCTTCGTGGGTGACAAGCTCTAGGGCACCCACCGGCACCACCTCCCGTCGGCCCGCGCTCGCACTTCGAGCGCGGGCCGGACGTTCGCGAAAGGCGCTCGACGTGACTTCACTGCTGACCGGCGTACCCACCCTCGACGACCTCGACGCCAGCGGCAAACGGGTGTTCGTGCGCGCCGACCTCAACGTCCCGTTGCGTGACGGCGCGGTGACCGACGACCTGCGCGTGCAGTCATCGGTGCCGACCCTGCGTCACCTGCTCGACCAGGACGCCCGTGTGATCGTCGCCTCCCACCTCGGCCGTCCGAAAGGGGCCCCCGACCCGGCGTACTCGATGGCCCCGGTCGGGGTCCGACTCCAGCAGTTGCTCGGCACCGATGTCGTCGTCGCGGATGACGTCGTCGGCGACGATGCGCGGGCAAAGGCCGACGCCCTGCAGCCGGGCCAGGTGCTCCTGCTCGAGAACCTGCGCTTCGAGCCCGGCGAGACCGCCAACGACGACGCATTCGCGGACGCGCTGTCGGCCCTTGCCGAGGTCTATGTCGACGACGCCTTCGGCGCCGCGCACCGGGCACACGCCTCGATCTCGGGCATCCCCGCCCGCATCCCCGGCTACGCCGGCCTGCTCCTGGCGCGTGAACTCGAGGTCCTCGGCGGGCTGCTCGAGGACCCGGCACACCCCTACGTCGCCGTCCTCGGTGGTGCGAAGGTCAGCGACAAGTTGACGGTGCTCGACAACCTGCTGCAACGTGTCGACGCGATCGCCGTCGGCGGGGCCATGGCGTTCACCTTCCTCGTCGCCGACGGGCACGAGGTCGGGGCGTCCCGCGTCGAGGCCGACCAGGTCGACACCGTGCGCGACCTCGTGGCGGCCGCCCGCGCACGCGGTGTGGGCGTCCTGCTGCCCCACGACGTCGTCGTCGCGCCCGACTTCGACGAGCACGCCCCGGCGACCACGGTCCACGTCGACGACATGCCGGGTGACCAGATGGGTCTCGACATCGGCCCCGCGACCGCACATGCGTACGCCGACGCGATCAGCACGGCCGGAAGCGTGTTCTGGAACGGCCCCATGGGTGTGTTCGAATGGGAGGCGTTCGCAGCGGGGACGCGCACGGTTGCCCAGGCGATCGCGACCGCGAAGGGGTCCACGGTGGTCGGCGGTGGGGACTCCGCTGCGGCGATCCGTCAGTTCGGACTGGACGACCAGGTCGACCACGTGTCGACCGGCGGTGGAGCGTCCCTGGAACTGCTCGAGGGCAAGGACCTGCCGGGCGTCGCGGCACTCAGGCGAACGTGATGCAACGCACGGCGTCGGGGATCCCGGACTCGCCGCGCGCGGTCGTGGGGTCTGCGGCCCGACTGATCGCGGGGTTCATCCGCGACCAACCGTTGGTGTTCACGGTCGCCGCCGTCGGCGCCGTGGCGTTCACCTCGGCCATCGTGGCGAGCGCGGTCGTGGTGGGGTGGGTGACCGACGCCCTCGTGGTGCCGGTGCTCGAGGGCGGCGAGGCCCCGGGCGGGCGCCTGCGCACGGCCCTGGCCCTGGTCCTCGGCGTCGCGGTGTGGAAGTCGTTCGGCATCGTCATCCGGCGCACCGCGGCCTCCCGCATGCAGTTCATGGCGCAGACCCGTCTGCGTAAGCGTCTCATCGCGCACCAACTGGGGCTGAGCCTGCGGTGGTACGGCACACGGGGCGTCGGCGACCTGCTGTCGGTGTCCGACGTCGACAGCCGGCAGGCCACGATGGTGCTCGCCCCGCTGCCCTTCGCCACCGGTGTCAGCTTCCTGCTCGTCGGTTCGGCGGTCGTGATCACGGTCACCGATCCGTTGCTCGGCCTGGTCGCGATCGTGCTGCTGGCCGTGGTGGTCGTGCTGGACCTGCAGGGTGCGTGGCGCACGTTCCATCTCATGGAACTCGCGCAGGCCCGCCGTGGCCGGGTCGCCGCGGTCGCCCACGAGAGTTTCGACGGCGCGCTGACGGTCAAGGCGCTCGGACGGGAGCAGGCCGAGACGGAGCGGTTCGGCAGGGCCGCCGACGGCCTCGCCGACCAACTCATCGAGGTCGGACGCGTCTGGAGCTTCTACCGCGCCATCACCGAGGGGCTACCTGCCATCGGCACCGTGGTGGTGCTCGTGGTCGGCACGAGTCGCATCGCCGGCGGGGCGATGAGCGCCGGAGAACTCGTGCGGGTCACCTACCTGCTGTCGCTGCTGGCGGTCCCGACGCGGCTGATCGGCTACCTGATGTGGGATGCCGCGCACAGCGTGGCCGGGTGGCGCCGCGTGGAGGACGTCCTCGAAACCGATGATGCCCTGCCGGTCGGGGACGACCGCACGCCGCCACCGCCCGGGCCGGCCACCGTCGACGCCGATGGCGTCGGGTTCGGCTACGAGCCGGGGCTGCCGGTGCTCGAGGACCTCGAGTTGCGGCTCGAACCGGGCCGCACGCTGGCGGTCGTCGGGCCAACGGGTGCGGGCAAGTCGACGCTGGCGCTGCTGCTCGCCCGGCTGTGGGACACCGATGCCGGTCACGTCCACCTCGACGACCGCGACCTGCGCGGTCTGGCCCCCGGCGTCGTGCCCACCGAGGTCGCCTACGTGGCGCAGGAGGCGTTTCTGTTCGACGACACGGTGGCCGGCAACGTGGCCCTGCACCTCGACCTCGACGAGGAGCAGATCCGCGCCGCCCTGCGGCTCGCCAACGCGCTCGACTTCGTCGAGGACCTCCCCGACGGCATCCACACCAACCTGGGGGAGCGGGGAGCGACGCTGTCGGGCGGTCAGCGGCAGCGACTGGCGTTGGCCAGGGCGCTGGCGCGCCGTCCGCGTCTGCTGATCCTCGACGACGCCACCTCGGCGGTCGATCCGTCCGTCGAGACCAGCATCCTGCGCGCGCTGCGCGACGCGGACCTGCCCTCGACGATCGTGCTGATCGCCTACCGGCGTTCGAGCATCATGCTCGCCGACGAGGTGGTCTTCGTGGACGAGGGCAGGGTCGTCGCGCACGGCCCGCACGAGCACCTGCTCCGCGACGTCCCCGGCTACGCGGCCCTGCTGCGCGCCTACGAGTCCGAGCACCCCGCATGAACTCCCGCTCCGCCGTCACGGCGATCCGTCGCGCCCTGTACGAGGCGCCGGCCATGCGCCGGGGCCTCGGCACGACGCTGCTGCTGGCGGTCGTCGGCACCGCCGGCCACCTCATCGTGCCGATCGCGATCCGTGAGGTCCTCGACCGCGAGGTCCTCTCGGCGGGAGACATCGATGTCCAGGCGGTGGCCGTCGCGGGAGCCGTGGCCGTGCTGGGCCTGCTCGGCGCGATGCTGGCCAACCGGATCTCGCAGTTCCGCCTCGCCGTCGCCGCATCGAGGGGCCTGGCCGAGTTGCGGGTGAAGGTGTTCCGTCACATCCACGACCTGTCCGTGCTGCACGTGCAGGCCGAGCGGCGCGGTGTGCTCGTGTCGCGCGTGACCTCCGACATCGAGGCGATCTCGCAGTTCCTCGAGTGGGGTGGCGTCGGCATGCTCGTCGGCAGCGCCCAGGTGGGGTTGGTGCTGGGGCTGATGGCCGTCTACGACTGGCGGCTGACGCTGCTGGTGCTGGCGGCCGGTCTGCTCTACCTCGGCCTGCTGCTGTCCTTCCAACGCATTCTGTCGCGCGCGTACGACCGGGTCCGGGTCCGGGTCGGCGAGTCGCTCGGCGCGATGTCCGAGACCATCGCGGGGCTGCCGACCATCCGTGCCTACGGCGCCGAGGATCGCAGCCGGACCAAGGTCGACAGCGCGCTCGATGCGCAGTTCCGCACGGAGTTCCGCACCGGTGCACTCGGTGCGGTGATGTTCTCCAGTGGCGAGTTGTTCGCCGCTTCCGTCACCGCGCTGGTCGTCGCCGCGGGGGTCCTGATCGGCCCTGCCGGCGGGCTCACGGCCGGGCAGCTCGTGGCATTTCTGTTCCTGGTCACGTTGTTCATCGAACCGGTCCAACTGCTCGTCGAGGTGCTCGACCAGGCCCAGACCGCCGCCGCCGGCGTGCGCCGCGTGGTCGACGTCCTCGACACGCCGCTCGAGATCGCCGACCCCGACCGCATCTCCGGCCGGGGACGGGAACTGCCCGCCGGACCGCTCGCCGTCCGGTTCACCGGCGTGCGCTTCCGCTATCCGACCGGGCCCGACGTACTGTCCGACCTCGACGTGAGCATCGCGCCGGGGGAGCGCATCGCCGTGGTCGGCGAGACCGGATCGGGCAAGTCGACGTTCGTGAAACTGCTGACCCGTCTGCTCGACCCGGTCGAGGGCACGATCACGCTGTCGGGGATACCGCTCGAACAGGCACGCTTCGCATCGCTGCGCCGCCGGGTCGCCTTCGTCCCCCAGGACGGCTTCCTGTTCGACACGACCCTCGACGACAACGTGCGCTACGGCGTTCCCGAGGCCGACCGGGAAGAGATCGCGCGGGCCTTCGACGAACTCGGCCTCGATGCCTGGGTCGCCGGGTTGCCCGACGGCCTCGACACGCGGGTCGGGGAGCGCGGGTCACGGCTCTCGGCGGGTGAGCGCCAGTTGGTGGCGCTCGTGCGGGCGTGGATCGTCGCCCCGGACCTGCTCGTGCTCGACGAGGCCACCTCGGCGGTCGACCCGGCACTGGAGGTCCGGCTGCGTCAGGCCATCGAGCGGCTGACCGCCGGACGCACCAGCGTGACCGTCGCGCACCGGCTGTCGACGGCCGAGGCCGCCGATCGCGTCCTGGTCTTCGACGCCGGGCGGCTGGTCCAGGAGGGCCCGCACGCCGCGTTGGTCGCCACGCCCGGGGTGTACCGGGCACTGCACGCCGACTGGGCGTCCGTGACCGGCCGTTGACGCACTCGTGCGGCACGAGGACCGGACGCACTCGTGCGGCACGAGGACCGGACGCACTCGTGCGGCACGAGGACCGGACGCACTCGTGCGGCACGACCACCGGACGGCGGTGAACTAGGGTCGCACCTCCCGAGCAACGTGTCGACGACAAGGCCATCAGCGTGACCGACCGCGTACCCGTCATCGCCGGCAACTGGAAGATGCACCGCGACCATCTCGAGGCGATCCAACTGGTGCAGAAGCTGGCCTACCACCTCCAGGAGGCCGACTACGAGGGCCAGGAGGTCGTGGTCTGCCCACCGTTCGTGGCGCTGCGTTCGCTCCAGACGCTGTTGCAGTCGGACAAGCTACCGATGCACCTCGGCGCGCAGAACTGCCACACCGAGGACGAGGGCGCCTTCACGGGCGAGATCTCGGCGACGATGCTCGCCCGGCTCGACGTGCGGTACGTGATCGTGGGCCACTCCGAGCGACGCGAGTTGTTCGGCGAGACCGACGAGATCGTCAACGCCAAGATCCAGGCGGTCCAACGCCACAAGATGCGCCCGATCCTGTGCGTTGGCGAGGTGCTCGACCAGCGCGAGGCAGGCTCCGCCGTCGAGGTCGTCGTCTCGCAGTTGCAGGGCAGCCTCGCCGGGGTCGGCATCGACGACCCCGAGGAACTCGTGGTCGCCTACGAGCCCGTCTGGGCCATCGGCACCGGCCGCACCGCCACGCCGCAGGACGCCCAGGACATGTGCGCCGCGATCCGTACCGAACTCGCTTCGCTGTACGACGAGCAGACCGCGGCGGGGATCCGGATCCAGTACGGCGGCAGCGTCAAGCCCGGCAACGTGCGAGAGTTGATGTCGCAGCCCGACATCGACGGTGCACTCGTCGGCGGCGCCAGCCTGTCCAGCGAGGACTTCGCCCTCATCGTCGGGCACCGTCGCTAAGGGCTGGGTCCCCCTTCTCGCTCGCTTCGCTCGCTCGTTGCCCCCCAGCCCGTGCGCGTGACGAGCCGGGCGGGGGAGCGGGCCTCACCCTCGAATGACGGCCTTGGGTTCGGCGAAGTGGCAGGCGCTGGGGTGGCCGTGGCCGAAGCGGTCGATCAGTTCGGGCACCTCGGTGGCGCAGATGTCCTCGGCCTTCCAGCACCGGGTCCGGAACCGGCAGCCCGACGGGGGGTTGGACGGGCTCGGCACGTCGCCCTCGAGCACGATCCGTTCGCGCTTGCCGCGCATGCGCGGGTCCGTGAGCGGGACCGCCGACAGCAGGGCCTGGGTGTAGGGGTGCGTCGGGTTCTCGAAGATCTCGTGCTTGGTGCCGAACTCGACCACATGCCCGAGATACATGACCGCGACGCGGTCGGACAGGTGCCGCACCACCGACAGGTCGTGGGCGATGAACAGGTAGGCCAGTCCGAACTCGTTCTGCAGGTCTTCGAGCAGGTTGATGACCTGGGCCTGGATCGACACGTCGAGCGCCGACACCGGCTCGTCGAGGATCAGCAGTTGGGGGTTGAGCGCGAGCGCCCGGGCGATGCCGATGCGCTGACGTTGACCACCGGAGAACTCGTGGGGGAACCGGTTGCCGTGCTCGGGGTTGAGCCCGACGATGCGCATCAGTTCCTTGACGCGTTCCTTGCCGCCGTCCTTGTAGCGGCCGTAGATACGCATCGGCTCGGCGATGATCTCGTTGACGTTGATGCGCGGGTTGAGTGACGCGTAGGGATCCTGGAAGACGATCTGGATCTCGCGCCGCATCTGGCGCATCTGCCGGTGCGACATCTGCGCGAGGTCGTGGCCCTTGAAGTACACGTGGCCCGCCGTCGGGTCGAGCAGACGCACGATGCAGCGGCCCGTGGTCGACTTGCCGCAGCCGGACTCGCCGACCAGGCTGACGGTCTCGCCCGCGTTGATGGTGAGGCTCACACCGTCCACGGCGCGAACCGCGCCGTACTGGCGGTTGAAGACGCCGCCGCGCAACGGGAAGTGCTTGGTCAGCCCGTCGACGCGCAGGATCTCCTCGCCGATCTGGGCGCGGACGTGGAGTTGGTCCTCGGGGACGGGCTGCATGCCGCCTGGGGTCGAGACGGCCGTCATGCCTCGTCTCCTTCGATCGCGGTGCCGGTGGTGGACTCGACCCGGTGGATCTCGTCCTCCATCTCCTCGTGGAAGTGACACGCGGACGCACGCATCGGCCCGAGCTCGAACAGCGGTGGGATCTCGGTTCTGCAGGTCTGGCGGCCCTCGCCGAGGTGGCAGCGGGGATGGAACGAGCAGCCGCTCGGCAGGTTGATCAGGCTGGGCGGCTGGCCGGGGATCGGCACCAGACGCTCCATGTCCACGTCGGGTCGCGGCAGGCTCGACAGCAACCCGAGCGTGTAGGGATGCTTGGGGGAGTGGAAGATCTCGTCGACCGTGCCGGTCTCGACCACCCGGCCGCCGTACATCACCACGACGCGGTCGGCCATCTCGGCGATGACGCCGAGGTCGTGGGTGATCAGGATCACCCCGGCGTTGGTCTCCTCCTTGGCGCGCTCGAGGACCTCGAGGACCTGGGCCTGGATGGTGACATCGAGGGCGGTGGTCGGCTCGTCCGCGATGAGGATCTTCGGTTGGTTGGCCATGGCCATCGCGATCATCGCGCGTTGGCGCATCCCGCCCGAGTACTCGTGCGGGTACTGGTCGAAACGCTGGTCGGCGTTCGGCACCCCCACCAGCTCGAGCAGTTCGACCACGCGCTTGCGGGCGGCGTCCTCGCCGATGTCGTTGTGGACGAGGATGGCCTCGGCGAGCTGGTCACCGACGGACAGGACCGGGTTGAGCGAGGTCATCGGGTCCTGGAAGATCATCGCGACGTCCTTGCCGCGGACCTTTCGCATGTCGGCGTCGGACAACTGCAGCAGGTCGGTGCCATCGAGCAGGATCTGTCCGTTGGCGATGCGTCCCGGCGGCTGGGGGATGAGCCGCAGGACGCTCATCACCGTGACGGACTTGCCGGACCCGGACTCGCCGACGACCCCGAGAGTCTCGCCGGGGAACACCTCGTAGCTGACGCCGTCGACGGCGTGCACGATGCCGTCGGGTGTCTTGAACTCGGTGACGAGGTCGCGGATCGACAGCAGCGGTTCGGCGTCGGCGACACCCGTCGGTGCGTCGACGAACTGGGGCTCGGCGCCCATCACTTCTCCTGCTGGGTCGGGTCGAGGGCGTCACGCAGACCATCGCCGACGAAGTTGATGGCCAGCGCGATGGCCACGATGGTCAGGCCCGGCATGATGATCAGCCACCACGAGGTCAACATCGAACTGCGGCCGGCGTTGATCAACAGCCCGAGTGCGGGCGTCGGCGGGTTCACGCCCAGGCCGAGGAACGCCAGCGTCGCCTCGAGCAGGATCGCGGCTGCGAGCACCAGGGTCATGTTGACCAGGATCGGGCCCATGGTGTTGGGCAGCATGTGTCGGAACATGATCCGCAGGTCGCCGGCACCTGCCGCCCGCGCGGCCTGCACGTACTCCTTCTCGCGCAGGCTCAGGAACACGCCGCGCACGATGCGGGCCAGCGACGGCCAGGACAGCAGGGCGATGATGACACCGATGCGCATCGGCTGACCCTGGCCGAAGAAGGCCGCGAAGATCAACAGCACCGCCAGCAGCGGGACGATGATGATCAGGTCGGCGAACCGCATCAGGATGGCGTCGACCCAGCCCCGGTAGTAGCCGGCGACGGCGCCCAGTGTCGTGCCGATCAGCGTCGAGATGATGGCCACGACGACCGCCACCTGCAGCGAGACGCGGGTGCCGTAGATGACACGGCTGAAGTAGTCGCGGCCGAGTTGGTCGGTCCCGAACAGGTGCCAGCCCTCGAACGTCGGTGGCGTCGACCGCATGACGACGTCGATCTCGTTGAAGCCGTACGGCGCGACCCGCTCGGCATTGAAGGCCGCCAGGGTGATGATCAGCAGGAACAGCATGCTGCCCATGGCCAGCTTGTGCCGGAAGAACCGACGACGGAACAACTGCCACTGCGAGCGGGCGACGATCTGGGTGCCGTCGTGGTACTCGGGGGCTTCGCCGGAATCGTCGGCACGGTGCAGGCCGGCGTCATCGGTGACGATGTCGGCGCCACCGAGACCGGTGCGGACGGGGACGTCCTGGGCCTTCGGACGCTCGTCGGGCTGCGAGGGCTCACTCATAGCGGATCCTCGGGTCGAGGTAGCCGTACAGCAGGTCGGCGAGGAGGTTGGCGAGCATCAGGAAGAAGCCCACGATCACCAGCCAGGCCATGATCGGGTACGGGTCGCGCCGGCCGATGACGTTGATGAAGTAGCGACCCATGCCGTCGAGACCGAACACGGTCTCGATCACGATCGCGCCCGAGATCAGGGTGCCGAACGACAGGGCAGCCACGGTCACGGTCGGGATCAGGGCGTTGCGCATCATGTGCCGGGTCGTGATCTTGCGTTCGGACAGGCCCTTGGCACGTGCCGTGCGGATGTAGTCCGACGACATCACCTCGAGCATGGAGGCGCGCATGTAGCGGCTGTAGCTCGCGATCGAGAAGATGGCCAGCGAGGCGATCGGCAGCACCAGGTGATGGGCGCGATCGAGCCAGAATGCCATGCCGGTGCCCGGATTGGGCGAGGACAGGTTGGCGATCGGGAAGATGCGGTAGCCGGTCCAGCGGTAGATGATCACCACGCCGACCTGGAGCAGCAGGGCGAACCAGAACGAGGGCATCGAGAAGCCGAGGAAGCTCAGCGTGGTCGTCGAGTAGTCGAAGACGCTGTACTGCTTCTTGGCGGACACCGCACCGAGCGTGACCGCGATGGCGAAGGCGATCAGTTCGGCAGCCACGACCAGTTGCAGCGTGTTGCCCATGACGCGCTGGAGGTCGGGCCAGATCGGACGTGGCGAGATCAGGTACTCGCCGAAGCCGCCCTGGGGGATCTGTTCGACCCACCGCAGGTACTGCACCGGGAACGGGTCGTCGAGGCCGCGCATCTCGCGCACGCGCTGAATCTGTTCCTGGGTGATGTTGGGCTGCTGCCGCAGGTCGGCGAGCGGATCACCGCTGGAGGACACGAACCCGAACGTCAGGAACGTCGACAGGATCAGGATCGGGATCGTGATGAGGAGGCGGCGCAGCGCGTAGTTGAGCACCGGCGGATCCTTCCCGGTTGGAGGAGACGTAGACCGGGGCTGACGGGGGGCCGGCGCCCGTCCCGTGAGGAACGGACGCCGGCGGGGAAGCTACCGAACGCTTCCAACTCCCGTCATGCGGGGGTCACTCGGTGCGCGCCCAGGTGCCGGCGTTCCACAGGTTCGTGGCGTTGGTGGCGTTGAGCTGCGGACCCGTGACACCGTTCTCCCAGGCAACCAGCTGCGGCTGCTGGAACAACGGCACCACCGGGGCGCCGTCGGCGAAGACCTGTGCGGCCTCGTTCCACAGGTCAGCGATCACCTGCGGGTCGACGGACGAGTTGGCCTCGTCCATCAGGTTGGTGATCTCCTCGTTGCACCATGCGGTCCAGTTCTGCGGACGCAGTTCGTCGCCGTCACAGCCGTAGATGTTGGCGTTGCCTGACGGGGAGGGCGAACCGACCCAGGCGAACAGACCGATGTCGTAGTCGCAGACACCGCCACAGTTGTCGGGGGTGTTGAGACGCTCGAAGAAGGCGGCGCCTTCGTCGTTCTCGATGCTGATCTCGATGCCGATCGCGGCCAGGTCGGCCTGGATCAGCTGCTGGGTGAGCTCACGACGCTCGTTACCACCCGTGGTGGAGATGCGGAACGAGAGCGTGTCACCGTCGCACGTGAAGAAGTCACCATCGCGGGTGCAGCCCGTTCTCCTCGAGGAGGGCGACGGCGGCGTCCGGGTCGTAGTCCCACTGCGAGTAGCTCGGCTCGTAGAACTCCGAGTTCGCCATCCAGAACGGGTTGTTCAGGACCTCGGCGTCCGCGAAGACCGGACGAACGAGGGTCTCGACGATCTGCTCACGGTTGATGCCGAGTGCGATCGCCTGACGGACGTAGTCCTTGTCGAGGCCAGGAACGAGCGTGTTGAAGTCGATGTGCTCCCAAACCGGGCCGAGACCCGTCTCGTACTGCAGCTGGTCCGACGCCCCCTCGAGGGTGTCGATCAGCTCGATCTGCGGCTGGGGGTCGTACACGTCGAGCTCGCCACCGACCATCTGCTGCGTGAGCGTGGTGGTGTCGGGCACGTAGCGGAAGATCAGCTCGTCGAGCATGACCTCACCGTCCCAGTAGTTCTCGTTGCGGACGAGACGCAGCTGGGTGCCCTTGTCCCACGAGTCGAAGATGTACGGGCCACCCGAAACGTCGGGCAGCGTGTCGTTCATCACCGTGGTGAAGTCCTCGCCCTCGAGGACGTGGGCCGGCAGGATCGCGGCGAACAGCAACTGCCACGCGGCGAAGGGCTCGGTGAAGTTGAACGTGACGGTCTTCTCGTCGACGACCTCGTAGTCCGAGATCAGCTCGTAACCGTTGCGCGAGGTGATCTGGTCGGCCCAGGCGGCCTCCATGTCCATGATCGTCTCGAAGGTGAAGACGAAGTCCTCGGACGAGATCGGCGTACCGTCGGACCAGACCGCTTCCTCGCGGATGGTGTAGGTGACGCTGAACGGGTCCTCGGTGAACTCGGCCTCGCCGTCGATCAGCGACGGTGCGTACGAGAAGTCGGGCTGGATGACATAGGCGCCCGGGAACACGTTGGAGTTGACCTTGGAGGTGACCAGCGAGTTGCCGTCGATCAGCCAGCCGTTGAGGATGGTGGGCTCCTGCTCGTCACCGAACAGAACGGTGCCGCCCTGGACCGGGCCGGTGGCCTCTTCTTCCTCGGTGGGCTCCTCGGTGGGCTCCTCCTCGGCGTCGGGCTCGGTCTCTTCGGGGGCCTCGGGCTCCGGCTCGGGGTCGTCGCCGCCGCCGCACGCCGTGATGACGAGCGCGGCAGCCATGACGAGGCCTACGCCCCGCCATCGCCGAATACTGGGTGACCGCATGTATCGCTCCTTGGTAATGGAAAGTGCGAGTCCCGGACGCGGGTCAGCGGATGCACCCTTACGGGCGTTCTCCCGTCCGATGACTGGGTCCTCGTTCTTGCTCCACGGAAGACCGCTGGTGCGGCCTACTACGGTGGCCGTAGGAACGTAGCACCGAGCCATCGTGCGCTCGTGATGCGCGTTCGCCCACCGGACGTTCGGCCGTTGTCCTCCGCGGTCAGCCTAGCCAGAAGGAGGGGACCCGCGAGCGGTGGGACAGGGTCGGCGTGCTCCTGGCGCACCCGTTTGCGTGCCCTACCGCGGTGCCCGCCGGCGGTAGAGCCACGTCGGCGGTGTGTCGTCTGCCGGTCGTCGGGCCCCGACGCGCGGCCCGTCGGGCGCCGCAGCCGCGATGGCGCACAGTCGGTCGTACTCGTCGGCGCTCTCGACGTGGTCGGTCAGCATCCAGTGCCGGCGGCCGTGGCCGCGCGCGAGCAATCCGCTGCTGGGCCCGCTGTCCGTATCGCCCGCGGCGTCGCGGCGCGCCTGCAACCTGCGGGCCCCGCCCGGACGGGTCCGTTCGATGGCGCGCACCTGCTCCCAGGGCAGGAGGCGTCGGCGCAGGACGCTCACCAGCTCGATGCCGGCGGGGGAGAGCACCACGTGGCGCGGGTAGGAGTACAACCCGACCGCGGCGGTCGCGACGCCGCCGATGACCATGGCGAGGGCGACGAGGTTGACGCCGTTGGCCAGCCCCCAGGCCCCGAGCAGGATCAACAGGTGGGGCGTGAGCAGCACGGCCAGCAGGCCGCGCAGCGACGGGTACAGGGTCAGGTTCGGGTCGTCGTCGGACATCTGACGAGGCTATCCCGAGGTGAGGCCCGCCTCGGCGTCGGCGGCCGCGACGGCGGCCGGTGTGACGATCCGGAAGGCGAGCGTCACGCCGACGGCCATCACGCCCGCGGCGGCGAACCAGGGGGCGCGAAGGCCGAATGCGCTGGCGGTGAGGCCTCCGACCAGCGCGCCGAGCGGCATGGCCCCCCAGCCGAAGAAGCGGAACACGCTGTTGACGCGGCCGAGCAGCTCGTCGGGCACCAGGCGCTGTCGCAGCGAGATGGTGATCACGTTCCAGGTCACGACCGCGAAGCCGTACATGGCCTGGGCGATGAGATAGATCACGACGTCGCCGGTCAACGCGATCGAGAGTGGTGCGAGACCGACCATCGCCAGGGCGATGCGCAGCGCCCGGCCACGGCCGAGCAGACGCGCCGTCCGTTGCGCGCCGAAACTGCCGAGCAGTGAACCCGTGGCGCCGGCGACGAAGAGCAGCCCGAAGGCGGCCTCGCTGAGCCCGAGCACGGACTCCTCGCCGACGACGTAGAGCGCGAGGACCGAGTACCAGGCCATGGTCGCGCCGTTCATCGCCGCGGTCAGCACCGCGAACGTGCGCAGCAGGCGGTGGCGTCGCAGCCACTGCAGGCCCTCGGCGATCTCGGCCAGCGCGGCCGGGCTGCGTCCGCCCGTCGTCGCCGTCGGGCTGGCGGCCGAGGGGCCGGTCGGCCCGCCGTCGCCCGGTGCGGCCGCGATCCCCGCCTCCGGAGCCGTCGCTGCCTGGGTTCGACGGTGGGCACGTGAGTAGGTACCCGTCATCCAGATGAGCAGCCCGGCGGAGATGGCGAACGTGCCGGCGTCGATCAGGATGGGCAGGGCGGCCGCCATGCCGAACAGCCACGCGCCGAGTGCCGGCCCGACGAACTGGTTGCCGACGTCCTCGCCGGCGTACAGCAGTCCGTTGGCGCGCTCGAGCTGGTCACGACGGACCACCGCCGGCATCAGCGCGTTCGCGGCGTTGTCGAACAGCACCTCGAAGACGCCGAGACCGAGCGCGATGAGGTAGAGCAGCCAGATGCTGGCCGCGTCCAGCAGGATCGCGACGCCGAGCAGCAGCATCAGGCCACAGCGCACGGCGTTGCACAGATACATCAGCCGACGTCGATCGACCCGGTCGGCGATGACCCCCGCGTGGAGCGAGAACAGCAGCCAGGGCAGGCGGCCGGCGATGGCCACGCCGGCGAACAGCAAGGGGTCGCGGGTCAGGGTCTCGGCCAGCAACGGGATCGCTGCGCTGTCGATGCCGTCGCCGAGGTTGGAGATCGCCGAGGCGGTCCACAGCTTGCGGTAGTTGCTGCCGAGACCACGTTCGGTGCCCGTCGCGGGCACCTGGCCCGACTCCTGTTCACGCTGGCCCACGTCCGACACTTTCCCTCGCCCCGGGAGCGCGCGTCGTCTGGCGACCACGAGCCCCGTCCTCCGTTGGCGGCCCCCTCGCCGCGCGGCACGGTAGGGAATGGCTAGTCAGCGGCCAGACACGGGGCGCTTGGCGCACGCGACCTCGCGGGCGCCCGCATGTCCGGCTGCCTCCTGTCCATCGGGGCGGACGAGAGCTAGGCTCGTCTTCGGGAGTCCGGCCCCGGCTGGGGCGGCACGACGGCGAGGTGAGCGGTGACGCGACGCAACGAACCACTCGAAACCCTGCTCGGCCCGCTCGAACAAGAGGTGATGGACGTCTCGTGGCGGCTCGGTGACGCCACGGTGCGCGACGTCCACGACCAACTCGCGCGCGTGCGCAACATCGCGTACACGACGGTCATGACCACGATGGCGCGGTTGGCCAGCAAGGGTCTGCTCGAGCGCGACACCGCCGGACTCGCCCACCGCTACCGCCCGGCCGTCAGCCGCGACGACTACGCGCAGACGGCCGTCGACGACGTGCTGTCGTGGTTGTTCGAGCGCTACCCGGAACCGGCGGCGGCCTACCTCGCCGAAGTCGTCGACGACGTCGACGGGGTGACCCTCGATGAACTCCGGGCGGCCGTCAAGCGCCGCCGCAGCGCCGAACGCTGAGCTTCGACGTGGACCTCGGCGTCCTTCTCGCGCTGCCGCTGGAGTCGGTAGCGGTCCGGGCGATCCTCGCGACGCTCGGATGCATGCTCCTCGTGCGCGCCCTGTTGCGCGTCGGCCTGCGTGCTCCGTCGGTCCGCGTCGCGACGGCCCTGGCCCCGGCGGCGGCGGTAGGCGGGGTGCTGGTGTTCACGTGGGGAAGCCTGCACCTGCCGTCGTTGATGCTGCCCGTCGAAGCCGCCGGTGCGTTGCCGATCCCGGTCCGGGACGGCTACCTGCACTTCGCGCCCATCGCCGCGCCACTGCTGGTCGGTCTGTGGGCGAGCGTGGCGGCCGTGCGACTCTGGCGCCGGGGCCGCAGGTTCCGCTCGGCACGTCGCCACGCGCTGCTGGCCCGCCGCCAGGGTACGGCGGCGCCTGCACTTCAGGCCGTCACCGACCGTCTCGCCGCCCAACTGCGCGTGCCGGCGCCCGCGGTCGCCGTCCTGCCGAGCTGCCCCGGTGGCGCCCTGGTCGTCGGCACGCGTCGTCCCGTGGTGCTGATCGGCCAGGACCTGCTCGACCAGCTCGACGAGGCCGAACTCGAGGGCGTGCTCGCCCACGAACTCGCCCACGTGCGACGGCGGGACAACCTCGTCTCGGCCGTTCTCGGCGCGGTGCGCGACCTCACCTTCTTCGTCCCCGGTGGTGGCTGGGCAGTGCGTCAACTGCACCGCGAACGCGAGCTCGCCGCCGACCAGGTCGCGGTCAAGGTCACGCGGCGCCCCGGTGCGCTTGCGTCCGGCCTGCTCAAGGTCATCGAGGCCGGCCCGCGGCTGTCGCACCCGTGCGCAGCACTCGCACCGGGTGGTTCGCTCGTCGATCGGGTCCGTGTGCTCGTCGACGACGCCCCGCCGGTGACCTCGCGCCGGCGCAGCGTCGAGTCGGTTGCGGTCACCGGGTCGGTGGTGGTGGCGATGTCGGCGGCGCTGGTGGTCCCCACCGTGCTCACCGGGGACGATCACCAGCGCGACGCCGTGGCCGTGGTGTGGTCCGCCAGGACACCCGGCAGCGCGGCGGCCGACGCCGACGTGGTGACGCGACCGGCACGGGCGTTCGAGATCTACCGGCGCAACAATCTCGACGTGGCGACGCCCGAAACCGGTGGCTACGCGCAACTCGACGAGCGCAGCTACGAGAACCGGCCCAGCACGTTGCGCGCCTGCGCCGCCGACGACAGGACCTGCCCGGCACCGCCGCGCCGGGTCGGACTCGGCCTGCAGCCGCGCCCCGACATCCGTGTCGACCACGAACTGACCGGGCGCTGGCAGGAGGCGACACCGGTGATGTCGGGGCGTTCGGGCGACGGGTTCGGCGTCTACATGCTCGCGCGCAACGCCGAGGACGCACGCCGGGGGGCCGTGGCCGCCGAGTGAGCGGCCGCCGCGAGCGGCCGGGGGCCACCGCCGGGCTTGCTACCCTCCGCGGCACATCCGTGTTCGTGACCCTCCGGGGGAGTTTCCGTGCCCGTCGTCGAAGCCATCGTGGTGACCCTGCACGTGCTGCTCTCGCTCGTGCTCATCCTGTTCATCCTGCTGCACCGCGGGCAGGGGGGCGGGCTCTCGGACATGTTCGGGGGCGGCGCCGGCGGTGGCCTGCAGGGCTCCGCGGTCGTCGAACGCAACCTCGACCGGCTCACGATCGTCACGGCCGTCCTGTTCGGGCTGACCAACTGCGCCCTCGTCGTCATGCTCTGAGTCGCACCGCCACCGCCCGTGCGGTGGCGACGTGCCTCGCGCTGGCACTGGCCGCCGTCGCCTGCACCGCACCAGCGTCGGACGAACCCGAGACCTCGCCGCCGCCGGTGACCTCGCCTGACCTCGGAGGGCCGGCGGGGGACCGCGGCGGCACGCTGCGGGTCGGTCTGTCGCTCGATCCGGTGAGCATCGACCCACGGTTCGTCACCGACGCCGAGGGCGAACTCGTGGTCGGCGCGCTGTTCGAACCGCTGGTCACCCTCGACGAGCGCCACGAACCCGTGCCGGGGGCGGCCAGACGGTGGGAGATGCACGAGGAGGGCCGGCGGTTCGTCTTCCACCTGCGAGGCGCCACCTTCCACGACGGCAGCCCCGTCACCGCCGACGACTTCGTGCGTTCGTTCACGCGGCTGTTGGACGGCACGGCCACGCCGCCGTCCTACCTCGGATACCTGCTCGACGAGGTCGCCGGTGCGGAGCGTGTCGCCGAGGCCGGCGGGGCCGTCGACGGCCTGCGCGCGATCGACGAGCAGACCCTCGAGATCACGTTGCGTGCCCCGCGGCCCGCGTTCGTGACCACACTGGCCGACCCGAGCCTGGTTCCCGTGCCCGCCGACGCGGACGAGGACCTGGAGGCGTTCGCGGCCCGGCCGGTCGGCAACGGCCCCTTCGCGATGACCGAGGCGCGTGAGCCGGGCGCGTTCCTGCGCCTGACCCGGTTCGCCGACCATCACCGGCCTCCGGTCCTCGACGAGGTGGTGTTCACGGTCTTCCCCGACAGCGGTGCCCGTGACCAACAGTGGGACGATCTGCTCGCCGGCCAACTCCACATCGCCGAGGTACCTCCCGAACAGCTCGACGAGGCCCGGGAACGCTTCGGCGAGTCACCGGACGGCTACCGCGGGCCCGGGGTGCTCGACGGCGTGGCGGCGACCGTCTACCTGTATGCATTCGATGTGGCGCAGCCACCGTTCGACGACGTGCGGGTCAGGCGGGCGTTGTCGCTGGCCATCGACCGCGAGCGGCTGTCCGATCGCGTCCTGGCCGGTTCGCGGGACCCGGCGTACGGGATCGTGCCGCCGCCCGTGCCGGGATCCCAGCGCTGGGCGTGCGCCTACTGCCGACACGATCCCGGCCTGGCCCGGGAACTGTGGGACGAGGTCCTCGCCGATCGCCGCGCGGCGGACGCCGCCGCCGAGGACGCGGCAACCGCCGAGGACGCGGCAACCGCCGAGGAGGCCGCCGAGGAGCCCGTCGAGGAGCCGGCGACAGGCGGAGATGCGCCGCCGACGGGGGCGC
>JGI24113J20146_1000138_pt1 | contig 20799 bp, 17 predicted proteins | sample SubbioAug_CSWold_FD_20146 | JGI IMG/M metagenome (IMG submission 20146) | reverse complement strand
CGTTGAATATGAATACATCAGCCCCCTCTCTGCCGATCAGACGGTCATTACCTACGCCGCCATTGAGGGAGTCGTCGCCTGTGCCGCCATCCAACAGGTCCTCGCGCCCACCGCCAGCCAGAAAATCATCCCCGGCACCGCCTGTAACGATATCGTCGCCCTCTCCTCCACCAAGTTCATCATTGCCCTGTCCTCCTTCAAGAATATCACGCCCCGGCCCGCCGCCGATGCGGTCACTGCCATTTCCGCCACGCAATGTGTCATGGCCGAAGCTGCCTGCAAGCCGGTCATCGCCCTCGCCTCCTGCGAGCAGGTCGTTGCCTTCCCCACCACTCAACACATCCGCACCGTCACCGCCAAAAAGGATGTCATTGCCGCCGCCGCCGCCAATTGTATCATTCCCGGCCTGCCCCTCGAGATGATCAGCCCCTATCCCGCCACCAAGATTATCATCCCCCTCTCCCCCCTCAATCAGATCATCTCCATCTCCCCCGGCCAGACGGTCGTTGCCCGCGTGGCCGCGTAGCGTGTCAGCACCAGTGTTGCCCGCAAGCGTGTCGGCTCCGGTTCCACCTTCAAGCAGGTCATCTTCTGTGCCGCCCACCTGCGAAAACGGTACGGCTCCAGGCATAATGGGTGTCGGCGGATGGAGTGATGCCGCAGGCGGCGAAACAGGAGGCGCAAGGGAGTTGTTTTCAACAGAACCAATGTGCTCGTCATCGGCATTAAGAATGAAGTTGTCGACGGAAAGCGACTCTCCTTCGTCCCGGCTCAAGTTGTCAATGAAGAAGAAACTGCCGACGGCGTCCTGAACAAAGGTCTGACCATCAATCCAGGAAATGATGATTTCTGAGAAGGCGTCTAACTGCCAGCGCGACACATCGATCCTATCAACACCAATGGTGAAATCCTCGATGATATCACTGCTCATCGATGCGGGGTCGATCACGAATATATCTGCGCCGTAACCCCCAATAAGCGTGTCGGTCCCTTCACCACCGTGCAGCAAATCATCGCCGCTCCCTCCGGACAGGTAATCTGCCTGGTCGCCACCGCGCAGAGTGTCATGCCCATCCCCACCAAAAAGGTGATCGAAACCGCGCCCCCCAATCAAGAGATCATCGCCCACCTCCCCGACCAGCGTATCATTGCCGTCCTCCCCGCTCACGGTATCGTCACCCCAGACACCACTGAGATGATTGTTTCCGGAGTTGCCTAGAAGAGTATTATCCGCCGCATTGCCGATCCCGATGAGATCATCAGAGCCGACAAAGTGAAGGTTCTCGATGTCCCGTCCAGCCGATGCATGGCGGAGCACAAAGTCAACGGAACTTTGTACAGTGTCATTTCCCAAGCCGGCGTCAAACACCTGATCCTCACGATGATTTATGCGGAAGAGATCATGACCATCCGTCCCCTGGAATGCGTCAACAACGCTCCGGTCCAGTGTGACACGGATAACCTCGAAATCATGGTGGAAGATGAGGTCCAGGCGGGACCCGCTTCCGGTCACGCTCAAAGGGACATTCGCCTCATGGGCCATTTGCCCAATATGACCGATCCGTTCGTCGGTGCGGGGATTCAAGAATTGATTATCATCGTCCCAAAGCCTTGAAATACTGACAGTCTCGAAGGCCTCATCAAAGTGGAGGGAATACTCAAGCGTCTCGGCCGCGAAATCCTTCGCGACCAAAAAGATGACAACCAGATCTTCGTTCTCGAACACATAGGAATTGACGCTATCATCGACGCGCAGAAACTCGTCCACGATCCGCCCATCTTGCCAGACAGAGTCGACCGGCGAGGTATTGTTTTGAAACCCATCATGGACAGCCAGTCCCGGTAGGCTCTCCACCATCATCCCGTAGAGTTGCCCGCCTAGAAAAACCTCGCTCCGAAATCCCAACGATCCATCCGTGCCAAAGCCCAGACCGAAGATGGTGCCGTGATCCATGCCTTCTGCAAGCAATGCGGTTGTGAGCTGGAGAATGCTGGTGAGGCTGGGGGCATGGAATTCAATATCGTCGTCACCCTGTGCTGCAGGCGCAAGATGTCCCCCGACCAGCCCAAGATCACGGCCTGCAGCACTTTCCCATTGATCGATCACCGTCTCAAGCGTGACCCCGCCCACAGGTTTCCAGAGGCCGCGTTCGATTCCCCAGAAATTGGGCACATAGCGGTGGAAGATGACCGAATCCACCGCATCCAGCGCGCCGATGTCCTGCAAAGCCGTGATGAAGTCCTGATTATCTGCGTGTTCGCCCCAGCCGCCGTTGATGTCGCCATTGGCATCGAACCCCCGATTGGGATCGTCATCTCTTGAAAAGGAGCGCCCGAGTTGCACTGCAATATTGATATCATAGCCCGTCGGGTTCAGGGCCGGATCGCGCAGCACTTTGTCAAGCTCATCCACCATGGCGGCAAAGACCTCGCCCGCCGTTCTCGCAATATCAATGCCGGGTCTTGAGAAATGTTCGCGCCAAAGGGTGGCTACGGAGTAGTATTCAGTTCCAACCTCAAGGATGAACTCCTTGGGCAAATCACCAAACTCACCGTTCAAGAGGCGGGTTGCAAAGACGCGAATGTCGTGGCGCGCCTGCTCCAGGGCCAATACAGGGTCGTCGAAGGCCACATCGATGTAACGCACCGTGGGCGCGATCATTGCGAAACTGGCATTATGCTCGACCGCGAATTGCATCATCTCCCGAATGCCTTCGCGCGGAACCGGGTCATCAGAATAGCCATTTGAGACATTGCGGTCCCAGTCGACAATGTTTTCGAAGGTCAGGTCAAATACGACTTCGCGGGATCCATCCGGACTTTCGTCTGTATTGATCCCCTCTTCGACGGGCAGCCCACCAGCCCAACGTACATGATCAAATCCCACTTGCTGCTGTCTGTTCTCGAAACCAGAAAAGAACTCCCAGCCCAGAAATTCTGCACCAAGCGCTGAAGAGGAAATCTGCCGGCCTTCATTTGCGAAGTGTTCCGAACCAAGCGCGATAGACAGGTTATTTCTCATGAAAAACTCCCACAGCTCACAAATGCCCATCGGGCAACTCAGAGAGAGGAGCAGGTTCTTGAGATGACCGCTTTGGTCCTTCAGGCGTCCCTTAAGGCTCGGTCATTCTCAATTTTTGCAGTCGACGACCCGAAGAACTGATGCATCAGTTCTTCGGTTACTCATCTCTCACCCGAGATTGAGATTGCCAGAACAGGATTTATCTTATCTTAATGTTTACAAAGGAAATATTTAGGTTTTTAACCGTCGTGCCCCCCCAAGCCGCGCGACTCGCGGTCTGATTGCGCGACTTTGTCCAGAAACCAAGAATTAAGGAGGACTTCGAGTGCAAATTATTGATATAATTTATGTATTTTTAATCTTCCTTGGGCCAAATGAGAGAATTGAGGCACCTAGTTTGTGTGAATGAGCCACTAAACTTATCAAACCACCGAAACTGAGAAACAAGGATGTGGGGCAAAACCCACATCCTGGCTTCTCCATTTGGATTGGCAGGCCACGATTCTTGTTGGTTATCCGTCCAATTGAGCAGTGACTTCAGGCATTTTCGGCCTGCCAGCCCCAAAGCACGAGTTCATCTATGCGATTGCCATTGCCGACCATGCCAACTAACGCGGCTGATGGTTCCCTGTTCCCAGGTGCGCGTTTCACGAAGTAGCTTGCGGTATGTTTTGTGGAGCGAGTGATACCGGAAGAAAATCTGAAGATTGAGCTGAGATGATCCGGGTTTGATGAGGGTAAGCGCAAGGTAGTTATGTTGGTTGGGGTTAGTAATACATATAGCATACAAAATAGTTACTCATAATGTACATTGTAACGAAAAAATAAAAACTACTTACTCAAAAACTTTGTTCGACAGTGAGCTATTGTGTCTATTTGGATAGGCCATTAAAGTGAATTAATTAAACGTTTTCTAGAGGAAGGTTAAAGGATTTTTTAATGGTGAGCATAAGTTCATCTCTCCCGTTTGTTCTCATGATTCCATTTCGTCATGAACAAGAAGATCTTCACTGTGTGTTGGCAGATGCATTGCTTGAAGCCTTTGCGGCGTATTCTTTGTCCTCACATGAGAAAAGTGCGAGTGGATTGATTAGCGTTGGCGCAAATGACTTAATGATTAATGCGAGTTTGATCTGTAGCAGTGATGTTGCGGAGCATTGGGAGCGACTCGGGAGCATAATTAAAGAAAGCGTTGAAGAGGAAACATTCTCAGCATGCTTGTCGGATATTTATAAATGCGAAGAAATCTGTCAAGTGGGTGAGCTTAAGAGGCGCGCCTCCACTTTTGTCGAAGATCTTTCAGGTGTTAAAATATATGTTACTGTATCAAGTAATAATGAGATTTTGGCTGAGCGTAGAGGGATAATATTTCAATCAGTTTGCATGAGTTCACGTTCTGACGATATTACCTATGATGTGAGGATTCAGTTTAAGGTATCAGAATTTACAGCAGCTGGCATGCGGCTATACTCATCATGGTATTGATGGAAAGATCAATTTTCACGATGGCTTAGTAGGTATTGTTAGGGCATTTTGACATGCTGCTGGAAATATTTCTTACCTATTGGGTTTTCTTCAGCTTATTTGAAGCTCATGATAATTTATGTATTTCTCCGGCCACGCATACGTATTCCAGAAATAACCTAAATTAATCTCATTTTTCGCATTGAAATTTTTATCCATATATCAATATGTTTAATTAAAAATGGCGATATTTGATTGGCATATTTATTTTCGATTTGTGGTATTAACTTTCTAAGTGTTGCATAATTTTATATTTAAGAGGGAGTGTTTTTCATGAAGGAGAGTATGAATGAGTTTTCTTGGGTTTAATATTGAAACTATTATCAGATCGACTGGCGGGTCTGCAATTAGACGATCAGCCTATCAGCGGTGTGTTAGATCTGAATGTGGCAAATATGACTACAGCTCAAAGCGAGACGAGTACATACTACATGAAGTACTGTTGCCTGTAGGCGTTGAAAATAGATTTTCGGATCCCGCAACACTTTGGCGAGAAGCGGAGAGAATGGAGCGCCGCCCAGATTCACAACTTGGCCATGCAATCGAAATATCGATTCCAGGTGAGGTTCCGCAGCGCCTTTGGCAGAAGCTCGCACAAGAGATTCTATTTCCATATGTTGATAACGATTTCGCAGTAGAGTACTCAATTCACAAACGTAAAGGGCTTTTTGAGAAGAACGATAGCTTCTGGATTCATGCGCTCGTGTCAGCACGCCAGATAGGAGAGGAGGGGTTTCGGTTAAAGAAGGATCGATACTTTGAAAGAAGATTTCTGAGAAAAGATCGCGGATCAATGCTGCGAAAGGCAACCGCAGAAATAATGAATTTCTTTTTTCTGAAAAATAAAGTAGCCGCGTTCGTCGATCATGAGAAAAATGGAGCCGAAGGTGTTTTGGCTCCGATTGCGAGTAAACGAGTCATTCAAGAAATCAAAAGCGAAATACAGGGCCTAAAGAAACATGTAGAAGCAGGGGCAACTCCTTCGTCGTACAGAAAGAGTTTGTCACTCACGGCAACAATGTTTCTTCTTTCGCAGGCTCAGAAAAAGGATGGGCTGGATGAATTGTGCGAGGCCGTTGGGGATCTCGAAGAAAGGAGATCTGGCTTCTCACCCAGCTAAGAAATCGTAGCGGAAAGCTCCAGCTTAAAACGGTCCAGTTTGCGGGGATCAGATCAACCAGCTATGACTTGGAAGTAGGTGTCAAATGCAGTTTTTTGGTTCTTTAATAGAATTAACTTATTCGCGTCGACAGATGAGACGAAGCTCATTTTCCAAATGCTTAGCGAATGCCTTTTCTAGCTCTGAAAGAGGAGAAAAAGCAGGAGTTATCAGGCTGATATCCAAGAATACTTCAGGACTGAACTTTTTGAACACAATCTCTGACGATGCTGATACGAATGCTTGATAGTTGCGAATATTGATCGCATCGACGAAGCCAACCAATCGCGTGTCCCGGATCAGGGTAAACTGCGGAACGAAGAGGTCGCTGTAAAGCCGTACGTCCATGGTGCAGTCTGCATCATGGAACCGTTTCTCGATCTGTTTGTGCAGGGGATGGTCTGGGTTGATGCTTGCAAGTTCAGTATCTCGTAGATCTTCCGGCGTGATCACGTGTTTTTTGGCCAGTGGATGGTCGGCTGCCATGGCGCAGCTCACAGGCAAATGAAATGTTTCTACATTGATGAAAGGGTCCTCTGTGTACCATTCGGCTAGGCCAACCCCGGTCTGATGGTTGGATATCCAGTTTACAACGTTTGGTGTGGGCCATGACATGATCGACACAGTGACTGCGCTGTGATCTCCGACAAACCGACTGATCAGGGCAGGAAGAAAGAACAGCGTCGGTCCCGGTATTGACAGGACGCGCAAATCGCCAACGCGAAGATTTCCATAATCTTTCAGATGGCGTTGCACGTCATTGATCTGATCGAGCAGGGAACGGGCGACGTTCTTAAGGTATTTTGCCTCGGGTGTCGGTACAAGCCTTCCTTTCCGGCGTTCAAAGAGAACGACACCGAATTCCTCCTCCAACCCTTTGATGATCTTGCTGACTGCAGGCTGGGTCACGCCAATTTCTTCTGCCGCCTTTGATACGAGCCCGCTGTCCATGACAGCACTGAACGCCCTCAGTTGCCTCAGATCCATGTGATCTTCCTTGTTCGACCTTCCACGCAAAACTATAACCGGCAGGAATACAGTGTGGCAAATTAAGAATTTTACAACATGCTCTGCTTCCCGCAGAGTTTTGGATAACAACAGACGGGGATGGTTATGGGTGTTTCCAAAACACATCAGGGCGCGCGGGTCGAACTGGACGGTTTGTGCAAATACTACGGTGACTTCGTCGCAGCAGAAGCTGTGTCTCTCGACATTCCGGCTGGTGAATTCATGACCTTCCTCGGACCCAGTGGATCGGGTAAATCCACTACCCTCATGATGATCGCAGGCTTTACCATTCCATCGGCTGGGGATGTCCGTCTGGACGGATCGTCAATCATCAATCAACCGGTTCACACGCGCAATGTAGGCATGGTGTTCCAGAACTACGCCCTTTTTCCCCATCTCAGCGTCGAGCGCAATGTAGCCTTCCCGCTGGAGATGCGGAAGGTTCCCCGCAATGAGATTGCCGAGCGAGTGAAGAGGGCGCTTGAGCTTGTTCGCTTGGACGGGTTCGCTGAACGCCGCCCAAAGCAACTTTCCGGCGGGCAGCAGCAACGTGTCGCGCTCGCGCGGGCAATGGTTTTTGAACCGCCAGTTCTGCTCTTGGATGAGCCGCTGGGGGCTTTGGACGCCAAGCTGCGCGAAGAAATGAAATTCGAACTGAAACAGCTGCATCACAAGGTTGGTGCCACGATTCTTTTTGTCACACATGATCAGGAAGAGGCGCTGACCCTTTCAGACCGCATTGCCGTTTTTAACGATGGCAGACTGGCGCAGGTTGGTTCGCCCGATGCGCTCTACAACGCGCCGGAAAACCGCTTTGTTGCCGACTTCATCGGTGAAACCAACTTGCTTGAGGGCAAAGTCGACGCCGTTCGGGATGGCTCTTGTCAGCTGACTATTGAGGGTGTCGGCACAATGACGGGTAATCTCCGCGATGGTTTTGGAAAACCAACTCAAACCGCCTGCTACACATTGCGGTTGGAACACGTGCTGTTGGGGAACGAAGCAGATGGAGCGGACAATGTTTTCGACGGGACGCTCGAAGAATTTTTGTTCGTCGGGAATGCTAGAAAATACCTGATCAGCCTCTCGCCGAACCTGACGATTATGGCCCGCGTGTCAACCCAACGGCAATCTGATGGTTTGGTCCCCGGTACAAACGTACGTGTCGGTTGGAACGCCGCTGACATGCTGCTGGTCCAAGAAAAGTAGAACGAAAGTGATGGTCCGGTCACTTTCGAAACGACAACAGGACATCAAACCATGGAGTTAATCATGAAATTTACAAGACGGAACTTCCTGAAAAACTCGGCTCTTTCAAGTGCGGCCTTGGGGGCTGGTGGACTTGGCAGCCTTCTCGGAGCGACGGCCTCGGCGATGGATCTGTCGTCGCTCAATGGAAAGAAATTTACAGCCGTATCTTGGGGAGGCGCGTATCAAGACGCGCAACGCAACGCTTGGTTCACACCTTTTGAGGAAGCTGCGGGAGTAGAGCTTTCCGAGGACACGGACCCGAGCAACGCCCGCATCATATCAATGGTCAAAGCTGGGAACGTCAACTGGGACGTCTGTGACGTGGGTCTTGAGCAGGCCTTTTCCGTTGGCGAGCAAGGCTATCTTGAGCCGCTGGACTACGACGTGATCGACACAACCGGCTTTCCCGAAGGCTTTGTGACGAAATATGGAATCGGCAACATCACATGGTCGACTGTCCTGGCCTATCGCGAAGATGTCATCACACGCGAGAAGCCAAGCTCGGTGGCGGACATCTGGGATACTGAACGGTTCCCTGGCAAGCGGACACTGCGGGACTATCCGCTCGACAACCTGCCCTGGGCCTTGATGGCGGTCGGTCTGAAGAAAGAGGAAATTTATCCTCTGACCGAAGAGAAGCTGGCCATGGCCTTTGCCAAAATGGACGAGATTAAGGACGAAGTGGTCTGGTGGACAGGCGGCGCGCAGCCCGCTCAGTTGCTCTCAACCAACGAGGTCTCGCTGGCGCAGGTCTGGAACGGGCGCATTGGCAATCTGATCGACGAGGGTATCCCTGTCGCGATCCAGTGGGAAGGCGCGCAGATGCAGGTCGACGCCTGGGCCATTCCGAAGAACGCGCCGAACAAGGAGGTTGCTATGGCCTTCATCGCCTGGGCGAGCCAAGCGGAGAACAACGCGCGTATCGCTGCGGAAATCGCCTATGGCCCGGTCAACAAGAACTCAATTCCAATGGCGTCGGACAAATACGCATCGCTCCTGCCGACGACGCATTTCGATAAGCAGTTGATCTGCGACTTCAATTATTGGGGGCCGAACTTCACCGACGTTCTGGAACGTTGGCAGGAGTGGCGTATGACCTGATTGGCCTACACCCGGGGCCCTGCCCGCTCGCTATGGGGCCTCGGATACTCACTCAAGGAACATCCAGATCATGGACGCAACAGCCAACACCCTGAATGCAAACGAGTTCCGTCGTCTGAACCGCCGTGAACAGTGGATTCAGATGAATTTCCTCGTGCCCTGCCTTCTGTTTCTCGTTCTCTTTTTCTTTGTGCCGCTGGCCATGTTCCTGTCCAACGCCTTCTTCGACCCCGGCTTCACATTGGAACATTTCGAGAAAGCGTTCACCCGGCCGATCTACATGAACACGCTGGTCAAGACGCTGAAGCTGTCACTGACCACGACAATCGTCTGCGTCATCCTTGCCTATCCGGTCGCCTTCGTGATCACCCACACGAGCGGCAAGGTCAAAACCGCCATCTTGATACTGGTTCTGATCCCGTTCTGGACCAACATCCTGGTTCGGATGTTCGCCTGGCTTGCCATTCTGGGCCGCAACGGCGTGATCAACTCGAATCTCGTCGCAATGGGAGTGATCGATGAACCGATCTCGCTGCTGTACAACTATTTCGCGGTCGTTTTGGGCATGACCCATTACATGCTGCCGTTCATGATCCTGCCCATCTATTCGGTGATGGCCGCAATCCCGGCGAACCTGACCGATGCGGCAGCCAACCTCGGGGCAACACCGTTCCGGGCTTTCCTGCGGGTTTTCCTGCCGCTCAGCCTTCCTGGCGTAGGGGCGGGATGCCTGCTGGTCTTCATACTCAGCCTTGGTTTTTTCATCACGCCGGCGCTGATGGGCGGACCGCAGGACACGATGTTTGCGCAGATCATTGAGATCCAAATCAACCAGATGCTTAATTGGGGCTTCGCGACGGCCCTGTCCACGATTCTGCTGGTGCTGACCATTATCCTTTACCTGGTCTACGATCGCATGCTTGGCATCGACCGGATCTATGGCAAGGAGGGCCACTGATGAACATGAACGGCCCTCTGACCCTGCCGAAAGCAATCCTGTACCTCTTCGTGTGCATGGTCCTCTTCTTCCTGATCGTACCCAATTTCATCGTGGTTCCAATCTCGTTTAATGAATCTTCGCTGCTGTCGTTTCCACCGAAGGGATTTTCGCTGCAATGGTATGCGAGATACTGGGAATTGCCCGGGTGGGTCGACGCCACAGTGACCAGCTTCGTAGTTGCCATCGTGACGGCGATTGTATCCGTTGTGATCGGCAGCTTTGCCGCCTATGGCCTTGTACGTGGCAGACTTGTCGGCGGAAAAGTGCTGAGTTCACTGTTCATGCTGCCAATCATCATCCCTTCGCTTGTCACCGCCATCGCCCTCTTCAATGTGCTGTCATATCTCCGCCTTACGGGAACTTTGGCAGGGTTCGTGATTGGCCACACTGTAATCGCTTTGCCTTTCGTCATCACGATAATGACCGCGTCCCTGCGTTCGATCGACCTGACTGTCGAGAATGCTGCACGCAACCTTGGCGCCAGCCGCCTAGTGACAATCCGGCGCGTGACCCTTCCCATGGCGATGCCAGGGGTGATCTCGTCAGGGCTCTTCGCCTTCCTAATCTCGTTTGACGAACTTCTCATAGCACTTTTCATTGCGAGCCCCACAGTCGCGACCCTGCCCAAGAAACTCTGGGAAGGCATCCGCTTCGAGATTGAGCCGACCTTGGCGGCGGTATCAACGTTGCTCGTGATGCTTAGTCTGCTTGTTCTGGCGGCAGCGGGTGTTTTCCAACTTATCAAAGAAAGACGCGGTAATGGTTGACGAGGCACTCATGGCTAGCACAGCGGCGTCAAAGGCCGAGGTCCGGGTTCGTCCCGTGAAACCCACTATAGACCAAATCTGGAAAGCTCGGATTGGCATGGTCGATCTCGCCTCGGGTCTGACCGGAGAAGAAGAGATGCACGCAATTCTTCCCGACGACGTGCTATTGCTGACGACGCGGGTGCTCAATAGTAATATCCTTTCTCTGGCGACCCTGTCCGATATGCAGGCAGACATGGCGAGGGCGGTGGGAACGATCACTCCTGAGGAGCCGCTGGATGTTGTGATCTATTGCTGTACCTCTGGAACAATTGCCATCGGAGAGGCGCGTCTTGTCGAACTGATACACTCGGTTCGACCTGGCGTCGCCTTCACCAACCCGTTCTCCGCCGCTGTTGAGGCGTTGCGGCATCTTGGCTCAAAACGAGTGTCGTTTCTGGCCCCTTACACTGTCGAAGTGACATCCTATATGCGCGACGCTTTTCAGGACAAGGGGTTCGAGATTCCATACGTCACCACCTTCGGGCTCGAAACAGACGCCGAGATTTGTCAGGTGTCACATGACGACATCCTTGCCACGGCCCGCGAGCAAAGCCTTCAAGGGGTCGATGCGCTTTTCATAAGTTGCACCGGACTTCGCGTCGTTGGCCTGATCGAGCAAATCGAAAAATCTTTAGGGCTCCCAGTGATTACCAGTAACCAGGCCATGGCGTGGCATGCCTTGAGACTGGCTGGCTACGACCGCAATCTGAACGGTTTCGGCCGACTGGGAAATCACGTCTTGGACACAAACCTCAACTCCTGACTGGGTACTTGCAATGAACAAGCAACTTTTCTTTTCGCCGAGTGTCTTTGAGAAACGACATTGCGAGATTCAGACCGTCATGGCAGAGGTCGGAGCCGATGTTCTTCTCATCGATCAGCCGGAATTCATCTTTCACTTAATTGGCTATTCGATGTCTGAAGGCTTTCAGCAGTTCTGTGCATTGCCCCGGTTCGGTGCGCCGATGATGATTCTGCGCTGCGTGGACGAAGGCACCTGCCATGAATATGGAGATGTGGCACCAGAAGACGTTATCGGCTACCCCGACTGGGCAAACCCGGTGGAAGTCTTGAAATCGGAACTTTACAAAAGGGCGATTGCGCATTCAACAATCGCGATTGATCGCGATTCCTACAATATGACCCTGAACCGCTTCGACGCTTTGCGGGCAGCCTTTCCAGAAGCGAACTTTGTCGACATCTCACAGACTTTGCGGGAAATGCGGGCGGTCAAGACTGAAGAGGAGATCGCATACCTAAGAAAAGCCTCGGAAATTGCCGACGATGGCATTCGTGCGATACTCAGGGAATTCCGTAGTGGCCTATCGGCGCGCGACTGCGTGTCGTTAGCGGCAAAGCACATAATCCTTAGTGGCGGAGATGCTGGCGTCATTGGCCCTGTCACTCGTGCGCTTGACGACAACAAGATGCACGCGCTTGTCGATGATGAACCGCTCAAAGAAGGCGACCTGCTACACGTCGAGATGATACCCCAGTATCGAGGGTATTCTGCGCGTCTGATGCGCCCAGTTTATGTTGGCGAACCTGACCGGGAAACGCAACAAAGAGCCAAACGCATCGTTGCGCTTCAGGACCAGCAGATTGCGGCCATGAAACCGGGTGCCCGCGCCAGCGATGTGGACTACATCTTGCGAGATGGGATGCTTAAGTCGGAGCTGAAATCAAAATATGAGAACATTTCAGGGTATAGTCTTGGTTACTATCAGCAATTTACCTGCCGGTCGAGTGATTTCAGTTATGTGTTTCGTCCCGGTGATGACTGGGTGCTTCGGCGCGACATGGTCTTTCATATGTACACGGTGTCGAATGGCCTTGCCTTCAGTGAAACCGTGGTCGTGGGCGATAAGGGCGGCGTACGCTTGACACAATCGCCGCGCAAGCTTTTCAATGTGAATGGCTAAAGCGCACTATCTGCGCTCGTCTCCGAAACGAACCTTGAAAACTCTTCGGAGCACATTGCTAAACCGACATCTCGCTGCAGGGCGCACGGACTACCGGTTTAACGTAGCCGCGTTGCAGCATACCGCTTTCCCTGAAAGGCAGAATACGGGTGGACTATTTTTGAATGACGTATGATGGCAAAGCCTCAAGTAAGCGAAACCACAAGATTTAAGTTTGGCGAACTTTTCCTTGAGTTGGCAAAGATGAGGAATAGTGCGCTTGATTCAAGAAGGCTCTAGTGCTCGTTCATAAGCTTGCTAATACGGGTGAACTATTTTTGAATGACGTATGATGGCAAAGCCTCAAATTAGAGAACCCACAAGATTACAATCTGGGGAACTTTTCCTTAGGGCGGCTAGCGTCAGACATAGGGCTCCGGATGTGAGATTCGTCATAGTATTCTTTCATAAAAATATTTAGATTTATTTTCATGTAAGTTCATTATTTTCCTGGCATCGACACATGAAAAATGACTTGTTATTATATTAACGGAGTCTGATATTTTGGGTTTAAGTGGCTATATCAGTTCTCAGAAGTGACATTCAACAGATTTCGTAAAAAATCATTCTGGAAGGTATTTCTGAAAGCTTTGGCACTTGTGATCCCGAGTGACGTTGCCCCCTGCATCTAATCCAGTTTGAGATAGACTCTGGCCCAACCGAAAGGACCAGAGATGAAGCGCAGCAGATTTACTGAAGATCAGATCATTGGCATCCTGAAAGAGCATGAGGCTGGTATTTCCGTGGCCGATCTGTGCCGCAAGCACGGTGTCAGCGATGCAACTGTCTATAAATGGAAAGCCAAGTATGGCGGCATGGATGTCAGTGAGGCGAAGCGTCTGAAGGCGCTTGAGGATGAGAACGGGAAGCTGAAGAAGCTGCTCGCCGACGCCATGTTGGACAACTCGGCTCTGAAAGACTTGCTCGGAAAAAAATGGTGACGCCCGCCGCGAAGCGGCAAGCGGTCGCGCATCTTGTGGAAGGCCACGGGATGAGCGAACGGCGGGCGTGTCGGGTCATCGGCTGCTGCAGGATGACGATGCGCTATGAGGCGATCCGGCAGGATGATCCCGCGCTGCGGGAGAGGCTGAAGGAACTGGCACGAGTTCGCCGCAGGTTCGGCTATCGGCGTCTGCATGTGTTTTTGCGGCGTGAGGGCCATGAGGTCAATCACAAGCGGCTGTTCCGCATCTACCGCGAAGAGCGGCTGCATGTGCGCCGTCGCGGTGGGCGCAAACGTGCCATGGGAACACGGGCCCCGATGGTGTTGCCGCTGATGCCGAACCAGCGCTGGTCGTTGGACTTCGTATCCGATCAACTGACGGATGGCCGCCGGTTCAGAATCCTAACCGTGGTCGATGACTGCACCCGCGAATGCCTCGCGCTCATCGCCGACACTTCGCTGTCCGGGGCCAGAGTGGCGCGTGAACTGGCGACGCTGTTCGAGGCCCGTGGAAAGCCCGGAACAGTGGTCAGCGACAATGGAACCGAGTTCACCTCGAACGCGATCCTGACCTTCGCCGATGACCGCAAGATCGACTGGCATTACATCGCGCCAGGCAAGCCGACCCAGAATGCCTTCATCGAAAGCTTCAACGGTCGCCTACGCGATGAGCTGTTGAACGAGACCCTGTTCCCGTCCCTGAACCATGCTCGCCTCATGCTGGCCGCCTGGCGCAAGGACTACAACACCGAACGCCCCCATTCCCGCCTCGGCTGGCAAACGCCCGCCGAGTTCGCGCAGACCTTCACCCCGCAACAGGGCCTGACGCTGCGCAATACGCAAAGCTCCGCGCCAGACCCCGTTGCCCAATCCGCCGAAAACGGCAAAACTCAAACCCGGAGTCTCGCTCACACTGGATAAAAGTTGGGGGCAACGTCACCGCACTTAGACTGATATTGCAATCCTACTATTTGTACGAGTTTGTCCAGTGCGCCCTCCCGCAACCAAAATTACTATACTTTGCATAACCTCCTCTTCGCAGGAGGTTTTTTGCTGTACAGACCTCCCCTCCCCACCAAGGCTCAGCGCCAGAATGCCCGCAAGTGCGCCGTGAAGGTCCAGCTGCGGCTCCATGCGCTTGCCGCCTGTGGGCACCGGCGTGACCACGATCTTCTCGATCAGGCCGCGGATCGCTTCGCGGGCGTCTCCCTCGCTGTCAGGCTCGGCCAGCTGAGTGATAAGGGCCTTGATGCGCGCGTGATAGGTCTCGGCCATCTTCGGGTGGATGCGCAGGGCGGCGTCCTTGGCCGGGGTTCTTGCCAGGTCGGCCTCCAGCTGTTTTTGCCGCGCTTCCAGCTGCGCCATGCGGTCCTTGATGCGCTCGGCGGGTGTGCCCGCCAGAAGGGCGTTGACCAGAAGATCCTGATCCTTGATCACCTTGGCCAGCTCCTTTTGCTTGACCGCGCGATCATCGGTCTGCGTTGCGGCCAGGCGGTTGCGCTCGGCGATGTATTCCTCTGCAAAGGCCTTGACCAAGGCCGGGTCCATCAGATGCTCCGACAGGCTGGTCAGGATCCGGTCCTCCAGATCCTGACGCGCGATGGTGGTGCGGTTTGTGCAAATCGCGGTGCCCTTGTTGCGCGAATTGCTGCAGCCGAACCGGTCCTTCGCCACAGTCGAAAAGCCGCCACCGCAACATCCGCATTTGATCAGACCGCTGAACAGGAACCGCGGCTTGCGCCGTTCCCAGGCTTCCGCTTTGGTGTGTTTGATCGTCCGGCCTTGCTGGCGGGCCTTGACCGCCTCCCACAGGTCTTGCGGGATGATGCGCAGGTCCGGCACCTCGGCATATTCCACCACGGCATCGGAATTTGGCCGCGCCTGCCGCTTGCCCGTTTGGGGGTCCTTGACGAATTCCTGCCGGTTCCAGACCCGGCGGCCAATGTAGAGTTCATTGTTCAGAATGCCGGTGCCACGCTTGGGATTGCCGTGGATTGTGGATTTGTCCCAAGCCGGCCCGCGCGGCCCCGCGATGGCATCCTGATTGAGCATATCCGCGATCTTGCCCGGTGACATGCCATCGACATAGGCCTGAAATATGCGCCGCACGACAGCCGCCTGATCGGCATTGATCGCCAGATCGCCCCTCTTCAGCTCACCGTCCTCGCCAAGCTCGCGCACAACATCATAGCCATAGGCCTTGCCGCCCGCCGATTTGCCCTTCTGGATGCGCCCGCTGAGGCCGCGCCGTGTCTTGGCGGCGAGGTCCTTGAGAAAAAGCGCGTTCATCGTGCCTTTGAGACCGATGTGCATCTCGTTGACGCGCCCCTCAGAGACGGTCTCGATCCCGACACCGGCGAAGTTCAGGTTCTGGTAAAGATGCGCGATATCGCCCTGATTGCGCGACAGCCGATCCAGCGCTTCCGAGAGCACGAGATCAAAGCGGCGGTCAGAGGCATCACGCTGCAGGCGTTGGATGCCGGGCCGCAGCATGCTGGCGCCCGAGGTCGCGTGATCTTCATAGGTGCCGACAACCTCCCACTCCTCGCGCGCGGCACGGGTTCGGCAAAGCCTGATCTGATCATCAATGGAGGCGGCGTTCTGCAAATCGGACGAAAACCGGGCATAGATGGCAACGCGAAGCGGTTGATTGGTCATGATCACTTATCCTCGGAATTGTATTACAAAGCTGCCCTGTCCTGGGGGCGATCTGAGCCGCACTCGGCCGCATGATCCGCCCGCGCCGCATCCCGCGCCATGGCGCGCACCAGCGCCAGCATCTGGTCCTGATCGTCCGGGCTGGACGGCCCTTTGGCAATAGGGTCGTTCGGAGGCATTGCGCCGCCGGGCGGTGCCACTGGCCCCTCCACGTCCTGCGCATGTCTCTTCCGGTCCCGTGCCATTGGCCGAGTGCTCCTGCCCGTCCTGACGCTGGATCAGGCGGGGAAATTTGATGTTGATCTGGCCGGGTGTTGGTCCGGCGGTGTTGGGATCACTGTAATGCATCGGCGGCCTCATGGATTGGCGGGAAGAGCGGGAAAAACGGCGAACATGTCCGAATTTTGTGGATAACCAATGGGTTGGAAAACTATGGCGCAAACTCTGCTTCGAAAACGAGGCAAAGGAATAACCGAGAAAAAGAAAAAACTTAAAAAGGTCGAAGAAAAATCCGTATTTTCCAACCTGCCCTGAAACAAAGAAACTGAAAAACAAGACTTCACTCTGTCTTCGAAAAAACCGAAAAAACATCTTCCTTCGCAAAAACGGAAAAATCGAAAAAACAAAACAACGCCGGAACATCAAAAATATCATGACGCGGTCCGTCCTTCGTCTCTGGATATCGTCCTGTTCCTGATAGAGCATCTTCATCTACCCGTCATGATGGCCCGCCCCCGAGACGCTCCAGATCGACAATCCCGCGCCACAGCTGTTCCGCCTCATCGCCCGGGTCCACCTGCCCAGGGTATCCCAGCGAGACATTGCGGATCAGGGTTCGGCCTTGGCGTATCTCTGCCGCATGATGCGTATGTCCAAACAGCCAGGCATCGGGCTGGTATCGTTTAATCAGGCCGCGCAGGTCAGAGCCGTAGACCCCGTCAAGATCACAGGGCGTCTCACCGATCAGATCGGGGTGGGGGCAATGGTGAGTGACGACAATCGTCTGCCCGTCAAAGGAGGTGGCAAGCTGGGTCTTGATCCAGGCCCGGTGATCGGCGTGCAGCGCAGCCGTATCGCTCGGGCGAATACGCCCATGTCCGGTCGCCGCCATGCGGATATAGCGATAGTCGTTCATCGCGTCCCGCGCGCGCATCATCGCCAGGGACGGATCGCCCGCCACCGCGAAATCCGTCCAGAGCGTGCTGCACAAAAAGCGGGTATGCCCGATCACCACCGCGCATTTTTGCACGAAGCGCGCCCCGGCCTCAGTGCAGATGCGGCTCAGCCGATCATCGCCGTCGAGCACGTGATCATAATAATCGTGGTTGCCGGGAAAGACGTGGATGCGGTTTGGCGCGATGTAGCGCCCGATATGTGCCAGAAGCTTGGGCCAGCGCACTTTTGGTTTGTTCGACAGATCGCCCGCGATGATCAAGGCCTCCAGACCGGCCCAAACCTCGGGGTCCAGCGCGGCTAGAGGATCACGTCCAGTTGCCAGCCACATATCGAGGTGCAGATCCGCGATGATGAGGATTTTGCTCATGGCCGACCTCCTTGATCGGTGTCGCTGTGGATGGTGTCGGGGCTGGCATCATCGCGTGCCGGATATCTAGCGATGGCAGCCTTGAGTTTGTCCCCCTCCTTAATCAGCTCCTGCTGGGCTGCGTTGCAGGCTCGGGCAATCTGCGCAAGCGCGGTGGGATCACCCGTGAAAAGGCACCAGCCGAGCCGGGCGGTCGAGAGCCAGCCTGTGGCTGTCACGCCGATCACAGGATAAGGCTGGCCGTTGATCCTGATCTCGGGGAATGCGCCGGGCGGGCCGAGGCGGACCACGCTGACCGTGATGCCGGGGCGGGCGAGCGGGGGCGGGTCATACGCCAGGCGCGTCAGCGCGTCGAAATAGCTGTCGTCATACGGGACGGTCATGGGCATATCCTCTTCAGTCGACAAGAAGGTCAGGGCAGGTGGTGTCGATCAGCCCGCGGAACAGCAGATCAATCTCGGCCCCCTCGGGCATCTCTTCGGGGTAGCCCAGAGAAATATCGCGGATGAGCGTGGTGCCGATCCGCGTCTGCTGGTGGCGATGCGCGTGACCGCAGAGCCAGAGTGCGGGCTTATGTTGCAGGATCCAGCCTTCGAGATCCGAGGCGAAGAATGGCGACAGCGGGCTCAGCGAGCCCGCCACGGCGGCGCTTGGCAGATGATGCGTGACCACCACTGTTTTGCCTGCATGCGGGGCACTGATGGCGCGCGTCAGCCAGTCCAGATGATCGGCATGTGCGGCGGCGGTATCGGTGGGCGTGATGAATGCGCCCCCTGCGTCGCGTGCGATGCGCTCGAAATCCGCCATCCAGAGCGCGCGCTGCATCGCGTCGTCCTGCGGCCCGAACAGGCGAAAATCGGTCCAGAGCGTGCAACACAGAATGCGCAGGTCGCCGAGCCGGATCACCTGCTTTTGGGCGAACTGCATCCCGGCGGCCTCGACCAGGGCGCGCAGGGCGTCGTCGCCATCAAGGCGGTGGTCGTAATAGTCGTGGTTGCCGGGGACGACATGGACCTTGGCGGGATCAATCCGCCGCCCAATCCAATCCAGAAGTGCGGGCCATGTGCGCAGCGGGTCCTCGGCGAGATCGCCCGCAAGAATGAGCGCATCGAGATCGTGGAGCCGGTCAGCGACGCCCGAGAGCGGGTTGCGCCCAACGGCGGACCATTCGTCAAGGTGCCAGTCCGCGCTGATCAGAATTTGCATGATGGTATTCCTTTAGGTGATGGGCGGGGATCGTTCTGAGAAGGATATGAGGGACGTAAGAAAATGCGGGGATCTATTGGAGGAATGGGATCAACGGGACTCTGAGTGCATTATGTCAGCCTGCTCCGGGTCTTGACGGTTGCCCTCGGCCATTGCCGAGGCTGTCACTTCGCGGATATCACGCAGATGTGCCGCGATCTGGTCGCTGTTCAGGCTGCGCTCTTGCAACAAGGCGCGCGCCAGCTCCTCCAGCGTGGGGCGATGCTGGGCCAAGATCACGCCGGCGCGTTTCTCGGCGCGCTCGATGCGTTGGCGCACCCGGCCGCGCAGATGCGCGTTTTGCAGCATCAATGCCTCTGGCGCGTCATGCCAGATCGGGCCTTCGGAGCCTAGGCCGTAAACCGTCTCGATCCCCAGAGCGCATTGGGTGGCCTTGGCCAGATCAGAGGTCGCTGGGCCACCTGCGCCCGCCGAAACCGATCCCAGAACCAGACGCTCGGCTGCGCGCCCGGCGAGGCTATAGGCGATCTCAGCCTCGAGATCCGTGAGCAAGCTTTCCGACCGGACGGGGCTGCGCAGGATCTCGCCCCCGGTGGGCGTGATCTTGAGGCTGGTGATCCGACCGAGGCCAAGGGCAGCGCCCACAACGGCATGACCCGCCTCATGCACGGCGACACGCCAGATCAGGGCGGGGGTGTCGTTGGCCATGTCGATGTCGAGCTGCGCGTAGAGCATCGCAACGCTCAGTCCCGTTCCCGCATGTCGCGCATCCGAGCGTGCGCCGCGGATGGCCGCGTCGATCTCGGCCGGGCTGCAGCCGACGGATGCACGGGCCAGGGCTATGAGATCCTCATCAGCGATCTCGTCTCGCAGGTGGCGGCGCAGAAGGGCGAGCAGGCCCGCGGCATCCGGAAGCGGCACCTTGATCTTGAGATCGAAACGACCGGCGCGCAGGACCGCCGGATCGATGCGGTCGATAAAATTGCACGCACCCACCACGATCACGCCTTCTTGCAGCGCGATGGCGTTCATCTCACCCAGGAAAGCATTGATCACTTGGGTGCGATAGTTGGAATTGTGGGTGTCACGGCTGGCTCGTGATCCGACGGCATCGATCTCATCTATGAAAAGAAGGCAGGGCGCGCGGCTCCGCGCCTTGGCAAAGGTCTTGCGCATCTCGCGCAGCATATCGCCCAAGTGGCCCGCCGCCTGCCATTCCGCGAAGCTGCCGGTGACGCAAGCGAGGCCCGCGCCGGCGCTCATTGCGCGCGCCAGCCACGTCTTGCCGGTTCCGGGTGGGCCGTAAAACAGGATCGACCGAGAGAGCTCAGACCATGCGACCTGACCGGCTTTCCACAGGAGAAGATCGGCAACCATACGCCGCGCTGGCAAAAGGGCAGGGCTGTCGCCAGTCATCTCTTCGAGACGGGGCACATCTTTGCGGTCGGTCAGCGTCATCGCGGCCAGCCGTGCGCTCACGTCTGGCAAGGTGGGACCGCGCAGGGCGGTGCAGACATGGGCGGTGCTGAGCTTGGCCAGCCGTGCGTCATCCGGCAGGGCCTGCCGGAACGCCGCTTCATCCGTCAGCGCGACGCCAAGATCGCCCGCCCGCAG
>JGI24113J20146_1000127_pt1 | contig 21857 bp, 17 predicted proteins | sample SubbioAug_CSWold_FD_20146 | JGI IMG/M metagenome (IMG submission 20146) | reverse complement strand
CGGATCCTCGAGGTCGTGCAGGAACTGGGCTACCGGCCCCACCGCGGTGCCAGCGGCCTGCGCCGTGGGCAGACACGCACGATCGGTGTCGTCGTGCCCGACCTCGGCAACCCGCTCTACGCCCCCTTCCTGCGCGGCGTGGCCCGGGCGCTCGACGCCGCCGAGTTCATGCCGCTGGTGACCGACACCGAGGACGACCACGACCGCCTGGTCCGGATCCTGCGCCACCTCGAGGAGCGCCGCGTCGAGGCGGTCATCACCACGGCCGCGCGCGAGGGCGACCTGGCGCTGCTGCAGGAACTGAGCGCCGCAGGCACCGAGGTGGTGCTCGCGGTTCGGACGTTGTCCGAGAGCGGGCTGCCCACCGTCCCGCACGACGATGCCCAGGGCGGACGTCTCGCGGTCGAGCACCTGCTCGAACTCGGCCACCGCCGCATCGCGCAGATCCGGGGGCCGCTCGACGTCGAACCGTTCCGCGCCCGCTCCGAGGGCGCCGNGCAGGCNTTGGCCGCNGCGGGCCTCGCCGAGGTGGGGTTCGCGCCGCCGGCCACGAGCCCGACCGTCGCCGAGGGGGAGCGCCACACCCTCGAACTGCTCGCCGCCTGCGGGGACGCCCCGCCGACCGCGCTGTTCGTGCAGAACGACCTGTTGGCGCTCGGGGCGCTGTCGGCACTGCGGTGTCGTGGCCTGCGCTGCCCCGAGGACGTCTCGGTCGTCAGCTACAACGACGCGTTCTTCTCGGCCTACACCCAGCCGGCGCTCACCACGGTCCGGTTGCCGGCGTACGAGATCGGCTTCGCGGCCGGACGCCTGGCGGTCCGCCACGTCGAGGGCCAGGACGCCGACCCCGTCGCGTCGGTGGCCCCGCAACTGGTCGTGCGTGCGTCCGCCGCCCCACCCCGCGACGACGCGTAGACACCCGGCCGGCTCCGCCCGTCCCGAAGGAGTCCGATCCGTGACGTCCACCGCACCCGGGTACCGCAGCGCCGCCTTCGACCTCGTCGGCTATCACGACCTGCGGTCGGCGCCAGGCTTCAAGCTCGCCCTGCACGTGGTCGGCAAGCGGTGGCTGCTCTATGTCACGCGCTTCTGGGAACCGGGCGTGTGGATCCTCGACGTCACCGATCCGGCCACGCCACGAATCGTCGGCGAGATCCCTGGGCCCGACGACCCCAACGTGGCCACGTGGCAGGTCCAGGTCGCCGACGACCTGCTCGTCATGGGCGTCGAACACCGGCCGGTCCCGTGGGGCGGCGATCCGGCCTCGGCGACCGCCGAAGGCCTCGAGTTCTGGGACGTCGCCGACCCCACGTCGCCGCGGCGGTTGTCGACGTACGGCTACGGCGGGCACGGCACGCACCGCAACCACTGGACCGGCGGCCGGCACGTCCACGTGACCGCGTCGATACCGGGGTTCGAGGGCAACCTCTACTCGATCCTCGACGTCGCCGACCGGGAGAACCCGCGTGAGGTCGGCCGCTGGTTCCTGCCCGAGCAGTTCGTGGCGGCGGCTGCGGTGGGCACCGACACCGGCCGTCGGATCTCGCTGCACGGCCCGCCCTACGCCGAGGGCGACCGCGCCTATCTGCCGTACGGCGCGGCGGGCATGGTCGTGCTCGACATCAGCGACGTCCGCACCCCACGGCTGGTGTCACGGCTCGACATCGGCGGAGCCTTCGCCAGCACGATCGCGATGCACACTGCGGTCCCGCTGCCCGGCCGCAGCCTCGTCGCGGTCAACACCGAGGCGATCGCCGAACGCAGCGAGGAGCCCTACAACTTCGCAGGCCTGGTCGACGTCTCCGACGAGGCCGACCCCCGCCTGTTGTCGTTGCTGCCGGTCCCGGTCCCGCCACCCGGAGCCGGCTTCTCGAACTTCCAGCGGCGAGGTGGGCGATTCGGACCCCACAACCAGCACCATCCGCAGAACGGCGACCCGCACCTGCTGCAGTCCGAGGAACTGCTGTACCTGACGTGGTTCAACGCGGGCCTGCGCGTGTACGACATCCGCGACCCCTACCTGCCCCGCGAGGTCGGTTGGTTCCTGCCCGACGACCCCGTCGAGCGGCGCGGGCTGCTGCCACGCTCTGCGCTGGTCACCCAGTCCGAGGACGTCCTCGTCGACGCCCGTGGGTTCGCCTACCTCACCGACAAGAACCATGGGCTGCACGTGGTCCGCTTCACCGGCTGACCGTCGCGCGCGATCGGTGATCGCCTGCGAACCCGTTGTTGACACCACGCTATTCTTGCGGCATTGTTCCCTGCAAACGTTTGTACACGAGGATGGACCGCATGGCAGACCAGGACGCACCCACGATCGGTTGGCTGGGCACCGGGCGCATGGGCTTCGAGATGGCCCTGCGACTGCTCAACTCCGGCACGTCGCTGAAGGTCTGGAACCGCACCCGCGCCAAGGCCGAGCCGCTTGCCGCGCTCGGCGCGACGATCGTGGACCGGCCCGCCGACCTCGCCGACTGCGACATCGTCTTCTCGATCGTGTCCTCCTCCGACGTCTTCGTCGAGGTGACCCTCGGCGAGGACGGGCTGTTCACCGTCGAGGGTCAACGGCCCAGCCTGCTCGTCGACTCCTCGACGATCTCGGCCGAGGCGTCCGAGCAGGTCCGCCAGGCGGCCGACAAGCTCGGTTGCGCGCTGCTCGCGGCGCCGGTCAGCGGCAGCCCGAAGGTCATCAAGTCGGGTCGCCTCGGGGTGGTCGCGTCCGGCCCGAAGGAGGCGTTCGAGCAGGCACGGCCCTACCTCGAACGGTTCGGCAACACCGTCACCTACGTCGGCGAGAACGACCACGCCCGACTCGTCAAGATCTGTCACAACCTCATCCTCGGGGTCGTGACCCAGGTGCTGGCCGAGACCACGGTGCTCGCCGAGAAGGCCGGGATCAACCGGGCCGACTACCTCGAGTTCATCAACGGCAGCGTGATGGGGTCGGTGTTCAGCGCCTACAAGACCCCCGGCATGGTCAACCTGGACTTCACGCCGACCTTCACCGGCCACCTGCTGCGCAAGGACTTCGAGCTCGGCCTGGCCGCCGCACGCGAACTCGACGTCCCGCTGCCGGTCTCCGCCCAGGTCCACCAGAAGGTGGTCGACATGATCGGCAACGGTCTCGGCGACGAGGACTTCTCGCACCTGCTCACCATGGCCGCCCGCGGCGCCGGTGTCGAGCTCGTCTCCGAGGACCGCGACGACGTCACCGACGGACTCACCCCGCCCCTGGACGACCTCTCGCAGCGCCGCCCCTGACGCCGCGGTACTCGCCCGCTCGTGAGGACGGGAAGGGGAGGGACAACTTCATAGTTGCTGTGCAATCGATTGTCGGCGCAACTTGGGAGAGTTCGCCGGCCGCCTCGTTGGGATGACGGCGCGATGCGCCAGGGAGAGGGAGCCAGATGAGGGACAGGCCCAGCCATACCACCCGTGGGTGGCGTCGCTACGTCGCCGCGACGGCGGCGCTCGGCGTCGCCATCGCCGGGTGTACCGCAGGTACCCCAGAGGAACAGGCGGGCGAGACCGACCAGGCCGCCGAGGGCAGCGACGGTGCAACGACGCCGGCGGGCGTGTTCGTCCACGCGGTCAACGGCGAGCCGCTCACCCTCGACCCCGCACGTGCGGCACTCGGGGAATTCGGCGAACAGGCGATCCTGCAGGTCTACGAGGGGCTGCTCGACGTCGGCGCCGACGGTCCCGACCTGCTCCCGCTGCTGGCCACGGAGGTCCCCGACGAGACCAACGGGCTCATCAGCGACGACGGACTGGTCTACACCTTCCCCATCCGCGAGGGCGTGGTATTCCACGACGGGTCCGAACTCACCGCCGACGACGTGTTGTACTCGTGGGAACGCTCGATGACGATGGCGCTGCCCGAAGGCCAGGCCGAGGTCCTCTCCGACACCGTCGAGTCGATGAGGGTCGTGGACGACTTCACGTTCGAAGTGACGTTGCAGGCACCGAACGCGGCGTTCCTCACCTCGGTCGTGTACTCCACCCCGGCGATGATCGTCTCCCAGGAGGCGGTCGAGGCCAACGGCGGTGTCGAGGCGGGCCAACCGAACGCGTACATGGACGCCAACATGGTCGGCACCGGTGCCCACCGCTTCGTGTCCTGGGAACGCAACGAACAGTTGAACTTCGAGATCTTCGCCGACTACTGGGGCGACCCGGCCGCCCTGGACGCCCGATGGGTCTACGTCCCGGAGGAGTCCAGCCGCACGCTCGGTCTGCGGGCGGGCGACTACGACGCGATCCAGGCCCAGCCCACGTTCGTCCCCGAACTCGAGAACGCGGACGGGGTGTGTCTGATCACCGACGGTCTGCTGCTCGAGCCGCTGCAGCTGGCCTTCAATCTCGACATCCAGGAAGGCACGCTGCCGAGCGGCGACACCATTCCCGCCGACTTCTTCCACGACCGTCGTATCCGCCAGGCGTTCAACTACGCGTTCGACTACGACGCCTTCATCAACGGCTTCCTCGACGGGTTCGGCGAGCCGGCCGGCATCCTGCCGCCCGGCATCCTCGGTTGGACCGAGGACATGCCGGTCTACGAACAAGACCTCGGCCGCGCCGAGGAGTTGTTCCGCGACACCGGCTACTGGGACGAGGGCTTCACGGTCTCGGTTCTCGTCGAGGCCAACCCGGTCTTCGAGCCCGTCGGTCTGATCCTCAAGGACGCGCTCGAGGCCATGAACCCGAACTTCCGGGTCAATGTCCTGACCGTCTCGGAGAGCCAGTTCGACGAGGCGCACGCCACGGTGCCGTTCGAGTACGCCGCATGGATCAAGAACGCCGATCCGTTCCAGGACCCCGCCTTCTACATCGGGACCTACCAGGCCCCATACGGCGAGTGGGGCGAGACGATGGGCTTCCACCTCGGCTATGACGACCCCGACGGTATCCAGGAGATGATCGACGCGGCCGCGACCGAGACCGACATCGCCGAACGCGAACGGATGTACATCGAACTCGTGGAGATCCTCCACGAGGACCCGATGTGGATCTACCCCGCCCAGGAGGGCAACGTCCAGGCCTACCGCTGCAACGTCGAGGGGTTCACCTACAACCCGCTCTGGAAGACGCTGCGCTACCGGTTCTACGACAAGGCCTGAAGGCTCGTGGCCGGTGGGTCGCCTGCGGGTGCCCCACCGGCCCTGACCCTCCTCGTCCTTCGACCACCCGGTGGCGGGTGCAAGTGGGGGCCCCATGCAGATCAAGGACTACGTCATCCGGCGGCTGCTCACGCTGCCTTTTCTGATGTTCGGCGTCTCGATCCTGGTCTTCGGCATCTCCCGCATCGGTGGGTCGCCGATCGGGATCTACATCGAGCACGAGATGACCCAGGCGCAGATCGCCGAGGTCGCCGCGCGCTACGGGCTCGACCAGCCCCTGTACGTGCAGTACCTGCGGTGGATCGGCGGCGTGCTGCGGGGTGACCTCGGGTGGTCGGGGGTCTCGGTCGCGCCGGTGACGGAGATGCTGCCGGCCAAGCTGACCGCGACCATGGAGTTGGCGGTCTTCGCCGCGATCGTCGCGATCGCCCTGGGGATCGGCATGGGCACCTTCGGCGGCGCACGGCGCAACAAGCCTGCCGACCACATCACCCGCGTGGTCTCGATCAGCGGTGCCAGCCTGCCGACGTTCTGGTTCGGCCTGATGCTGCTGATCGTGTTCTACCTCTACCTCGGGGTCGCTCCGCTCGGACGTGCCGATCCGGCCATCTACGCGGGGTTGAACCACTACACCGGCTTCTACACCGTCGACGCCATGCTCAACCTCGACGGCCGGGCGCTGCGCGATGCCATCAGCCATCTCATCCTGCCGGCGGTGACGATGGGGTTCTCCGCGATGGCGCTCATCGCGCGCATGATGCGATCGTCGCTGGTCGAGCAGATGGGCGAGGACTACGTCGACGCGGCACGGGCGAAGGGCCTGCCCGAACGGTTGGTGATCCGCCGCCACGCCCGACGCAACGCGCTCGTGCCCACGATGACCGTCATCGGACTCAGCTGGGGCTTCTTGCTGCAGGGCACCGTCGTCGTGGAGTTGATCTTCAACTGGCCGGGCATCGGCCGCTGGATGACCGATGCGGTCCTCCAGGGGGATCAGGCCACGATCATGGCCTACGTGCTGGTCACGAGCGTGATCTTCGTGACGGTCAACCTCGCGGTCGACGTCGCCTACGCCTACCTCGACCGTCGCGTGACGCTGGGAGCCTGACATGGCCGAATCGACCGTTCGTCCCGCACCACCGGGCCTGCCGGCGGTTCCGCTGGAAGCGCTTCGGACCCGCGGGCTCCGCTTCGCCGAACTCGCGCGCTCGGCCCTGCGCAACCCCACGACGCTCCTCGGCCTGGCGATCCTCACCGTCATCTTCGCCATGGCGATCTTCGCGCCGCTGCTGGTCCCGGTGAACCCGTCCGGCGCCCTGCAGATGCCGCGCAACTGGGGCGCGACGAATGCGCCCCCCGGCACACCCGGGCACCCGCTCGGCACGACGCCGAATGGCGGCGACGTGCTCTACGGCATCGTCTGGGGCGCCCGGACCTCACTACGGCTGTCGCTGACGGTGGTGTCCATCACCGTCGTGGTCGGCGTCGCCATGGGCAGCCTCGCCGGATTCCTCGGGGGGAAGTGGGACGAGTTGCTGATGCGTCTCGTGGACGTGTTCCTGTCGATCCCCGAACTCATCTTCGCCCTGGCGATCGCCGCGGTGTTGGGCCCGTCGTTCGGCAACATCATCCTCGCCCTCGCGGCCGTCTTCTGGGTCAAGTACGCCAGGATCATCCGCGGTCAGATCATGCAGGTGAAACAGAACGAGTTCGTCGACGCCGCGTACGTCGTCGGCGAGTCGCGCTGGAACGTCTACCGCAAGGACGTGCTGCCCAACTCCATCACGCCCGTCGTCGTACAGGCGACGCTCGACATGGGACACGTCGTCCTGATCGGCGCCACGCTCAGCTTCATCGGACTCGCGGAAGCCGGCCTCGCCGAGTGGGGCAACCTCGTCAGCGAGGGCCAGTCCGGCATCGCTGCCGGTCGGTGGTGGGTCGCGACGTTCTCGGGCCTCATGGTGTTCTTGTGGTCGCTCTCCTTCAACCTCGTCGGCGATGGCCTCCGCGACGTCCTCGACCCCCGGACGGAGGGCCGATGAGCGCCGACGACCACCAACCACGTAGCGCCGCCGCCGTGGACGAGCGTCCCGACCTCGATGCCGCCTCCCTGATCAGCGTGCGAGGGCTGCGGGTGCACTTCGAGACCAAGCGCGGCCGGGCCCACGCGGTCGACGGGGTGGACCTCGACATCCGCGACGGCGAGACGATCGGCCTCGTCGGCGAGACCGGGTCGGGCAAGAGCGTCACCGCACGGTCGCTGTTGCGACTGGTTCCCATGCCGCCCGGCGTGCTGGCCGGCGGATCGGTGCTCTACCGCCCGAAGCAGGTGTGCGGTGCCTGCAGCGGTTCGGGCTGCACCGCCTGTGGCCAGGTCGGACGCCGGCCGATCGCCTGCCGCGCCTGTGACGGCGCGGGGTGCGAGGCCTGCGAGCACACCGGTCGCCACACCGTCGACCTGTTGCGCATCTCGGACACAGAACTGCGCGAGATCCGCGGCAACCGGATCGCCATGATCTTCCAGGACCCGGGGAAGGCGCTCAACCCGGCCCTGACGATCCGGCAGCAGATCGCCGAGGTGTTCCTCGAGCACCGCTCCGGGGAACTGCTGCAGGCAGCCGGGCTCGAGGATGGCGACCGGCGGGCCGGCCGGCTCATGCGCCGCTCGGCGCACCAGCGCGTCCGCGGCATCGAACGGTTGATGTTGAAGCTGCCGCCATGGCGCGGTCGCCAGGTCAAGCTGTCCACGGCCATCGACGACGCGGTGATCCGCGCGCTCGAGGACACCCGCATCCCCAACCCACGCAAGATCCTCACCAACTACCCGCACGAGTTGTCGGGCGGCATGAAGCAGCGCGTGATGATCGCCCAGGCGCTGGCCTGCGACCCCGACCTGCTCATTGCGGACGAACCGACGACCGCGTTGGACGTCACGATCCAGGCCCGCATCCTCGACCTCATCTCCGAGCTGCAGCAGCGACGTGGCACGGCCGTGCTGTACATCAGCCACGACCTGTCCCTGGTCAAGCGCGTGTGCGATCGGGTGGCCGTGCTCTACGCCGGCCAGATCGCCGAGGTCAGCGACGTCGCCGAGTTGTTCCGGCGCCCCATGCATCCCTACACCCGGGGTCTGCTCGCCGCGGTGCCGTCGGCAGAACAGCAACGCGGACAGCTACGCGCCATCCGCGGGACCGTGCCCGAACTGGTCGACCCCGAACCGGCCTGCCGCTTCCACACCAGGTGCGACGCGGCCGTGCCGCTGTGTGCCTCGCGGGAGCCGGTGCTCTGGGAACGTGGTGACGGCGCTGCCCCGCACCGCGTGGCGTGCTTCGCGCACGCCGACCCGCAGGTCCTGGGCGTCGACCGCCGCGAACTGCCCGTCCTCGACGAGGGTTCGTCATGACCGCCGCCACCAACCCGCTCGACCGTCCGGCAGCACTGCACGCCGGCGACCACGTCCTCAACGTCCGGGCGGTCCGCAAGCACTTCCCGATCAAGGACGGCGTGCTGCAGCGAGTCGCCGGCCACGTCCGCGCGGTCGACGGCGTCAGCTTCGACGTGCCCCGCGGCTCGACCGTTGGTCTGGTCGGCGAGAGCGGCTGCGGCAAGTCGACGCTCGGTCGGGTCATCGCAGGGCTGCTCGACCCGACCGACGGTGGGGTCTTCTTCGGGATGCCGGCGGCCGAGCGGGCCCGGCTCGACGCCCTGCTCCAGGTCCCGCCAGAGGCCCGTTCAGAGGCGCAGGCGGCCGAGCTCGGTGACATCGACCAGCAGTTCCGGATCGATCGACTCGACAAGCATCGGCGGCGCCACTACCGCCGCAACTGTCAGGTCGTGTTCCAGGACGCGTTCGCCTCGCTCAACCCACGACAGCTCGTGCGCGACATCGTGGGACGACCCTTGAAGGCCTTCGGCGAAGCCAGCGGCTCCGCACTCACCGAGCGGGTCGTCGAACTGCTCGAACAGGTCGGACTGGGCCGCCAGCACCTGTACCGCTACCCCCACCAGTTCTCGGGCGGTCAACGCCAACGCATCTCGATCGCGAGGGCGCTGGCCCTCGACCCCGAGTTCATGGTGCTCGACGAGCCGACCAGCTCCCTCGACGTGTCCGTACAGGCGCAGATCCTCAACCTGCTGCACGAACTGCAGCGCGAACGCGGCCTCACCTATCTGTTCATCAGTCATGACCTCAACGTGGTCCGGCACATGAGCGACGAAGTGGTGGTGATGTACCTCGGCAGGATCGCCGAGTCGGCCCGCTCCACGGCCATCTTCGAGACACCGAGGCACCCCTACACCGAGGCGCTGCTGGCGGCCAACCCCGACGAGACCGACCGCGAACCGATCCGGCTGTCCGGGTCCGTGCCGGACCCGGCGCGCCCGCCGCAGGGTTGCCGGTTCCACACCCGCTGTCCGGTCGCCACGCCGCGCTGTGGCTGGGAGGTGGACGACCTCGTCCGCATCGCGGGGGAGTCCGAGGGTGCCCTCGACGGCCTGAAAGGCGTCGAGCGTCGTGATCCGTTCGATGCGAAGCTGGTGTTCGACACCAGCCGTCAGGCCACGGCGACGGCCAGGTCGATGCAGCGCGACCGCCTGCCGGATGCGCTGGCGCAGGCGGTGCGACGGGTCGAACGGCTCGACGACACGGTCGCCGTGTCCCTGCAGTCGGTCGACGAGCCCCCGCTGGTCGAGGTCGCCCCGGGACACCGGACGAACTGCGTACTGCACCACGACGAGCTCTAACCTGCCGTCAGCGGAGTTCGGCGACCTCGTCGTACCAGCCGTCCCGGTCGAGGTCGGCGGCGAGGTCGCTGAGGAACCGCGCCGCGTCCGCGCCGTCGACCAGGCGGTGGTCGTAGGTCAGGCACAGGTACGTGCGGTGGCGCACCGCGAAGGTGTCGTTGCCGAACTCGTCGGTGACCACCACCGGCCGCTTCTCGATCGTCGGGGTCGCCAGGATCCCGACCTCGGGCGGGTTGAGGATCGGCGTGTCGAACAGCGATCCACGTGACCCGGTGTTGGTGATCGTGAACGTGCCGTTGCCGACGTCGTCCGGAGTGAGCTTCTTGTCGCGGGCCCGCGTGGCGAGGTCGGTGATGCGGCGCTGCAGCCCGAGCACGTTGATGTCCTGGGCGTCGCGGACGGTGGGCACGACCAGCCCCTGCGGGGCGTCGACGGCGATGCCGAGGTTGACGGCGGTGTGGAACACGACCTCGCCGCCCTCGACATCGATCGAGGCGTTCAGCAGCGGATGACGTTGCAGGGTGCGCACCGTCGCCCGCGCGATGAAGGCCAGTGGTGACAGACCGGTGCCATGACGGGCCTTGTGCGCGGCGTTGACCGCGGCCCTCACGTGCATGATCTGGGTGACGTCGGCCTCGACCGCCGCGGTCAACTGCGCCGTGGTGTTGAGGCTGTCGAGCATCCGCTGCGCGATCAGGCGTCGCGTCCGGGTCAGGGGTTCGACCCGGTCGCCGGCCAGACGGTGTGGTCCCACCGCGGCCGCCGGTGACACCGTTGCGACCGCCGGGGCCGGCGCGGCCGGCGGCTGCTCCGAAGGCGACGTCCGCGGCGAGGGATCTGCGACGGCCGCGAGCACGTCGTCGGGGGTGATGCGCCCGTCGCGGCCCGAGCCGACCACGCCGCTCGGGACGAGGTCATGCTCGCGCAGCAGACGCTTGACCAACGGCGACAGGCGCGGGCGCAGGCGTGCCGCCGAGGACCGCACGTCGCCGGGGGTGAGGCGCCCGTCCGCACCGGTGCCCTCGAGGTCCGTCGCGGACAGGCCGTGTTCGCGCAGCAGGCGCTTGACCAGCGGCGACAGCCGGCGTCCGTCCTCGCTCGGGACGGACCGGCCGACTCGTCCATGCCGAGGAGCGGGTGCCGCGTCGGGCGCCGGTGCGACCGCCGAGTCCTCGGGTTCAGGCGTGGACGGCGTCGGCTCGCTGTCGACGCCGTCGAGTACCAGCAGTGCCTGGCCGACGGCGACGACGTCATCGACCTCGACGAGCAGCCGGGTCACGGTGCCGGCCGCCGGGCTCGGGATCTCGGTGTCGACCTTGTCCGTGCTGACCTCGGCGAGCGCCTGGTCGGGCTCGACCTCGTCGCCGACCTCGACCAGCCAGGCCACGATCGTGCCGCTGTCGACCGATTCACCCAACTGCGGCAGCGTTACCTCGGTGGGCATGCGAACGGGCTCCTGGTCGCCGACGTCGGCTGCGCTTGACGCGCGCAGAACTTCCCGCGATGCTAGCACGGCAATCGATTGCATCGACCTGTGATCTGCCGTGCGAACTCGTTGCCCGGCGCACGTCGTTCGTGGCAGGAGACAGCGGCATGGCGAAGCTCGGTCCGGTACGTCCCCTCGGGGCCGTCCCACCGGCGCGGGTCCGGTCTTGAGCGCGACGAACCAGCCGCTGCCGAGGCGCGAGATGGCCCTGGTCGGGGGCGTCGTCCTGACGATCTCGATCGGCGCGTTCTTCCGCGTCCCCCTGCTGCCATCGATCGGCGACGAACTGTCGATGTCGGCCGCGCAGCTCGGCCTGATCACCACCGTGTTCGCGGTTGGTCGCCTCGTCACCGACATCCCGGCCGGCCGGCTGGCCGACCGGGTCCAACCGCTCCGATCGCTCGGCGTCGCCGGGTCCATTCTCGCCGCCGGCAGCGTCGGCGTGGCCACGGCGGGCACGGGCGCGTGGGTGATCACGGCAGCGTTCGCGCTCGGCATCGCCTCCGCGTTGGCCAACACGACCGGCATGACCTACTTCTCGACAGCCGCGCCCGCCGCCCAGCGGGGCCGCTCGATGGCGGTCTTCTCGGCCGCCCTGCTCGGTGGACAGGCCCTGGGGCCGGCCGTCGGCGGACTGATCGGTGACGCCGCGGGTTGGCGGATGGCGCTGTTCAGCGCGGCCGGGGTCGGTCTGCTCGTGGCCGTGCTCGGTGGCGCGTCGACCCGCATGCGGCGCCCGCCGGTCGCGGGCGGCGGCGGTCACCACGGCGCCTCCCCGGGCGGCGTCGACCCGACGCCGCCGCTGCAGCGCGCCCTGCTGTACGCCGTGTCGTTCGCCTTGATGTTCATGCTCGGGTCGATGCCGCAGACCCTGATCCCGATCATCGGTGACGACCGGTTCGCCCTCGGCGCCGGCACCATCGGCCTCGCCCTCGGCGTCGGCGGCGCCTGTCGCTTCGTCGGCGCGCTCGTCGGTGGTCGCCTCGCCGACCGTGTCTCCCGGAAGGGCTCGCTGGTGCCGGGCATGGCCCTGTGCAGCATCGGCGTGGCCCTGCTCGCCTTCGATCTCGGTGTCGCCGGATGGCTCGCCGCCATCGTCGCACTCTCGCTCGGGTCCTACGGCGTTACCGTCTCGGCGACGATGCTGGCCGACCACGCGCGCGGCAGCGGGGTCGGGCGCCGGCTCGGCGCCTACCGGTTCATGGGGGACCTCGGCCTGGTCGCCGGCCCCTCGATCACCGCGCTGCTGTACGAGCGGGTCAGCGACCGCGCCGCGGTCCTCTTCGTCGCCGGTCTCGTCGGCGTGGTGGGCCTGTTGTGTGCCTTCGTGCTGCAGGAGACACGGTGGCTCGACGAGACCCGAGCCGATGCAAGGAGCCGGACATGACGAAGACGACGAAGGACTGGACGCTGCCGGACGCGGCGGCCAGACGAGCCCTGCTCGGACAGCCGTGGCCGCGTGCCGGTGCCGAGGAGGTCGCGGCGCGCCGGCAGGCCATCGCTGCCGCTGCCGAGGCCCGAGACGTGGACCTGCTCCTGGTCTACGGCGCCGATCGCGCCGGTTCGGGCGTGCCGTGGCTGACCTCGTGGCCGGTCACGCGTGAAGCCGCTCTCGTGCTCGACCTGCGCACGGGTGAAGCGGAGTTGTTCGTCCAGTTCCACAACCACGTCCCGCTCGCCGGCGAGATCGCCCAGGACTGCAACGTGCACTGGGGCGGTCCGGACACGGCCGGGCGCGTCGTCGAGGAGTTGCGCCGCCGCGGCGGCGGCACCCGCCGCCTCGGCACCGTCGGTCCGGTCACGGTGCCGTTGCACCGGGCCGTCTCCGAGGTCGTTGCCGACGTCGTACCGATGGGTGGCGACTACGTCCGCCTGCGCCTGGTCAAGTCGCCGGCCGAACTCGACCTGCTCGCCGTCGGCGCCCACCTCTCCGACCTCGCCGCGCTCGCGCTCCGCGACGGCGTCGCCGAGGGCACGACCGATCACGAGATGGCCGATCTCGTCGAGCGCGCCTACGTCCCGCTGGGCGGGACGACCCACATCCACTACTTCGGCGTCACCCCGATGGCTGCCCCCGATCGTGGCGCGCCTGCGCAGTTCACGACCGGCCGACGGCTCGGGCGGGGCGACGTCCTGGTGACCGAACTGTCCGCGGCCCTCGAGGGCTACGCCGGCCAGGTGTTGCGGACCATGACGCTCGAGGACCGCCTCGAGCCGCCGTTCGACGATCTGCACGCGGTGGCCGACGCCGCCTTCGACGCGGTCTGCGCGGCCATCCGCCCCGGCGCGACGGCCGCCGAGGCGGTCGCCGCGTCCGGCGTCATCGAGGAAGCCGGCTACACCATCGTCGACGACCTCGTCCACGGCTTCGGCGGCGGATACCTCCCGCCCGTGCTCGGTACCGCCAGCCGCCCGGCGGGGCCGATCCCCGACCTCGTCTTCGAGGTGGGCATGACCGTCGTCGTGCAACCCAACGTCACGACCCTCGACCACCGCGCGGGCGTGCAGACCGGGGAACTCGTGGTGGTCACCGAGGACGGGGCCGTCTCGCTCCACGACGTCCCGCGGGGCCCGTGGCTCGGCGTGGGGCAACGACGTTGAACGTCGACGTGCAGTCGCTGGTGGTCATCTTCGTCGCGATCGCACTCGGTTCCCTGATCAAGGGCGTCACCGGTTCGGGCCTGCCGCAGATCGCGATCCCGGTGATGGCCATCTTCCTCGGCGTCGAGCGGTCGGTCGTGATCATGGCCATCCCGGGCATCGTGTCCAACGGCTGGCTCATGTGGCGGTTCCGTGCCCACCTGCCGAAGACCCGCGACCTACCGCTGCTGCTGCCCACCGGTGCGGTCGGTGCGGTCGCGGGGACGTGGCTGCTCAAGGCACTCGATCCCCGCATCCTGTCCGGCGTCCTCGCGGCGATCATCCTGGTCTACGTCGTGGTCAAGTGGCGCCGTCCCGAACTGGAACTGTCCCCGACGACCACGCGCCGGCTGTCGCCGCCCGTCGGCCTGGCCGCGGGGACCCTGCAGGGCGCGACCGGGATCTCGGGCCCCCTGGTGACCACGTGGCTGCACAGCTACCGACTGGCGCCGCCGGTGTACGTCATCGCGCTGGTGACGATGTTCCAGGTCTTCGGCGCCGTCCAGGCCGTTTCGCTCGTCGGCCTCGGACTGTTCACGCCGAGTCGGGTCGTCGAGGGCGTCCTCGCCCTGATCCCGATGCTGTTGTTCCTGCCCATCGGGGCCAGGATGGCGACACGCATGTCGGCCAGGACCTTCGACGTCTGGATCCTGGTCCTGCTGGCGGCCTCGGCAGCGAAACTCGCGCACAGCGCCATCTGGGGCTAACCGCCGGCTCCTGCCGACCGGGGCGGTGCGGTCGAGCCACGCACGCGCAACTCCGGTGGGAGCCGAAGTCCGACGCTGGGGCTGCCGGGATGCTCGATCGCCTCGAGCACCAGTTCGGCGGCACGTACACCGATCTCGTAGTGGGGGATGCGCACGGTGGTCAGCGGTGGGGCGAACCGGTCGGCGAACGGGATGTCGTTGTAGCCGATCACCGAGACGTCGTCGGGGATGGCGAGGCCGCGCTCGGCGGCGACGTCGTAGCACCCGAGCGCGACGAGGTCGTTGGCCGCGACGACCGCCGTGAACGGCGCCTCGCGCTCGAGCAGTTCGCGGAAGGCGGCAGCGCCCGACTGCTGGTTGAACCAGTTGCAGAAGACCACGAGTTCGGGGTCCACCGTCAGCCCGTGGGTCTCCATCCAGGTCAGGAAGCTCTGGTGACGGACCAGGCCGGTCGACACGGCACGGGAACCGGCGAGGTGGGCGATGCGCGTGTGCCCCAGTTCGACGAGGTGACGCACGGCCATGCCGATCCCGACGTGGTCGTCGCCGGCGACCGACGGCAGCGCCGGCACGTCGGCGGTGCGATTGACCAGCACGATGGGATAGCGCAGTCGCAGCATCTCCTCGAGGATCGGGTGCTCGCGCTGCGCGGTGGCCAGGATCAACCCATCGACGCGCCGTCGCGCCATGACGTCGAGGATGGCCCGTTCTTTCTCGCCGTCGTTGTCGGTGTTGGCGACCAGCAGCGTCGACCCGGCGGCCGTCAGCCGGTCCTCGATGCCGCGCACGATCGGTGGGAACAGCGGGTTGGTCAGGTCGGGAACCAGCATCCCGACGGTCATCGTGCGATTGACCTTGAGCCCCTGGGCCAGCGCGTTCGGGCGGTAGCCGAGTTCGTCCGCCGCGGCCAGCACACGGGTCACGGTCGTGGCGTTGACCAGTGCGCGGGTGCGCTCGTTGAGAGCGCGGGACGCGGTCGAGGGGTGGACGTCGGCGCGGTTGGCCACGTCGCGCAGCGTGGTCGTGCGGTTCAAGGCCCCTCCTTGCGCGGACGGCCGCGTGCCGGCCGTGCCGACGGGCCACGGCATCGTCCCGCCGCCCGTGCGCCGTCCTGCCGAAGACCGGTCGCGGGCGCGAACGCTAGGACGAGTGGCGCATCACCGCAAACGTTTGTGGCCGCCCGGCCGCCACGCGCCTGCTGCGCGCCCGGGGGAGCGCACAGCGCCCGGTGTGGCGCGTTGCCCGCCATCACCAGCGCCGCCGGTGGCTCGCTCGAGCGGTGCCACCACCGAGCCTGCAACCGATTGCCAAACCGCCGTGATCGCCTTTGCGCAGGTCGCGGGTGGTTTCCGGCGTACGTGGTCGAAAGAACGCGTGCGTGGCCCCCGATCGGGGATCGGGCACCCCGGCCACCCGCCCAGGAGACGTCGTGACGGCGTCACGGCGTGAGTCGACGACGGCGGTCGTAGGGATTCCGGTCCCGGATTCCTGCAATCGATTGTCAACCGTCGCGCAGCATGGTTGGATGCCCTGCAGGCGGCGCCGGGAGAAGGCTCGTCGAGGCTGTTGACCGGTCGCCGGTCGGGAGGAACACATGACCAACATGCCGTCTCCGGCGACGCGGTCGGCCACGTCGGCCGCTGGCCGCAACGACGTCGTCATCGATGCGCGTGACCTCGTGGTGGGCTATCGGAAGCTGCGCGAGAAGATCGAGCTGACGGCGCTGCGGGACGTGAACCTGCAGATCCGCCGCGGCGAGTTCATCTGCATCGTCGGCCCGTCGGGCTGCGGCAAGACGACCTTCATCAACGTCGTCGCGGGCCTCGTCAAACCATGGCAGGGCACGATGCACGTCAACGGCACGCCCGTGAAGGGGCCCGGGCCCGATCGTGCGATGGTGTTCCAGGACTACGCCCTGATGCCATGGCGCACGGTCCAGGAGAACGTCGAGTTCGGTCTCGAGTTCGTCAAGCACGACCTGTCGAAGCAGCAGTTGGCCGACCGGGTCGCCCACTACCTCGACCTCGTCGGCTTGAAGGGGTTCGAGAAGTCGTTCCCCTACGAGTTGTCGGGCGGCATGAAGCAACGCGTCGGCATCGCCCGTGCGCTGGTGTGCGAGCCCGAGATACTGCTCGCGGACGAGCCGTTCGGTGCGGTCGACGCCATGACGCGCGAGGGCATGCAGGCCGAGCTCGAGCGCATCATCGCCGAGACCGGGCAGACCGTGGTGCTGATCACCCACTCGATCGACGAAGCGATCACGTTGGCCGACCGCGTCGTCGTCGTCTCGCACCGGCCCGGCCGGATCCGTGAGGTGGTCGAGGTCGACCTGCCCCGTCCGCGCTTCGAGTACGACATCAAGGCCAACGAGCGCTACCACGAACTGCGCGAGCACGTGTGGGACCTGCTCAAGGGCGAGGCATTCGGTGCGGCGACGGAGGGCGAGGCCTGATGAGTGCCACGGTAGAGCCGAAGACGGTCGCTCCCGGCGACGGTGGGCCGCTGAACGGGCCCGAGCGCACGTTCCGCTACAGCCCGATCAACTACCTGCGCCGCTACGGCGCCGCAGGGTTGGTGCTGCTCAACCTCACGTGCTTCTTCATCCTGTGGGAGCTGTTCGCGCGTGCCGAGGTGGTCAGTCCGCTGTTCCTGCCGCGTGCGTCCGACATGTTCCGCACGCTGTTCGAGGGGCTGTCGCCGGGTGGGATCATCCTCCAGCACGTCTTCTACAGCATGCGCATGTTCTCGATCGGCATGCTCGCAGCCGCTGCGGTCGGCATCCCGATCGGCTTGCTGATGGGCGCGAGCAAGGTCATGGACTCGATCTTCAGCCCCTACGTGTGGGCGATGGCGGCACTGCCGCGCGTGGCGCTGATGCCGCTGCTGATCCTGATCCTGGGCTTCTCCGACAGCGCCAAGTTCACCCTGATCTTCCTGTCCGCGATCTTCCCGATCATCATCAACTGCATGGCAGGGGTGAAGACGGTGGACCAGTCACTGGTCCGTGCCGGCCAGGTCTTCGGCGCCTCCAAGACCGACCTGTACCGCAAGGTGATCTTCCCCTTCACGTTGCCGTTCATCATCTCGGGCGTGAACCAGGGCATGACCCGCGGCCTGGTCGGGCTGGTCATCGCCGAGATCTTCGGTGGCAACAAGGGACTCGGCTACCTGACCACGCGCGCTGCCCAGTCGTTCAACCCGGCGCTGCTCTACGCGGTGCTGCTGGTACTCGTGGTCTTCAGCCTCGGATTCGTCCAGATCGTGAAGATCATCGAGACCAAGGCCGCACCCTGGCGCAACTACGGCAGCTGAACGACGGCGGCCGCACCGCCGCACATCGACCTTGCCGTGCCATCACGGCGATCAAGAGGCCTGACCGGTCACGAACCGGAGCAGGAAGACCCACGGGGAGAGGGAGCAAACGCATGACCAGCTTCATCAAGTGGCGCCGGACGGTGGCTGCCGTCGGCGCGTTGGCAATGATCGCGACCGCCTGTGGCGGCTCGGACGACCCGGACACGGGCGCCGAAGGCGAGAACGGCGGCGAGACCGAGGCCGAGGGCGAGGGCAGCGGAAACGTGCTGTCGAGCATCACCGTCGGCATCAACAACCCGAACTACGCCACGCAGATGGCGGTCGTGCTCGCCGACGCGTACGGCTATTTCGAGGAGGTCGGCATCACCGACGTCGAGATCATCGAGACCGACGAGTACATCGCGGGTCTGATCGGTGGCAGCCTCGACATCACCCAGGGTGACACCGACGCGGCGTTCGGGTCGGCGAACACCTCCGGCGAAGAGATCATCTTCACCGGCACCTACCGCCACGGCGAGTACCAGATCCTCGGTGTCGGGCCCGACATCTCCGAGCCCGAGGACCTGATCGGCCAGGACATCACCGGTGGTGCCCTCGGCAGCCGAAACCAGCGTCTGATCGAGCGCTACCTCACCGAGCTCGGGGTCGACCCCGACGAGGTCAACTTCGTGCCCCAGGGCGGCAACTCGGACGCGACCCTGCAGGCGATCATGAGCGGCACCGTCGCCGCCGGCGCGTTGTTCCCGCGGCACAAGTTCGCGCTCGAGGAGGCCGGCGGCCAGTTCATCTACGAGCAGTTCGCCGAGAACCCGCAGGAGGGCCTGCTGGTGATGGGCGACTTCTACGAGGAGAACTACGACACCGTCGTCGCGTTCTGGGAGGCCACGCTCAAGGCCCGCCAGGACATGTACGAGGCGATCGATGACGAGGAGAAGAAGGCCGAGATCTACCGCATCATGCGCGAGGACTACGGCTTCGACATCCCCGAACCCTTCGAGACCGTCTTCCAGCTCGAGGTCGAACAGGTCAGCCCGGACGGTGGCTTCGAAACCGACCTGATGGACGCACTGGTCGAGGAGCAGATCGAACTCGGCAACCTGCCCGAGGACATCGACTGGCGCAGCTACGTCGACCTCACGGCGCTGCACGAGGCGCAGGAGCGGGTCGGTATCGACCTGCGTCCGGCCAGCCTCGACTGACCGACGACGAGGCAAGGCTGATCCGACCCGGCCCGGGCGACCCCGCGTCGCCCGGGCCGGTCGCTTCCTTCCGTGCTCGTGTGAAAGGCATGCGGATGTCCCGCCCCGAAGACGCCAACGGTCTGCGCCTGCTCGGCCACTCACGCCTGAACGGCTACGGCGACGGCATGCAGGTGCTGCGCGAGGGTGATGCCCTCTACGTCGGCCACTTCGGCCCGACCGGTATGGGCACCTCGATCCTCGACGTCAGCGACGTCACCAACCCGACCGTCGTACGCCAATGGGAGGCCCCACCCGGGACCCACACCCACAAGGTGCAGGTGGCCGATGGCCTGCTCCTGGTCAACCACGAGCAGTTCCGCAGCGGCGAGGACTTCTCGGCGGGCATGGCCGTCTACGACCTCGCCGACCCGTTCGACCCCAAGCAGATCGGCTGGTTCGACTCGACCGGCAAGGGTGTCCACCGCATCGTGTGGACCGGCGGCCGCTACGCCTACATGTCGGCGATCCCCGACCGCTTCGAGGATCGCATCTGGGTCATCGTCGACATGGACGACCCCACCCACCCGGTCGAGGTCGGTCGCTGGTGGTGGCCCGGGCAGCGCGACGACGAGGAGCCGACCTGGCCCGACGGTCGACGCTTCGCCGCACACCACGCGCTGATCGACGGCGACCGTGCCTACCTCGGCTACAACGACGCCGGCATGGTCATCCTCGACATCGCCGACGTCACCGCGCCGCAGGTGGTCAGCAAGCTGACCTGGGACCCCGTCGGTGACACCCACACGTGCATGCCGCTGCCGGGACGCGACCTGCTGGTCGTGACCGACGAGGAGACCCACGACAAGCAGGCCGTCGGGCCCCACTTCGTGCGTATCGTCGACATCAGCGACGACCGCAACCCCGAGGTGGTGTCGGTCGTGCCCGAACCCGAGGGCGACTTCGCCACCCGCGGCCTGCGCTTCGGGCCGCACAACACCCACGAGAACCGCCCGGGCAGCTACCGCAGCGCCGAGGTCGTGTTCGTCACCTACTTCAACGCCGGCCTGCGCGTCTACGACTTCGCCGACCCGCGTGACCCCCGCGAGATCGCGCACTGGATCCCCCAACTGCCCGAGGGGCAGCCCGACATCCAGATCAACGACGTGTTCGTCGCCGACGACGGCCTGATCTACGTCACCGACCGCTGGGCCGACGGCGTCTACGTCGTCGAGCCCGAACCGGCGCTTCGCGCCCGCATGGAGGAAGCCCGACTGTGACCACCTACGACGTCCACGCCCACTGTGCCCCGGACGGGCTGCTGGAGTTGTTCGAGCGCGAGGGGGACGCGTACGGCACCGAACTGGTCGACACCGACAAGGGCCGGGCGGTCCGCTTCGCCGGCGGGCTCACGACACCGGCGCTGCGCGACGACTTCGACGACGTCGGCCACCGGCTCGCGTCCATGGACGCCGCCCGGGTCGACGTGCAGTTGATCTCGAGCTGGATCGACCTGACCGGGTACTCGCTGCCGAAGGACGTCGGGGTCCGCTACGCGCGGATGTTCAACGAACTGCTGGCCCAGACCGTCGCCGCACACCCCGACCGCTTCCGCGGCCTGTGCACGGTCCCGCTGCAGGACGGCGAGGCCGCGGCCGACGAACTGCAGCACGCCGTCGGTGAGCTCGGGATGGTCGGGGTCGAGATCGCCACGACCGTCGACGGCCGCGACCTCGACGACCCCGACCTCGAACCCTTCTGGGCCGCCGCGGCCGAACTGCGCTGTCCGGTCGTCATCCACCCCTACGCGTCTCTCGCCGGCCGCAACGTGTCGCGCTACTTCCTGGGCAACCTGGTCGGCAACCCGGCCGAGTCGACGATCGCGATCGCCCACATGCTGTTCTCCGGCGTGCTCGACCGCCATCCCGACCTGCGTCCGGTGCTGCTGCACGGCGGCGGGTTCGCGCCGTGGCAGTCCGGCCGCTGGGACCGTGGCTTCGAGGCCGTCTCGCACCTGACCCACAAGGGCGGCATCGCGACCCGCCCGACCGAACTGTTGCAGAAGGTCCACTTCGACACCGTCCTGCACGACCCGAAGGTGCTGGCCATGCTGATCCAGTGGGCCGGCGCCGAACGGGTCGTGGTCGGCTCGGACTACCCCTTCCCGATGGGGGACCTGACCCCGGTCGACACCCTGGACGCGGTCGAGGGGCTCTCGGACGACGACCGCGAGCTGATCCTGGGCGGCAACGTCGAGCGCCTGCTGTCGGAGATCCGCGCGTGACCCACGATGCGGACGTCGTCGTCGCGGGGTCGGGTCACAACGCGCTGATCACGGCCGTCTACCTCGCCCGGTCCGGCCGGAAGGTGGTCGTACTCGAGACCCGCGAGCGGCCCGGTGGTGGCGCGGTGTCGGAGGAGTTGGTGCGACCGGGCTTCGTGATGGACACCTGCTCGACCGGGCACACCCTGATCCAGAACAACCCGGTCATCGCCGCCGACGAGCTCGGCCTGCTGCGCGAGTTCGGGCTGCGCTACCTCGACCCGGACCCCGTCGCCCACGTCGCCTTCCCCGACGGTGAACAGTTCACGATGTGGCTCGATGCCGAACGCACCGTGGAGGAGTTCGCCCGCTACTCGCAGGCCGACGCCGCCACCTATCGGCGGG
>JGI24113J20146_1000126_pt1 | contig 21951 bp, 19 predicted proteins | sample SubbioAug_CSWold_FD_20146 | JGI IMG/M metagenome (IMG submission 20146) | reverse complement strand
GAGCCGATGGAGCCGGCTGACCTCGGCTTGGGCGGTGGACTGTTCCAGCAGTAGTGGATTGCCTGACGAGATTGCCTTGGCTTCGGCGGCGGACAGGACGGCGGCGGAGTCGATCTCCTCGATCTCGCGGGAGTCGAGCCGTCCGCGCATAACCTGGGCGATGAACCGGGCCTTGCGCTCGACCGCCTGCCACATGAAGGCGTCCCAGGAGCCTTCGGTGACCAGCCTGCCGATGGTGACCTCGGTGTTCTGGTTGCCTTGCCGGAGGATGCGTCCTTCGCGCTGCGCGATGTCGGCAGGCCGCCACGGGCAGTCCAGGTGCCACAGCGCGACCGCGCGGGCCTGGACGTTGGTGCCCACACCCATCTTCTCGGTCGAGCCGATCAGCACGGCGACGTGGCCGGCGCGGGCCGAGGCGAACAGGCGAGCCTTGTCGATGTCGGTCTTGGCTTCGTGGATGTAGCGCACCGCGCCTTTGGGCATCCCGCGAGCGACGAGCTGGTCGCGTAGCTCGTCGTAGGCGTTCCATCTGCTCGTGTTGGGGGTGCCAAGGTCGCAGAACACCAGCTGCAACGAACCACGAACCGGGGAAGGATCGCTGGTGGCTGGGTCGAGGTAGGTGTTGTCGCCGGTGCGCTGCCACACCTCGATGATCGCCTCAGCGGCAAGGTCGATCTTGGTCGGCCCCGACGGGTGGGCGATGTGTTCGACCATCCGCACGTCGAGGGCGGCTTTGCGGCCGTCGGTGCAGATGGCCAGCATGTTGTCGTCCTCGGGTGACACGCTGCCGGTAGCGACCTGATCGGCACGCTGGGCGAGCTGCTCGATGAACAGCTCCAGCTCGGCGGTGGCCGGGACCGCGACGGTGCGTGGTGCGCGAGCGCCATCGTCACGTGCAGCAAGCTCGGGGACGGGCAGGGCGAGGTCGTCAGCGGTCTTGACGTCGGCGAAGGTCGACCACATGCGCAGCAGCTCGGGCACGTTGACGAACTGCGCGAACCGGGTCTTGAGCCGCCAGCCGGTCCCTGACGGGGACATCTCCATCTGGGTGACCGTGGTTCCGAACGTTGCGGCCCAGGCGTCGAACGCCCCTACCCCGGCTGTGTCGAGCAGGTCAGGACGTAGGTAGCGCTGCATGACGTAGGCCTCGGTCACCGAGTTGGCGACCGGCGTGGCGGTCGCGCCGGTAGCGATCCGCTCCCGACCCGACGTGCGCAGGTAGTCCAGCTTCATGTGCAGGTCAGTGGCGCGTGCGGAGCCGTCGATCGCGGCGTCGCGGATGTTGGACTCGGTGGCGAGGTTCTTGTAGAGGTGCAGCTCGTCGACGATCACGTAGTCGATGCCGGTGGCCTCGAAGGTGATGCCAGGATCGCGGGGCGCGTCGGCGCGTTGCTTGAGCTTGTTCTCCAGCTGCAACAGCCGGCGTTCGATGCGCTTAATGCTCATCCGTTCGTCGCCGTCGGCGCTGTGCAGCGCTCCGCGGACCTGGCCTACTTCACGGTCGACGTAGGAGGCCTCCGTGTCCGGGCTTACCGGGATGCGCATGAACGCGCCTTGGGTCATCAGCACCGCGTCCCAATCGTTGGCCGCAGCGCGGGCGACGAAGAGGCGCCGCTTGTCGCCGGCGAGGTCTTGGGAGGATGCGGCGAGGATGCGTGCCTGCGGATAGATGTGGAGCCACTCGCGGGTGAACTGCTCCAGCATGTGGTTGGGCACGACCACGACCGGCTTGCGGATCAGCCCGATGCGGCGCATCTCCATCGCGCCCATCACCATCTCTGCCGTCTTGCCCGCGCCGACCTCGTGGAACAGCCCGGCCGCGGGCTCGGCGATCATCCTTGCCACCGCTGCCCGCTGATGCGGCAGCGGGGTGAACGAGGCGGCCATGCCCGGCAGGCTCAGGTAGTCGCCCGCGTTGGTGTAGTCGCGCAGCACGATCGAGTTGAACCGTCGGTTGTATTCGTCCACCAGTACTTGGGCACGTTCGGGGTCTTCCCAGACCCACTCGGCGAAGCGCTCCTGGAGCGCCTGTCCCTTCTCCTGCATCGCGGTCGTCTCGACCGGGTTGAGCACCCGCCGCTTGTTGCCGTACTCGTCCTCGTACTGGTCGTAGACCAGCAGCGGCTTCTGCTCCATGACCGCTTGGGCGATGTCGGGCGCCGGGCGGCGCTGGGTGCCCCACTCGCTCACCGCCCGCAGCCCGGCCCGCCCGCCGCGGACCTCCCACATGCCCGGCAGCGGGTTCTCGACCCGCACGTCGGTGGTTCGCAGGATGTCGTTGAGGAAGTCTTGGTGAACCTGTGGCGAGATCCACACGGCGCCAAGCTGTGCGGTGATCTCCTCGATGCCCAGATCGTCAGGCAGCGCCGCACGTAGCGCGTCCACGTTGATCGTGAACGTCGGATCGTCCTCGGCCTTGGCAGCCGCGGCGGCGAGCTTGGTGCGCACGTCGCCTGACAGGTACTCGGGTGCGTGCACCAGCCTGCCGGTGTCGGGGTCCGTGAACACCGCATCCCCGAGCGACGCGCGGGCTTCATCGATCGGCATCCCGAGCAGATCGGCGATCAGGTCGAGGTCGATCGTGCCAATGCGGTCCAGCGAGACGGCGATCGCGTCGGCCGGCGTCTCCACGCCCATCACGTCGGGCTTTGGGGCGACCACCCGGCGGGTGAGGATCGCGGCCGGGCTCGCGGTCTGGGTCTCGTCGTCGAACTGCTCCAGCGCGAGCACCAGCGGGGCGAACGGGTCGGTACGCAGGATGCGGATCGGGGTGGGCACGATCCGGGCGTGCGTGTCCTGCCCGGCCTCGTCGGTGCGTCCGGTCCGCCGCAGCGTGAACCGGCCCAGCGGTCCGTACCGGCGCGTGTAGGTGTCGTAGCGGAACCGCAGCTCGGTGCGTGCCGACTCGATGTCGTCGCTGTCCTCGACCGAGGACGCTTCGAGCTCCAACAGCGTGGTCGCTGCATCTCGTAGGCCCACCAGCGTGCGTAGCTCGGCCTTGGCGGATCGGGGCACTTTCAGCGGCGCCAGTCCGCCGTCGATGACGGTGGCGAACGTGCCGTCATCGGCGGCGACGATGCTGCCGTCCCACCGCGTATCCGGCCCGGTGGTGTCGACGACGGCGACCGACCGATCTGTCGTTACAGGGGCGGGGGTCATGCGCAGGTCGTGGCCGCTCGCGTCGGTGACCACCCGGTCGAGCGCCTGATCGAGTTGCTCGTCGAGCCCGCTCAGATCGCCGGTCACCGTCAGCGTCAGCGCGCCGTGCATGCCCCGCGTCAATGACAGGCCCCCGAGCACCTGGTCGGGATGCTCGGCGAAGTAGGTGTTGATCTTCGTCGGCTGGTCGTCAACGTCGATGGTCGTGACCGTCTCCCAGCCGGTCGCGGCCGGCGGGCGGTCGTCCTCGCGGCGGCGCAACACCAGCAGATCGGTCACCGCCTCAGTACCCGCCGCACGGCGGTGCGCCCCGGTCGGCAGCCGCACCGCGCCCAGCAGATCGGCCAGCCGGCTCATCTCGCGACGTGCCGCAGGGTTCTGTGCGTCCAGGGTGTAGCGGCTGGCGAGCATCACCATCATGCCGCCCGGTCGCATCAACGCGAGCGACTTGATCAGAAAGTGGTTGTGCATCGAGTGACGACCGGCGTTGTGCGTCGGATCGTGCAACCGCACGTCCGAGAATGGCACGTTGCCGATCACCGCATCGAAGTGCCCACCGGGAAGCCGGGTGTCCGTGAACGACTCCACACGCACCTCGGCGTGCGGGTACAGGGCAGTGCAGATCGCCGCGGTGAGCGCGTCCAGCTCGACACCGACCATCCGTGCGGTCTCGGGTGCGAGCCCGATGAACGTGCCCGAGCCCGAGCCCGGCTCCAACACGGTGCCCTGCTCGAACCCCAGATCCGACAGTCCTCGCCACATCCGGCGAGCAATCAACGGGTCGGTGTAGTGGGCGTTGATCGTGGTGCGCTGCGCCTGCTGCCACTCCTGCTCGCTCAACAACTCCCGAAGCTCGGCACGCTCAGGCGCCCACGCCGGCTTCGCGTCGTCGAATACCTCGGGCAGCGCGCCCCACGACGACCAGCGCGCCAACACCTGCTGCTCGTCCGCATCCGCCGGCCGTCCAGCGTCAGCCAGCTCGCGGGCAAGGCGTATCGCCGCGACGTTCGCTTGGAACCGGGCCTTCGCACCCGACGGAGCAAGCTGCTCCTGCGATGACGGGACGAACCGTGGGGTCAGGCTTGCTCGCGCAGGAACCGGATGTTGGCTGCCTCCGCCAACTCCCCCGAATGCTCCACCAGGTACTGGTTCGGGACCGGCGACGCCAACAGCCCGTACAAGAACTCCAGCGTCACCGCCCAATCGTTCGCGAGCTGCTCGATCTCCGCGGTCGCCGGCTCCGTCTCCGGGGCGTCCTGGATGCGCTCCGCCCACCGGGCCAAAGAGCTGTCGCTGTTCCGCGTCGCGTCCCACTCCTGTCGGGCCTCGACCAACGACCTCTCCGGCGCCTCGACCCAGACCAGCTCCGCCAGCACGATCTCCTCCGCCCGCATCCGCGCGTTCGTCAACCGTCCCACCGTCTCCGGGTAGCTCTCCCCGTCCACCGGCGTCCCCACCAGACGGTCGGTCAACGCCGCGACCTGCGTCTCCACCTGGTCCCCCAAGTCTGTGAAGAACCCGACCCGATCCGTCATCGCCGCCACCCGCTTCGGCGCGTACCGCTCCCAATGACGCATCGCCAGCATCCCGTACACGTTCATCTGTGACCTCCTCGGCCCACAGCTCTAACTGAAGTTGATCATCCCCCTGCGACACCCGCGACCCACGCCCAGCTCGATGACCACCCCTGCCCGATCCTCGCGCTGACAACACTGCACACCCGCTCCTTCCCGGCCGCGGTCCCGTCGCCGATCACGACAAGCCGACCACCAGGCAGGTGCGCCACCACTCCCCGCTGATCTAGATCGCTGATGCACACTCAGGAACCCACACCACATGGATAAAAGAGTTGCATAGATGCCCTTCTGATGCGACACTCTGCTCCATGGCTGTGCCGCTCAAGAACCTGCCGGACACGTTCACCACGGGTGAAGCACGCCGCCGTGGGGTGCATCCGCGTGTGCTGTACCGGGGGCGCGACGACGGGGAGGTCATCGAGCTCTCACGCGGGGTGTTCCGTCGCGCCGACGCTGCGCCAGCGAGCTACCCCGACCTGCTCGCAGTCGCCTACCGGGCACCACGAGCGGTGGTGTGCTGTGTGTCCGCCGCCGCTGTGCACGATCTGACCGACCAGCTGCCGGCCTCGGTGCAGATCGCCGTGCCGACCCACGACCGGCCACCGCGGATCACCTACCCGTCGACAGAGGTGTTCCGCTTCGATGCCGACACCTTCGAGGTCGGCTTGACCGCCATCGAGGCAGCCCCAGGAGAGCCGGTGCGCATCTACGACCCTGCACGCACCGTCGTCGACCTGATGCGGCTGCGCCACCGACTCGGCGAGCCGCTCGCCCACGCGGCGTTGCACCGCTACCTGCGTCGCTCCGATGCGCGACCGGGGGAGCTGCTGCGACTGGCAGATGTGCTCGGAGTGCAGGGACCTCTCCGCCGTGCGCTCGACGTCGCCACCGCCGGATGAGCCGTCCCACCCGCCAGACACCGGCTGGCCGTGCCTACCTCGACATCCAGAACCGGGCACGCCGCGAGGGCAGCAGCACCCAGAACCTGCTGACTCTGTATGTGGTCGAACGCTGGCTGGCTCGGCTCGCCGACTCACCCTACGCGGAGCAGTTCGTGCTCAAAGGCGGGATGCTGCTCGCCGCCTTCGATGCCCGCCGACCCACCGCCGACGCCGACGCGCTCGCCCGCAACATGGCCAACGACCAAGACACCATCCTCGCCCGCGTCATCGAGATCGCTCGCCTCCCCGACACGGACGGCGGAGTGGAGTTCCTGCCCGACACCGCCACCGCGCGCACGATCCGCGACGAAGCCCTCTACGCAGGTGTGCGCATCGCCATGGACGCTCGTCTGGCAACCGCGGCCGTGAAGTTCCGCCTCGACGTCAACTTCGGCGACCCCATCACCCCCGCTCCCCGCCGACTCACCCTGCCATCCATCCGGCCCGACACCCCACCCGTCACCGTGCTGGGCTACCCCATCGAAACCGTCCTGGCCGAGAAGATCGCTACCGCTATCACCCTCGGAGCGGCCAACACCCGCATCCGCGACTACGCCGACATCTACACGCTGACGGGCCAGCACGACCTCACCCACGCGGTGATGCACGAAGCACTGCACGCCACCGCCACGTTCCGCCAAGCGCCTCTCGTGCCGCTATCAACAGCAGTCGACAACCTGGTCGAGCTTCGCCAGGCGGCCTACCGTGCCTACCGTGACTCGCTCGACGCCGATGGCGAACACCTGCCCGACGACCTCGGCGTCGTCGTGGACGCCGTGACAACCTTCGCCGATCCACTGATCCAGCCTGCGGCACGACCGGCCACCACCTGGCAGGCCCGCCACCGCCGCTGGACCGACTGACCACGCCACCTACGATCCCCGACAGACACACCAGCAGGCAGGCTGCAGTAGTGACACTCAACGGTCTTCGACCCCCTCCACCGCGCACCGCGTGGGTCCAAAATGGGTCCAAGACCGCTCCAAACCAACCCACACGGACCCAAGAACAGCAGCGACTCCGAGCCCCCAGCCAGCATGGGGAATCCACACCTATTGGCCCTATTTCGGCGTTTGGCGGCGTTTCGAGCCGTCGTGGTACCATTCTCGCCGCACACGGGCCTGTGGCGCAGTCTGGCAGCGCACCTCCATGGCATGGAGGGGGTCGTGGGTTCAAATCCCATCCGGTCCACCTCGAGAACCGTTCGTCACGCCCCGTCGTCACCGGCGGGGCGTTTCGATTGCGTTTGCGGGTCGGTGCAGGACCCGCAGGTGCTCGACGCCGCCCTGCAGTTCGACCCGCCGGCGTGGGACGGGATTGTCCAACAGTTGGCTGCCGTGGCAGTCGGTCGCGGCCAACTGGGCATCCCGGTCGACGCGTAGTTCGATCAGCTCTCCCTCGGGCCGTCCGACGAACGGGACACCGAACTCGTCGCGTAACCGCCGCGCAACCGACTCGGCGATGGCCCAGGCGAACACCGGCAGGTCCTGGTGGCGACCCGCCGCCACGGCCGCCCGGGTCGCTGCTTCGTGGTCGGGATGGCCGGTGATCCCTCCGGTGTCGAAGGTGAGTAGCGCGGTCGGCCCGACGGGCTCGCCGAGTGCCAGCTCGACGTCGGCGACCAGGTCCTCCATGGCGACCGCAGCCAGGTCACCGTCCGGGTGATCGCGGATGCCGACCTCGCGGATGCCGAGCACCTTCGCCGCACAGGCGAGTTCCTCGGCCCGTCGCAACCCGAGATCGTCGCCGGCACCGAGCGTCGAGTGCTCGCCACGCGTCAGGCAGACCAGGTCGACGTCGGCGCCGCGCCCGGCCAGGCCGGCGATGATCGCGCCGAGCCCGAAGCTCTCGTCATCGGGGTGGGCACAGACGACGAGGAAGCGGTCGTAGGCGTCCAGGTCCGGTCCGGGCGCGGGCTTCACCGTCTGCGTGCTCCGTGTCGGTGACAGCTGCAACGCCCGGCAGCCTCGTGCTCATCCCCGCCGGCCGTGCCGGAGAACCGAACCCGAGCCGTCCGGTTGGAGCACCGGCAAGGCGGCGCGCTCGGTGGGCAGGCGCAGTTCGAAGCGCGCACCACGGGTGCTCGGGACCAGTTCGAGGGTGCCGCCGAGGTCGGCGACGATGCGGCGGACGAGCCCGAGCCCGAGCCCGTTGCCCTTGCCCCGGGCCCCGGCGCCGCGCTGGAACGGCGTGAAGATGCGCTCGTGGTCGTCCGCCGGGATGCCGACGCCGTCGTCTGCGACGTCCACGACGACGAGGCCGTCGTGACGGGCGACCTCGACCTGCACGGTCAGGTCCTCGCGCCCGCCGTGCTTGACGGCGTTGCCGATGAGGTTGTCGAACAGTTGCTCGGCACGGATCGGATTCATCCACACGATCGCGTCCGAGTCGCCGGACACCTCGATCCGCAGTGCCGGGTGCGAGCCGCCGACGCGCTCGGCGACCTTCCGGGCGACCGCGACGATCGCAACCGGTTCCCGCTCACGGGCGCCGGTCCGGACCTGGCCGAGCTCCATCATCGCGTCGACCAGCCGTGCCAGGTAGTCGGTGCTGTTGGTGATGAGCTCGCTGAGTTGTTCGCGCAGGTCGCGCTCGTCGGCATCGGCGAGCAGTTGCGCGGACCCGGAGATGGCCGCCGTCGGCGAACGGATGTCGTGCGCGAGGCCGAGCAGCATGGCTTCGAGGTCGGCCTGCTGCTGCTGGATCGACTGGAACAGTGTCGCCCGCTCGAGCGAGATCCTCACCTGCATCGCGTAGGCGTCGGCGAGGTCGACCTCGTCGCGGCCGAACACGGGCGTGAAGGGCCCGGCCACGACGGCGAGCCAGCCCCGCCCGATCGACGTGACGCGGATGCCCTCGAGCGGCTGCCGGCCGCCCGCGACGGCTGCCGCAACCTGCTCGGCCTCCTGCGCGTCGAGACCGTGACAGGCGAGGACGGCACCGTCGTCGCCGGCGACCACCACCCCACTGCCGAGCAGACCGGCGAGTGGGGCGGCGACCGCCACGGCGACCTCATCGGTCGAGACCGCACCGAGCAGGTCGGCCTGGCTCTGCTGGAACGTGCCGATCTCGTCGCGGCGCCACCACAGCCGCAGCGCCCGTGGTGGCACGAACCCCAGGACGAACAGCAAGGCCGCGACCAGCGCGACGCCGTTCATGACGGTGTTGAGTGTCGCGGAGTCCCCGCCCGCCAGGTCGATCAGCAACGCGACCGTGAGCACGATCAGGCCGGTGGACATCAACCGCATCCGTGGTCGTGCCAGCACGTGACGGCGCGCAGCGCGGCGCAGCCCGACCGCGGTCCCGACCGCCGCGATGACCCAGGCCAGGCCGAAGAGGGAGAGGACGACGAGGGTGACGAGGTCCGGAAGCGTCGTTTCGGTGAAAGTCACGAAGCCGAGCAGGAGCGTGAACACGACCACCCACACCAGGCCGATCCATGCCCACCGCGGTCGACGCCCCTCCAGGGACCACACGGACGCCGCGACCAGCCACGGGAAGGCGGCGGGCACGACGTTCAGCGCGGCCAGCAGCGGCGTCCAGATCTCGACCCGGGTCAGTTCGTCGACGCGGGAGATCGTGATGGCGAGCGCCAGCGAAGTGAACGCGAGCGCGAGATAGGCGGTCGAGCGTGTCCGCCAGCGCCACCACTGGGCGACGGTCCAGACGGCCAGCACGCCGAAGGCGGCCGCCAGACCGAGCGAGAACACCGCCACGGCCGTCACGGGTCACTCACCCGATCGACCTTGGTCCGATCGACCTTGGATCGTCCATGCTGCCGGTCTCCCGTGCGGTGGTCGTCCCCTCCGACCGCTGATGGTGATGGTCCGCCACGCTACTCGTTGCTGCGCAGGATGGTCACCACCAACCACAGCCCCAGCAGCGAGGCCACCGCGAAGAACGCGAAGGCCAGCGCCGGGTAGCCGAAGATGGTCGCCTGCGTCTCCACGCGCGCGAGCATGGCGGCGCCGACGATCAGGGCCGCGAGCACCAGGCCGGCGACGACCCGGTTGGCGAGCCGCTGGATCGAGGCGATGAGTGGTTCGGCGTCGACCGCGTCCACGCGGAAACGCAGGGTGCCGTCGGCCAACGACTGCATGATCGTGTTGGCACGGCCCGGCAGGTGTTCGACGAACTCCTTGGAGTCGAGCAGGCCCCGCAGCATCAGGCTGGGCGTGAGTTGCTCGACCATCGTCCCCCGCAGGACCTTCGAGGCGTGCCGGCGGATGGCGTCGTCGACGTCGAAGTCGGGTGCGAGTGCAGTGGCCACCTGGTCGAGGGCCAGCAGCGTGCGGGCCAGCAGGGTCAGTTCGGTGGGCGGACGCACGCCGTCCTGGCCCGAGATCCGCGTGATCTCGGTCAGGATGCGACCGACCTGGGTGTGTTCGGGCGGCAGGTCGTGGTAGTCGCCGATGAGCGCGGCCACGTCACGCCGGAACGCGACCTCGTCGAAGTAGCTGGTCGGCGAGCCCATGACCAGCGCGATGTCGGTCGCCTCGGTGACGTCACCGTCCGCCACCGCCAGCAGCAGGCGCAGCAGCCGTTCGCGCGTGACCCGTTCGAGCCGGACCACCATGCCGAGGTCGATCAGGGCGATCCGGTGGTCGGGCGTCAGCAGCACGTTGCCCGGGTGCGGGTCGGCGTGCACGAACCCGTCGGAGAGCATCTGCTTGAGGTAGGCCTGGAACAGCTCGTCGACGAGGGCGTCACCGTCGATGTCGAGCCGGGTGAGGCCCGAGACCTCGGTGAGTTTGCGCCCCGCCACGTACTCCATGGTGAGCACGCGCGCCGTCGTCAGGTCGGGGACGTGTGCCGGCACGACCAACCGGTCGAACCCGGCCAGGTTGTCGGCCAGTTCCTGCAGGCTGACGGCCTCGCGGCGGTAGTCCAGTTCGCGGGTCAGCGACCGCTCGAACTCGTCGACCACCTCGTCGAGATGGAAGCGCTCGCCGATCTCGGAGTGGGCGTCGAGGAACCCGGCGACGCCGTGCAGGACCTCGAGGTCGCGTGCGATCACTTCACGGATGTCGGGCCGTTGCACCTTGACCGCGACCTCGCGGCCATCGCGCATGCGGGCACGGTGCACCTGGCCGAGCGAGGCGGACGCGAGCGGCTGGTCGTCGAACTCGCTGAACAGGTTGCTGATCCTGCCGCCGAGCTCGTCCTCGATCGTCGCGCGTATCGACGCGACGTCGACCGGTTCGACGTCGTCCTGCAGCCGGGCGAGGGCCTCGATGTGTGCCGCCGGCAGCAGGTCGGCGCGGGTGGCCAGGAGCTGCCCGAGCTTGACGAAGGTCGGCCCGAGCCCCTCGAGGTCGGCGGCGAGCTCCGCGGCGCTGCCGTCGTCACCGACGTCCACCGGCTCGCCCAGCGCGGCCTTCAGGCCCGAGGTCTCCACCAGGTCATGCCCACCGTGCCGCGCGAGCACGCGCGCGATCTGGGCGTACCGCAGCATCAACTCGGGCCGGAGTCCCACCGCCTGCTCCCTCGACGACGTCGGGCGGACCCTAGTCGCCGTCGCGTCCGGGACCGTCAGCGTCGGGCGTTCGCGGCCGGCACGGGCGCGACGGCGCAGCTCGCCTCGTTCCGCAGCCGGGCACGCAGCGCAACGGCCAACAGCGCGATCGAGAGCACGGCGAGCACCGGCTGGAGTGGCGCGAACCAGCTCATGGCGCCCGACGTACCCAGGGCCACCACGACCAGCTTGTTGCAGACCGGACAGCCGACCGCGAAGTAGGCCAATGCTCCGGCGATGCCGCCGCGGCGCGCCGGGCGGTCGGTCCCCTCGGTCGAAGGCTGGCGGACGTAGGTCGCAAGGAGCAGGCCCGCCAGCACCGAGGTGGCGACCAGCACCGGCCAGTTCCACCACAGCACGGGTGTCATCCGCGCGAAGACCGGATTGGGGATCAGCACCGTCGGAACGCCGATGGCCAGGGCCACCACGACCGCCCCGGCCAGGGCCACCGCCCACCGCCTGGCACCGAAGTCGCGCACGCCGTTGCCTCCTCGGAAAGATTTTGTCCGGACATTACGTTACCGTCGACGTCCATCCGCCGCTCCACCCGAGGTTCTCGTCTTGCCCGTCCGCACCAGCCCCTCCGTCTCCGAGACGCCGACCGCTGGTCGTACCCGCGGCTTGCTCGGTCCGCTGCTCGGATTGCTCGCTGTCGCGGCGCTGGCCTTTGCCGCCTACGCCGGTGGCGGGGACGACGCACCCGAGCCGCGCGCCGACGCCGCAGCCGATGATGCCGCCGGCGATCCCGCTGCCCCTGAGGAGGCCACGCCGCCGGGCCCGAGTGACGAGCAGACCGCTGCCCTGCGTGCCTTCGAACGGCGCGACCAGGCCGACCCGATGGCGGTGGGGGACGTGGACGCGCCCGTCGTGATGGTCGAGTGGGCCGACTACCAGTGCCCGTTCTGCGGATCGTTCGCACGCGACACCAAGCCGGTGCTGCTCGAACGGTTCGTCGACGAGGGCATCCTCCGCATCGAGTACCGGGACCTGCCGATCCTCGGCGACGAGTCGAACACCGCCGCGCTGGCCGCCCGGGCCGCCGCCCGCCAGGACGCCTTCTGGGTCTACCACGACCGGCTGTTCGCCGAAGAGCGACCCGTGAACGGTGGCGTGTTGTCCCGCGAGTTCGTGGTCGGGCTCGCCGAGGAGCTGGGACTCGACGTCGAGGCGTTCGCCGCCGACATCGACGACGCCGACGTCGCCGCGGGCGTGCGTGCCGACCTCGAGGAGGGACGCCAGCTCGGCATCACGGCGACCCCCGCCTTCCTGATCAACGGACGCCCCCTGCTCGGCGGCCAGCCGACCGAGGTGTTCGAACGGATCGTCGAGCAGGCGGCCGCCGGGGCCGCCGCCGACACCCCGTGATCGAGGTCGGCTACCTGGCGGCGTTCCTCGGTGGGGTCCTGACGCTGATCAGTCCGTGCGGCGCCCTGCTGCTGCCGTCGTTCTTCGCCTACGCGTTCGACCGACGGGGGGCACTGCTGCTCCGTACGGGCGTGTTCTACCTCGGCCTGGTGGTCACGCTGGTTCCGCTCGGCATGGGCGCCTCGTTCGCGAGCAGCCTGCTGTTCGACCACCGGCAGACGGTGATCACCGTGGCCGGTTGGCTCGTCATCGCCCTCGGGGTCGTGCAGGCGCTCGGCGGAGGATTCGCGCTGTCGCTCGCCCAGCGTGCCCAGGGCCGGGTCGCCGGCGGCACGGGTGCGGGCGCGGTGTTCGGCCTCGGCGCGGTCTACGGCCTCGCCGGCTTCTGCTCCGGTCCGATCCTGGGTGCCGTGCTCACGGTGGCCGCCATCGACGGCCGCCCGTGGCACGGTGGCGCGCTGCTCGCTGTCTACGCCCTCGGGATGGCCGGCCCGCTGTTCGCGCTCGCGGCGTTGTGGAACCGGTTCGACCTCGGTCGACGGACGTGGCTGCGCGGTCGCCAGTTCACCGTCGGTCGACTGCACCTGCACACCACGTCACTGGTGTCCGGGGCATTGTTCGTCGGCGTCGGTGCGCTGTTCCTCACCACCGGTGGGACCGCCTCGGGTGTGCCTGGCGTGCCGAGCACGCTGCAGGCCGAGGCGACCGCGCAGGCCTGGCTGCAACGACTGGATGCGATGGTCTCCGACACGGCCGTGCTCGGTGTCCTCGCCCTCGTGCTCATTGGCGTCCTCGCCACGCGGTTGTGGCGCCGACGGCCTTCGGTCAGGGAGGGGGCGCGTGACGACGCGCGTAGTACCGCAATTCCTCCCGGGAGATGAGGCCGAGCTTGTCACGCAGGCTCTTGACGTGGTTGCGGACGGTGCTCGGGGAGATGAACAGCGCGGCCGCGATGCGGGCGTCGGGGTGCCCGCGTCCGAGATGCGACAGGATCTCGAGCTCGCGCGGGGTCAGGCCGCGGTGCGGAGCCGACAGGATGCCCGCGAGGCGCTCGATGAGTTCATCGCGGTCGGGATCGGCGCCGGAGACGATGCCCCGCACGGCCTCCATCACCTCGGCGTGCGTCGCCGTCTCGGGCGACAACCCGACCCGGTCGAGAGTGCGCACCACGATGGCACTGAGGTCATCCGCTACCGCTCGGCGGGCCGTCCACGCGGCCGCCCGCCGATACTCCTGTGCCCAGAACTCCCGCGAGAACGCCACCACCAGCACGCCCAGGGATGCCCACAGCACCATCAGTTCTGGTCGGACGACGCCGTCGCGCAGCACCCAGGCCTGCATCGCGACCCGGCCCCCGAGGGCGAGCGCGAGCACCAGCGCGGCCAGCGTCACGCCCGGGCCGCGCATCCGCAGCGCGATGGAGTAGACCAGCAGCAGGACGAGCGCCACCGGCATCGCCCGGGCGTCCCAGACCAGCAGGCCGTAGGCGACCGCGACCAGCGACGCGTCGGCCACCAGGACGGCGCTGCCGAACCGAGCAAGCTGGCCGGGGGCGGGTGGGCGGACCGCCAGACGCCGGGCGACCGCGACCGCCAGGCCGGCCAGGCCGGCGCCGGCGAGCAGGACCACCGGTCGCGCCACGGGGTCGTAAACCAGCCCCATCGCGACGACCAGCACCGCGAGCACGCCGCGGACCACGACCAGTTGGCGCTCGACCCGCAGCAGGCTGCCCGAGGTGGGGACGTCCGTGCGGGCCTGGTCGGGTGTCGGCACCGCGGATCCCCTGCTCCGGTCGCGGCAGCGTAGCCCCCGTCACGGGGTGACCGTTCGGGTGATTCGGGCCGTCTTGGCCGGTCGTCCAGGACAAAGGGACGGCCCGTCCGCTCCGCACGGACACCCCCCGGGGCATGTTGTGGGCTCTGCCGATCACTCGGAGCCGTCGTGTCCCGAACTCGTCTGCGCGCGCTCGCCGCCGTCGCTTCCGTCGCCGTCGTCCTGGCGGCCTGCGGCCCGGACGGGAGCGGGTACGGCCCACGGAACGAGCGTGTCGCCGGCGAGCCCGGCGTCGACCAGGGCTTGTTCCCGGGCGCGCCGTGGACCTTCGCCGAGGCCTACGAGCCGCGCAGCAACGTGGCCCAGACCGTCGCGGCTCCGGTCCCCGAGGAGGGCTGGAGCGGCGAGGGCTGGGTGTTCGTCGCCAACGAGGTCGCCAACGGCGTCACCGTGCTCGACCTGCGCACCCTGACGCCGGTCGATTTCGTCTACAGCCCCGACTCCCCGGTGCCCCACCACCCCTACCTCAGCCCCGACCAGCGGTGGGTCAGCACCAACACCCGCTTCGGCAACGACGTCATCGTGATCGACACCCACGACGACTTCGCCCGGACCGTGCTGACCTTCCCCGAGGCCGAGGGTGGCAGCGACGTCGCCGGGCCCCTGCACGGCACCTACACCCACGACAGCCGCTACTTCATCGTGGCCCTGCAGCGCAGCGACCGGGTCGGCGTGATCGACATGCAGGCCGAAGGCGGCCCTGAGATCGTCGAGGTGATCGACATCGGTGACCGGCCGCGCGACGTGTACGTCATGCCGGACGACAGCAAGGCGTTCATCAGCCACCAGGGCGAGAACTACGTGACGGTGCTCGACATCCCCACGTGGCAGGTCCGCCAGGTCCAGCGCAGCGACGCCGACTACAGCAGTGCGGGTGGCGGCGGTGGCGGGCTGGCCCACGACGGCACCCTGTTCGCGGTGGCCAACACGCCCGAGCAGCAGGTCGTGATCATCGACACCGAGACCGAGGAGGTCGTCCACCGCGTCGATGGTGTGCCGGCACCGGTGAACGTCGAGTTTCTCGGCAACACCCACCTGATCGGCGTCGGCAACCGGGCGGACGGGTCGGTGACCTTCATCGACGGGGACAGCGGGAAACTGCTCGCGACGGTCGAGACCGGGGGCGGCGCCAACATCCCGTCGATGGGTCCCGACGGCAACATCTGGGTCACCCACAACGGTGCCGGACACCTCAGCGTCCTCGACGCCGAGACCTTCGAGGTCATCGACGAGATCAGCGTCGGTGTCAACCCCCACTGGCTGCACTTCCTTCCCTCGGGCAGCCGGGCACTGGCGACCAACTGGGGCGAGGACACGATCTCGGTCATCGACACGATCCGTCGCCGTCAGCTCACCACGGTGCAGACCGGTCTCAACCCCAACGGCATCGTGGTCAAGACCGACGTGACCCCACAGCAGGCCGCCGCCGCCCTCGGTGCCGAACGCAGCCTGCAGGCCCGTGCGGACGTCCCGGCCGCCAGCGAGATGCTGCTCCCCGACCCGCGCGACGAGCAGGAGGCGTTGTTCCTCAACACCTGCGTGCAGTGCCACGACATGGGACGGATCGTGCGCAACAACTCGTCGAGCTACGACGAATGGCATGCCATCGTGCTGCGGATGCGCGGCAACGGCGCGGTCATGACCGACGAGGAGATCGAGGAGATCACGGCCTACCTCGCCGACGACCGCCACCAGGAGATCGAGATCGGGACCCGGTACGACGGGGCCTACGACCCCGGGGGCGATGCCGAACCGCCGCGTCTTCCCTAGGCGCGGCGGGACGGCGGGGCGTGACCACCCTCAGGGCTTGCGGCCCTCGTGGCTGTCGGGGGTGGTGTCAGCCATACGGGCGCCGCGGCTGCCGAGCGGTTCGGGCTCGCCGACGGTCGTGTCCTTCAGCGTCTGACGCTCCTGCTCCGCGTTGATCTCGGCGCCGAGCAGCACGATGAAACTGGTCAGGAACAGCCACAGCATCAGCACGATGATCCCAGCGAAGGCGCCGTAGGTCTCGCCGAAGCTGCCGAAGTTCTCCACGTAGAGGGTGAACAGGCCCGAACCGATCAACCAGAGGACGGTGGCCACGATCGCCCCCACGCTGGTCCACTTGAGCTGCGGGTCGTCGCGGTCCGTCGACACCTTGTACAGGTAGGCCAGCGCGCCCATCACGAGCACCGCGAGCAGGGGCCACTTGCCGATGCCGACGGCGAGTTCACCGACCCGGCCGAGGCCGAGCTGGTCGCTGATCGCGGGCAGAACCGCGATCAGGCCGAGGGTGAGCAGCAGGAACACGATGCCCCCCAGGGTGAGGCCGAGGGCGATGCCACGCTTCTTGGGGAACTTGCGCTCGTCGACCTCGTTGTAGGCGGCGTTGATGCCCTCCATCAAACCGGCCATGCCGCCCGAGGCGCTCCACAGCGCCAGCAGGATGGAGATCGCCAGCGCGAACGACAACGCACCGGAGCCGGTCGAGGCCACCGCGGTCATCTGCTCCTCGAGCAGTCCCGCGGCATCGGCCGGCAGCGCGGACAGGAAACCCGACGCCTGCCGCTGCACCTGCTGGGGATCGGCGATCAGCCCCCAGATCGAGATGGCGGCGATGATGGTCGGGAAGATGGCGAGCAGGCCCTTGAACGCCACGCCGGCCGCAAGCAACGACACGTGGTCGTTCTTGAGCTCGGTGGCGACGCGCCTGCCGATCGCCTTCCAGCCACTGGACGGGATGTCGGTCGGACTCGACGCCTGACGGCCGTCGCCGCGACGCTCGGCCGCGCGGGCCTCGTCGGCGCGTTCGTCGGGTCGGCGCACGTCGACGATCTCGTCACGTCTTCTCGTCGCGGTCGGGTTGACGGTCTCGTTGTCGGTCGATCGGTCGGTGAGCCCCAAGGTCTTCGCTCCTCGTGAGTTGCATGGCCCGGGCCCGCGTCGCGGCGGGGCCCGGGACCGATGTCAGCGCTGTTCGCGCAGGTGCTGTGCCGAGGTCTCGGCCTGGTTCTGGACCTGGCCGGCGGCGTCCTGCGCCTGGTTCCTGGTCGTGTCCATGGCCTGCTGCGCGGACTGCTTCGTCTCCTCGACGGCCTCCTGCGCGTGCTCCTGCAGTTCGACCTTCATCTCTTCGCCGGCCTGCTGCAGCTGCTGCTTGACCGGCTCCTCGAAGTTGTCCCGAAGCTGGCCGGCGAGCTGCTCCTCGGCCTTGCTCGGCGGGATCAACGAGCCCAACAGCGCACCGATGCCCATGGCGATCACGCCGGCGGCCAGGGGGTTGCCGCGCGTGGCATCCTCGACCATCTGCGGGGTCTGCTGGATCGCGTCGCCGGCGTCGCTGAGGTGTCCGCCGGCGCTGTCGGCCATGCCGGACGCGCGATCGCGCATGTGGTGGGTGTCGGGGGTTGCACCCATGACGGCGCTACGCGCCCGGTGCAGGCGACCGCGGACCTTCTCGGTCTGACGCTCGCGGATCCGGCTCGGGCTGACCCGATCCTCGAGTTCGGCCAGGGTGCGGTTCATGTCGGCCCGTGTGCGCGCGATCTCGCGACGCAGCTGCTCGGGGTCCTGGGTGGTCTGGGTGGCGTAGTCGGTCGTCATGCACTCTTCCGATCGGTGAGGACCTGCTTGTTCTGCTGCATGGTCTCGATGGTGGCGTGGGGGGTGAGATCGACGGTCTCGAAACGCTTCTTGCCGGCCATGGCGAGCGCCGCGGCAGCGCTGCCGAAGACGACGCCGACGATCAGGAACGCGAGCCCGGCCGGCATGACCTCCGCGAGGCCCCAGGCGGCGGCGAACGCCAGCAGCAGGAGCGTCACGAACCCGGCCACCCCGGCCGCGGCGAACATGCCGCTGGCCTTGGCGGCCGTGACGGCCTCACCCTTGATCTCGATCTTGGCCAGCTCGACCTCCTGGCGGAACAGCGTCGTGACGTCGTTGCCGAGTCGGCTGATCAGCTCGCTGAGAGAGGCGTCGGAGCTCGGCGGCGGTGCGGTGTTGGTCTCGACCCGTAGGTCGTCCACGGCCTGTGAGCCGTGGGGCGTCGTCGCGCTCATCGAGGGGTCCTCCCGAGGTCGTCCGTCGTCGGCGAGCCAGCCTGAGGGTCGACCGGGGGTGGCGGCGGAGCGCTGACGGACGCCCCGCCGGTCATGCCGCCGGCCGTGGTGGGCGGCAACGATGCGCTCGCCGGGTTCGCGGGCATCGGACGGGTCGCGCCCACCAGGTCGCCGTTGGCGCTCTCCATGGTGGACCGACCGGCTGCGATGTCCGGTCCTCCGGACCCGTCGGTGCCGACACCGTGCTGCTGGGCCGCCTGGGCGCCCCGGGCGAGCCGCGAGACCGCGAAGCCGGCGACGGCCGCCCCGAGCAGGAAGGCCCCGGGCCTGCGCCGTGCGTAGCGCTGCACCTCGTCGACCAGGCCGTCGAAGCCGAGTTGGTCGACCTTGGTGGCGATCCCGTCGACCTGGCCGGCGATCCGCTGGGCGTAGTCGCCGATCGGGCCAGCCCGGTCGATGTCGCCGTCGGCGAGCGCGTGGACCCGCTCGCCGAGCGTGCCGATCACACCGCCGAGCGCGTCGGTCTGCTGTTGCGCCTGCCGGTGCAGTTGCTGCCTGGCATCGCCGGCGAGGTCCCTGGCCTGTCCCAACGCTTCGTGCGCGACGTTGCCGGCCTGTTCCTTGGCGGTGCCGGCGACGGCACCGGCCTGACGCCTGGTCTCGTCCGCCACCTGGCGGCCCTCTTCCCTGGTCAGGTCGACGGTGTCGGGCGTACTGGTGTCCTGCATCGTCCCGGATGTCGGTGGATGTGCCACGGGTGTCCCTCCGTCTCGGTCGGCCGCCGGCGGACTGCCGCGGCCGGGCAGAGACAGCAAACGGGCGTCCCGGCCGCGTCGGTCCGTCCGGGTGCCCACCTTGGTCGCGCACGCGGCCCGGCCTACGCCACGTCGGCGTGGTCGGATGACCAGGTTTGCGTGGGGACGTGGTCCCAGACGGCCGCAGCGGCGCGTCCAGCCGCCGCGACGGGCAGTGGCCGGGCGCGGCCATACCTCGTCCAGTTCAACCGACCAAACCGGCTCGACGGTGGCAGAACTGGCAGGATGCGACCGGAAAGGGACCGACCAGCGCCTCGTCGAAGGCGCGTCGGCACGCCATCGTCGCGCACGCCGACCGCCCAGGAGCGCCCCGTGCCCGTCCTGCCCCGCCCCGTCCTCGACCCGCCGGCCGCCCCCGGCACGGTCGCCCGGGCGCACTTCGCATCCCTGCTCGCCTTCGAGACCGACTGCTGGGACGTCGACGCCGCCATGGCCCGCGACCGGTCCGGCTTCGTGCTGCTCGACGTCCGCTCCGCGGCGGCGTACGCCGCCGGGCACCTCCCCGGGGCGTTCCACCTCCCCCATGCCCGGATCACGTCGCGTGCCCTGGCCGCCCTGCCGCCGACCGAACTGTTCGTCGTCTACTGCGCCGGGCCGCACTGCAACGGCGCTGATCGCGCCGCACTGCGCCTCGCCCGACTCGACCGCCCGGTGAAGAAGATGATCGGCGGCGTGACGGGTTGGCTCGACGAAGGCTTCGTCCTGGTTGCCGACGACGCAGCGCCACCGCTCTAGCGGACATGTCCCCGGCCGACCGGGGATAGAGTCGACGCATGGGCAGCGCGCCCGTGTCGCGCCCACCTTCGAGTCGAGAACCCCTCCGTGCCTGACGTCCTCTTCGACGTCGCCGGGCTGTGGCAGCTCGTATGGCCCGCCGTGGCCATCGCCCTGCTCCGCATCGGTGACGTGTCCCTCAACGTGTTCAAGGTCGTCTTCGTCGTCCAGCAGCGTCGAGGGCTTGCCGCCCTCACCTCGGGCCTCGAGGCCGGCACCTGGCTCGCCGCCGCCGGCATCGTGTTCGCGGACGTCACGCCGGTCCGCGCAGCGGGGTTCGTGGTCGGCGTCTCGGCCGGCACGTTCATCGGCGTGCAGTTGAGCGAACGGATGCGCCTCGGCATGGCGACCGTCCGGGTCTACGCGGACGCGACCCGCACCGACGTCGATGGACTACCGCTGGAGACCGGCCACCGCATCGCCCGTGCGATCCATGCCGCCGGCCACGGCGCCACGGTGTTCCGCGGCACCGGTTACAAGGGCGACGTCGACATGGTGCTCTCGACGGTGCGACGCCGCGACGCCGAGCGGGTGCTCGACATCGCCCGGTCGGTCGACGCCGCCGCCTTCGCCGCCATCGACAACTCGCTGCACCCTGCGCCCGTCCCGGGCGGCGCGCCGTCGGGCCGAGTCTGACGGTCAGGCGACCGCGGACGGTCGCCATTCCAGGCGCAGGTCGAGCGGTAGGTGGGCGATCTCGTTCCAGCGCCCGAGCGCGGCCCGCTCGCCGTCCCAGCTGAGCAGTTCGGTCACCGAGGCGTTGTGCACGGTGCCCAGGGTGCCGGGGGCGAGACCGAGCAGCGCATGCGTGCCGTGCCAGATCGTGCCGCCGTGGGACACCGCCACGGTCACGCCCCCCTCGGCGGTGGTCGCCAGCAACCGGCGCAGGACCGGTTCGATGCGGGCGAGGAAGACGGCGTCGGTCTCGCCACCGACCTCACCGAGCGCCTCGCCACCGGCGGCACACCAGCGCGTCCACCGGTCGGGGTCGCGGCGCTCGACCTCGGCGCGGGTCAGACCCTCCCAGTCCCCGAAGCTGCGCTCGCGCAGGCCGGGGTCCGACACCGGTTCGGCGGCAAGTGCGTCGAGCAGAGGGTGCGCGGTCTGCTGGCAGCGCAACAGGTCCGAGACGACGACACGCGCCTGCGGGTGGGCCTCGGCGAGCGCAGCCCCGACGAGCGACGCCTGGACCAGGCCACGCTCGGACAGACCGGCACACTGCTGGCCCTGGATACGGCCCGCGGCGTTCCAGACCGACTCGCCGTGGCGAACCAGGAGCAGACGTCTCACGCGTCGCGCTCGACGTGGCTGCCGGCACTGATCGGCGCCGGTGAGCCGCCCAGGCGTTCACCGGTCTGCGGGTCGCGGCGTGGGACGTCGGCCCAGAGCTTGTCGAGGGCGTAGAACTCGCGCTCCTCGGTGGAGAACAGGTGGCAGACCAAGTCGCCGTAGTCGAGCAGGAGCCAGCCGCCCTCGGCCGTGCCCTCGCGGCGGAGCGGCTTGCGGGCGTGATCGCGCTGCAACCGCTCCTCGATGGAGTCGGTCACCGCCTTGAGCTGCCGGTCGCTGGAGGTGCTGACCAGCAGGAAGACGTCGACCAGCGTGAGCAGATCGGCGACCTCGAGGATGGTCAGGTCGGTGGCTTTGATGTCGTCGGCCGCGTCGGCGGCGGCGACGGCGAGTTCGACGGCTTCGTCGGTGGCGGGCACGGGCAGGCTCTTGTCGTCGGCGGATCGGTGGCCCCGCGGGGCGTCACGAGGGAACCACAGCGGTCGTTCACGTGCCGGGCCGTGAGCCCGTCCTACGCAGGATCGAGGGCGTCGCTGCCGAGGATCACCGTCAGATCGGCGCCATCACCGGTCGCCTCGACCCGCTCGACCACACCCGCGCCGATCAGATCGCGCAGGTCGGCGGCCGCGGCGACCACGGCGGGGG
>JGI24113J20146_1000123_pt1 | contig 22475 bp, 19 predicted proteins | sample SubbioAug_CSWold_FD_20146 | JGI IMG/M metagenome (IMG submission 20146) | reverse complement strand
TCACCATGATCGGCCGCTCCGCTGCGACCAGCACCTCGGCAAGCTCACGAAGTGCGGCGGGATCGGGCCCGATCCGCGACGGCACCTTGTACCGGCTCACGTCGAGCGGTTCGATGTCCTCCTCGAGGCGGTCCTCCTGCAGTCCGGCATCGAGCGTGAGGTAGACCGGCCCCGCGGGCTCACTGACCGCGACCCGGTAGCCGCGGGCGACCGCCTCGTGGACCGAGTGGATGCTCGTCGGCTGCTCGTCCCACTTGGTGTAGTCGCGCACGACATTGCCCTGCACGTTCGCGGTGTGGATCCAGTCGATGTTGGGGCGTCGTCGCTCGTAGGCCATCGGGCCGGTCCCACCGAACACGATGACGGGCACGCGGTCGACGTAGGCGTAGTAGATCCCCATCGTTCCTTGCAGCAGACCGACCACGTTGTGGAGGATGACGGCCATCGGCTCGCCCGAGGCCTTCGCGTAACCGTGGGCGAGGCTGACGGCGATCTTCTCGTGCGGACATTCGATGAGTTCGGGCGAATTGCCGCCGTAGTTCACGATGGAGTCGTGCAGGCCCCGGAAGGTGGCGCCCGGGTTCATGGCGGCGTACTTGAGGCCGTAGGCCTGCATCGCGTCGACCATGACGTCCGACCCGTACTCGCGGGGGTAGGTCTTTTTCGATCCGGCCTCGTCTGCGGTCATCGTCATTCGCTCCCTCGACATCGGGGGCGGGTCCGGCCCCGGCACAGCGCTTCCCGGCCCTCCCGCCCATCTCCACCCTCGCAAGCAAGCACGCACACGCTCGAAGGTCAAACCATTAGCCCTCTTGGCCGACCGAGCGAAGTGCCTGCCAGACGTCCTCGCCCGTGATCGGCAGGGTCCGGATGCGGACCCCGACCGCATCGTCGATCGCATTGGCCAGTGCCGGGGCGACGCCGATGTTGGCAAGCTCGCCCACGGCTCGAAGCTCGCCCTCGGTTTCGGCCCCCACCCGCACATGGCGGATCTCCAGGGGCGGGACGTCGCCGATGCACGCCAGCTTGTAGTCACCCAGCGAAGCGGTCACGAGCTGGCCCTGTTCGACGACGAGCCGTTCCAGCACGGCCTGGCTGAGGCCGTAGACGAAGCCGCCCTCGAGCTGGCCCCGGAAGCCGACGGGATTGGCGATCCGACCCGGCGCCACGACGAGCATCGCCCGCCGGATCACGAACTGCCCCGTCATGCGGTCCACCGTGACCTGCAGTGCCAGGCCGCCGTAGGTCGGCTTCACGGCCGCGGCCTCACCGCGACGATTCCGGCCGACCCCCTCGACGGAGACCTCCGGCGTACCCATCCGTTCCAGTCGGGCCGCCGGCCAGTACCCGCCGCCCTCGTCGGGGTCGGGCGGCCCGAGTTCCTCGAGCAGCCTCGAGCAGGCGTCGATGCAGGCACTGCCCACCACCGCCGTGACCCGGCTCGAGCCGGCGCCGGCGTCGGTGAGGGTCTCGTCGGCGCCGATGGCTTCGACGTGCACCGCCTCGCGGGGGATCTCGAGCGCCTGCGCGGCGAGCAGCCGGAACGTCGCGTACATGCCCGAACCCTGGTCGGGGACGCCGACCCGCAACACGACGCCGGACGAGGTCGCACGTGCGGCGACCACACTCTCCCCGTTCCCGGCCCGGCAACCGAACGTGGCGACGCCGACACCGACGTCCGGTCCGTCGCCGCCCCATGGTTGCACCCCGGCGCGGAGTTCCTCCAGGATGCCGCGTACCTCTGGCACGGTCGTACGCCGTAGCCGGAACGCGATCGGGTCCTCGCCGCACGTGCGGGCCAGCAGGTCGACCTGCGACTCGCCGGCGAACACGGACTGGAACTCGCCCGGGGACCGGACATGGCCGCCGGGCGGATTGTTGCTGTAGACCGTCATGGCGCGCTCGTCGCGCACACAGACCTCGTAGTTCGCGTAGGCGTGCCCGAGGATCGACACGACACGCGTCGCCCGGGGCTTGATCGCGGCGAAAGCTCCGCCGTCGAGGATCGCCTCGGCCTCGTGCGCATGGATACGGCCCTGCCGCAGTCCGGTCCGCAGCCTCAGGCGGCCCGGGTGCCGTACGGCGGTGGTGCCGAGCATCTCCGTGTAGGTCATGCGGGCGGCGACGGGCCGTTGCGTGCGCTCGGACAGCAGCAGGCAGACCACTTCGAGGTACGGCGCCGCCTTCGAGCCGAAGTCGCCGCCGATGTTGGTGGGGTGCACGTGGATGTCGCCGACGGCGCGGTCGGCGAGCAGCGCCAGATCCGCCCGCAGCCGGTTCGGCACCTTGTTGCTCGACCACACCGACACGTGCTCGCCCCGCGCGTCCACGACGCAGGCGTGGGGTTCCAGGGGCGCCGAATGGACACGGTCGAACACGAACGTGTCCTCGCGGACGTGGTCACACTCGGCGAAGGCAGCGTCCACGTCGCCATCGACCACGACGTCCGCTCCCTGCAGATTCCCGAACGGGTGGTCGTCGGTGGCGCCCTCGTAGCCCTGCGCCCCCGGGTGGAGTTCCACGTCGTGCTCGCCGAACACATCTTCGAGGTCGTACAGCGGCGACAGCGGCTCGTAGCTGACGTCGACCATCCGGGCCGCCCGGTGCGCGGTCTCGGGATCCTCCGCCGCGACCGCGGCGACGCGCTGGCCCGCGAACAGGACCCGGTCGACCGCGAGGACGGGATAGTCGCGCAGCGACCGCCCGAACAGGCGCAGCCCGATGTCGGCTCCGGTCATCACGGCCACGACCCCCGGCAGCGCCAGCGCCGCGTCCGCGTCGACGTCGAGCAGTCGGGCATGGGGTTCGGTGGACAGGACGAAGGCCACGTGCAGCAGCTCGGACGTGTCAGCGGCGATGTCGGCCGCGAACCGCCGTCGACCGCTCACCCACTCCTGGTCCGGGTCGTCACGGTGGGTCGTCTCGCTCGACCTCGACGGCCTCCGTTCCGACGTCACGGTCGCGCCGACGCTGGTCGACACGCCGATGCGGCCCGCGCTGCGACGATGCCGGCCATCTCCCGCTTGTAGTCGGCGCTGCCACGTCGGTCCGATGACGGGTTGACCTCGTCACGCACTGCCACACGCAGCGCATCGAGGACGTCGGGATCCAGCGGATGTCCGGTCAACACCTCGCTCCCGGCCCCGAGGACCACGACGGTCGGGCCGACGGCCCCCGCGACGAGACGTGCCTGTCTCACGGCCCCGGCCCGGTCGAACTGCAGGTGCGCTCCGATGCTGACGGTGGCGTAGTCGTCCTTCGTGCCCGGCAGGTATTTGAGGTAACTGCTGCCGCTGCGCTCCTCGGCGAGAGGAAGACGCACGGAGGTCACGATCTCGTCCGGGTCGAGGGCCGGCGACAACGGCCCCTCGGCGATCGCCTCGACGGGGATCACGCGATCCCCTCGGGGCCCCACGACGGAGACCGTGCCATGCAGGGCGGCCAGCATCACCGGCGGGTCCTGGGCCGGGTCGGCGTGCGCGAGGTTCCCCCCGAGCGTGCCCCAACTGCGCACCCGCACGTTGCCGATCCCGGCGAACATGTCCGCGGCAGCGGGGTGTGTCCGGCGCAGGATCGGGTCCGCCGCGAGCCGAGCATGCGTGCACATGGCGCCGAGATCCACTGCTTCGTCGTCGCCGGTCACGGCAGCGAGTCCCGGCACCGCCGCCAGCGACACCAACGTCGCCGGCTCGAACAGGCCCAGGTTCATCAGCAGCACGAGGCTGACACCGCCGGCGTAGATGGCCGCGTCGTCGCTCGCGAGTTCCTCGATGGCCCCGTCGAGGGTGGTCGGACGCCGCCAGAGCAGTGTCATCGGCGCGCACGGTCGATGGCACGCTGGATGCCGTAGTAGCCCGTGCAGCGGCACAGGTTGCCGTGCAGGTGTTCGGTCACCGCCTCGGAGGTCATCGACGACAGGCGCTGCTCGAGCATCAGGCCGGCGATGGCGACCAACTGCCCGCTCGTGCAGAACCCGCACTGGAAGCCGCCTTCCTCGACGAATGCCCGTCCGAGCTCGGCGAGTTCGGGAAACGCGGCGAGGCCCTCGACGGTGAGCACGGAGGCGCCGTCGACCTGGACGGCCAGGGTCAGGCAGCTGCTGGTCGGCAGGCCGTCGACCAGCACGGTGCAGGTGCCGCAGACACCCACCTCGCAGCCCAGCTTCGTCCCGGTGAGTCCGAGGTCGTCCCGCAACAGGCCGGCGAGACGGCGATCCGCCGGCACCGAGACCTCGTGACGGCGACCGTTGACCGTCAGGGCGATCGACGGCCAGGCCGGGTCGACATCGACGCCTCCCACTCGCACTCCTCGCTGAGCGGCGGCGCCGGAGACCGCCGCGTCGGAAATGGTTATACCAACGAGCTCCTCGGCCTGCCGAACAGGTCCTGGCGAGCCCCGGCCAGGGTGATGACGCCTCGCCCCTCGCCGACGCCGGAGCGCCGGGGCAGCCGGGTGGCCTGCGTGCGTTCGCTACCCTCCCCAGCGCCGATCCGCGGGTGTAGCTCAATGGCTAGAGCTCCAGTCTTCCAAACTGGTGATGAGGGTTCGATTCCCTTCACCCGCTCCGCGTTCACCCGCTCCACCCTCCACCCGGGCTGCAGTTTCAGGGCTTGTAGATCTGGGTGAACCACTCGGTGGGCACCTCGTGCCCTCCGCCGTCGTCGCGCACCGCCTCGAGAACCGCGTAGGCGACTGCCGTGAACTGGATACCGAGACCCGAGCTCGCGCCGGTCCCCCCGCCGGTGAACAGCGTGATCTGGTCCGCAGACGAGCGGCCGGACGTTCCTGCCACGATGTCGCCGAGCTCGACCATCTTCTCGCGGATGCCACCTGCCGGCCGCTTCCTGCCGGCGGCCTCGACCGGGGCGTGCCCCTCCACGTAGTGGAACGTGGCCTCTTCCTTGCTGCGGACCCCGATCACGTCCGCGAGCTCGAGGGTCGCCTCGTCGAGCTCACCACCCTGGACCGATCCGATGTGCTGACCCGGGTGGAGCCACCCCGCCTCGATGACCGGGTCATGCGAGTTCGTCGCGAGCGCGACGATATCGACGCCATCCACCGCGGCGCGGGCGGAGGCGACGGGACGGACCTCCTGCCCGAGGCGCTCGCTGAACTCGTCACAGAAGGCCCGGCAACGTGACGGGTCGGGGCTGTAGACGCGGTACTCGTCGATCCCGCCCCGTTCGTGCAGGCCGAGCAACTGGGCGCCGGCCTGCCAGCCCGACCCGACCATCCCGACGCTGCGCGCCTCGGGTCGTGCCAGGTGTCGCGCCGCCAGCGCGCTCGTGGCGCCGACGCGCATCCTCTGGAGGAACCCGTCCTGCATGATCGCCAACGGCACGAGCGTCTCGATGTCGAACAGCAGGACCAGGCCGACGTAGCGCCCCCCGGGGGCGGCCGGGATCTTGCGTCGACGGCGTCGGCCCTGGCTCTCGAACTCGTGGGTGAGATCGGACGACAGGCGCAAGGCGTGCACACCGAGGTCGGCGATCGCCCCGTCCATCGACTTGAACAGGTAGTGGTGCCCGTCGCCGCGGTCGGTGTAGGTGTGCGATCGCGGGCGGTTCACCGCGCCACCGGTCGCGTACGCCCGGAAGGCGGTGTCGAGCGCATCGATGCACGCACCCATGGTCAGGACCCGCTCGACGGCGTCGTTGTCGATGATGAGCGTCACGTCTACTCCGCGTCCTCGGGCATTGATGGTATAACCATTTGCTGTCATCCCTGCCACGGAGGCCCGCATTGACCGCAGCGAGGACGCCACGCATCGGGATCGTGGCGGTCATGCGGGCGTTCCTGGGCATCGGCGCCACCACCTTCGGCGGCATGTGGGCAGCCACCCGCAAACTCGAGGGAGACCTCGTGGACCGCCTGGGCTGGCTCACGCGCGAGGAACTGCAGGGCCTGCTGGTCGTATCGACCCTGATCCCGGCTCCCAAGTTCCTCTCGCTCGGTGGCCTGGTCGGGTTCAAGATCCGGGGATGGCTGGGCGCGCTCACCGCCATCGTCGGGCTCATCGCACCGGGCGCTGCACTGGTCACCTTGGGCGCGGCCCTCGTCCGCCCCGAGCTGCTGCAGGGGGCCCTGGCACCCATGAACACCGTCGTCAGCGTGGCGATCATCGGCCTGCTGTTCGGCAACGCCGTTCACCAGCTGCGCAGTTCGCCTGTGCGCGGTTCGCGGCGACTCCTTGGCGTCGGCCTGAGCGGGACGCTCTTCGCCGCCATCGTCGTGGGGGTCCCACTGATCCTGGCGGCATTCGTCGGCTTCGCGGTCGGCGCCATGTTGATCCGGCCGGCCCCGGATGCGCCCGAAGCTGCGGGCTGATGGGCGAGCTCGCGACGCTGTTCGAGATCTTCGCCTTCATCGCGCTCTCGAGTCTGTTCTCCTTCGGCGGTGGGAACGGCCAGATCCCGGTGGTGCAGGCGCAATGGGTCGAGCCGGGGCTGCTGTCCCCCGGCGGCTTCTCGATGGCCCTGGCCTTCAGCCATCTCACCCCTGGGCCGAAGGCAGGCTTCGTCGCGGGTGTCGGCTACTACCTCGCGGGCGTCCCGGGTGCGGTCGTCGCGGTGCTCGGACTCGCGCTGCCGACGTGCCTCGGAGCCGCGGCCGTGAGCCACGCGGCCGCCACCCTGCGACGACTGGTCCGGCTGGTGACACCGGCGTCGGGCTTCGTGCTGGCGGCCCTGATCGCCGCCGCGGCCTGGGGCACCGCGGCCCCGCTCGAGCTCGGAGCGGTCGAGATCATCACGATCGCCCTCGTCGCCATCCTCGTCGCCTGGCGCAACGTCAACCCCCTGCTCCTGGTTCTGGGGGCCGTGGCCGTCGGCGGCGCCTGGTCTGCGGCGGTGCATCTGCTGGGCCCCTGAGCGCAGGGGTGGCGACCCCGACGGCCCGCCGGCCACGGGGGCCCGATCCCCAGGTCGCGGCGTGGGGGTACGCTCGGGAAAACATTCACGAGCGCGTACTTCTGTTAGCGCGCCGTCGCGAGTCTCGCGCTCGCCCGTTTCCCTCGTTCGCCAGAGAAGGGCACTCTCCCATGACCGACAACGTCCGGCGCGCCATCGATTCGCGTCGCCGCATCCTGCCGTCCACGCCCCGCCGGACCCCGACCGCCCGCGCCGCGCGCGCGACCGCCACGAGGGGCAACCGGGGTCTCGCGGCGATGGCTGCCGCCCAGTCGGTCCCCGTCGCAGAGCGCTTCGTGGTGTTCGTGCGGTAGCACGGGAACGACGCGGACGGCGCCGCCGGACTCGGTCCGGCGGCGCCGTCGTCGTTCGTGGTGGCTCAGACGCCTGCGGGCACCGACTGCTGCTGCTGCGACTCGGTGTACTCGGGTGCGTCCTCGAGATAGTGCACCTGGTCGTAGCCGAGGTAGCGGAACAACCGGTTCTGGACCGAGAGCAACTTGACTGGCGTGCCATCGGCCGCGAAGTGCTGGTGAATGGTGTTCTGCGGGATGTAGACGGTGTCACCGGCGGTGAACTCGTGCCGGGTCGGCTCCTTGGCGATGCGCGCGTAGTACTTGTCGGCGATCTCCGCTTCGACCTCCCAGTGCAGGCTGTAACCGCTGCCCTCCTGGATGTAGACCACCTCGTCCGCCATGTGCCAGTGCTTGGCCGACCGGCTCCCGGACGGGATCTCCTGCTGGTAGACGTCGACGCTGTGGCAGCGGACGTCCATACCAGGCTGGGCGAGTTGACGGACGCGGCCGTCGCGGGTCGTCTCCCACTTGGTGTGTTCGGGCTTGACGACCTTGTTCATGTCGAGGACGCCAGGCGTCCAGATCCGCGACCAGTCCTCGCGCTCGCCGAACCGCTCCTCGTTGGGGACGGGAGCGGGGTCGGGAGCTCCGTTCGGGCCGCTCTTCGCCTGCTGGATCAGCCCCATGAACATCCAGGTGGACTTCGCCTTCATGACCAGCGCAACGGCCTTCTCGTCGCTGTCGTTGAAGTGGCGATGCACCGAGTCGGTGTGAACGACGACCAGGTCGTCCTTCTCCCAGCGGTACTGCTTGCCGTCGTGCTCCTCGTAACCCTTGCCCTCGAGGATGTAGAACACCGCTTCGTTCTGGTGGCCGTGTCCGTGGTTGGCGGAGTGCGGCGGCAGTTCCACGAAGTGGACCTGGATGGTCTGGGTGAGGAATTCCTCGTCGCCAGGCCCGATGCGCCACCAGGTTCGGGAGTCCGCCGAGTCACCGGAGTGGCCGACGCTGGCGTCGTCCACCACGACCTCGTCGTTGCGAACCCGCTCGTTGTCGAGTTGCGCACGCCGGAAGTCACCCAGCCCGTACTTTTCGGACACGAGGCCGCGAACGAATGTCCGCCCCTTCTTACCCATGTTGTCTCCAGTTGCTCGGCTGCGTGCGTATCCTTGTGGCAGACTAGCATAATGTAGGACCATTTGACCAGGGGTTGGGGATGGCTGCACCGGTGGGCAACGAACTATTCACGAGGGTGTCCACGGCGCGCGCTTCCGCCGACGTCGTCGCCCAGATCCACGCCGCCCTCGAGTCGGGCGAGCTCGGCCCCGGGGATCGGCTCCCCCCGGAGCGGGAACTGGCCACACAGCTCGGGGTGAGCCGGGTGACGGTTCGCGACGCCCTGCGGGTCCTCGAGGCGAACGGTCTGGTCGCCATCCGTGTCGGGGCGCACGGAGGCGCCTTCGTCACCGCTCCCGACACCGACCACGTGAGTGAAGGCCTGGCCAACCTGCTGATGATGTCGCAGGTGTCCCCTGCCGACATCACCGAGGCCCGCATGGTCTTCGAACTCGGGTCGCTCCGCCTGGTGTGCGAGCGGGCCACGACCGAGGATCTCGCCGAGCTCACCGAGATCTGCGATCGCTCGGAGCAGGCGCTGCGGCAGGGCACGTTCGACGTCGCGCTGTCCGCGGAGTTCCACATCCGCCTCGCGCAGAGCGCCCACAACGTCGCGATCAGCCTGGTCACCGAGGCGTTCCAGGAGCCCATGCTGCGGTCGCTGGTCAAGGCCAAGGCGATCGACCCGCACATGGGCGACCCTGGCATCCACGAGCATCGACGTCTCGTGGCGGCCATCGCCGAGCGCGATGTCCGCGAAGCCAGGAACGTGATGCGCACGCACCTCGGCCGGACCGCCCGCCGGATCAGCAGCGAGAAGCCGGCACGGCGCACGGCGTCCGGGTGAAACGCGGTGCGGCTGCGAATCCGGCACCGGGCGGTGGTTCGGCAGTAGTCTGACTGCGACTGTCCCACCGGAGTCCCATCGTGTCCGTCGCATCGTTCCTGTCCCCCGTGGCAGGTGGTCGCATGTCCGGCCAGATCGTCAACCAGATCTCCGATCTGATCCGCAAGGGCCAGCTCAAGCCCGGGGACCGGCTTCCCGCCGAGCGAGAGCTCGTGACGACCTTCGGCGTCAGCCGGGTCACCGTCCGCGACGCACTGCGGGTGCTCGAGGTCATGGGACTCGTCGAGATCCGGGTGGGATCGGCGGGCGGCGCGTTCGTGACGACACCGACCCCCGACGTGATCGGCGAGACCCTCTCGAACATGCTGGTCATGCGCAGCTTCGAACCGGAACAGATCGCCGAGGTGCGGCTGGTCATCGAACTCGGCATCTTCGCACTCGTGATCGAGCGCATCACCGACGAGGACATCGCCGACCTCCGGCAGATGTGCGCCGAGTCGAAACGCAAGCTGTCCGCCGGGGAGTACGACACCAAGCTGTCCATGGCATTCCACGGCCGCCTGGCCGCCGCAGCCCACAATCCCGCCATCAGCATGCTGTCCGAGTCGTTCTCCGGCCCGCTCGCCATGGGCGCGATGCGTTCCAAGGAAGTGCGGCGCAACGCCCACAAGAAGACGGTCGACGAGCACAACGAGATCGTGAACGCGCTCGCGGCGGGGGACGCCGATCGGGCCCGAGCGACGTTGATCGCCCACCTGCTGCGGGGACGTGACGCAGCCGACGGGACCCAGCGCCTCCTCGGGGCCGGCAGCAGACGCCGCTGACCGCGGGCCGAACACCCGTCAGTTGCTCTGGATCAGCGCCCCGCCGTCGACCAGCAACTCCGTGCCCGTCACGAAGCTGGACGAGTCCGACGCCATGAACAACACGGCGGCGGCCACGTCGTCCGGCGTTGCCGCGCGACCCAGTGCGTTGTCGCGCTTGCGGTCGCCTGCCTCGATGGCCTGACCGACCGGCGACCCCACCTTGTTCGGGCTGACCGTGTTCACCCGGATGCCGTACTCGCCGAGCTGCACGGCACATGAACGGGTGAGGCTCAGCAGGCCGGCCTTGGCCACGCCGTAGGCCAGCGCGTTCCGTCGGCCGACGTGAGCCGAGGTCGAACCGATGTTGATGATGCTGCCGCCACCCGACCGCTGCATCGCCGGGGCCGCGTACCTGGTGCACAGGTACGCACTCGTGAGCGTCACCCGCAGCACGGACTCCCACTCGTCGGCCTCGAGATCGAGCACCGTTCGTCCCCGGTCGGTGATGGCGACGTTGTTGACCAGGACGTCCAGGCCCCCGAAGGCGTCCACCGTCGCCTCCACCAGGCCCGCGACAGAGGCTTCCGACGCCACATCGGTGCGGACGAACCGCGCACACCCGTCACGGCGCTGGTTCAGCAGCCGTGCCATCTCGGTCCCGCGGGCAGGGTCGAGCTCGGCGACGACCACGTATGCACCGGCCTCGACGAGCTGCGAGGCGACGGCACCCCCCACGTTGCGGCCGGCACCGGTGACGATCGCGACCTTGCCCTTCAACGGCATGTGGGAGTCCCGATCCTCGTGGCCGGACGGGTGGTCACTCGCCGGTCGGGATCAACGAGCACCACTCGGGCGGCAGCACGATCGAGATCTCGGTGTTCGCCGGAAGGCTCAGGTCGGTGTGGCACCTCGCCTGCAGCTCGAGCTTGCCGACCTCGAGCTTGTGCTCGACCGAGTCGCCGAGGAAGGCGCGCGCCGTGACCCTTCCCGACCAGATGCCGGGCCCGGCCTGTTCGGGTCGCCCTTCCTCGATCTGTACGTGCTCCGGCCGGATCGCGACCGTCACCTTGGCGCCCGGCGCGAGGTCGTACTGCGACGTGGCGAAGATCTCGCCCTCGTCGGTGGACACCGCGTAGCGGTCGGTGCCCTCGCGGCGGTCGACGACCCCGTCGAAGAAGTTCGAGGAGCCGATGAAGTCCGCCACGAACTTGGACGCGGGGCGGTTGTAGACGTCGCGGGGACGGCCGACCTGCTCGATCACGCCGCCGTTCATCACCGCGATGACGTTGGACATGGCCAACGCCTCGACCTGGTCGTGGGTGACGTAGATCGCCGTGATGTTGAGGTCACGCTGCAGCCGCTTGAGTTCGAACCGCATCTCCTCGCGCAGCTTCGCATCGAGGTTCGACAGCGGCTCGTCCAACAGCAGCAGCGGCGGCTGCATCACCAGCGCACGGGCCAGCGCGAGACGCTGTTGCTGTCCGCCGGACAGATCCGTCGCCTGCCGACCCGCGAGGTGGTCGAGTTGCACGACGGCCAGGACCCGCTCGACGCGCTCGGTCATCTCCTTCTTGCCGAGTCGCGTGCTGCGGGACTCGACCGTCAGCGGGAATGCGACGTTGTCGTAGACGTTCATGTGCGGCCAGATCGCGTACGACTGGAAGACCATGCCGAGCCCGCGCTTGTTGGCCGGGACGAGGACCTGCTTCTCCGAGTCGTAGAACGTCTTGTCGCCCACGACGATCCGGCCCGAGTCCGGATCCTCGAGCCCCGCCACGCTTCGCAGCGTCGTCGTCTTGCCGCAACCGGACGGGCCGAGCAGGGTGTAGAGCTGGCCCTCCTCCACCTCGATGGAGACGTTGTCGACGGCCAGCACCCGGCTCGCCTTGTCGCCCTTGGGTCCAGGATAGGACTTCACCAGATCGGTGATCGTGAGCATGTGGATGGCTCCTTGAGTATCCGCGTTCTTGGCCGGGTTGTGCCGTCAGGACTTGACACCGATGTTGGCGCCCAGACGCTGCGCCGCGTAGACCAGGATGACCAGAGCAACGATCAGCAACGTTCCGAGGGCAGCCAGTTCGGTGAACTGCCCGTTCTCGTACTGTTCGAAGATCATGACCGCGAGCACCTCGTTGCCCGGCGAGTACAGCAGGATCGAACTCGACAACTCGCGCACCGAGGTCATGACGATGTAGATCCACCCGGCCAGCAACCCCGGTACGAGCAGGGGCAGGTTGATCCGTCGGAACGTCTGCCACCAGGTCGCTCCGCTGACCTGCGCGGACTCCTCGAGTTCGCCACCGATCTGATACATCGACGTGGAGGCGTACCGCATGCCGTAGGGCATGTAGCGGGTGACGTAGGAGATGAGCAGGATCCACATGGTCCCGTAGATCGCGATCGGGAACCGCAGGTAGACGAAGAGCAACGCGACACCGAGGACCAGGCCGGGGATCACGAGGGGAACGAAGGCCAGGTTGTCGACCATCCAGCGACCGGGAAGCTTCGAGCGCACGACCAGCCACGAGGCGACCGCGGTGCCGAACATGACCAGGGTGGCCGACGAGATGCCGAGTACGAACGAGTTCCGGAAGGCTCTCATCGTCTGCGAGTGGTCGAAGACGTACCGGTAGTTCTCGAACGACAGGTTGGTCATCGTCTCGATCGAGGGCACCTGGTAGAAGGGCTGCGTCGACATGTACAGCAGGATGAATGCGGGCAACACGATCGCGATGAAGAAGTAGAACAGCAGCGCGCCACCGATGAGGCTGCGAAATCGGCCGAGCGGCATCGGGCGGGGACGGAACCCCTTCCCGGTGACGGTCTGGAACTGCTTGCCGCGCCGGCTGTAGCGGGTCTGGAAGTAGATCCCGAGCGAGGTGATCAGCAGCAGCGAGATCGAGTAGGCACCGGCCTGTCCGTAGTCGGCCGGGTGGGTGCTGAGCACGCGCCAGATCCTCGAGGTGAACACCCAGATGCCCTTCGGCATCCCGAGCAGGGCCGGGGTCTCGAAGGCCTCGATGTTCTTGACGGCCATGATCAGGAACGCCGCGAAGAGCGCCGGCTTGGCGAGCGGCAGCGTGACCTTGCGGAACACGTGCGGCAGGCTCGCGCCGCTCATCAGCGCGGACTCCTCGAGCGAGGGGTCCATGGACCGAAACGCCGCCACCATCAGCAGGAACACCAGGGGCGCATTGTCCATTCCCTGGACGATGATCATGCCGTAGAGGGTGAAGACGTCGAAGGTGCCCGGCCCGAAGAACGGTTCGAGCCACTTGTTGATCAGGCCGATCCGGGGGCTGGCAAGGAAGATCCAGGCGATCGTGTAGAGGATGCCCGGGATGATCAGCGGGATCAGCGACCCGGCGAAGATCAGCCGCTTGAGCGGCACGTCGGTGCGCTCGGTCAGGAAGGCGAGCAGCGTGCCCATGACCACCGACACGAGGGTGGCACCCGTGGCGAACACCATCGAGTTGTAGACGAGTTCACCCAGCCCGGTGGTGCCATAGGCGCGCTCGAACGCGGCCCCGGTGAGCCCGGTCGAGTCGAAGAACGTGCCCCACAGCAGGTACAGCAGCGGCACGAGGGACAGGTAGCCGATGACCAGCACGACCGCGACGATGATGAAGGTCTTGGGGTCGCGGAGCTTGCGCCAGTCGAAACGCATGCGTTTCGGTTTCGGTGGCGGATTACCCGTTGGCAGCGCGTCGAGCGCGTTCCGGTCCGTGGTGGGTGCCTGTGACACCGTCGACCTCCCAGAGGGGGCGCGGATACGCCCGGGTGTTCATGTCCCGCCGGTGGCTTCCGGGCGGGCGGGCAGGTTGGTCCTCGGGGGCGCGCGGTCGAGCGGGCGCGCCCCCGAGGTGGTCTTACTCGCGGACGGCGGACCCGGATTCGCGCACGACCTCTTCGTACAGGCCCTCCCACTTCTCGCGCTCTTCCTCGAGCTTGAGCAGGTCGACCCCGATCGTGCGGATGTCACTGGGGAGACCGGCCTCGATGGCGGTGCTGCCCGGCGTGCGGCCGACGTCGGCCAGGTACTGCTGACCGTCGGTGAGCATGTACTCGACCAGCAGGAGCGAGCTGGCGGGGCGGGTCGTCGTCGACACGATCCCGACACCGTTGGGGCGGACGACGACGGGCTCGATGGCGGGCTGCCAGTCCATCGGGCCGTCGGCGTGGCGGGCGGTGTGGTGGTGGTACAGCGACACGTGGACGTCGTACTCACCGGCGACCACGAGTTCGGCCCCGAGGGAGTGCCCACGGATCACGGAGGCACCGCTGGCGGCCTCCTTGAACAACTCGACCGCCTCCTCCTCGCTCATGCCGAGCTCCCCGACGAAGTACTCGTCCACGAGCGTGGCGAACCAGTCGAAGTCGTCGACGTCCATGGCGAGCGTGCCGGAGAAGTTGGAGAAGGCTTCCTCGTACGTGGTCGGGGCCTCCTCCGGGCTGACCCGGTTGGTGTTCCAGCCGACGATGAACGCGTTGACGTACGGCGCCAGCCAGTCGTCGAAGCGGCCGGCCTCGACGATGTCCTCGGCGATCGGGGTGTCCAGGGTCAGCAGCAGGTCCTCACCGGACAGGACCAGCATCTCCGGCCCGTTGATCTGCACCACGTCCGATCCGGCGAAGCCGGCATCGGCTTCCTGCAGGATGCGGTTCATGACCGTCGATGCACCCGCCCGGTAGTGGCTGATGCTGATGCCCGTGTCATCTTCGAAAGCGTCGATCACGGGACCGATGTCGTCGATGTTGGTCGAGCCGTAGAAGGAGACCTCCCCGCCCTCCTCCATCGCGAGCTCGATCAGGCGTGCGCGTCGAGCGTCGGGGTCGAGCCCCTCGAGTTCGGCTGTCACCTCGTCGAGGGCCGACTGCGCTGAGTCGGCATCGGCCGCCTCCTCGGCGGTCTCGGGGTCGACGGTCTCGACTTCCTCACCTTCTTCGCCGGAGCCGGCGACGGGCTGCTCCTCATCCGCCGTCGGCGGGGTCGAACATGCCGCCACCATCGCCATGATGGTGAACAAGCTGGCCGCGGCCAGCGGTCGAATGCGTCCTCGTCCCACGGAACTGCTCCCTCTCCCAGGTTGGCCGGCGAATGGCCGGTCATAGTATGGTCCTACCATTCTGCCTCCATGTCAAGTCACCGTTGCAATTCGGCCGACATGGGGGATTGAGCGCTCAGGTCTCGGACGTGTCCTGCGTGTCCGGACGCGCGTCGGGTGCCACCACGATGTCGGGCGCCGCCGCCTCGACGTCCTCACTCTTGTCCACCTCGTAGTCGCGGATGCGTCCGCCCGTGGCCGCCAACACGCCGGCAACCGCGACGGGAACGAGGCCGCCGAGCGTGAGCGCCCCCACCGGCCCGAGGAGGCTGGCCAGCCACCCCACGTTGAGATTGCCGAGGGCCGGGCCGCCCCGGGACGCCATCTGGTAGATCGAGGTCACCCGCCCACGGATCTCGTCGGGTGTCTCGAGTTGGACGGCCGCATGACGAACCGTGGTCGCCATCGCATCGAACAGCCCCAGGCCGACCGCCGCAGCGATCGCCGCGGCGAAGGCGACCGACATCGGCAGCAGACCCGACCAGACCAGCGCCACGGCCATCGCCCCGTAGGCGACGGTCGAGCTCAACACGACGCGGCCCGCACGGAGCCGGTGCATCATCCGGAAGATGATCGCCGATCCGACCAGGGCACCGGCCGATGGCGCGGCACTCAGCAGGCCGTAGCCGGTGGCCCCGACCGCCAGCACGTCGGTGGCGAGAGCGGGCAGGAGCACCCGGTAGGCGCCGAACACCGTCGCCGACAGGTCCAGGGCCATGAGTTGGAGGATGATCGGGCGGCCGCGGACGAAGGTCACGCCTTCGCCGATGCTCGACCACAGGTTCTGGCTGGGCTTGCCGGCGGCGACCGGCGGGATCCTGATCAGGACCAGTGCGCCGATGATGACCACGTAGGTGAAGACGTCCAGCAGGTACATCGCCTCGGGGCCCCACACCGCCATGAGCACGCCGGCGATGGCCGGACCGACCAGGATCGCGGCCTCGCGCGAGGGGTTGAGCAGCGCGAACGCGTGGACGAGCTGCCCACGCGGCACGAGGGCCGGGATGAGTGCGTCACGTGCCGGGCGCTCGAAGGACCCTGCCGCCGTGTTGAACAGCACCGCGAGGATGATGTGCCACACCTCGACCACGTCGAGGATGGTGACCACGGCCAGGGTGAGGCTGGCGAGCAGCGAGAGCGACTGCGCCACCTGGAGCAGGCGCCGCCGATCGAGCCGATCGGCGATGGCGCCCCCCAGGGGCGACAGCAGCAGGAGCGCAACGGCCTGGGCAAGTCCGATGAGACCGACCTGGAGGCTCGAGCCGCTGATCAGATAGACGTGGTAGAGCACGGCCGCGAAGGTCCCGCGCGTGCCGATCTCGGAGAGCACCACGCCGGACCAGTAGAGGTTGAAGTCGCGGTGTCGGAGCACCTCGGGCCGTCCCATCGCTTCCCCTTACGTCGTCGACGAGCTGGCTACTCGGTCGCCCACATCGACTCGATCTCGGCAACCGTTCGCACGCGGGCCATGCGCGGGAAGACGTGGTCGAGGAAGAACTCCCGCTGCTTCTCGAAGCCCGTCTGTCCATCCCGTACGACCACGACGTTGTAGTCCATGTCCCTGGCGCCGAACGCCGTACTCGCGATGCCGACGTGGGTGGACCCGCCGGCCAACAGGATCGTGTCCACGCCCCGCGAACGCAGGCTGAGGTCGAGCGGCGTCTGGAAGAACGCGTTCCAGCGGTGCTTCGGTAGGTCGTAGTCGCCGGGTTGCGGCGCGAATTCCGCCAGCACGCCCATGGTCTCCGGCGGGTGCCCGAACCGGTGCTTGGGTTGACGGTCGGGGCCGTAGGGGCGGAACTCGCTGTCGGTGTCGGTGACGACCTTGCTGTAGTCGGAGCCATCCGGTCGGTGATCGGCGCGCGCGTAGAAGATCGGCACCGACTGCGCCCTGCACGTCTGGATGAGGCGGCGGATCGGCTCGACGGCGCCGGCGGCCTCGATCTTGGGCCGGTAGCACTCGAGCATGTCGAAGACGACCAGACCCGTCGCTGCGGGATCGAGCTGATGCATGGGACGCTCCCTGACCCTGGGAAAATGGTCCGACAGTTCTACCATCCCGCCGTGGCGGAGCCAACCCGGACCCGGCACGTGTCCTGACGTCGTGGCTACCCCGGCGTCAGGGCGAGTCCCGGAGGAGGTTTGCGCGCCCCGGCGATCGCGCCCTCGGGGAACAGCGCCTCGAGGGCGTGCATGACGTCCGCGTCGGGTCGCAGCCTCAGAGCCCATACGTTCTCGTCGAGATGCCGGCGGCGCGCACTCCCTGGCAGAGCGATCGCACCCTGCGCCAGGACCCAGGCCAGAGCGAGCTGCGCCGGGGTCATGCCGCAACTGTCGGCGAGGCGGCGCAGCGCCGCGACACGCTCGAGGTTCGCCGCCCGGTGCGCCTCGTCCATGCGGGGCCCGCGCGCGAGGCGGTTGCCGTCGGGCAGTTCCTCTGGCGCGAGGTAGCAGCCCGTCAACAGGCCGATGCCGAGCGGGCTGTAGCCGACGAAAGCGACCCCCGATGCCCGGCACGCCGGCAGCATCTCCGACTCGGCGCCTCTTGTCGAGAGGCTGAACTCGTTCTGCACCGCGGCGATCGGGTGGACTGCCTCGGCGCGCCGGAGGGCCGCGACGTCGACCTCGGACAACCCGATCCTCGCGACCTTGCCCGCCTCGACGAGTTCGGCCATCGCGCCCACGGTCTCCTCGACCGGGACCATGGGGTCGAGGCGGTGCAGGTACCACAGGTCGATGCGGTCGGTGCGCAGCCGGCGAAGACTTGCATCGCAGGCGTCACGGACGTGGCCGGGTGAACCGTCCACGACCCGCGTGTCACGACCTGGCTTGCCCACGAAACCGAACTTGGTCGCGATGACGACCTCGTCGCGGACGTCCTCGAGGGCGTCGGCGACCAACCGCTCGTTGCGCCCGTCGGCATATCGATCGGCGGTGTCGAACAACCGCACGCCGGCTTCGTAGGCGCGGCGAAGGGTGGCGCGAGCCTCTTCCTCCGACCGTCCGGGGTGGGTCATGCTCATACATCCGAGAGCCAGTGGCGGAACGGCCCGCCCACCAATGGCGACGGATGGCCAGGCGACGTCGGCGACGGCATTCGGCTCAGGCGGTTCGTGCATCTCGGGCTCCAGGTACTGGGAGTCGGCATCGCCGAGCACGGGGAGGCGGACCCGGGTCGCGACCAGGGCCAGCGCCACCGTCGTGGCCGACATCAGCGTGACCGCCGTCCCCGGGCCCAGCATCTCGGCGAGGGCCCCACTGATGAATGCTCCGACCGGCTTCATGGCCACGGCGAGGACATACAGCGCGACGACCCGCCCCCGGACCCATGCCGGTGCCGACAGTTGCACGGTGGCGTTGAGCGTGGTCATGGTCCACACCCAGGCCAACCCCGCAAGTGCGATGGCGACCCCGGCGACGACGCTGCCGTCGGCCAGTCCGAGTGCCATTGCCGCCAGGCCGAAGATGCCCATGGCCACGGGCACCATGTGCGGCCCCCACAACAGTGCCATCCGTTCACGCGAGACGGTCGCCAGAAGTGCGCCGGCTCCGAAGATCCCGTACAGCACGCCGAACCCACGGGCGTCGAGGAGCAGGTCCTCGGCCGCGACCGAAGGCAGCAACGCCTGCACGCTGGCGGAGGTGAGGGTGAAGAACGCCGTGATCGTGAGCAGTCGGCGCAGGCCGGGATGGGAACGGACGAACCGGATGCCCTCGACTGCCGACCGCGTACCCGCTGCCCGGCGGGCGCCGGCGGTCTCCCGGTCGCGCGGCAGCGTCGTGAGGACCGCCATGACGAGCAGGAACGACAGCGCGTTGCCGGCGAAGGCGAACTCGGCGACATCGAGTGCGACCAGCAGGCCACCGAGGCTCGGCCCGACGACCCGGGCGGCGTGGTGCGCGCCTGCGTTGAGCGTGATGGCCTGGGCCCGCAACCGACCGGGCACCAGGTCGGGCACCATGGTCTGGAACGACGGCTTGTCGATGGCGGAACCGACGCCCAGCAGCAGGGTGAAGCCGAGCAGCCAGGTCGGGCTCAACGCGCCGACTGCCACGACGACGGCCAGGCTCCCGGTCGCCACGGCGCTGATCGCCTGCGCGACCAGCATGATTGTCCGGCGATCGATCACGTCGGAGAGCGCGCCCGCGGGGATCGTCAACAGCAGTCGCGGGAGCAGCAGCGCCGAGGTCACCAGGGCGACCATGAGCGGCGACCGCGTCATCTCGTGCATCAGCCAGGGCGCCGCACTCAACTGCAGGTAGGTGCCGAGATGGCTGACGGTCATGGCGCACCACACGCGGCGGTACGCGGGCACCCGCAGCGGCGCGAAGGCCGGCACGGGGTCCGTGCCAGCCTCGCTTCGCTCGCCTCGTCCGGTCACGACGCACCATCTGTGAGATCATTGGTATAACCATATGCCATGCCCGTGCTCGAGGAGTTCGCGATGCTGCTGCTGCGCAACGACGACGTTCGGCAGGTGCTCGACATGCCGACCACCTTACGAGCGCTCCAGGTGGGCTACGCCGACCTCGCGGCCGGCGACGCGGCCTACATCCCGCGCATCGACCTGTATGCGCCCACGGGCAACGACGACGACTACTACCGGTTCGGGAGCATGAGCGGCGCCTGCCGCACCTACGGAGTCCTCGCCACGCGCCTCAAGTCAGACATCGTGTCCTGGCCCGACGGACGCACCGAGGAGAAGCACTGCGTCGAACCGGGCACCTACTCGGGGATGATCCTGCTGTACGCCACCAGCAACGGTGAGCCCCTGGCGCTGATCCAGGACGGGTACCTGCAGCACATGCGGGTCGGCGGGAGCGCGGGCATCGGCGTCGACGTCCTGGCCCGCGAGAACGCTGCCACGCTTGGCCTGCTCGGGTCGGGGGGCATGGCCCGCAGCTATCTCGAGGCGATCGCCGAGGTCCGCTCGCTCGAGCACGTCCGGGTCTTCAGCCCGACGCCCGCTCACCGGCAGCACTTCGCCGAGTCGGCACAGCGAGAGCTGGGGCTGAGCGTCACCGCAGTGGACAGCGCCGAGGAAGCGGTGCGCGGGGCCGACATCGTGGCGACGGCGACCGACGCGATGGGACCGACGTTCGATGCGTCCTGGGTGTCGCCCGGCACCCACGTGACCTGCGTGACCCGAAGAGAGCTCGGCAAGGATCTACTCGCCCTGGCCGATCCCGTCGTCCAGCTCGGCGTGAGCACCGTCCCCCACGGGGTGGCGGTTCCCGGCATGCAGTGGCCCCGCGGCAGCCTGGCTGCCTACGTGGCGGGCCGCCCGGACGAACGGCGCCGCATCCCGGCCGGACGATCCACGGAGCGGGGGGTCTACCCCTCGCTCGTCGACCTGCACCTCGGCCGCCACCCCGGTCGAACCTCGGACCGGCAGATCACCTTGTTCGTCACGACCGGCACCCAGGGCCTGCAGTTCGCGGCGGTGGGCGGCATCACCCTGCAGCTCGCCCGTGAGCGCGGACTCGGCCACCCGTTCCCGACCGAGTGGTTCCTCGAGGACGTGCGCAACTGAGGAGCGGCGGCAGCCGGATCAACCGTCCCAGCCCTGGTCCTCCAGCAGCCGCGCCACCCGCTCGGGGGTGATGGCGACCATCTCGTCGCGGGCGAGTTCGGCGGCCGGCATCGGGTGGTCGACGGTCGCCGCCATGGCGAGCGCGTCCGCCAGGTCCTTCGCATGCCAGGTGAACTTCATCTTCTCGAGCTCGCGCAGGGTCTTGCTGTCGACGCTGCCGTCCATGAGTGCCTGCCGCATCCGGCTGACGTCGACCCCGAGTTTCGCGCCGAGCGCCAGCGCCTCGGTGATCACGACGATCTCGCCCCAGTGGATCAGGTTGTTGACCGTCTTTCCGACCTGCCCGGCGCCGATCGCTCCGAGATGATGGATGGCGCTGCTGATCGGCTCGAGCGCGGGGCGTGCCCGCTCCAGGGCCGCCGCGTCACCTCCGACCAGCAGGTTCATCGTGCCTGCTTCGGCCGCCCGGATGCCGCCGGTCATGGGCGCGTCGATGACCTCGACCTCCCTCTGACGCCCTAGCGCCTCGAGTTCGGCGCAGGTCTCGGGCTTGAGCGAACTGCACAGGACGATGACGGCACCCGCAGCGGCACCGGACAACAGCCCGTCAGGTCCGGCGACGACGGCTCGCGCGTCGTCGTTCGTCGGCACGATCACGAGCACCACGTCGCTGGCCGCGGCCACGGCCGCCGAGTCGTCGGCCGCGGTCGCCCCGTGACCGACCGCCGCCGTCACGGCTGCGTCATCGAGGTCGTGACAGGTCAACGACAGGCCGGCCCGCAGGAGGTTGCGGGCGACCGGCGCCCCCATCAGACCGAGTCCGATGAGGCCCACACGCGGGTTTGTCCTGGCCTGGTCCATGTCGAAATCCTTCGCGTCGGGCGCCACGTCGATCCGGTTGTGGCCAGGCCTAGATCCTGGCCTTCCCGCCATGGCGCGGGTCCTCGCTGAAAACCAGCGACTTGATCGTGACGGGCACGGTGTTGGAGGGGTAACGCAGGCGACCCAGATCGATGAAATCGAAGTCCCACAGGCTGAGGCCGTCGATCACCAGCAGGTCGCCGGCCACCGCGAACTCCTCCTCGAGGAGTCGCCCGAGCGTCATGGCGACGTCGCCGTCGAGCATCAGATAGAGAGGATGTCGCCCCTCGATGCGCTCACGCAGGCCCTGGGTGACGCCGTCGGCGAAGGCCCGGAGACGTTCGTAGGCCGGGGCTCCCGAGAAGTGCAGCGCGAGGGCCACCTCGGCATCGGGGTGCGCCTTGTCGAAGACCGCCAGGTGGTCACGGATCGCCGCACCGACCTCGGCGGCGACGACCTCGTCGTCGAGTCGGTAGGGCGGCCTGACGACCTGGAGGTTGCGCCGCGGCAGCATGGCGTCGTGATCCGAGATCCAACCGGTGTTGCCGCTCAACTGCACGCTGTACTCCGACGCGCCGAGCGCGGTGGCGCGGATGCACTCCCCCGCCGGCAACAGCGGCACGGCGTGTGCTGCGAGCCGCGTCCGCAACGCCAGTCCGAGCGAACGGCCCAGGTCGCCGAAATGGCGGTGCTCGCGGTCGTAGACGTACTCCGCGACGCCGCCGGAGACCATGATGCCGTCGATCGGACCGAGATCCGCGATGGGATCGGTCAGATAGAGCCGCTCCACGTCGGCATCGAGCGGACGGTCCCATATCGCCGACAGCAGCGAAGCCGCCATGACCTCGGCGACCTCGTCGAGGTGGCGGGGGTCGATCCGCTGTCCCATCTCCCACTCGAAGCCCGCGCGACGCGCGTGCTCGCGGCCGGCCGGGTCGAGCCGCACGATGCGACCCTCGTCGTCGACGACCTGCAGACGGCCGCCGACGTGGACGGCCGCGG
>JGI24113J20146_1000120_pt1 | contig 22662 bp, 14 predicted proteins | sample SubbioAug_CSWold_FD_20146 | JGI IMG/M metagenome (IMG submission 20146) | reverse complement strand
ATGAGCGGGTCAAGCAGACGTTGAACATCATCAGGCGCTCCTCGTGCCACCTCCAGCAAGACTGAACCCCGGCCGGAGCAGGATCACCCGCATATCAAACAAGCGTCTCTTGCTGCACACGGCGGCGGACCTCATCGACCACGGCGTTGCCGAGCCGGATCACGTGGAAGTGATCGACCACCACTTCCGCCTCGGGCAGGGCACGCTGCAGCGCGGTGGCGTAGCCCTGATATGGATCGATCGCCGCAGTGGCCACGTGGTCGCGCCAGTCGGCCGGCTGTGCGGCGATCCAGCGTTGCACGGCCATGGCGGTGCGATCCTGGACGACATCGAGCAGCCGGCCGGCATCGAGATCGACGAACGAGGTCACCCACGAGGTCGGAGTCCGGTAGCTGCCACGCAAAAAGTTGTGCTCGTCCAGCCCGAGCGCGACCACGCGGTCGAGCCGGTCGTCATCGGCCAACAGTTGCTCGCCGAGCTCGACGACCGCGGCCATGATGGTGTGCCATCCGACCCCGAGCTCGCGGGCGACCTGCGCGACCGAGAGTGCGTCGCGGCCGACCTGGCGGACCGCCCACGCCCGGGCCCGTTCAGTAAGCACCGCCCGCGGCCGGATCGCCGTCGACGTCTCGCGCCACGACCCCGCCGGACACTCGGGCTGTTCGCAGCGCCAGATCCGCTTGCGCCATACCAGCACCGTCGGTCGGCCTGCGATCGGCACGTCACGGATGATGGTGCGGGCTCGGCCCTTCGAACCGGCCCGCACCCCACAGTCCCGACAGAAGTCGCGGTCGGCCGTGGTCTCGACCAGCAGCACGAGCTCGGCGCCGTGCTCGGTTGCAGCGAGCAGCCGGAACCCGTCGAGTCCGAGAAGAAGGCAGGGCAGAGCGATACCGTGGTCCACGCTTGTGGCCTCCGAGTTGGCGTCCTAGACACCGCCATCTTCGTGAGGCCACAAGCACGTTCGAAGCATCTATCGCCGCGCTACCGGATCACCCGCCCCCCTCGCTCAACGCGAAGAGCCGGTTATGGGTTACAGGTGCCGCGAGGCGGATGCACTATCGTCGCATCGCCCTCCCGGGCTGCGAGTGCTCCTGGGCTGCGGTGCCCGACATGACTAGGCGGAGTGCGGCCACCGGTCCGCCTGGTAGGCCAACATCTTCTCGCCCGACAGTTCGTGCGTGGCGTTGTTCATGCGAACGTAGAACCGGTCTGGGCCGCTCTTGGCGCTCAAGAAGGTTGGGGCACTGGCTTCTGGAACGTCGACGCGCCACACATCGTGCTCGTCAATTTCGATGCGTCGGGCTCGGAAATGCGAGGCGAGGACAGGCCCAAGCTGGGTCTTCACGTAGTCGGTGAGCCAAAGCAGAAAGCCATCGGCGTTCTTGTTCTTAACCCACTGGTAGTCGATCTCGGCGCCACAGATGGTGCCATCATCGGCGACGCCGATGATGAGTGTTCCGCCGTGGCCATTGGCGAACGCGGCGATGGTTCTACCCACCGCGGTCTCCATCGCTTCGTCCTTGTTGGCGGTGTGCAGGTTGGTCCGGGCGGTGGACTTGAGTTCCACCTCGCTGGATTCGTGAGCCTGGATTAGTTCGCGGAGAGCGCGAGCAGCTTCCTCGACGTTGACGAACGGGTAGGGAGGAAGGGTGATCCGGTCGTCGTAGATGCCGGGCTGACCCCAGATCTGTTCGGCGATCGTCGCCATCCACTGTTGGCGGTTGTCGATCTCCTCCGGACCCCACGTCGGCTCGGTCACAAGGAGTTGCGTGAGCCGGATGTCCGAGCCTGGGCCATCCCTCTCCACGTAGATTGCCTTCTTGGCATCGAACGAGTGGTCCCTCGCTCCTTTGTTGAGTTTGCTGGCCAGAAGGGTCAGGTTTCCCCAGCGGCCGTTGAATTCCGCGTGCAAGTCGACGGCCTGAGGGCCAAGTGCTTGCTGCCAGGGTGTGGAGAGGTTCTGCGGAAGGATGTGCTCGATCTCGACCTTGTCGGGGGTCTTGACCTCGCTGCCGGCAGAGACCACCTCCTCGATGCGACGCAGGGTGTAGCGCGCGACGTACTGCGTGCCCATCCGCTTGTGACGGAAGGCAGCAAGGAACTCGCCTCGCGGGGGGAGGGCGGCGGTGAGTAATTCGGTCGCCGCAGACAGTCCGTCGGCGCCGTCCACGACAAACTGCCTAGCAGCGCGTTGGAAGATGCTCTCAAGCTGTTGCGCGTTGTTGCCCACGATGGTCGTCCACCGGTAGGCGAGAGCTTCGGTGAGTCGAGCGAACCGGGCGAATGTGTCGAGGTCGCCACCCAGTGCGTCGCGAGCGGGGAGGAGCGCGACGTAACACGTGGTGGCGCGTAGGTCGTCGAGGTCGCGGAGGACCCCTCGGGAAGGTGCGTGCTCCACATTGTCGGGCTTCAAGAACTCGCCGTAGTAGCGGGCCATCGTTCGGAGGCGGGTCAGCATCTGGTCTGGGCTACCCATCTGAACGAGCTGTCGCTTGAATAGCCCGAAGACCTTGTCACTCTGAACCTTCTCGTTGTATTGCAGAAGGAAGTAGCGCAGGAACCGACCGATGTCGGCCCCGTCGAGGTGATCGATAAGTTCTTGCCATTCTTGGTGCGCTTCGGGGACCGCGCTCTTGCCGAACTTCGCCTCGTACTTGGAGAGCAGGTGGCTCTTGACTAGGTCCGCGGCCGAAAGTTGCAGCCCGCGGTCGTTCAGCGTCTCGAAGAGCAAGAAGGCGTCGTCCACGCTGCCCACGCGGATGAGCACAAAGGTGAGACGTTCGGTGATCTTCCGCTCGAGCTCCTCGAGCCGGCCGATGACTTCGCCTTCAGGGACGCCTGCGAGAGCGTCGTCAAGAAGTTCGTCGAGTCGCTTGGCGTTCTCGAATAGGTTGCTGTTGAGGGTCTGGACCCTTCGAGACAGCTGCGCCTTGTCCGCCCAGGTCCGACGGCCTTCCTCTTCCGGCCGACGGAGGACGAAGTCGCGGAAGACCTCCCAGTTGGCTTCGCCCAGTCTTAGCTTGTACTGATCGGTCGGGCTCTTGGTGTACTTGTCCGCGACTAGGAAGTCGTGGGGGCGGCTGGCGAATTCGGACCCGAGAGCGTGATATCGGTCGCGGAGTAGCGCGAGGATGATCAGAAGCGTGGTCAGACGCTGCTGCCCGTCGATCACCTCGGGGCGCTTGGGATCCTCGTTGTTGAGGACGATCGAGCCCATGAAGTGCTGGAGAGACAGGTCGCCTGTGATGTCCTCCCACAACTGATCGATCTCTTCGGTCGTCCAGGAGTAAGGCCGCTGGTAGAGCGGCACCACGAACTGCTGGTTGTACTCCGTGAGCAACTTCGTGAGCTGTTCGCTCGCGACGTGCAGATCCACGCATCCCCCATCGGCTGTCCCGAGCGGACAACCTAGAGGGGGCTGCGCGCCCGATCAACGTGACGCACGTTCGCGGCCGGTCGGGCTGCTTTGGGCCACACCTGAGGGTGACTGGCAGTCGGGTCGTAGGTGCCGGCGGAGACTGGGAAGTGACGTGGATTGCCTATCCAATCTCCCGCCGGGGGCCAGACCAGACGTCTTTGCTGCCGGTGCGCTGCCCGGCGGGGACCGCTCGCGCTTGGCAGCACCGATTGTGGCGATCAACCCACGATGACAGGGATGGACCGGTGGCGGCCAGCGGCCTGCCACGCATCCGACCGATGCAGGATCTCCGCCACACCCACGCGACGCTGCTGATCGGCGAGGGCGGCGTCAATGTCAAAGTGATCCAGGAGCGGCTCGACCACCACTCCCACTCGCTCACCGCCGACACCTAACAGCACGTCATCCCCGGCATGGACGAGGCCGCCACCACCAGGTTCGACCGACCTGCGTTCGGCGACCAATCGGTCGATGCGTCAGAGGACGCTTGACCGAGCTGCCGCGTGGGCCGTCCGAAGAGCCCCTAGTCCGAAGAGCCCCTAGAGTGAAGCTCGCAGCCGTGGGACAAGCTGCGTTGAACCGGGTCGTTAGGGGCGTCGTGGATGCAGTTCTCGACTTCACGTCGCAGCAGCGTGCCGTCATTGAGTCGAGCGCCCAAGATCGCCTCCTCGTAGTTGCGAGCGCCGGCACGGGGAAGACAGCGACCCTAGTAGCGCGCCTTGAGCACTTGGCAGCGGACACGGGGCTCAGTCCGGCATCGGAATTGCTCGTACTCACTTTCTCACGAGCAGCCGCAGGAGAACTGCAGCGGCGCTTGCGGCGATCGGCAGGAGAAGCCGCGTACGCCAAGGTCTCGACGTTCGACTCGTTCGCCACTCGAATCCTGGCCTTACATGCCGAGGAGGAGGGTTGGGAAGCTGAGGATTACGACGGACGTATCGAAGCCGCGACCGCTCTGATCCAGTCGCGTGTGGATGCCCGAAACCACCTCGCGGCGCATCAACACCTCATCGTCGACGAAGTCCAAGACCTGGTCGGCGTCCGGGCGCGCTTCGTGCTGGCCCTAATCGAGAGCATCGGAGGCGGCTACACGCTTGCCGGCGACCCCGCTCAGAGCATCTACGACTTCCAGCTCGACGGGTCCGGCGACGGCTTCGACAGCGTGGCATTCCTGGACGCGCTTCGGAAGCTGCCTGAGAAGGCACCGACGACGATTCACCTCGGTGAGAACTTCCGGGCATTGAGCGAGGAGGCTCGTTCTGCACTTGCTGTGGGTGTCCAGCTGGCCGAATCGAGAGCCAACTACGACAGTGCTCGAACCGATCTGTTGACAGTCGTCGACGGGCTCGATGAAGTCCGACCGGACTTCCTACCGACCTTTTTGGCTCGCTCAGTCGTCCCAACGGGTGTGCTTACGCGGTTCAACGGTCAGGCCCTCGCCTTGAGCCATCATCTCCACAACGGCGCGGTGTCGCATCGCCTTCAATCGGCTGCTACCGATCGCGCCATCGCGCCTTGGATCGGGGCCTTGCTCGCAGACGTCGACAGCGCCCACCTGACGCAGTCGAAGCTCGAGCGGCTTATCGACGAAAGCCCGAGCGCCACTACACCCGAACCGGACGAGGCGTGGTCCCAACTTCGTCGAGCGGTGGGTGCTGTTCAGCGCGCGATCCCCCTTCGCGAACTCAATCAGCGGCTCTCGCGGGGACAAGTCCCCGACGAGCTTCATTGGGTCCCGGAGGGCAACGTCGTGATATCGACCGTGCACCGGGCGAAGGGGCTGGAGTTCGACAACGTGATCGTCATCGATCCGGAAGGCTGGCTCGAAGACGACGCGAACGACGAGGAAACCCGGATCCTCTACGTCGCCCTGACACGCGCTCGCCGATCCCTGCGTGTGTTCCAGCAGCCGGGTTTCTATCGTCTCAAGTGCCGAGGTAACCCGGGCGAACGATGGGTCTGGCACGGACGGGAAGCCTGGCAACGCTTCGGCATAGAGCTCAGGCCTTCTGACGTCGAGTTCCGATACCCACCATCGGGTTCGCCGTATGGTCTCGGGTCCGCCGTTCAGGAGTACTTGCGTGATCAAGTGGGCCCAGGGGACCCCGTCGTCCTTCACCGGTTCACTCACGAAACACCCGACGGGCCCAGGACGAGGTACCGGATCTTCCACGACGGCATGCCGATCGGTGAGACGACCGAGGAGTTCGGTGGACATCTCTTCCTTATCCTTCGTTCCGCCCGGCGGGGTCGCCATGTCCGGTTCCCGTCGGCGATCGAGGACCTGGTCCTCGGCGGCATCGACACGTGCGCAGGCCCTGCCGCTGTCGCCGAACAGGCGGGGTTGGGACGAGCAGGATTTTGGCTTCGGCCACGACTGTCCGGTCTGGGGCGGTTTCACTGGGACTGAGAGGAGCGGGAGTGGAGGACTTCACCCCCTGGTATGAGGCTCGAGACGATCTCGTTGCGACCCTCGAGCAGGATCTCATCGGACCGGGAAGCGACGACGAAGTCATCGAGGATCTCCCGCTCGAGCGCTACATCGCCGGGGTCATCTATCCGCGCTACGCGAGGCCCAGCCCGGCGCAGGATGACTCGCTCGACTCCGAACAGCCCGACTCGGAAACGGATGGGGACGACGCGCCAGTGGCGATGGCGCACGTGAAGTACCCGTCGTCGATGGGCCTCACCTTCTCGGTCGACCCCTCCATCGAGTCCTCGATCATCGTAGAGATCGAGGCCGCTCGATACGAGGCGACGGAGCCTGAGCAACAAGGAGCGGACGCCTCCCCTGCCCCGCCCGCCGAGGACCTTCCGGCCATCGAGACCAACGGAACCTCCGACCGCGGGCCCGAGCAAGAGCCCCCGTCGGATTGGGACCCGGCAGATGCCTACCGACGGAGGCCCATGGACATCGAGCCGGTGAAGCTACACGTCTCGATTCCAAACCGCGGAGAGAGGAAGCAGCTCGCGGCGGGTCTTAGCCTCTTCGTTCGCATCCGCCCGGCGGACGCGGACGGCAACGTCACCGTAACGCTTGCACTCGTCAATGACCACGAGTTGAAGACCGGGCTCCGTGACGAGTGGTGCTTCTTTCAGCCCCGGATATCCGTCCGGGCCGGATCTGGCACCACCTTCCCATTCGTGGACAAGTGGAGCTCCTGTGTCGAGGCCCAAGATCCCGATCTCCGGTCGTTCCAGCTCCTCTACCGCGACGTCCATCACTATGCGACGGGCCACGGCTGCTCGGTGACCTGGAAGGAACCCGGCGATCCGGCGGAGGGCATCTGGACAACCTTCGTTCCCCGGGTCGAGTTGTATCTCGCCGACGCCGAGCCTGACGTCGGATCGGCCGATCTGGGCATGAGCTTCCTGGCGACCGGGTCGAGGGAAGCGGTCCTTCGTTCCCTCGGCGCGCTGGCCGACTCCTACGAAATATGGATACGAGAACGGCGAGACGAGCTGGCGAACTTGGATACGGACGAGCTGCGTGCCACCGCCGAAACTCACCTCGAGCACTGCGTCACGGCACTGAACAGGATCCGCTCCGGTGCTGAGCTTCTGCGGGACCAAGCTGCTTGGAGAGCCTTCCAACTGGCGAACCGGGCGATGCTACGACAGCGCTCTCGAGCTGACTGGATAGCCGGTGGATCCCCGGCGGATGGTCCGATCGAGGGCGAGAGCCACGCATGGCGGCCCTTCCAGATTGCATTCATCCTCCAGAGCCTTCGTGGGATCGCCGACGACCGCCATCCTGATCGCGACCTTGCGGATCTGCTCTGGTTCCCCACAGGTGGAGGAAAGACTGAGGCCTATCTCGGACTCATTGCGTTCACCGTGTTCCATCGGCGGCTGACGCACGGGGCGCGCGGCGCCGGCGTGGTGGCCATCATGAGATACACCCTCCGGCTGCTCACGATCCAGCAGTTCCAGCGGGCAGCGATGCTCATCTGTTCGTGCGAGTCCCTCCGACGGGAATCGCCAGAGGAGCTCGGAAGATCACCCATCACGCTGGGTCTTTGGGTGGGCGGGAAAGGTTCGCCGAATTCGCTTGGTGAGGCGGCCGCCGCTCTGAAGAAGCTCCGGTCGGGCGCCCAGGTATCAGAGGGCAATCCCATACAGCTGCACAGCTGCCCGTGGTGCGGAGTGCGCCTCAGCGTCCGGAATTATTTCCTGAATCGCGACAAGTCACATCTCGTGATCGCCTGCCAGAACGATGCATGCGACTTTTCCAACAGCCTGCCTGTCTACGTCGTGGACGACGAGGTCTACCGCGACCGGCCAACTCTGATCGTTGCGACGGTGGACAAGTTCGCGAGTATCGCCTGGCGAGAAGACACTCAGAAGTTGTTCAACAAGGGAACTTCCGACCTCTCGCCCGACTTGATCATCCAGGATGAGCTGCATCTCATATCGGGCCCTCTCGGAACCATCACCGGGCTCTATGAGACGGCAATCGATGCGCTGTGTTCGCGGGAAGGGGTGCGCCCGAAAGTCATTGCCTCGACTGCCACTATCCGGCGAGCGGAGGCACAGGCGGTGGGCCTCTTCAACAGGGAAGTTCGTCAGTTCCCACCCCCTGGTCTCCTCGCCTCAGACTCCTTCTTCTCGGTCGAAGCGAGTCGAGATGCACGTCCCACGCGCTGCTACGTCGGCGTCATGGCGCCGGGTACGAGTCATACGACCTTGATGATTCGTACGTATGCATCCATTCTTCAAAGGGCCTACGAACTCGAATCTTGCGATCAGGTCCGGGATGCCTACTGGACGCTTGTCGGATACTTCAACAGCCTTCGGGTCCTGGGCGGCGCGCGGATCGCGGTCCTCGACGACGTCGTCCACCGCGCTGGCCTCCTCGCATCACAGCGCGGCTCCGATCCACGTGACATCGCGGAGATGATCGAACTTACAAGTCGGGAGGCATCGAGCGACATCCCGGCACACCTGGATCACATGGCGGTTCGGTATCCCGACGAAGACGCCCTGGACGTCATCCTGGCGACGAACATGATCTCTGTCGGTGTCGACGTCGATCGTCTGGGCTTGATGGCTGTGATGGGACAACCACAGTCCAGCTCGGAGTACATCCAAGCGACGAGCCGGGTCGGGCGGCAGCGGCCAGGCCTGGTGGTCACCATCCTCAATGCAGCGCGATCTCGAGACAGGTCGCACTTCGAAGGCTTCGTGCCCTTCCACCGCTCCGTCTACCGACACGTCGAGGCCACCAGCGTTACGCCGTTCGCTCCCCGCGCTCGCGATCGAGCACTTCACGCCGTGTACGTCGGACTGGTTCGTCTGCTCGTGCCGGCCATGCGCAGGAACGACGGCGCAGCCCGGATCGAGATGCATCTCGACGAGGTCAAGGCCGTCGAAGAGATCATCCTGCAGCGAGTCGCCGCCGTCGAGCCCCGAGAAATCGAATTCGTCAGAGATCAGCTAGCCGAGATCCGTGAGCGCTGGCGAACGCGGGCAACCGAGGTCGACCTCGTCTACTCGAATCCGAGAGAGACGCACCGGGCTCTGCTCGTCGGTGCCGATGAATCGGCTCCGGAGTCATTCCCCACGCTATGGAGCATGCGAGACGTCGACCAGTCCTCAAACCTCTACCTGATCGGTTGAATCGTGAGTTCCAAACAGCGGGGTGAGGTTCGACGGGCACAGCTCATCACGACGTACGGCGTGGGTGCCGTCGTGGCGCTTCGCGACGAAAGCTTCATGGTCGCGGGGACCGACAGGTGGGACGTTCAGAGTCCCAATCTTCATGAACCGTTGCTCGAACGTGTTCTCGGTCTTCGCGGCTTCGTCCTTCCGCCCGCGTCGGATGACATGGATGACATCCCAGTCATCCGGTTCCCGCGATACAGCTCCTGCCCGCAGTGCCACAGGATCGCACCCCACCATCAGTTGTCATCGAACTACCGAAACTCGTGCAATCGTTGCGGTGTGGATCTGATGCCCTCACGCTTCGTCATTGCCTGTGAGAAGGGCCACATCGACGATTTCCCCTACTTGCGCTGGGCTCATCGGGGCGCACCGAGACAAGAGGGATCCCATGACCTGGAAATCCACTCTCGCGGACGGTCCGCGTCCCTCCGCGACGTCGAAATTCGGTGCTCATGCGGGGCATGGCAGGACATGGACGGCGCCTTCGGCAAGTTCGCGCTCCGCAACATCACCCGATGTTTCGGGAGTCGACCTTGGCTCACGGAGCCTGATGCCGGATGCAGCGAGACCCCGAGGGTGCTTCAGCGTGGTGCGTCGAACGGCTGGTTCTCGTTAGTTCGATCGGCCATATCCATCCCGCCTTGGTCTGAGGGGGCCTTTGCGCTGCTCAACCAGTACTGGGGCATGCTGCGGAACATCCCACGCGAGGCTCTGAAGCCGACGCTTGCCGGTATGAGGCTGGCCGAGGGGACGACGTTCACCATCGACGACCTTGTCGAGGCGGTCGCGACGCGCCTGGGCGGGGAGGGCGAAGGAGGGGCGTTTGGCCACGACGACATCCGTCGCCAGGAACACGAGGCGCTCCTGAGAGGCCGGCCCGAGCGGTCATCGGCCCAGGAATTCGTCTGTGTTCCCGCAGGCGAACAAACAGACCGGATCAACGCACACTTCGAGCGCGTCATGGTCGCTCGGCGTCTGCGTGAGGTCCGTGCGCTGATCGGTTTCACGCGCGTTCGCCCGGCGGAGAGCAACGCAGAGGATCGTGAGCGGATAGCGCCGCTCTCGACTACCGACATGGACTGGCTTCCGGCCATCGAGGTACGGGGGGAGGGGGTCTTCCTGGAGCTGGACAAGGGAAGACTGCAGATCTGGGAGAACGACCCGAACGTCTTGGCGCGTGCGGCCATCATCGACTCGCAGTACGACTCCCTGGCGCGGCGCTACGGGGGCGAGCCCGACAGGCGCATCACCCCTCGACTGTTGTTGGTGCACACCCTCGCTCACATCTTCATCGACCAGTGGGCTCTGGATTCGGGATACCCCGCATCTTCCCTCCGAGAGCGGCTGTATGTGGACGAGGACATGGCAGGCCTGCTGATCTACACGGCCACAAGCGACGCGGCCGGAAGCCTGGGTGGGCTCACCGCTCAGGCGCGACCCGAGCGGTTGGACGAGAGCCTCTTCGAGGCCATCGCCCGCGCGACGTGGTGCTCGTCTGACCCGCTGTGTATCGAGGCAGACGCAACCGGAGTGGACGCGCTCAACCTCGGGGCATGCCACTCATGTTGTCTGCTTCCAGAGGTCAGCTGCGAGGAGATGAACTTGCTGCTGGACCGCGCAACGGTCGTCGGCACACCCGAAAACCCAAGTCTCGGATTCTTCGACGGGGGATGACATGGCCCGGATGGTCCCAAGACAGCCGTCCACCGAGACGAAGAGCGATGCCGAGAAGCGCGTGTTCGGCAGGCTTCGCGACGAGGTTACTGATGAGTGGGTGATCCTCCACTCCCTGGGGCTGGCCACTCATCGGCGGAAGCCGTGGGCCGAGATCGATTTCGTAGCGATCGGCCCGCCAGGCGTCATTTGCCTGGAGATCAAGGGAGGCGAGGTCCGTCGGGAAGCCGGCCAATGGGTGTTCGTCGATCGCCACGGCAACAGGAACCAGAAGCATGAAGGTCCGTTCGAGCAAGTCGGTAGTGCCTCGGCCGCTCTTTACCAGTGGTTGAAGGACCGGTCCCCATGGGCATCGCGGGTAATCGTTGGGTACGGGGTGGTGATACCGGATGCGCCCTTCACGGTGGACGGGCCTGACATCCTGACGGAGGTCCTTTACGACGCTCGCGACACTGACATGGGCCTGGGCGACTACCTCGAGGCCGTGGCGGACTACTGGCGGCAACGACTCGACTCTCGCCGACCGACCGAGCCCGTGGTTCTGGATCCGCGGCGGATCGGTGAGCTAGTCGAGCTGCTACGCCGAGACTTCGATCTGGTTCCGACGGCTGCGGTAGCAGTCAGGGCGGTGAATCGCGAGCTCGTTCGTCTCACCGAGCAACAACGCGGGGTTCTTCGAGGCCTGGAAGAGAACTCGAGACTCTGGGTGCGGGGAGGCGCAGGCACCGGGAAGACGTTGCTCGCCACGGACGAGGCGAGACGTCTGGCCGCCGAAGGCAAGACAGTCCTCTACCTCTGCTTCAACAAGCGTCTAGCCCGGCTACAAGCCGAAGCTCTCCAGGACTTTGCGAACGTTCGCTGCGTCCACCTGCACGGCCTGATGGCACAACTTGTGCATAGTGGAGGAGGCCGTCCTCAACGCCCTGACGTCGACGACGACTACTACTTCACGACTTGGCTTCCGGAGAGGGCGCTCGAGGTCGCCTTGTCCGAGGAGCTCGTTTTTGATGCACTCGTCATCGACGAGGGGCAGGATCTATTGCTGCCCGGATACATCGACTTCCTCGACGCGGTACTCGTCGGGGGTCTGAAGAAGGGCTGCTGGAGGTGGTTCTCCGACCCTGCCCAGAACATCTTCCGCGCCTCGTCTCCCGAAGCCGCCGAGGAGCTCCTCGGATGTTCTCCGGCGCAGTACCGACTCACCCTCAATTGCCGCAACACAGCCGCGATCGCGACCACGGCCCATCTCATCAGTGGCGTCGCCTGGACTGAGGTCACTCAGGTCGATGGTCCCGAAGTCGAGATGCTGTGGTATCGGGACAGCGGCGAGGCGCGCAAGGTGATCTCCCGCTACGTCGCGCGACTCATTTCGGGCGGCGTCAAGCCTGGTTCCATCGTGGTGCTCGGGCGACGCCACCTGGACGGGGGGGTGCTGTCGGCGGGCCTCGAGGACCTCCTCCCCTATCCGCTCGTGGAGGCGCCCAGCCCCAGACGAGCCATCGAATTCGCCACTATCCAGTCTTTCAAGGGCCTAGAGAGCGAGGCTGTGATCCTGATCGACCTGGATGGCTTCGAGCTCCCCGATCTACTCGCCGATTTCTATGCGGCTGCCACTCGCCCTCGTAGCCACCTCGCTCTGGCGATCGACGAGAGGTTCCGCAGCCAGTATTCCGAGATGGCTCGGCGATTCGGTGAGACCCTGAGCGGCAACGAGATCTGATCAGTGCTTCGTCCAGAGGTGCTCGAACTCGTAGAAGGCGAGCTTGTCCCCAAAGCGGGCGACGGTGTCGGCGACGTTCACTACGAGGCACTCGTCCTTGCCCCCGTTCTTGGGCCCGCGGAGTCCACGGCCGATCATCTGTTGGTACAGAGTCGGGCTGAAGGTCGGCCGGGAGACGATCACCGCGCGGATCGCTGGGGCGTCGAAGCCTTGGGTTAGGACGCCGTAGTTCGTGAGAACCCGGAGCTCTCCCGACTGAAAGCGGTCAATGGCCCACTGCCGAGCGCCCGGCGGCGTCTCCCCTGCGATCGCCTGTGCCGGAACGTCGTCCAGAGTCAGGAGGGCCGCCATGGTGTACGCGTGCTCGACCGACGTCGCGAACAGGAGCACTGGCCAGTCGGAAGGCAGGTCCCTGATGAGCTGGAGTATTCGCGCGTTGCGTTCCAGATCCTGGCCGAGTCGCTGCTCGACCGCTCGGGGGAGACGCTTCATCTTCTCCATCCAGGCGAGATCTTCGTCGTTCACGTCGATCGCGGCACCGTCCAGGATTTCGTGGCTCACCCTTGCAAGGACCCCCATGTCTTGAAGTGCCTCGTAGGGGTCAGACTCCCCGAAGACCCCGTCGTCCAGGCGGCGCCCACCGAACCGATTGACGAGCCGGAAGGTCTCGGTTTCGCTCGTTCCGCGGAACGGGGTCGCCGTTAGGCCGATGAGGGTGGCGGCATCCTTGCCTTGCGAACGTCCGAGACCGAGCCATTCGAGAACGGCCGTATAGCTCGGCGTCGTCGCGAAGTGAGCCTCGTCGATGATGACCACGCTTGCCTCCCGGACCCATTCGTAGTCGTCACCGTCCCTCTGAACGATCGAAGAGAGCTTCTGGATCGTCGCCACTACGACGTGAGGATCCACCGACCGAGTCGCTTCGTTGCTGGCCCAAAGCCGGCTGATGGTCATCGGGACGTCAGGTCCCAGTGCACGCCAGACATACGACCATGTCTGGACAGCCTGCTCGCACAATTCGTCTGACTGCGCGATCCAGACCACGGGCCCCTTCAGCCCACAATTTCGAACATGTTCTATGACCGTTTGCACCGCGACTCGAGTCTTGCCAGACCCGGTCGGTAGTGCGAGCAAGGCTCGACTCGTCGCCTCGTCGCTCAGCAGGTTCCCGAGGCGGAGGCGTACCCCGTCCTGGAATCCGTGGAGTTCGGGTAGCTCGGGACGCCCATGAACGAGAAGGGTAGGATCGCGTCGACCGGTCTCGAATCCGGCGAACTCCTCGGAGAAGCCCAACCTCCGGACGAAGCTTCTCGCCGGGGTAAGTCCGGCCCAGCGGTCCGGCGGTCTGAGCCCCTGGGCTGCAAGATCCTCGGCGTACTCCCGCAGAACCTCGGCGCCGAACACCGAGAGGGCCATCTCCCCAGCCGTCTCATCGTCGATGCCGCCCTTCCGATGCGTCACCTGCCTGACCAGCAGTTGAGGAAGACGTCGCAGCAGGGCATCGCGACCGACTGCGGCGGCGAGCCTCCGGGCGTCGGTGTCGTAATCGCGCAGTGCGCGTTGCCGCTGCCGTACGAGGTCGTCGCGATGTTGAAGCGTCAGCGACTCGATCTCCGTCGAGTCCAGTCCGAGACCGAAATATTGCGAGAGCCGGCGCAGAAGATCTTGATCGTCCCCAGTATCCAGCCAGTGGATGGCACCCTCGGATGCGTGAAAGTCGACGTTGTCTGATTGCCGCCCGTGATCTGTGATCACGTCGATCCGCAGCTCGGCACATCTGACTAACTTGCTGGCAGCCTGGTCGGGTGTCAGCAGGGCAGCGAAGGCCGGCACCGCTTCGCTCAGCGCGATCGCCGCTTGGCGTTCAACCGCGATCAGCTCCTGCTCGACAAGCTCGCTGGAGCGGCGGAGGTGCCATCTGTCTGCGAGACGTTCTAGGTCGGACGCGGACTCGACCGGTAGGACGGCCTCGCCGGCCTTCGCCAACGCATTAGCTTCCCGGCCGGCAAGCGCGGCCGTGACGAGGTGGGGGGGAGCGAAGGCGCGTCGATCTCGCCTCACGCAAGCAATGGTGTCGGGTGCGGAGATATGAGCGGAGATGTCGGAGTAGAAGGCGGCCACGCTGTCCAAGTCCTCATGCTTGCGCGCCGCCTCCAGGGCTTCCTTCAACTGCTTCGGGGTCAGCTCGGCCCATGAGGTCGGGATGCCGATTGCCGCCGCGAACTCTTGGGAACAGTCGAGAGCTGGCAGGAACTCTTGCCACTCGGCAAACTCCGGACCCCCCATGAGATCTTCGGTGCGTCGGTAGCCCCGCGCGGTGGCAAAGACCCCGTACCGGCGCAGGAACCAAACGACAGGATTCGATACGCGGAGCTTCGGGTATAGGTCCTGCGTCTTATGACGCATGATCCAATCATCGAGCTCGATCTGGGATGCGACGAGATACTGACAGACGCGGGCTCTGGACTCGTCCGGCATCGTGATCAGCGGCGCAAGGGGTCCGGAGAATGGGCGACGGATGTGGACCAGATAGTCCTCTTGGGGGCGAGAACCACCAGTGAGCTGCGCGTAGTACTCGCCTCGCGAGTCGCTCACGTACTCGTAGAACCACGGCTCCTCAGCGGACCCGCCCCCTGGCTCCGGAACTTCCGAGACGCCAAGATCTCGGAGGAGGGCTTCGTCTTCGCGATGGGCCTCCCTGTCGACCAGGGACCGGCCTGCTTGGTCGATGTCGAGCAGCATCTCACCCGGCCAGTACAAGCAGTCGAGCCTCCGCCATGCGCCGTCTAGTGCTCGAGCATGTAGTCGGGCTCGGGCCTGCGCCATGCCCCCACCACCTAGGAGTATGCTCACGGCCATTTTTCGATCTACGGCGCGGGCCACGGCCCAGAGCGCAGACCAGTCTGCCTCACGGAACGGCGGGCTGAGAGCCGACACTTGGGCTTCTAGTGCCCCTTCGGCGTCTGCAGGTTTGATGCCGAAGTGGCTCAGCGCCGCTGCTACGCCTGGGTGGTGGAGCAATCGAGGGTCCACGTAACTGAGCCCAGACGGATCCTGCGCTGGGTCGCCTGTCGAGAGAAAGACGGCATCGGACCTGCACTTGACGAGATCGCCGTCGCTGGTCAGCACCAACGGGGTGTTGATCGCCTCGGCGACCACCGGCTTACTGGCGTTCTCGTCCAACACATGCAGGATCTGAAGCGCAGCAGAAGAGGCTTCGACCGAGCGCGACGATACGAGGGCTGAAAGCCAGTCGCGGATGGAGGTAGACCTGTCGTCTGCGAGACGTTCGGCTCGGCTGTAGCGCTGTCGGGTGACGGCCGACCTGTGCACCCACTCCCGTGGGCGGTCCGAGACTGATTCCCAGAGTTCGATGGTTGATTCGGGGAGTCCGCTGGGCGGCAGCGTGAGGACGGGAGGCGGTCTGAGTCTGCCATCCTGATCGGGCATGAACTCCATGCCGCGTGCCTCGGCATAGGTCTGGGTCGTGATCCGCTCATCCGCCCAGTTGGGGGCTTCTCGTCCCCGGCCCGGGATAAGGTCCAAGTGCGATGCAGGGTCGCCCGCTGAGCTAAGTATCGGTGCACTCTCTGCGATCAGTGCCGCTGCGACGTCGAGCAGCTCGTTGTTGAATTCGCCGCGGAGCAGGTTCTGCCGATCCTCGTTTGTCTTCCACGGGGCGTTCAGGATGCCTGAGAGAGTGGTTTCATACTCGGTGGGAAAGAAGGCCCAGAATTGGCCACGGGATCGTCGCCCCTGCAGAGGCACAGCCCAGATGATCGGTATCTCCGCGCGGTCAGCGACTTCGCCGCCGTCGGCTCGTGCACGAGATGTCGGAGTATGGACTTTCCGGAACGTCCGCCATCGCTCATGGTCGTCGCCGTCTCGGATAGTCACTACCCCGTCTTCGATCGTGGAGCGAATGTCGCGGCGAGTTCCTGCATCGGCATCGTGGAGGATCAAGCGAGCGACGTGTGGTGCGAAGACGAGAAACTCGGCAGGAAAGTTGGCTAGATCCTCGTTCAGCCATCGCGCCGCCTCGAGATTGCGTGGCAAGCGGATGACGGTAGTAGCCCACGTCATCAGTTCGTCGAGCACAGGGTCCTCGAGGCGGGCCTGATCTGGATCGAGGGGCTGTGCGATTCGCAGGGCGGGGTATGCCGGGGCGGCGGGAACAATTTCTCGGATGGTTTCGGCTGCCCACTTCGCATCAAACCCGAATGACACGCTCCGGCTGAAGAACTGCGGCCTGGTCGTGACTTCGAGTACGGATTTGAAGCCGAGGCCGAAGCGACCGATCTCCGCCCCGCGCTTCCGGGAGACGTGCGATGCGAGGATGGCATCGATTCCGTCCGCGTCGATGGGCTCACCGTGATTCGCGACGTACAAGATGTCGCCCGTGAGTAGGACCTCAATGTGGCCCCCGGGGCCAGCCACCATGGCGTCGGCGCCGTTCTGGACGAGCTCGTAGAGCTGACGTCGTCCATACCCCCCATGTGCCGTGGATCGTTCGATGTTGGCGTGCTCTTCGACGTCCCGCGGCACGCCTCTGTAGGCCTCGAGGCGACGTCGTGTCTGCGTCCGTATGTGTTCTGCCAGGTCGCTGTCAGGCCCCGCCCATCCATCGCTCTCTGTCACGGTTCCCCGTCACTCGTTGCCGCTCGTACTCTACGCACTCAAGCTACGCAGGAGCCCGAAGTGGTCACCGACGAAGACTGCCGCAGCGTCGATCTCTCTGAACTCATGGTCGCATGCAATGCGATGGTGGAGGCAACTCTGAGTGCGGAGGATCTCGGACAGCCGCTCTGTCCTTCGCCCTGGCTCGACTACGTGGGAGAAGTCGGGCGCCGCCTGGATGTTATGCAGGGGGCGATGAATGACGTCACGCGTCAACTCGGTCTCGGCGGCGCCAAGGCTCGCCTCGGGCGCTACCTTCAACAGCATGAGGGACAAGAGGTCAGTGCCGCTGCCCTTGAGGCCGTCGCAGGGATCAGGGAATGGCCGCGCCGGATCCGTGAGCTTCGCGACGAAGGCTGGCCCATCGAGCAACGAGGTAGTGGATCCCGCTACATCCTCGTGAACGAAGCTGACTAGCCGCGCTCAACGATGCCCGCGACCCACTTGCCGACGTAGGCAGCGAGGGTCACAGGAACAGCGTTCCCGATTTGCCGGGCGATGTCCACTTTTGTGCCACACCATCGGTGATTGTCGTCGAACGACTGGAGCCGAGCTCCTTCGGCCCACGAAAGTGGCCTCAGGGCAGTCCGGGACTCGTCGACCTCACCTGTCTCGGCTGAGATCTCATACTGGGGGTGCAGGTACCGACCCTTCTCAGGCTTGTAGAACTCAGTGCGGATGGTGACGCTGGGCTCATCCCAACGTAAACGACCCATGACGTCCGTGGTACCGGTCTTCTTCTTCTTCCAGCCCGCGGTCTTGAGGTGATCAGGGAGGTGAAGCCGCCCGCGGCCGGGCGCAACTGCGCGGAAACGGTCAAGAGACCGTTCCGTCGGTCGCCGGGTTATGTGCAGGTCCGACTCCTTGAAGACACCTGGGACCTTCGTGCCAGGAAGTACTCCGTCGGTCGACGTATCGGGAAGCTCGGTGTGATTCGGGTCGATCCGCCAGTCCAAACCCTCCAGAGCTTCTCGAACGCTGCGCCACCGCGGCGCTCCGACGTCCTCCTCGCTCTTGCCCAACTCGATCAGCTCGCTGAAGGCGACGGGACCTACCCGCGAAGCGACGAAGAATGCCCGTTTGCGCGACTGAGGCACGCCGAAATCGGTTGCATTCAGGACGGCCCAGTCGGACCACCGATACTCGGGCAGCGACTCACCGAGACGGGCTCGAAGGAACCCGAACTCGGGTGAAGCCGCGAAGCGTGCGACGTTCTCGATGACGAAGACCGCGGGATGGACGTGCTCGACCAGACGCAAATAGTCCGTCCACAGCTGGTTCCGTGGATCGTCCGGGTTGTTCAATCCCAGCTGGGAGAAGCCCTGGCAGGGTGGCCCTCCAACCATCACGTCTGCTTCCGGGACGATATCCAGGTCGACATCGCGGATGTCCGCGCAGAGCACGGCGTGGTCGGGCTGGCGGGAGGTAGCGAAGTTTTCCGCGTACGTCGTAGCCGCCGCGAGATCGTTGTCGATGGCGAAGCGCGGATCGAAGATCCGGCTGCCGTCCCCCCCCGTGAGCGACGTGAACCCGCGGGTGATGCCCCCGCACCCCGCGAAAAGATCGACCATCGTCAGCATGCCGGGAGGATAGCCGGCCCTGTCGGCCGCGCGGTAAACCTCGTCCGTCGGCTCACCCACTCGGCCTTCTCAGCCGATCGACCTCGGCCATGACACGCTGAGCGGCGCGTTCCGGGTCTTCATGCTCCCAAATCCGAACGACTGACCACCCACATCCCGCGAGCCGGCGGTCGGTCTCGCGGTCACGCGCACGATTGCCCTCGATCTTGGCTTCCCACCAGTCAGCGTTGTGCGCGGGCCAGGTCGCGTGATCCGGACACCCGTGCCAGAAGCAGCCGTCGACGAAGACAGCAACCTTGGCCGGACCGAAGAGAATGTCGGCCTCTCGCCTCAAGGCTGGCAGCGGACGTTGGTGCACTCTGTATCGGTAGCCCTCGCGATGAAGAATCGAGCGAATGGCTCGCTCAGGCTTGGTGTCGCGACGTAGCTGCCTGGCCATGCGCCTGGACACCGCCGAGGACTTCGCGGGCGGTCCGTCGTTGTGGGCGATCGCGATTCCAGTACTGCGGCTGTGACGGAGAATACTGGTGCCGAGACGGCCGTCTCTGGCGCTGCCGACGATCTCGGTGTCGGTCAGCCGCGGGCTGTGGTGCGATCAGCTCGGGCGGTCACCTCGGACACCGGCGCCCCGTCGACCAGGGCCTCCAGCACCGCCGCATGGCGCTGCTCCACCACACCCAACACCGCCAGCACGACGGCCTCCTCGACCTCGAACGAGATCGAGGAGGCCGAGCCGAACTGTCCCCAGGTGTCACACAGCCACCGGAGCCACTGTCGCGCAGGAGCCGGAGCCGCGTCCGTGACCTGTCGCCCAGGTACCGGAGCCAACCTGTCGACCATGGCCCGGGACGGCACACAGGACACCACAAACGGGCCGTAACGGAGCGTGGGCGTCACCTCACAAAACCATGGCACCCATACGGCACCCATGAAATGCGAAAAGGCCCCGAAGGGCCTTTTCGTGGTAGCGGGGGCAGGATTTGAACCTGCGACCTCCGGGTTATGAGCCCGGTTCTGGTCGTCGGACTTCATCCGACGTCGGCCGATAAAGGCCGCTGACCTGCGGAAACGCGGGATCGCTCATCCGACCTCATCGGACGACAACCGCCCTGTTGCGGCAACGTCTGTGAGCATCGTGTGAGCACTGGAGGAACATCATGGAACCCACGACCACGTACCCGGCCGTCGACCTGGCCCGTACCCCTGTGAGTCCGCCTACCAAACCTACGTCTCACCCGACCGCGCTCTCTCCGTCCTCACCCACACCTCGTAGCCAGACATCAGCTCCGCAATCCCTTCGAGCGCTTCCGCGGCAGGTCACCGGTGCCGAACTGCCAATAGCTGGCAAGCGCTGCCCCCGAGGCCCGCTGGGTCCATGACCCGCCCGCGAGGCCCCGCTTCGGGCGCCCGCGGGCCGGTCCCGCGAAGCAGAGTCCCGCACATGGGTACTGAGCAACTGCCAGTTCGCGGGCCTGTCAGAGTTTGCGTTCCGGTGGGCGCCATCGACGGCCGCCCCTACCTGGAGACACGCTCAGTGCACGACCAGCCTTGATCCATGCGACCTCAGCCGCTATCCGTAGGTGGGAAGCTCGCAGCCCCACGCTTCTGCGAGCGCCTCTACAACGGTCCGGTCGCTGCCTGCAGTATCGAGGGCCGCAGCCAGATCGAAGGCGTGGCGGTCTAGCAGGTAGAAGGCTAGGAGCCCCTCGGGCCGGTCCGCGTAGAACTGCCGACTCGTGCCCTCGTAGCGCTGGATTGTGTCTCGGAGGGTGTCGCTGTTGTCCTCCACCCACGGTCCGATCTCGCGGGCGATCACAACAGGGTCGAAGGCGCTGCCGAGAAGGTCGAGAACAACCCGATTCGTGAGCTGTGGGTGCGCTGTGCTGGGACGTCCGAGTGTTGCCCGCGCGTAGCGAAGTGCTTCCAGGAGCCGGGCGTGCGGGTAACGGTCATCGGTCAGAATCTCGTTCGTCACGTCGGCCACCTCCTCGTCGAACAACTCGGTGAGCACGGACAGGCGGCGAATTCTCCTCTTCTGGTCGGTCTCGAGCTCGAAGAGGGGCTTGTAGTCGATGTCGTGGCTGGCGGTCGCCCACAAACCTTGGCCCATGGACCGCACCTGGAGTTCCGCGACTGCGTACTCGGGCTCCAGTCCATCAGGCAGGTGTGACGGCCGCATGTCGATGTGCACGCCGTTGTACCCAAGCCCGTCTACACCGTGCACGGGGACGATGGCCTCGATCTTGGCCTCCTCGATGCCCTCGACACCCTCCTCGAAGAGCGCCACGAGCCGCCGGACATCGGCGAGATGAAGGAACTCGACCCGGATCCCGACCTTGTCCTTCATCGCCTCCAACGGATCGGGCTGATACTCCTGACCCTTGTCGACAACTTTCGCCATGAACGAGCCTGGCTTCTTGGTCCGGTGCTCCACGCGCACCTCCGAGACCCCGAGCTGGTGCACGATGTCCTGGACCACGTCCACGAGGCTGAGACACAACTCGTCAAGTTGCTCCTTGCGATCAACGAAGGCCTGGAGCGCTTCCTCGTGCCGCACCTCAGTTGTTCACGGTGTCGTGGATGACCGTTACGGTTTCACCGTCGAGCTTGCGCTTCTCGACCTTGGAGAAGTCCTCGGCCTCGCCGCGCAGCGACAGGCTCGTCTTCGTGAAGTCGCGCTGGATCTGCCGTTGGCGTGGCCTCATCCATTCGGTGTCCTTATCGAACTTGCCCTTTGGCACGCCCGCCTCGTCGAGGGCATCGGCCAGGTCCTGGCGGTGTTGCTGCTTAATCTGAGTCGTGATGAACGTGCTGCGATCGACATGGGGCGACTGGTCTGTCAGCGTCATCTTGAGCCGCTGCTCGTACTCCTCGCGGTCCCCGGGGTCGGCGACGGACTTCTGGATCCAGCTCATCGTCGTTGTGAAGAAGTCCCGCGTAACGGTCTCCGATGACCTCGATCGCTTCATGCCGAGAAACGTCTCTCGGAAGAACGCTGCACCCCCGACCATCTGCTCGTCGGAGATCACCCCGATCAGCGACCCGCCGTCGTCGACGAGCACGGCGGTCTTGAAGACCTTGGTATCGGTGGACAGCATCAGACCCCGGAGGAACTCCGGCTTGTAGGTCCCGTCCGCCTTCTCGACGTTGGCTCCCTCAGCGATCTTGAGCTTCATCACCAGGACCGCCGGCCGGTCCTGCCCCTTGATCTTCACGGCGCCCCGGGCCGCGACCAACAGCCCGTCGCTCGTGCCGCCGAGCTGGCCCGCACAGAGCTTCTTGGCGAGGTCCTGGCTAATCGGCACGAGCTTCCGGGGATCCTTCAGCAACGCGCGCGCGGCATCCGGCACGGTCGAGTTCGCGCTGGTGTTCTCCTCGACCGGGGTGGCGCTCTTGGCGAAGGTCGCGCGAATCTTGTCGCCTAGGAAGGTCTTCAGCTGAGCATCTAGCTTGACGGCCTCGTTACTGAGATCGGGCGGCGTCGGCGTAGCGGCGTCGGCGAGGTGCTTGGGAACGAGGTGTATTACGATCTTGTCAGCATCGACTGACTGACCCTGCTCCGCCGTGAGCCCCCGGACGGCTTGCTGGTGACCCTTGCCGTCTGTCATTCGGCTCTCCCCATGATCATCCTCCGGAACAGCTTCCGCCGGCGAGTTCTCTCAAGCGGCACCTCCGGGGTCTACATCGCGGTCGGATGGGCATTCGCCCCCAGCCTGGTGCTCTCGATCCTCGATGCGGCCGGAAGCGTAATGCCCAGGTGAGGCAGCGACCGGGATCTACCCACGATCGGCGGTATCGTTCGCCTGTCGGCGTCGCGGCCATCCCCTAGCCCCGATCTTTCAGTAAGCCGCGGGGCGGTTCCATAGAAAGTGCCCTCCGTTGCGGTTGGCTGCGTTCTGTCGAAGGAATGCATCCAAGCAAGGAGG
>JGI24113J20146_1000107_pt1 | contig 25043 bp, 22 predicted proteins | sample SubbioAug_CSWold_FD_20146 | JGI IMG/M metagenome (IMG submission 20146) | reverse complement strand
CGGGTGACGAGCGCGCGCGCCGAGGTGTTTCGCCGGTAGCCGAGTTCACGGATCGCCGCCTCGACCCGCTCGCGGGTCGCAGGCCGAACGGTCTCGGGGCTGTTGAGCACCCGCGACACCGTCTGGTGCGAGACGCCGGCGATGGCCGCGACGTCCGCCATCGACGGACGACGGGGCGAGGGCGGGGTCGCCGCCACGAACCGGGACATGTCCACCACTCGCGTCGATCGCTGACGGCCGAGCCTACTTCCCATCCGGGGGCTGCAGTCGTATGACGTTCCACGACACCGGCGCGAGCCGCACTCGCAGGCCGTCGCCGTCGTGCAGCGCCTGATCGACCCTGCGCGGCACCACTCGGTCCTGGCGATCGACGGTGTTGACGGCGGCGAGGTCGTCGTCGGCCAGGGTTGTGGTGCATCCCGGAGTCGTGGCTTCAGGGGCACGCCCTCTGGCACCTCCTCTGCGCCCTGGCCGCCTACCTGCTCGGCCGCCACTACACCCAGGGAGCGACGAGGGGCTGATGTCAGAACCGTGCCGACAGTGGGGATACTGATCGACGAAACCCTCGCCAAGACCCGGATTCGGGTGCTGACGAGGGTTCCGTGTTGCGCGCTGGGAGGGATTTGAACCCCCGGCCGCCTGATCCGTAGTCGCCTGTAGGGGCTGAAACCGGGCGAATACTGGCGAACGGAGCGCATAACGAGAGCCGCGCGACGCTGACGGTGGTCACGATTGGTTACGAGTTGTCACGGGATCCAAGGTTGCTGGTTGGCCAGTCGAGTCTACCGCCGGCGGCGGTCCCCGAGCTTGGCTGCCTCGGCCTCGCCCGCCTTCCGCGAACGTTCGGCAGCGCGACGCCCAACGATGCCGCTGCTCGAGCGCGCACCGGCCGCATCGATGTCACCGGGCACGTGCGTCCACCACTACTTCCTTCAGGCCAGGGGCGTTCGAGACGAGCGCGCCGTCACCAGAAGGAATGGACCATGCCGCAGATGCTCGCCACCGCCCGCCTGTTGGCCGCCACCGCCGGCCTCCACGCGCTCGTGGAGCGGATGCAACAGGAGACGCCGGATGCGCCGACCGACCCAGCGCTCGTCGAGATCGCCATACGCGACCTCGCGCCCGAAGCAGACTGGCCGTACTGGCTGCTCACCATCGAAGCCGCGCAAAACCGGGCCGTCGGCGTCATCGAGGGATACCTCGACCACCCCCTCTGCGTCGACGAAGCCCGCGACTACCTCACCGAGATGCTCGCGCAGGTCGTCGAACGAGGGGTCGGCAAAGAACTCACGGTGCCTCGCTTCAAACAACTCGCCGAACGTGCCTTCAACCAACCACTCGACATCGAGGCACTCGTGGGCCCCGCATGCTTCGTCGTGGACAGCACACTGACCTTCCCCGACCCGGACATGCAGGAACTCCTGCTCGGCACGGTCCTGCCGGCCGACTCGTAGATCGGCCAAGCGGACGCCAATGCGTAGCGCGCCCGAGATGGTCGCCACGGAGCCGGCCGCGCACGGATGAACTGGACGGGCGATCGCAGGCACTTGCCTTTGCTGCTCACGACCGCGGCCAGCACAAGACGGTGACGCTGCCGTCGCGAGCGAATAAGGCATTGGATTGGCCTGCTTGATCCGCGTTCAGCAGAGGTGGTCCAGAGCAGCATCCAGAAGCGCTTGCTGCTGCTGGACACTGAACGATGACTGGGCGAGGTTCATTCGCACCCGGGACTGGCCCACATCGGCGAGTTCAGAACAGATTGCCTGCCCTGCGCCCACCAAGACGTAGTCGGGGTCGGGGAAGTCGGTCGATTCCCGTGCAGACACAAGAAATGCGTCCACGGTCGTCGGCTGAGGCGCTTCGCTCGGAGGAGCCTCGTGCACGTTGCCAGCAGTCGGATGGGCGATGAACCAGATGAACGCTGGTATTAGCAGCATCAGGGCACCGATCGCGCCAGCCCGACGGGCGGCCGCAGGGGTAGCTCCCGTGTGGCGAGCAGCGGCGAGCGCGATGCCGATGGCGCCAGCGACGATGGCGAGCCCGCCCCACCGTCCCGCCACGCTGGCCAACGCCACGGTGACGACCGCGACGGCAGTGAGAGTGACGAGAAGGCCGACCTGGTCGCGCCTCGGACCGAGGGCATTTCCGTCCGCCTCTCCGGCTGCCGGCGCCGCGCCGTCAGGGTTCAGGTCCGCACGAAAGGAGTCCACCATGACTGAACCATCGGCAGGTGGAACCCTGGTCCTTAGCCGCAAACTGCCCCCGCCGACGGAGCCGGCCGGCCGCCCTGCTTCATCGATTCCGAAGCATGCGTGAGATCGCCTGCTCAGGCCGGATGCCATCGCGGATCTCGGCCTCCGCACCAGCCGCCCACCTTGCCGCCCGATGGAGTTCGTATTCGCTGAGCGGCGCAGATGAAGGGCACCAGTGGGCGCGGGCGACTTGCGGACGAATGCCGTCGTAGAGCGAAGCGACCGTCTCGGGAGTGCACGGCACCTGGTAGACGCCACGTGGGCGACCCGAGCGTTCGGCTGCGTACTCATCTAGGCGGGTCGCAAGGAAGTGGTCGCCTGTAACTGACCCGCAGTGCGGGCAGACGTTGGCGAAGTAGCTGGTCCCCGAAGTCCGATCCGCGCGCCACTCGATCGGCATAACGGCATCACCCCGCAGCCAACCGCGCCTGCGAACGCGACCCACCAAGTCGCCCGCGGCCTCGTGGCACGGGGGCGGCGGAGAGAAGTACCCGCAACATGCCGCAACACCACCGACGAGATGGCCAGTGACCGGCCGTGAGCACTTCCAACAGTTATTTGGGATCTCCACGATGAGCGCCTGCATGGGCGTCGCCATCTCGACCTGCTCCCGCCAAGTCGCACGACCCTGCAGCACGTCGGCCACCAGCGCTTCCACCGGCTGCACCACCGGCGGATACCGATCCGGAATCTGGACGTGGGTAGGCACCGGCTCGTCGTCGCTTGGTCTCTCGAGCCAGACCGTCCGTGCCGGCGCGACACCGAAAGTGTTCCAACCCGGCGGCCGGCTCAGCCACACCAGGTCGATCCCCGTCGCTGCGTAGAGGGCCGAGCGCCGCTCGTACTCGACCTCGGTTTGGGGGCTCCACTGAACCTCGAACGCGACCACGTCGTAACCGCGGCGTGCTTCCACATCGGCGACGAACTCGCCGTGCCGTGCCTCGATCAGCACGTCCCAGCCAGCGGCCCGAATCGCGAGCGCGATGCGCTCCTTGAGCGCCAAGTGTTCGGCGCTTTCCGGTGCGGTGAGGCACTCACCACGCCGGTTGTGCACGAAGTGGCGCGTTCCGAGCTTGGAGGTGCGCCGGTGCGCGGGCCGGCCGCAGCACCGGGTCAGCAACCTTGAGCCGCCGAGCAGCTGCCACTGCTCGTCCGAGAGCAGGAAGGCAACGACGTCGATCCCGTCAGCTTGGGCGGTCAGCGGCATAGCATCCCCGAACGTGGCCTGGGGACTGTCGCAGATGCCTGCGACAGCACGGCCGCAGCAACGGCGATGGGGAGGTCACAGGCTGTGGTTAGCGTTCGCGGCGTGACCGACCTGACTATCTCCCCCTTTCCGGGTCCCGCGGCCCTCGGCCGCGGGATCGTCGTGCTTCCCGGACAGCATCTCCCCGCCGGCTGGGACGACAAACCGCGACTGCGACTCGACGACGACGCACTCCGAAACCCCGACGAGACGCTTCAGCAGTTGCGTCGCTGGTGGACCGAGCGGGTCCCCACGGTGGTCGAGCTCGCCATCGACCACGGCGAGCTTAAGAAGCCTGAAACCGACCCACGCACCCCTCGCGAGCTCGGTGTCAGTTTCAACTTCCCACGCGAGCAACTCCGCCTGCTTGTCTGGTCGAACCGGTACGACCTGCGCGACGGGCAGCCGCGCTGGTGGCACAACCATCGGGCACGAAAGCTTGGCGCCGAACCCTGCGGCGTGGCGGACGTCACGGTTCGAGGGCATCACAGCTGGATCGATGGCGGCCCCCGGGCGCCGTTCGCGCCGGCAGATCTCGAGAAGCATCAGCTGATCCATGCCGAGTCCCTCGACATCGGCTCGCTCCAGGCGGACATGGCGCCAGCCGGCACCTCTGCGGCGCTCGCCGCCGACCAGCGGGTCGCGGTTACCCACCCAAGCGGCCCAGCGCGCATCGTCGCACCCGCCGGCTCGGGCAAGACCCGCGTGCTCACCGAGCGGTTACGGCACCTCCTTGCCGACCGGAAGCTGCCCGCTGCCCAGACCACCTGCCTCGCCTATAACAAGCGCGCCGCTGAAGAGATGCGGTCGCGCACGAACGACCTCACGAACCCGCAGATCCGCACGCTCCACGCGCTCGGCTACGAGATCGTGAGGACCGCCCGACCCGGCGTGACCCTCATTGATGAACGCGAGATCCGACGCCGGCTCGAACCGCTCGTCCCGCTCATGCCTCGTCCCAACGTCGACATCTACGCCCCCTACATCGACGCACTGGGAGCAGCCCGGCTGGGTTTCCAAGAGCCCCACGAGATCGAACGGGCGGCACCGGACGACCTCCGAGGCTTCGCCGACGTCTACCGGCGCTATCGCGACGCGCTGATCGCGGACAACCGGATCGACTTCGACGAACAGATCCACTCAGCCATCGAGATCCTCGCTACCCGCCCCGACCTGCGGCAGACCTACCAAGCCCAGTGTCGACAGTTGCTTGTAGACGAGTTCCAAGACCTCAACCCCGCCCTCGTCCTGCTCATCCGGCTACTGGCCGCGCCAGGCTTGCAGGTCTTCGGGGTCGGGGACGACGACCAGGTCATCTACGCCTACGCCGGCGCCTCCCCTGACTATCTCATCAACTATGACCGGCTCTTCGGCCCCTCCGCCCACTACGCCCTCAAGGTCAACTACCGCTGCCCGCCCGAGGTCATCACCGCCGCCAGCACCCTGCTCGGTCACAACCAACAACGCATCCCCAAGACCATCACCCCTGCGCCCGACCGCAAGCCGTCGCGTGAGACGCTCACTATCGAGCGTGTCCCGAACGAGAACATGACCGCCACGGCGCTCGACAGCATCAGAGCCAGTCTCGACGACGGCGCAAGCGCCGGCGATATCGCCGTGCTCTGCCGAGTCAACGCGATGCTGCTGCCCGTCCAGATCGCCCTCGTTGAAGCCGGATTGCCGACAACGCTCCCGGTCGGGCCCGACGTCCTTAAACGAACCGGTCTGGCCGCCGCCCTCGCCTGGCTTCGACTCGCCACCGCGGCCGAGACCGAGCTGGCGGGCAAGGACCTGGACACCGTCCTTCGGCGCTCACCCCGCAAGATCACCCGCGACACGCTCGACTGGCTGAAGAATCGGCGCAGCTGGAAGACGCAGCAGATCAAGCAGTACGCCTTCCAGGACCTCGAAGGATGGGAGGGCAAGGAACTGAGAGGATTCCTCGACGATCTGGCCGCAGTCCGCACCGCCGCGAAGAGATCCACCAGTGCGGCGCTCACCACTATCCGCAGCGTCGGCGGGCTGGACCAGGCCGTCAACGCACTCGACTCCTCCGCAGACACCAAACGTTCCAGCTCCCACCTCGACGACCTGCTCGCCCTCGCGCAACTCGCGGCCAGTCACCCAGAAGCCACCTCGTTCGAACAGTGGCTACAGAGTCTCCTCACGCACCGCGATCGACCAGCCGGTGAGGCCATTCAGCTCTCCACGATCCACACCGCGAAGGGACTGGAGTTCGACCACGTCATCCTCTACGGGGCGAACGCCGGGCTGATGCCCCACCGACTCGCCACAGATGAAGAGGAGGAGCGGCGCATCTTTCACGTCGCCGTCACCCGATGCCGCAAGGCCATCACCGTCCTGGCAGACCAGAGGGCACCTTCTCCCTTCCTCGAGCAACTCGTCACCCCCTACCGGCTCCCCCAGCCGGATCGACCACGCGCCCACCGACCGCCGCGAAAGGAAACGAGGCGGTCTCAGGGCCGTCGTGCCCAAGCACCGCGGTCGAGCGAGCGAGCCGCCGCACGGACCGAGAGGACCATCCGTGCCACGCTCGGACTCACAATCTCTTCCAGCGGCGGTCCCAAGGGCGAGATCATCGCGATGGACCAATCAGGTGTCACCATCCAGACCGGGAGCGGCGCCAAGCTCAGGATCCGCTTCGGAACGCGAATCAGTTCGTCCGACGACCGGGGGAAGCTCACACCGCCCTGAATCCTTGACGGGCTGTTAAGGCTCCCACGCGGCCGGTCAGCACCACGAGGCGTGGCGCCGAGACGACAGCCATCGAACCTGTGAGGCGGTGGGAGGTCGGACCGCCCCATCGCGACTCGCTGACGAGAGGCCGTGATGACCGCCGAGAATGGACACTTCTCGGACATCAGGACGCACCGGCGTTGAGCAAGGGGGGCAGCCGCTACCAGCCAAAGCCTGCAAAGCGCAGTCCGAAGGACTCGCTCACCGACGTGAGGGTGCCGCCCTCGTCGACGAAACATCGAGCCGATCTTCGGAGAGCGCGACGCTACTGCTCGGCGGCGCCAAGCATCGCGAATCGCAGCTGCTCCGAGAATGGGGCGGCCGACCTCGCGGGCGACTCGGCCACAGCGTGGGCCTTGGGCGACGAGCTCGCGGACACCCTCTGTGCGGACCTAGGCGTCATGGGCACGGCTCGGCGATGTCCCGGGGACCAGGGCTACCCAGCAGACCAGATGGACGTCGGCCAGTTCGATTTCGGGGAGGGGCTGGACTTGAGGGGGCGGCTCGACCAACCCGAGCCGGTCGACCGCGTCCACCAAGTTCGATACCCGCTCATCGTCGGTTCCACCGGTATCGAGCGCGCGACGGAACTCCCGCTCGGTCCGCTTGTCGTACGGCGCCTCGATAATATCGATGAGGCGGTGAACGGTATCCAGTGACTTGCCCGGCACCCCATGGGCACGCAGCAATGCAGCTGCGTCACGCATGGGTTTGGGGATGGCCACGGCAAGCGACGCGGGATCGGTGTCTGCGGTCCACCGGTCGAAGATGTCGTTGCAGGCTGCTTCCCATGCGTCGTAGGCCGCGTCCTGCATCCCGGTGGGCAACGTGCGTGCCGTGTCTGGCTCGCACCGCGCCCTCGCGAGGCAGGTGAGGGTGTCTGCGTCGATCCTTCCGCCGTCGACGTTGCCGTCGGCGTCCAGCGGCACCCAGCGGTACAGCGGTCGATCATGGTCAGCAACACGCGCGCAGAACACGAACCCGGCCGGTCCCTCTGTCGCCTTTCCGGTTCCGGCCACCCACGGCAGCCCCAAGATCTGTCCTCGGAGTGCAGGGTCATCAAGTGCCTCAACGAGCTCGCGACGAAACTCCTCGCCGGATAGCGATGCTGCTGCCTCAGCTTCTTCGAGCACGGACACGTCTGAGGCATGCAGGCGTCGGACCTGCTCATCGGTCTTGCCGAAGATGAGTTCGGTGTTCACGCCCGAACCGGGGATCACTGTTCCCTCTACGCCGATGGACTTGGCAGCTTGCGTGAGCTTCCGGGTGATCGCCCGCTCAAGCCCGAGCAGCTCGTTCAGTTTCGTGGACGGAAAGAACGAGCGCAGAAACACGCGGCTGTGCGGTGATCCGATCCGGTCGATGCGTCCGTGCCGTTGCACGAGGCGCATTGGGTTCCACGGCAAGTCGAAGTTGACGATGTGGCGGGCCTGCTGCAGGTTGACGCCTTCGGCGAGGACGTCGGTGGTCACCAGGATGTCGAATTGGTCAGCGGTCTCGGTCGGGGCCTGTGCCGCGATGGGCGCAAATCCGAACAGTGCCGACTGCTTGTCGCCGGATCCGGTCACGGTGTCCCAGCGGTCGGTGTAGACCCCGATTCGGTCATCGTGGATCGTTGCCCACCGCAGATGCCGGGCGATCCACTCGACGGTGTCCGCGTAGTACGAGAACACCAGCACCTTGCGGCGGTCCCGTTCGGTCTGTTCGGGGCCGCCTTCCGCATGGGCCTGTGCTGCGATTGCAGCGAGCGCGTCGACGAGCGCCGCCAGCTTCGGGTCTGCGGTGTGGTCGATGGACGCCGCCTGCGCATGGAAGTGGCGCAGCAGGTCGCGATCGGTCTCGACTGCCGCCCGCAGCTTGTCGACGTCGTAGCGGCCGGCAGGCTCGCGCGTGCCACCTCCGGCAATCACCGCCGGGTCAAAGTCGTCGGAGTCAGTCTTGGCGAACGCGGCCAGAGCGTCACCGGTGAGCACCCAGCCGTGACTGAGCGCTTCAAGGAACAGATCGTGGGAGCCAGCCATCGTCGCGCACGTGTTCGCGAACGCGAACGGGGACGACTCGAACCGTTTCAGCAGCCCGGACCGCAACAGGCCGGCTGCCTGCAACTCGTACGCTTCGGGGTCGTCCTCAAGCAGGAACGCTGACGGGGCGTAGCGGGCGAGCTTGAGCCTGGCGGTGTCGTCGTAGACGAACTCGTCAGGGTGCGGCAACGGGTTGTCGTCGTCGGAAGGGTCCACCCCGAGAGCGTGCGCGAACTGGTCGAAGAACCCTGGCAGAACCGCGTCGAAGTCGTAGTCGACACGGATGAGTTCCGGTTGCGGAAACGTGATCGGGATCTCGACGTCACCGCGTCGGATCGTCTCGCCGGGGTAGAACCGCTTCACGAACCCGCGGGTGCGGCGCACCGCCACAGCGTCGAGCACGTCGAAAAGCACTTCCGGCGACAGCGTGTCCGGGTCGGACGCCTCAGCGTCTTTGAACTGCTCTCGCAGCGACGGGATACCGGCGTCCAAAAACGCTCCGTCGTTGCGGACGAACAGCGACAACAGGTGGTACAGATCCCACAGGCTGTTGTTGACCGGTGTCGCTGTCAGCAAGACCAGTTCCTTCGGGGGAGTGCCCGATAGCAGCTTCCGCAGCACCTGCGCCCGTTCCGCGACCGGGTTGCGGTAGGCGTGCGCTTCGTCGATCACCACCATCGCGTACTCGTGCGGCTCGAACGACATCCACCCCCGGCCGGTCCCGCCCATCTTCGGGTCGGCGGAGAGCTGCTCGTACGACAGCACGTCCACCCCACCGATGCGGTGCTCATGCAAGAACTGCCGCCAAGGCCCGTCCCGCAACGCAGCCGGCGCAATCACGAGCACGCGCTGCCGCCGGTCATACGTTGCCTGCCGGACCAGCTCACCTGCCAGATAGGTCTTGCCCAGGCCGACCCCGTCAGCGACAAGCACGCCACGGTGGCGGTGCAGGATCCCCATAGCCCGGTACAGCCCGTCCTTTTGAAACCGGGTCAGCGGCAATTCATGCGGGGACGGTTCCGGCTGGTCGAGTTCAGTGCCGTATCGCTCCCACAACATCCGCAGATACACCACGTACGGGTCATGCTCAGCGAACCGCTGCTCGTACAACCCAGCGAGGTCGTAGTCGACCGACTCGTTCCACAGCCGGTCGAACCAGTCGGCCACCTGGGTGACCGGGGTCGGTTCGTAGCGAGCCAGGTTCAACTCAACGTTGCGGGTCAGCCCGGCCCGGGTGAAGTTCGACGAACCGACCATCACTCCTGGCCCCTGACCCGCCAGATACGCCTTGCCGTGCAGGAACCGCGACTCGAGACGGTGGACCTCGACCTTGCCTGACTTCAGCCAGTCGATCATCCGGCGGATCAGCGCGTCGTCGTGGCGGGAGAACCCGACAAGGTCACGGTCCTGAGCGATCTCACGGTGATGTTCGGTGAGACGCCGGCGCAACTCCGCCGCTTGTGTCTGGGTCGGATGCAGCCGCGACAGCGGCCGCAGCCGGTTCAGGTCAGCGACCGCGTCAGGCTCCGCGCCAAGCAGCAGACGGACATGCTCGGCCTGTTCAAGCTGGTCGGAAAGCTGTGCGAACCCGCCCGGGTTGAAGTACGCCGTCGCAATCGCGAACTGCTGCGGTGACACCCGGTCGTCGAGAAGCCACTGCCAGTAGCCGGCAAGGTCCGTCGCGACCGTCTCGTCGTCCAGATTGGTTGCGACATCGAACAGCGGGTCGGTCACGTCATGCCTCCGCCCGGGACGGTGCAGCATCCCAGTCGAGCGTCTGGAAGTGGTCGAGGGTTGCCTCCAGCCGAGACTGATGGTCCCAGCCGACATGGAATGTTGCGAACAGGTGCTCAACCTCTTTTTCAGTCAGTCCATACAGCCGCGCCACGCACGCATCGAGCTGCGCGAGCAGGTCGTCACGATTGGCTTCGTTGCCCACTGACCCGACCGGCACCCCGACAGTTTTCGCCCAGCCGGCGTAACGGTCGTCAACCGCAGCGAGCCGGCCCGCGGCCTCGACCACCTGCTGGTAGCCGGGATGGCCGGGTCCGACATCGGGGATCGGCATCGAGTTCAGAATTGAGAACGACACCTTGGTCTCGATGATCCGCCGTGAGAACCAGTCGACGATCAGTGATGAGAACAGCCCCAGCAGGTACGCCTCGTCGGTGATGCTGCCACCAACTCGGGCGATGTACGGAGCTTTCTCGATGAGGATGCGGTCGGGTGGCACCAGGGCCGCCACCAACGTGCGCGAGTCGGTTGCGCGAGCAACATCACGGAAAGCGATTCGTGCTTGCCGGCACGGCAGTGTTGTCGGATCCGACAGCGTCGCATCATCCAGACCGAAGAACGCGGATCGCTGCAACCGAGCCTGGTTTTCACGCTTCGCCATCAAATGTGCGGTCATCCTCGCTGAATCCGTGTATGCATAGATGTTGCCGGTGTCCGGCTGCCAGACGTGGAACCCAGATCCGCTGAATACCGGCCACGAACCCGGAGGTTGCGCCTCCGTGAACTGCAACAGCGACTTGTTCGTGGTGCCGTTGATGTCACCCTGGACCGGACGGAACCTGTCGCTCCAGGCTGAGAAACGCGGCATCTGTGCGAATTTGGAGAACACCGAGACCGAGTCGAGGTCGGGTAGCAACGGAAACGACGCGTCAGCGGTCCAGCTCAGAAACACTCCGACTGGGATCGCGGCGATCTCACCGACCCGACTCGTGTAGTCGGCCTGCGACCGGAACGGTCCCGACATGCGCACTGTCGTGTCGTCGGGGTCCGTGTGGATAGTCACCAGCCCAACGGTGTATTGCGGGTGAACCTCGTCAAACACCCAGTGCCGGTTGTTGAGCAGCATGCAGACGTCCGAGAACGTCCCGCGCCGAAACACCTCGCGTCGCCAAGCCTCCATGCCTGGGGCGGACATTGTCGCTGCCCTAGGAAGGACAACTCCAACGCGGCCCCGGCTACGCACCAGGTTTAGGAATCTCCATGAGAAAATTTTGGCGAGATCGGCGTGTCCCACTCCCAAGTCGTACGGCCCTGCCGCGATGATGGCCTTGAGCTTTTCGACGGCCTTCTTCTCGTCTCGCAACTGGGCGACAAGATCGGGACGGTCCCGCTCGTACTGCGCTGTGGCCCGCTCCCGCTCTCGTTGGGACAAGCCCCGATGGCCGGGGAAGTGGCGCCCCCAGAACTCGTGCTCTTCGACCTGCGGCTTCTCCCAAGGCGGGTTGCCGACGATGACGTCGAACCCGGACCGCTCCCGGAGGAAAACCTCGGGGAACGCGACCGGGAAGTGGCACACGTTCAGATCACGGATACTCCCGCGTGCCTTGCGCACCTCATCGGCAGGCAGGTCCTCGAGCGCGGTCACGAGCGGAACCGACAGGTACCCAATCCGGGCAGCCACGAGCAGGTCGAAGAGGTCGGTGACCGGCTGTACGGCCACGCGTGCGTCGTCAGCGGCGACACGGGCCGCCTTGATGTCGTCGGTCGACGCGTCGATGGTGGAACCGAGCCGACGCAGCGGCTCCTCGGCCGCGCCGAGCGCGACCCGGACAGGGTCATCGAACAGCGTCGACTGCGAGCCGGCGTCAGTGAGCACGTCCATCGCCTCACTGATCGTGCCGATGCCCGTCAGCGAGTCCCCGTCGATCAGGTTGTGGTCGAGGAACGACAACGGCAGACCAGGCACGAACGTGTGAATCCACATGGCGACGCGGGCAAGCTCGACCGAGATCGGGTTGATGTCGACGCCATACACGCACCGGCGGGCGATCATCCGACGACGCAACGCGGTCTGCTCGATGTCGACGGTGTCAGCAAGTTCACCAAGGTTGTTGCGGGCCGCCTGATGCAACGTCGCCAGTTCTGCGGCGACCTGCGGGATGGGATGCTCTGCCAGGAACGTCGACATCCGTGCTTCGACCGCGTCGACTACGGCCGTGAGGAAATGCCCCGACCCCATCGAGATGTCCGCCACCCGGAAGTCGAACAGCAGCTCGGCTGCGGCGACCTCGTCACCAGCGTCGAGATGTCCAGCGACTCTCCCCAGGTGTTCTTCAAGGGTCGGCAGGACTGCGGTACTGATCAGGTGCTCGACCGCGAACGGCTTCGTGAAATACGACCCTGATGCCTTGCGGGCACCGGACGCGTTGTGGAGGTAGACACCACCAGCGGCCACGACGACGGTGTCGCCGTCCTCGGCAGGGACGTAAACGTCCGCTTTGCGTTTCGTGTCGTAGCGCAGCGTGAGCGGCTGCCCGGCGCGCGCCAACTCCGACTCAAGGATGCCTTCGTAGATCGTGCCGAACTCACGCACTGACAGCGAGCGGAAGTCGATCGGGCCGACGTCGCCGTCCGGTGTCCGGTCAACGAGCAGCGCAGTCAACGCTGGCCCGAACTCTGCGTTGGTCAGCCGCAGACGCTCAATCGCCGGCCCGGCTCCGTTGTAGGTCGGGTCGGAGGAGAAAAGCCCGCCGTTGTAGGCCGGCACGCCCCAGTCTGCCCGGCCCTTGTCCACCGCCACGAACAAGGTCCGGCACCGGTCCCACAGATCCGTGGACGTCTCGTTCGCTGGCGAGGACGACTCGATCGTGTCTGTGAACGGGTCATCGAACCCGAGCCGACCACCTGACCGGTAGGCGTCCGTCAAGGTCCGGGCGATCTGCTTGAGCGAGTTCGGGGCGTACGGCCCCGTATTCGCCGGCAACAGCCGTTCGTCCTCCGCATAGGCGATGAACAGCAGTCGGAACAGAACCATCACAGCCGTGTGGAAGTGCTCGTCCAGATCCGCCTTGGTTTCGGTGTCGGTGTCGGCGGACCTGTTTGCGACCGCAAGCGCGAGACGGGGTACCACCTCGCTGTACACCCGCTCACGCAGCCGCGCAGACAGGTCCGACGCATAGTTGAGCGACGCCGCCGAAATATCACCGAACGTGCCGCCTTCCGCGAGCGCGTCCGCCGAGAACAGCAACGTCAGATACCCCGCCTGGTCTGACGGCAACAACGACAGATCTACCCCGACATAGGTCCCCGACCTGCCACGCTGCCCGGCTGCTCCCGACGTGTCGGTTTTGTACAGCCGCAACGCCCCACCACGCACCGCGACCACCCATGGCACCTTCGCCCTCTCGGCCTGCACGAAAGCGAACGACAGCGGCGATTTGTTGTCGAAACGTCCTGACGCTTCGTCAGCGGCTTCGTTCTCCGCCAGGAACACCGCAACAGCGCGCGCGTTCCCGGCACCGCCTGCCCGCAGAAGCGCATGTCTGGATCGGCCCGACTCGTCGATGGTGAACCCAAGACCGCTGACCAGGTCGCGACCCTCGAGCGGAAGCAGCCGCTGGGCGTCCGCGGTTGCCTGCTCCCAGTCGTCACGCAACGGCACACCGTTACGCAGTTCGTGCGTAGCGAGCAGTCCCTTGTTCATCAGCCCTGGGATGTCGTCCGGGTCGGTGTCGAACGCACCAGCCAGGTACCGGATGGCGAGATGCCGGTTCGGTTCGGTCAGCGCTTTCGACGCCAACCGTTCGGCCTGCCCGACGTCACGTTCTACGACCCGCAGGTCTTCCTCGACGGTGCCACACAGAAGCACACCTCCCGGATAGGCAGCGACGAGCAGCAACGGTGCTGCACGCCGCCCGTGGCGGTCCTTCCAGATGGCCCGGACCTCACCGGCTGTCGGGGCCCTGCCGAACTCGACAAGCGCGACCTCGAGCGGGTCACGCCCCTGCCCGGACCAATACATCCCGCGCGGCTGCCGATCCTGGTCACGCCAGGTCCGCATCGGAACGTCAGATTCCGCGAGGAACTCCACGCGCGCCTCCTGCCTGAGATCGCCACAAGCGCTCCTGCCTGTGTCACAGCCCCGCACGGCACGCTACCGCCGACGTGATCCGGGCGGGCAGACCAGGCACGCAATCGGCTGCCTCTCGGAGGCAGGCCTGTCCGCAAGAACGGAAAGTCAGAGATTCGAGTCGGCGGCTTGTCTGCCGCAATTCGCTGAAAACCGGTGGCTGACGCCGCCACATGGGGGTGGCACGATGGAGAGAGCCCCGGATCCTGCCGAGAGGTGGACGCCGCGAAGGCACTCGGGAGGAGCGGGCGATGGAGCCGCAACTGGACTGGCCAGATGGAACGCAAGACGCCACGAGATTGGGAGACGACTGGCGCGCTCACGCGCTCCCCGGCTGGGCGACCCGCGGGTTCCTCGGGGTAGCGCACGGTTTCCAGGAAGCGGCAGAGGCAGTCTTCGAGTCCGTGGGGCAAAGATCCCCAGATAGTCTCTGCCTGCCGCTCTCGTACCTCTGACGTCACCACTTCGAGTTGATGCTAAAGGCGAACGTCGAGATTTCGTGCCGAGTGACAGACACTAGCGTGCCTAATTTCGGGGGTCGTGGATTGGGACACGACCTACGGCGGCTCTTCGCGAAGTTCGAAGAGCTGACGCGAGACGTAGTCAGCGAGATCGACCGCGCCGACGGAGCAGCAGCACGCGCCGCACTCGAGAGCTTTCTCGCATTCGAGCCCCACCACGACGCGTCACGCTACCCAGTGGGAACCGATGGGAAGCGGTTCCACCGTGCAGACCGCGTCGACCTCAACGAGCTACACCGCACTGCCCGCGCGGTGTCGACCATGCTCTCGGCCGCGTATGACCAGGCCGATGCATTCCTCGAAGCAATGCCGGAGGAAGGCGATTTCCCTTAGGCGTCTGTCGACCGATGAAAACAGCAAACCCGCTCGCCACGATCGGCAGCACGGCGATCGGATCGGCGACCTCGTCCTCGCACGAGACCGCCGGCGCCTGCTCTGGCCTCTCAGAACCGTCGATTCGCGGCGGCCAGGACGATCGGCACCCTCCCGCTCCCGAGCGGCCGAGGCCACCCGCTCGACAATCCCCGTTGCGCGCGGCCGCTACCACTGCTGCGGGAGGGAAGACACGCACAAAGCGAGCCGACAACGATCCGGACGCAGTGTCCGTCCAGTGGGGCTGCGCGAGGCAACTTCTCATCTCTGGCTCTGTCAGGCAGAGTGTGGAATGGCGTAACGCCACTCGCCATCGCGCGAGGCTTCCCACACGTTCACGTAGCCAATTCCTTCACCCGGGGTTAGAGACCACATCGCAACCCAGACATGATCGATGGACTCCGGCAAGATCGGCCTCGGGGCAGCACTCGGGTAACCGCTCCACATGGCGAACTCGATTCCTTCGCGGCAAAGATTCGGGTCTAGCCAAACGAACAAGTGGGCGGCGTCCCTCCGACGTGCGGCTTCGCGGCCCAATACGTCTGCCTTCGCTCGCGCTGCACGGTTCACTTCCTCCGTTACCATGTACTCAGTCCGACCCGACCCGTGTCGTGAACGCCGCTCGAAGACAACAACCTGTTCATCAGCTTCGCGGACAATCGCCCATGCCGTGTCGATCCCCGCTGCAAAGCAGGCTTCAATTACGGACGGCGCGACTTCTGCAGTGCTGCCCTCTTCGTAGCGGATGAAGGTCTCGAAGTCATCGATGCGGGGTTTCCCGAGCCCTGTGACACCGGCATCTTCCAGCTGTCTGAGCAGTGGGGCAAGCACTTCGATGAGTCCGCGCAGCATCGTTGACTCATCAAGGCGGAGTACCCACGACCTTCGCAGACCCTCCACGCCCCAGTGGATCGCATCTCGATCGGGCACGGCGAAGAAGCGGGCAAGCGTGCTGTCGATACATGCCGTCACCTCAAACGCCAACGTTCGAGAACCAACCGTCGCGTCGAAGTCGTGAAGCCCAGTCGGCCCGCCTCGTAGGTCCGTGCGATCAATCCGCGCATCAAGAAGGTGCGTGATGACCCTCATCGCGACTTCTTCTGCCTGCGCCGACGGAGATTCCGGCAGGTCCGTCGCTGCGATGCAGATAGAAGGCGGATACTCCACGACTGCTCCGATGGACTTCTTCCGCACGTCACCAAGGTCTTGGGCTTCGAAGTGCCTAACCGTTCAGAGAAACTCCTCGCGCTGCGCGATCTCATTCAGGAGACGACGATAGGCCTCAATTGATTCCTGAACTGCGTGAACGAGACTGTTGTAGTCTTCGGGGAAGACCGCCCATAATTCATCGATTCTGCTATGCACCGTGTCGACTGTCGGCTGATAGTCGGGACCCAACGAGCCTGATAGGTCGTCGAAGGCCCGCTCCATCTTGTCCGCAGCCTCCCGCATCTGTCTCGACAGGCGAAGGAGGTAGCGGCGCTCGTCAGATGTCAGTTCCAATCTGACTGCACCGACGGCGAACGGCTCATCACGAAAGCCGAACTCGTCCAGCGCAACGTCGAGATCACTTGCAGCGTGCTCAAGCTGGTTCACAGCTCGCTGAGAGCTGGCCCATCGAGCACGCAAGGCAGCACGCTGAGACTCTTCCGTTTCGCGACGCCGCGCACGAGTATCAAGGTAGGACTTGCCGGCAACCGCCGCCGAGAATAGACCGATTCCGATTGTGATTGGATCAGGATCGTCCCTCTCTCGTTCCCCGCGACGATGCTGACCAAACTCCGACTGCATCTGCACTCTCCTAGAGCTCACCCGTAACCAGTGGAGCACACCGTAGTTGCACCGCCCTCACTCCCGGAGTAGCTATGGGCGGCGCTACGCCGCAGTTCGCCCGCGCATCGTCACGGTCTCGTGCGGGTAGCGATCAGGTCGCCGGCGCGACGCCAAGTGATCGCTCAGGAGGCAAGCGTGATTAGAGCGGGGTGTTGGGTCAGGGTGATCGGGTAGCGAGTGCGTCGGCATAGGCCTGCGCAACGCTTCGGCAGAACCCCCAAGTCCTCCTCCCGGCCGGGCTGGATCCAACCTCTGGCAGTGGTAGCGATCTTCGCCATAGGGTCGAAGCCGAAGGTCGCGTCGGCGTTCGCGCGGAAGTCGTCCGTGGTTATCGCATCGATCGGGATGCCACTGTTCACCCCGGCGTACGAGTGAAACGACACCATGACATGGCCATCGGCGTACAGCACCGCGACGGTGCGTCGGCCGCTCTTCGAGGGACCGGCAGCCTCAAGCACGATGTGGTTCGGCCCGAGCCTGATGCGGTGCCCATCCCCACGCCAGGCATCGACAACCTTCCGGGTCGCCGAGCGTGACCCCGGATCTTCGAACTGCTCCATCAGCTCCTCGAGCGATGCCGGCCGCTCCTTGCGTCGTTCCTGCTCGACCGTTGCCGTGAACGCGTTGGGCTCAACCACGGCCGTAAATAGAGGAGCCCACGCACTGTCGCCGATTCTGACCGCTCGCGCCTCGACCAGCCACACCGCGATGCCACGCTGCTCATCATGTTCAGCGAGCTCGTTGAGGTACTGGGCGACGGCGCGAAACTCATCGCGATGTTCCTCAGCGATGACCACCAGCCCTCGGGCCCGTCTGGCGACGGCATACGCCAACCCGCGGGTCAGGTGGTCGTGATCGGCGCGCCCGTACTGGTTCTCGATGACGAACTCAGCGCCATCCTCGCCTTCGGCAACGATGTCGATTCGCCGACCCCCGGCTGTGAGGACCTCCGACTGCCCGACCGCTGTCAGGTCTACCTGGATGGCTTCACCGACCGCATCAAGCTGGTCGGCAAGCAGCGGAGTGAAGTCGGCGGCCTCCCCCACCCAGGCATCTGTCAGTCGGCCGTACTCCAGGCGCCCCATCGTCCCCATGGCCACACCCTCCAAGCTGGCAGGAGCCGTCAGGAACGTAGCGTGGCCGACGGGAACGGTCCCTCGGCCAGGCGACGACGACCTCCGTCGTTATGGTCGGCAGCGTTCCTCGGACCAAGCGTACGAAGTCACGGCTGTCGTGCGGGCAGCGATGCTGCCACGAGGTTTGAACCTCCCCGCATCGTGCTTATCACTCCGTGCTCGCGCTAGCGTCTGACTATGGATACAGACCCTGCTCTCTTGGTGTCGAGCCTCGCTCTGATTGCCGCGCTGGGTGCGCTGATCCTTGCCGTGCTGCAACTACAGAAGGCGGGCGAGCAACTGGGTGCCGCCCGCGACTCGAACACGCTGGCAGACCAGGCTCTTCGTGAAGACCTCAAGCGGCGAAACATCGATGCTCTGATCGGCTTGCTGGAGGCGCTGCGAAACCTGGAGTTGGCGGCCGCGCATCAGGCGGTAGGTGGCCGTTCGAACTCGCTAGCAGGAGAGCACGGACGTGCGCTGCTCGCGATTGCGCGCGCTGCGCCGTGCCTTCCGACGGACGGCGAGGGCGAGCTTCGGGAAGTTCTGGAACAGGGACCCGAATTGTTCACCGGTCATCCCGCGCGAGACGCCTACACGAAAGTCCTCAGATCGCTCGGCGAACTCACCGGGCTCGATTGGCTGAAGCAACCTGCGCCGGACCCTGCGGTGATCCTCGCGTACCTCCAGGCGCCGCCAGGTACGCCGGCGCCACCATCGTAAGGGCACGAAGCCTGGTGCGTTCAAGTCATCTCCCACTTCGCCACGGCTAAGGAGGGCAAATGAAGGTCAAGGAGCTAGTCGAGATCCTGCAGAAGGCCCATCCGGACGCAGAGGTCGAGATGGAGATCGTCCTACGGCGGTCGGGCGGCTTCACCGACAAGAGCAAGAGCGCATTCGGCGAGGTCCACAACGTGCTCTGGGACCCGCCCGACAAGCCCCCTCCCTCCTTCGACAGCACTTTCAGGGTGAAACTGCTTGACAGGCATGGGCGGACGGGCACCAACAGCCTTGCGTCTCGCCAGTGATCCCTAGCCATCGATCACACGACCAGACCTAGCAGTGCGGCCACTATGCACGCCTTGACTTTGGGAGCTGGCTGGACGTAGTCACGGCTTCGGGTGCGCGAGCGAAGCCGGACCAGTGGTGACGACCCCGCACCGCTCGTTGGCGAGGACGATGGTGCGGGGTCGCGAGCTGGTGGGAGAGGACCAGCGCAGCTACCCAACACCTCCTACCGGGATAGGCGCAACCGTCTTGGTGCCCCGGCCAGAATTCGGTTCCGATCGAGGCAGCTGATGAGCTAGAAATTGCGATAAGTTTCGCGGTTGAATCACTCACCGATCTACAATAGGAACCCGGGTGCCCGCAAAGAAGACGGCCAAGAAGACCTCACGGCGCATGACCGACGAGCACAAGCAGGCGCTGACCGAGGGTCGACGCCAGGGCAAGGCCGTTCGCGACTACCTCGCCGCCTTGGAGGCCGAGTCCCGCAAGCCTCGTGGCCGTAAGCCCAGTCAGACTCCGGATGAGATCCAAGCGCAGATCGATGCTGAACCGGATCCCGCGAAGCGACTGGATCTCATTCAGAAGCGGCTAGACGTGGAGGAGCGCCTCGCCGCTGAGAACGAGTCGGTCGATCTTGCCGGGCTGGAACGCGATTTCGTGGCGGCGATCAAGCCCTATGCCGACCGCAAGGGCTTGTCGTATACAGCCCTGCGTGAGGCTGGCGTTCCGGCGGCGGTCTTGAAGGAGGCCGGCGTCGCGCGCACTCGTCGGTCTAAGGCCTGAGGCGTCCTCCGCGGCCAAGGCCGCGATCGTCATGGTCGCCGGTCTTGGCCCGAGGCGAACTGCCGGCGGTGGGAACGTCACAGCTCAGGCGGGAAGCCTTCCCCATGCGTCGCTTGTCCACAACTGCGGCGTACCCATTTCTGACGCGGACGACTGCGTCGAGCAGGGTGGCCTCGGAGGTGGTGTCGATGCTTCGACCTTGCGATCCGGACGCGACGATCGAACTCCTGCGACTTGCCCTACGGGAGAAGCCGGAGGATGTCGATCTCGGGCTTATGTTCGAACTCGTCGCTCAGTTAGTGACCGACCTCGGTGGACTCGCGCCCGAGGGCGGCTCGTAGCCCGGCTCCTGCCGCTGAGGTGGCCTCCGAGATGCGGCTGTTCCCGGTTGTCAGGCCTGATACCAGGTCAGAGTCCGATGGTGGTGGCGGCGTTGGTGCGGAACAGATCACCTTCACGGATGTAGCCGCGTAGCACGGTCATGGAGCGGTGCCGGGTTTGGCGTGCGATGGCGATCTCGGTGGCACCGGAGGCCGCCGCTGAGGTGGCAAAGCCTGCGCGTAGTGAGTGGCCGGAGTAGCGCTCAGGGTCGAGGCCTGCGGCGCGGGCGCGCCGTTTGACAATCTCGGCGACCGCGCGGCCGGACAGGTGCCGGACGGCGATGTTGCCGTGGCGGTCGACGGGGCGGAACAACGGTCCGTCAACGATGTCTGCGAGATCGGTCCACGTGCGCAGTTGGCGGACGGGGCAGGTGTCAAGGCGGGAGCCGGTGGGCAGCCCGAGGCGGTGGCCTGCCCCGTGCTGATCGCCCTTGGAACGGCGGATGGTCAGGACGACTCCGGAGGGGTGGACCTCGAGGTCGGCGACGGTGAGCTGCGCGATCTCGGAGCGGCGCAACGCACCGGCGAATCCGATCACCAGCAGGGCGTGATCACGTCGCCCGGCGGGAGTCGAGTCGCAGGTGGCAGTCATGCGCCGCAGAATCTCGACGGTCACCGGGGCGACCTTGCGAGCCGCCGCGCCGAGTTGGCGGCGCACGCCGCGCCATGCCGCCTTGATCGCGGGTGCGTCCGTCGGCGAGGCATGGCCGTGTTCGTGGTGGACTTGGCGGATGACACTGAGACGGCGAGCGATGGTGGCGACGGCGTAGCCGGCGGCCGCCTGAGCGCGAAGCCACGCGCGCAGTGTGTCGGTGTCGGCCGGTAGCGGCTTGCACTTGCTGCTCATGCACCAGGTGTGGAAGGCGCGCCAGTCCGCGCGGTAGGCCTGCCAGGTCGCCGGGGCCCGGTCACCGTCGAGCAGTGCGGTGACGTCCGGACCGGGAGCGGGTGAGGACCACGACTCCGAGCTGTCTGCCCGAAAGGCGGCCGTGTCGTCTGCCCCGCGTGTGGCGCTCATCATCGTCTCGCGATCGGCAGCAGGGATACGCCCTCGGTGGCGCGCTTGTTCGGCCGACGCCTGTGGTCGTTGTCGCCGACGCGCACGACCGGCCCCCGTTGCGGCGGGACGGTCGGTTCGGTGTGACGGTGGGTTGCCAGCCAGCTCAGGGCGCGATGTCGGGCATGTTCGAGCCGGTCGGCGCGGGCGTGTGGGCGGCCGTCGAGGACGAGCAGGAGGTGGGGCGCGACCGGTAGCCGGGTGATGAGCACGCGGCCGCTTGGTTCGGTCAGCTCGCCGCTGGCGGTGAGCGCGAACGGCGCCAACGCGTCCGACTGCAGCTCAGGCAGGGTGGCAATCAGCTGGTGCGACGCTTGGTCGAGATTGTCGGTGCGCAGCTGCGGCTGATGGTCGACGAGCAACAGCAGCCGGGGTGGCGTAGGTAGCTCGATGATGAGACCTCGGCCGGTGATGTCGGTGAGGTCGCCCTCGAGCGTGCGGAACAGCCCTGGCGCTGGCGCGGTTACTCGCTCGAGTGCGGCGGTCTGGCGCCGCATGGCGAGACGGGCCTCTTCGGTGGTGGCTCCCCAGATGCCGATGTCGGCGTTGGCGGGGAGGGCGAGCGCTTCGTTCAGGCATGCCGTCTGGACCGGGCAGCGGTGGCAGACTCCCAGTGCGTGGCGGGTGTCGTCGGTGTCGGGTCGCGGGTCGGTGAACAGTCGGGGATCCTCACCGAGGCAGGCGGCCTGTTCTCGCCACGGTGGCCTCTCTGCGGCGTGGGCCGGCTCGGCGTTCATCGGCGGACCGAGACGTGGATGTGGTCGTAGTGGCCGCCGGTGGGATGGTTGGGGTTGTAGACCCCGCCGCCGGTGTAGGTGCGCCAGCCGGTGGAGGTCCAGATGCGGCCGTCCCAGATGACGTAGGCGATGTCGAGCTGTTGGGCGTTGGCGACGAGCCAGTCGGCGAATGCCCAGCCGGCTGCCCGCTCTGACGGCGTGGGGAAGCGCCCGATGACGCCGTAGGTGATGTCGCAGGCGCGACCGTGGGGATGGTCGGAGGTGGGGTTGGCAGGCCGGGGCGCCCAGCACGAGATCGGCGCGTTGGGGAAGGCGGCACGGATCCCGGCGACCAGCGCGGCGGTGGTTGGTGTGACGCAACCGCCGGTGCCGGTCGGGTCCGCGAGGGTGCAGCCGGCTGCGCCGCCGGCGGGCGGGTCAAGCGTTGTTGCTCCGGGGCCGCCGTGGCCGGCGAGTGCGTGCAGTTCGGCCATGAGTTCGACCACGCGGGTGGCGTAGCCTTCGCCGGCGATGGGGTCGGGGTTGGCGGGGCCGGCGTTGTAGTGCTTGGCGGCGGTGCGGGGGTCGTCGCGGCCGCCCAGTTCGACGAGGTAGCGGGCGGCGGCGTGGACGGCGTCGTAGACCGACCACGGGTCCGCGATGCCGTCACCGTCACCGTCGGTGCCCCAGCCTCCGCCCGCCGATGGAGGCGGACCGGCGACTTCGAGGTCGTGCGGTTCGGCGTCGGTGCGCCAGGTCGAGCCGACAAACTGCATGGGGCCGCGGGCGCCGGCATGGTTGACGGTGCCGGGTGGCCAGCAGCCGGCCATGCGGTTGCGGAAGTGGTCGCATTCGAGCTGACCGATTGCCGCCAGCAGGGCCCAGTCGATATCGAACGATTGGGCGGCGTCGAGGTAGGCGCCCAGCATCGGCTGGGGCACGTGCCCGACGAGCCGGGTCGGATCGAACCCGCCGGGTTGCGGGCCGGTGTCGGCGGTCGCGCCGAGCATGGCGAACGCTGCGGCAAGGGTGCCGACGAGCAGGGCCGCGACCGTCCGGCGGATCATGGTGCTGCCTCGACCGCGACGACCACCCAGCGATCGTCGACCTGGCTGAGATGGATCCGGTAGCGGGCGTGGTCGGGGTGGGCCTGGCCGGTGCCGTACACGACCGCGACGTTGACGGTGGCCTGCGGTGGCGTCGCCGCTTCGGGGTCGGTCTCCAGGTCGAGGACGGTCAGCTGCTCGTTGGCGAAGCGCCGCACGATCTCGTTGGCCGCGGCCGCCGCCGGACCGGGTTCGTCGCCGCCGGCCGGTCGAGCCCAAGCCGGGTGCGCGTCGGGGCGTTCGAGGCCGTGGCCATTCGGCGGCCGGGTCTGCCCTTGGGCGTGCGTGTGGCCGAGCGGCGTGAGCGATGCCGCGGACCCGGCCGCATCGGCGTGCTGCGGCGACGGTGCCAGCGGGCGGGCGCAACCGGCGGCCACCGCAAGCGCGGCCGCGAGCACGGCAACAGGTAGGCGCATGACTCCCTCCGTGTGAAGGGAGTTGTTCCAGCCGCCGTCCGCGGGTGACACGCGTGCGACAGATGCACGGATGTCACTTTCCGGCGACGTCGAAGACAACTCCCTTGCGTAGCCGGCGACCAGCCGACGGCCGGCAGCGAGGAGGTGCGCCGTGGTGACGGTGCTTGCACAGGCCAACCCGGTCCCTGGACTCGACCCGTCACGGGGAGCCCAGTGGATTCCGAACTACGACCAGCTCATCTCGGCGCTCAACGGACTGACCTTGGCGGGGCTGCTGTTCGCCGCCGGGGTCGTGGTCGTCGGGGGCGCGACGTGGGCACTGGCCGCCAACCGCGCCCACACCCAAGGGGTGACCTGGGGCCGGTTCATGGTCATCGGCGGATTTGTCGGCGCGATCGTGATCGGCGCGGCCGTCGCGATCGTCAACACCGGTTTCCGGTTGGGGAGCTAGAGCGATGGCAGACGACTACGGAACACGGACCCGGCTACAGAGCTTGTGGCTCGCTGGTGCCGGCCTGCTGCTGGCAGTGCTGGTGGTCGGCGGCGGCTGGCTGGTCGTGCGCGGCATCGGCACACCGGAGAGGGCCGCCCCGCTCGAGACCCCATCCGCCAACACCACGGCCGACGGGTCGGGGGTTGCGGTGCCGACCCTGGTCGAGGGAGTGCCGTGGGGGTTTGCGTTGGACCGTCCCGGGGCCGCCTCCGCCGCACTTGCAGTCGTGGGTGTGACCGGCCAAGCCGAGTTCGCGTTCGACCCGGAACGGTTCGCCCAGATCGCGAAAGTGATGTTCACACCGGCGGAGGCCGAACTGCAGGCCCGGCAGGTCGACACCGCCCGGACCAACTTCGAACTGTCAGGCTGGACCGAGCAACCCGCCTCACGACGGATGTATCACCTCTCCCCGCTCGCGGTCCGGGTGAACTCGTTCGACCCAGGTGCGCTGACCGCCAGCGTTGAAGTGTGGGCGATGACGCTGGTCGGGGTGGGCGACAACGGCGGTGCGGTGTTCACGACCTCCACCGTCGAGCTGGCCGCCGATGACACCACCGGGACCTGGCGGGTCACCACGCTCGACACCGTCGAGGGCCCGGTGCCGATGGTGTACGACAGCCCGTCCGCGCCGGGCCGTACCCGGGCCATGGTCCGCGACGCCGCCCCGGTGCTGCCGCTGCCGCTGCCCGACTTCGCGCTCGTAGAGGCGACCTCGTGAGCTGCCGCGGCCTGCACGATGAGCAGGGGGCGATCCCGTTCGTGGTGGTCGGGGTCATCGCCCTGGGCGGGGTGCTCGGCGCGGCGTGGGCTGGCGGCGAGTGGTCGCAGATGCTTGTCGGTCGGGCCGGCGGGGAGTTGACCGCGTGGGTGCTGCGCGGGGCGTTTTGGGCGCTGGATCTGGTCGCGCTGCAGGCCTCGACGGCGCCGACCACGACCGACTGGTACACCCCCGTGATCGAGGGGCCGGCACTGCCGCTGTACGCACTGGCCGCCCTGGTGATGGTCGCCACACTGATCGCCGAAACCATCGCCGGGATCGTGACCGGCAACACGACCCGGATCGTGCAGGCCGTCATCCGTGCGATCGTCGCCGGCATGCTCGCC
>JGI24113J20146_1000101_pt1 | contig 25957 bp, 28 predicted proteins | sample SubbioAug_CSWold_FD_20146 | JGI IMG/M metagenome (IMG submission 20146) | reverse complement strand
GCGGGCGACCTCGGCGTCGCCGACGGTCTCGACCTCGAACCGGCGCTCGACCAGGACAGCCTGNCCCGCCGCTACCTCGACGCCGACGTCGTGCTCGCCCCGTCGCGCAGCGAGACCTTCGGTCTCGTCGCGCTCGAGGCCCAGGCGTGCGGCACCCCGGTCGTGGCCGCCGACGTTCCCGGACTCGAAGCCGTCGTCGGTGCCGGCGGGCTGTTGGTGCCCGGCCATGACCCCGTCGACCATGCCCGGGCCGTCTGCGACCTGCTCGCCGACCCCGCCCGGCGTGCCGCGGCCGCCGCGGCCGGTATCGACACGGCCCGCTCGGCGTCATGGGAGCACGCCGTCGACCGCCTGCTCGCGGTCTACGGCGAGGTGACCGAGACCAGCGAGGAGGTCGCGGTCTAGTGGGAGAGATCCGCGATCGTGCCCGCACCGCGTTGCTCGAGACGCTGCGTGCGGCCGAACTCGACGTCGACGAGGTCGGCGACGACCGTTGGCTGACGATGCTCGCCGGCGAGTGGAAGCGCACGATCCCGGTGCTGCTCGACCTCGAGGACCGCCACCTCAAGGTGGTCTCGCTGCTGGCCGGGGTTCCGGACGAAGGACACGTCGAGGTCTACCGGATCCTGCTGAGCAAGAACCAGCGGCCGTTGCCGGTCCACTTCGCCCTCGACGACGAGGGTGACCTGATCCTGACCGGGCGGGTCCCGCTGGTTGCGCTCGACGAGCGCGGTGTCGACGAACTGCTCGGCGCGATCCTCACGCTCAGCGACGAGACGTTCAACCAGGTGCTCCGCACCGGCTTCGCCGGCTACCTCGACGTCGAACAGCGGTGGCGGGCCAAGAACGGCATGCCACCCAACCCAGTCGGTGACCCGAAACCCGCCTCCTAGCGTCCGGGACGGGTGCAGCGCGTAGCCTGTCGGGAGTTCCCCACGAGCGAGGCACACGCGTTGGACGGCACGCTGGCGATCATCGGGACCGGCCGCATCGGCGAGGCGCTGCTGCGCGGGCTGCTGCAATCGGGCTGGATCGAGCCGTCGCAGGTCGTGGTCACCGCGCGGCGTGACGACCGCTGTGCCGAACTCGCCGAGGCGCACGGGGTCAAGGCGACCACCGACAATCGCGCCGCGGTCGAGGCGGCCGACGTGGTCCTGCTCGCGCTCAAGCCCCAGACCATCCTGAAGGTCGTGGCCGACATCGCCGACGCGTTCCGCCCCGACCAGACGGTGATCAGCATCGCGGCCGGCACGCCGACCGCGGCGCTGCAGGACGTCACCCCGGACGGCATCCCGTTCGTGCGGGTCATGACCAACACGCCGGTCCAGGTCGACGAGGCGATGTCGGTGGTCAGCGCCGGCAGCCACGCCGGCGAACGCGACCTCGAGGTGGCCGAGGAGATCCTCTCACACGTCGGCCGCGTCATCCGCATGGGTGAGGAACACCTCGACTCGGTCACCGCGCTGTCGGGGTCCGGGCCGGCGTACTTCTTCCTGCTCGCCGAGGCGATGATCGACGCCGGCATCCTGCTCGGCCTGCCACGCGACGTGTCCTCCGAACTGATCATCCAGACGATGGTGGGCAGCGCGAAGATGTTGCGCGACACCGGCATGCACCCGGTGGAGTTGCGCGAGATGGTGACCTCGCCGGGTGGCACGACGATCGCGGCGATCCGCCAGCTCGAGACCTCACGGGTCCGCGCCGCCTTTCTCGACGCCATCGAGGCCGCCAAGCTGCGCGGCGAGGAACTCGCACGCGGCGAGTGAGCCGGTACCGGAGAGTTTCCGTCCCGCCCTACGACCACAGTGGTAGGTTCCGGGTCGGGATTCCCGGGAGGCGTTCGATTGAGCGAGCCGCTCGTCGTCATGGACGGTGTGAACAAGTGGTTCGGTGACCTGCACGTGCTGCAGGACATCGACCTCACCGTCGACCGTCGCGAGGTCGTCGTCGTCATCGGCCCGTCGGGGTCCGGCAAGTCCACGCTGTGCCGCACCATCAACCGGCTCGAGCCGATCGACAAGGGCACGATCCTCATCGACGGCGAGCCGCTGCCCGCCGAGGGCAAGGACCTCGCCCGCCTGCGCGCCGACGTCGGCATGGTGTTCCAGTCGTTCAACCTGTTCGCCCACAAGACGATCCTGCAGAACGTCACGCTCGGGCCGATCAAGGTGCGCGGCAAGTCCAAGGACGAGGCCGAGTCGCGTGCGATGGAGTTGCTCGAGCGCGTCGGCATCGCCGAACAGGCCGGCAAGATGCCGGCGCAGCTCTCGGGTGGTCAGCAGCAGCGGGTCGCGATCGCACGTGCGCTCGCGATGGACCCGAAGGTCATGCTGTTCGACGAGCCGACCTCCGCCCTCGACCCCGAGATGATCTCCGAGGTGCTCGACGTCATGCTCGAGCTCGCACGCGAGGGCACGACGATGGTCGTGGTCACCCACGAGATGGGCTTCGCCCGTTCCGCCGCGCAACGCGTGGTGTTCATGGACGCGGGACGCATCGTCGAGGTCAACACCCCTGACGAGTTCTTCAACAACCCGCAGACCGACCGTGCCCAGGACTTCTTGTCCAAGATCCTGAACCACTGACCCCACGGGGGCAGGCTCGTCGCGGCTTCGGTGTCGTGGCGATTCGAATCGATGAAGAGGGGAACACATGAGGATGCAGAAGAAGAGTTGGCGCATCGCCGCCACGCTGGCCGCTGCCGCGCTGGTCGTCACCGCCTGCGGTGACGACAACGGCGACGCCGAGGGAGACGGCGACGGCGAGGGTTCGGCGACCGAGGCGCCCGAGTTCGAAGAGGGCTCGACCATGGCCGCCATCCAGGAGTCCGGCACGCTGCGCGTCGGTACCAAGGCCGACCAGCCGCTGTTCGGTATCGAGGGTCCCGGCGGTTGGGAGGGCTTCGACGTCGAGATCGCCAAGCTGATCGCCGAGGGCATCTGGGGCGAGGGCGGCGCGGACAACATCGAGTTCCAGGAGGCCGTGTCCGCCGTCCGCGAGGAGATCCTCCAGCAGGACCAGGTCGACCTCGTGGTCGCCACGTACACCATCAACGACGCCCGCAAGGAACTGGTCGGCTTCGCCGGTCCGTACTACCTCGCGGGCCAGGACATCATGGTCGCGGAGGGCAACCCGGAGGGCATCGGAGGGATCGACGACCTCAACGGGCAGACCGTGTGCTCCGTCGAGGGTTCGACCTCGATCGAGAACCTGCGTGAGATGGCGCCCGACGCCGAGGTGATCGCGCTGGACACCTACTCGGCATGTGCCGAGGAGCTCTCGCAGGGCAACGTCACCGCCGTCACCACCGACAACGTGATCCTGATGGGCCTGATCCACGAGCGGGGCGAGTTCGAACTCGTCGACAACGCGTTCACGGACGAGCCCTATGGCATCGGTGTCCAGCTCGAGGCCGAGGACTTCCGTGACTGGGTCAACGACCGCCTCGAGGAGATCTACGACTCGGGCGAGTGGGCCGAGGCCTGGGAGTCGACCGCTGGTGTGGTCGCCGGGACCCCGGAACCGCCGGCCGTCGACCGCTACTGAGCACCGCCGGTGGCGGGCATCGGGGAGACCCGGTGCCCGCCGCGGCCCCCGACGGGCGCATGTCATGGACGAGCTGACCGGCAGGAGGTGACGTGGACCGTTTCGCCGAGATCCTCTCCGGCCCCCATCTCGACCTGCTGATCGTCGGTACCCGGGTCACGCTCTACATGGCGGTGCTGTCGTACCTGCTGGCGTTCGTGATGGGCAACGTCCTCGCCGCGGCGCGCGTGTCCCCGATCCCGGTGCTGCAGCGGGCCGCGATGGCGTACGTGTCGGTGTTCCGCAACACGCCGCTGATCGTGCTCGCGTTCCTGTTCTGGTACGGCGGCGGGCGCGCCGGCTGGCCCTTCGGGCGCCTGACGACGGCCATCATCGTGCTCGGCCTTTACACCGGGGCCTACATCGCCGAGTCGCTGCGTTCGGGCATCAACGCCGTCCCGCCCGGCCAGGCCGAGGCGGCACGCGCCATCGGGCTGCCCTTCACCGGCGTGGTCGGCACGATCGTGCTGCCCCAGGCGATCCGGACCGTGATCCCGCCGCTCGGCAACCTCTGGATCGCCAACCTCAAGAACAGCTCGGTGTTCCTCGTGATCGGCATCGACGAACTCACGCGGGCGGGCCGCCGCATCGGCCATGCGCTGGCCGACTACACCAGCGCCTTCATCGTCGTCGCCCTGATCTACCTCGCACTCGTCTACGGCTCGGCGCAACTGATCAAGCTCATCGAACGCCGCCTGGAGATTGCCCGATGAGCACGGTCATCGTCGAGGAACTCGGCCCCCGCGGTCTGCGCCGCGTACGCATCGCGACGGTCCTGTCGCTGGTTGCGCTGGCCGCCTTCGTGGGTTGGCTGCTCTGGCGGTTGGCGGCGCAGGGGCAGTTCGAGGGTCGCCTGTGGGCGCAGTTCGTCGACTTCGAAAGCCAGTGGCCGCAGTTCCTGCTCAGCGGCCTGTGGGGCACGGTGCGTGCCGCTGTCGGCGCGATGGTGATCGCGGCGGTCCTGGGGCTGTTCCTCGCGCTCGGCCGGCTGTCACCGACGACGCCGGTGCGCGTCGTCTGCGGCGTGGTCATCGACGTCTTCCGCGGCCCGCCGGTGCTGTTGATGATCTTCTTCGCCTACTACGCCCTGCCGCAGATCCTGCCCTCCGGCCTCGCCGGCGCCATCTCGCGCGAACCGCTCTACGCACTCGTCATCGGGCTGGCCGCCTACAACACGGCCGTGCTGGCCGAGATCTACCGGGCCGGCATCCTCTCGCTCGACCGGGGACAGTCCGAGGCCGCGTACTCGGTCGGGATGACCCGCGGGCTGGCGATGCGGCAGGTCATCCTGCCCCAGGCGCTTCGACGGATGATCCCCGCGATCGTGGCGCAGCTCGCGACCCTGACCAAGGACACCGCGCTCGGCTACATCATCACCGTCAGCGATGACCTGATGGGCCGCGGTCGCCGCACGGTCCAGGGCTCGCCGATCAACGACCTGCAGACCTGGTTCGTGGTCGCCGTGATCTACTTCATCCTCGTCTGGGCACTCACCCGGCTCGCCCGCCGCCTCGAGGTCCAGCAGCGGCAGAAGCTCGGGGCCGGCGCGATGGCCGTCACCGGCGAGGCCGAGTTGGACATGCTCGAAGAGGGCGCCGCCGAGGCGTCGCGGGCCGAGGGCTGATCGCGTCAGCGGGTGAAGGTGGCGACCGTTTCGACGTGGTGGGTCATCGGGAACAGGTCAAGCGGCTGCGCGGCGGTCAGCCGGTAGCCGCCCGCGACCAGTGTCTTCGCGTCGCGGGCGAGTGACGCGGGGTCGCAGGCGACATAGACGATCGTCGCCGGCGCGAGCGCCACCAGGTCCTTGACCGCGTCCTCACCGGCGCCGGTGCGCGGCGGGTCCAGCACCACGATGTCCGGCGGGTCGGCTGCCCCGTCGCCCTTGCGTGCGGCGCGCAGGAACGGATGCACCCCGGTGGCCTCCACCCGCAGGTCGAGACCGGCGTCGGCGGCGTTGCGTCCGGCCCACTCGGCTGCCTCCTCGTTGCCCTCGACCGCGACGACCTCGGCCCCGGCCGCGGCCAGCGGTAGCGACAACAGGCCGACCCCGGCGTACAGGTCCCAGACGAGCGCCCCGTCGACCGGGCCAGTGGCGCGCAACACCTCGCGGACGAGTGCATCCGCCCCGGCCGTGTTGTTCTGGAAGAACGCGGTGGCACCGAAGCGGTAGCGGTGGTCGGCCACCTGTTCGGTCAGCACGCCCTCGCCACGCATGGCCACGGTGCTGCCGTCGGGCTGTTCGAGCAGCAGGTCGAACCCGCCCTCGGGGAGTTCGAGGCCACCGGGTCCGGGCCGTAGCACGACCGCCCGCGTCTGCCCGTGGGCGCGGACGGTCACCTCGGCGGCGCTGGTCGTGCCGATCTCGTCGACCACGGCGAGCACCTCCGGGCTGAGGGCGCGGCACGAGTCTGCGGGCAGGACGTCGTGGCTGCCCGGCGCGAAGAACCCGAGCCTGCCGTCGGCGTCGACATGGAAGCGCGCCCGGTTGCGGTAGCCGGTGGCCGGCCCGACGGCGAGACAGTCCGCGACCGGTGGCTCGGTCAGGCCGCCCAGCCGTTCCAACTGCTCGCGCACCACCCGGGTCTTGAGTCGGCGTTGCCCCTCGGGCGTCACGTGCTCGAGGTCGCAGCCACCGCAGTCGTGGCGCTGGGGGTCGTCGGCGTCGGCGCGGTCGGGGCTGGGCTCGACGACCGTGACGAGGTCGGCCCGTGCCCAGCGCTTGCGGTCGTCGACCACCCGCAGCGTGACCGTCTCGCCGGGCAGGGCGCCGGGGACGAACACGGCCTTGCCCTCGAGGCGGGCCACGCCCTCGCCGCCGTGCGTGAAGCCGTCAACGGTGACGGTCTGTTCGTCGCGGGGGAGTGGCACCCGCCGGCGGCCCGATTGGTCCTGGCTCATGAACTGGTCCCGTTCCCGAGCGCAGCCTGCAACGCCTCGAGGGCGAAGTCCAGGTGCGTCGCGCCGCGTTCGGCATAGGTGGCAACGTCGGCGCCCTGCGCGTCGGCGGCGAGCATGGCCCACGCGATCGCGCGGGTTCCTTCACCCGGCAACTCGAGTACGGCGGCCTCCGTCGCGTCGAGGTCGCCGTCTGCCGCGCCGACCTGACGGGCGAGTTCGACCAGCCCCGCCGGGTCGCGCTGCCACGAGCCGAGGTCACCGGCGAGCGGGTCGCGCAACACGTCGGACACCTCGTCGCCGAGCCTGCCGCCGGCGTCGCTGGCCGCGGTCAACGCCAGCGTCAGGGCATCGTCCGCATCGCCGCTGCCGCCGCGTTCCTGGCTCGTCACGCCGGGGAACACCGCACGGCCTTCCGGCTCCGCATCGCCCAGACCGACCACGAGCTGCGCCAGCGCCTGGTCGGCGGCCCGGCTGGCCGTGTCCGGGTCGTCGGCTTCGGCCGCCTCGATCAGCAGGTCACGCGCGCGTTCGAGGGAACCGACGAGTTCGCCGACCATGGCGACGAGTTCCGCGCGGTCCGGCTCCGGCGTCGGGGTCTCGGTCGGTGCCTCCGCCTCGGGCGTCGCCGGTTCGCTCGGCAGGCTCGGTTCGGCGCAGCCGGACAGGCCCAGCACCAGCAGGGCGGGCAGGAGGGTGGCCGCGACGGGCCGCGAGGTTGCACGCATGCGACCCATCCTCGCGGATCGGACCCCGCGCGCGCCACCCCGCAGCCTCGGCCGGCCGGGCGTCCGAGCCTCCCGGGTCCCCCGTCCCGATCCGCTCGTTGCCCCCCGGCGCGTCATCGGCGACCCAGCACGGCGATCCAGCCGTCGCGCTCGAGCATCGTTTCGATGTGCATCCCGGCGGCCCGGAGCGGGTCGAGCGCGACCTCGCGACGCTCAGCCGTGATACCGCTGACGACCAGGGCGCTTCCGGCCGCTGCCACCAGCGCGTCCGCGAGTGACGCGACCACGTCGGTGACCAGGTTGGCCACCACCACCGCGACCGGCCCGTCGAGCGCGTCCACGCTGCCGACGGCGGTGCGGAGCTCGACCCCGTTGCGGGCCGCGTTCTCACGGGTGACCTCGACCGCGTCGGGATCGATGTCCACCGCGGTCACCTCGGCACCCAGACGGGCGGCCGCGATGGCCAGCACCCCGGTCCCGCAACCGACGTCGGCGAGGGTGACCCCGTCGAGGTCGAGTTCACCGAGCAGTTCCAGGCACAGCGTCGTCGTCGCGTGGTGGCCACTGCCGAACGCGCGACCGGGATCGAGCACCAGGGTCACCTCACCGGCGGCCGGCTCGTGCTCGTCGACCAGCCAGGTCGGCACGATCGCGAACCTGCCCGCGTGCACGGGTTGGATCGTGGCCTTCCACGCCGCCTGCCAGTCGTGGTCGGGTTCGTCCGACCACGAGCCGCCGGCGGGGACGGCCTCGGTCGCCTCGGTGAACCATGCGACGAGGACCGCCGGCCGCTCCCACACGCCGATCGCACCCGCGGCCCACAGTTGCGCCGCCACGATGTCGACGTCGGACGGATCGGTCGGGACTTCGTAGCGCGCCGTCGCGTGCCCGGTCTGGTGGGCTCCGGGGGAGGACCCGGTCTGGTGGGCTCCGGGGGAGGACCCGGCATGGTGGGCTCCAGGACTCATGCGAACCGCCTCCTCGCCGGCCGGGTGCGGGCATGGAGCGGCCCCGTGTGACGGGGGGACACACGGGGCCGCGAATGACCCTTGCGGGCCACGGGACGCAGTCTATACACGTTTGCGCGCGCAGCGCATCAGTTCCCGTCGCCCTCGTCCGGATGGTCACCGTCGTCCTCGGCGGGTTCCGCGGGGTCGGCGCGCGCGAACAGCCCCTCCGGGGAGCCCTCGGGGCCGAGTTCGAGCAGGTGGTGCTCGAGGACGTCGTACTCCTCGCCCGAGGCGCTGATCAGCGCGGTGACGATGGCGACGGCCGGCAGCGCGAGCAGGGCACCGGTCGCCCCCGCGATCGCGGCACCTCCGAGCACCGACAGGAACGCGACCGCCGGATGCAACTCCAGGGTCGTGGCCGTGATCCGCGGGACGACGAGGTAGTTCTCGATCTGCTGGTAGATCACGATGGCCGTCAGCACCCACACCGCCTGGCTCGGCGACTGCGCGAGCGCGACGATCATGGGCAACAGACCCGCGAGGTAGGTGCCGATCGCCGGGATCAACGACGAGATCAGCCCGACCCACAACCCGAGGGCGATGGCGTACTCGAGCCCGATGAGCGAGAAGACGAGCGAGTGGAAGGCGGCCGAGGCGATCGCGGTCAGCACGCGGCTGTAGACGTAGCCGCCGGTCTTGGCGATGGCGAGTTCCCACAATCCGAGGACCCGGATCTGGTCGTGCGGCTCGAGGCGGCTGGCCAACCGCTGACGCAGGCGGGGACCGTCCGCCACGAGGTAGAACGTCACCAGGCCGATCGTGGCCATCTGGAACAGCCCGCCCAGCAGCGACTGGCCGACGCCGACCGCGCCGCGTCCGAGCACGGACGCGGAACCGGCGAGGCGCTGGGGCAGCGCCCGCTGCTGCTCGTCGAGCCACTCCGCGACCGTCGCACCGATCTCCTCGGGCAGCAGGTCCTGGGCCTGGTCGGACAGGTCGCCGAGCAGCGTCGGGCCGGCGTTGACGAGCATGCGGACCTGGTCGATCACCAGGTTGGTCATCGCCCAGAAGAACCCGCCGAGCATCAGCAGCGTGCCGAGGAACACGATCCAGGTGCCGAGCCCCCGCCGCAGACCGCGGCGCGCCATCCACTGCACGGCCGGTTCCATCGCGAACGACAGGAACAGCGACACGACGATGATGACCAGCAGGTGCTGGACCCGGCCGAGGAGGCCGGTGACCAACTGGGCGCCGAGCAGCCCGAGGGCCACGCCGATCGCGATCGGCAGTGTGCGGCCGGGCGTCCAACTCCGTGGTCGCCAGCCCCACAGGTCGGACGCAGCCGCAGGCTCCGCCGCGGTCTCCTCGGGCGGGCTGTCGCGGCGCGGCGTCGCATCGTCCATCAGGGCGCAGCGTAGGCGGCAGGCGGCTTGCCGCTACCTTCCCGACGTCCTCGACCCGTGAGCAGCCGTGTCCACTCCTGCCATCGAGGTGCGTGGGCTCACCAAGAGGTACGGCCCCACGACGGCGGTCGACGGCCTGGACCTCGAGGTCGGCCATGGCGAGACGCTGGCGCTGCTGGGTCCCAACGGCGCGGGCAAGACCACCACGATCGAGTGCTGCGAGGGGTTTCGCCGCCCGGACGCCGGCATCGTGCGGGTGCTCGGCCTCGACCCCCGTCGGGACGGCGCCCGGCTGCGACCGCGGCTCGGCCTGATGCTGCAGGAGGGCGGCGTCTACCCGATGGCCCGCCCGGCCGAGGTGCTGCGGCTGTTCGCGGCCTACTACGCCGACCCTCTCGACCCCGACGCCCTGCTCGAGCGGGTCGGCCTCGACGATGCCCGTCGGACCCGGTTCCGCGACCTGTCCGGCGGGCAGAAGCAGCGCTTGTCGCTGGCGTTGGCGGTCATCGGCCGTCCCGAGGTGGTGTTCCTCGACGAGCCGACCGCCGGCCTGGACCCCGCGGCGCGGCGCCTGGCCTGGGACCACGTCCGCGAACTGCGCGACCAGGGTGTCGCCGTGGTCCTGACCACCCACCTGCTCGACGAGGCCGAGGAGTTGGCCGACCGCGTCGCGATCGTCGACCGCGGCCGACTGGTCGCGCTGGGCACGCCGGACGAACTCACCCACGGCGAGGGCGGGGAACTCGAGTTCTCGGCGCGCCCCGACCTCGACATCGCCGACCTGTCCCGTGCCGTCGGCGCGGTCGTCGAGGAGGTGCGGCCCGGCCGCTACGTCGTGCGGGCCCAGAACTCGCCGCGCCTGGTCGCGGCACTGGCGACCTGGCTCGGCGACCGCGACGTCGTGCTCGGTCACCTGCAGGCCGGCAAGCGCAGCCTCGAGGACGTCTTCCTCCGTCTCACGGAGCGCGACGAGGTGAGCGGCGGCGGTCGAGCGAACCGCCGGGCGAGACCGACGGTCCCGGAGGATCGGAAGTGACCGCCGATCGTCGCACCCCGATGCTGCGGGCCGTGTTCGCGCAGGCGGCCATGGAGTTGCGCATGGTCCTGCGGTCGCCGGAGTCCCTGGTGGTGACGTTGGGTATCCCGCTGGGCATCCTCGGGTTCTTCTCGGTGGTCGACGTCCTGCCGACGGCGGGACGTCCTGCGGTCGAGTTCCTCGTCCCCGGTGCGCTCGCGATCTCGGTCGCCGCGACGGGCCTGGTCGCCGTCGCGATCCAGACCGCCTTCGAGCGCAAGTACGGCGTGCTCAAGCGACTCGGCGGCACGCCACTGCCTCGCTGGGGGTTCCTGGTCGCAAAGGGACTGGCGACCGCGGCGGTCCTGGCCGTGCAGACCGTCCTCGTGGTCGGCCTGGCCGTGGGTGCCCTGGGCTGGTCGCCCGCGGGTGGGGGTCTGATCGCCCCGGTCGCGGTGCTCATCGGTGCGGTCACCTTCACCGCGCTCGGTCTGCTGATGGCCGGAGCGCTGCGGGCCGAGGCGACCCTTGCACTGTCGAACGCGCTGTTCCTGGTGCTGTTGGTGATCAGCGGGGTCGCCTTCGATGCCGGCACGTTGCCGGACGGCCTCGCCGCGGTCGGGCGGGCACTGCCGGTCGGGGCGTTGGGCGAGGTGCTGCGTGTTGCCTTCTCCGGCGAAGGTCTGGCCACGGCGCCCCTCGCGGTCGTGGTCGGCTGGGGGGCCGCGGCGATCGCGCTGGCCACGCGGACCTTCCGTTGGGAGCCGTAGGGCTGCGAGCGTGTCCCCCGCCCGGGTATCGCGCGTGGTCGTCGGCCGGTTGGGTCCCCACACCGGCGAACGGCTACCCTCCGCGCCCGAGGGTGGCCCAGGCTGGAAGTGGGTCTGCTCGTCTGCACGTCCACCGGTTCACCACCGTGTGTGTGCCGCTCCGGGGCCGACGGCTCCACAAGTACGACCTGTGACCGTGAGGAGAGCCACGTTGCGCGACCGGACCAAGCCGCTCCCGGCGCCCACCTTGCCGGGCACGCGCGCCCCGATCCGTCGTCGGACGCGGGTGGGCACGATCCTCGTGCTCGCCCTGGGACTGTTCCTGGCGTCGTGCAGTGCGCCGCAGAGCGCCATGGACCCCGCCGGTCCGTACGCCCAGGGGCCGCACGACCTGATCGTCCCCGTGTTCGTGATCGCCCTGGTCGTCTTCATCCTCGTGCAGGGCCTGATCATCTTCGCGGTGGTCAAGTTCCGCCGCCGCCCCGATGACGACGGTTCGCTGCCGGCACAGGTGCACGGCAACACCCGCCTCGAGATCTTCTGGACCGTCATCCCGGCGTTGATCCTGGCCGGCATCGCCGTGCCGACCGTCCAGGGGATCTTCTCGACGATGAACGAACCCGACGGCGAGTACCTCACCGTCGAGGTCGTCGGTCACCGCTGGTGGTGGGAGTTCTACTACCCCGACTTCGACATCTACACCGCCAACGAACTCGTCATCCCGGTCGACACCCCGGTCCGGCTCGAGATGACCGCGGCCGACCCCGGCCGCGACCCCGCACGCGGCGTCATCCACTCCTTCTGGATCCCGCGCCTGGCCGGCAAGCAGGACGTCGTGCCCGGGCAGCAGACCTACCTCAACATCCAGGCTTCCGAGGCCGACCGCTACCTCGGCATGTGCGCCGAGTACTGCGGCCTCTCCCACGTGAACATGCGCATCCGGGCCGAGTCGCTCGAGCAGGGTGACTTCGACGCCTGGGTCGACAACCAGATGTCACCCGCGGTGACGCCCACCGACGGTCTCGCCGCCCAGGGCGCCGAGTTGTTCGGGGTCGAGCACAACACCGACATCGGTGCCCGTAGCTGCGCCGCCTGCCACCAGGTCTGGAACGGTGACGGCGCCCGCGTCCCCGGCGTCGGTCCCGACCTGACCCACTTCGCCAGCCGCGAGGAATTCGCCGCCGGGCTCTTCGACGTCGACGACGAGGAGCAGTTGCGCGAGTGGCTGCGCGACCCGCCCGCGATGAAGCCGATGCAGCCCGAGAACGGCGTGGGCATGCCGAACCTCAACCTCACCGAGGAAGAGATCGACGCGCTCGTCGCCTACCTGCTCGCCCTGGAGTGATCCGCCACGCCCATCACTGGCGGTGACGAACGAGGAACCACGATGTCGCAGAGCACGCCGACGACTTCTCGCCGGAGCGTCTTCTCGCGTCCCCGGGCCGAGAAGGGGTTCACGAGCTGGATCACGACGACCGATCACAAGCGGATCGGCATCATGTACTTCTTCACCGTCCTGGTGTTCTTCACCCTGGGCGGCGCCGAGTCGGGGGTCATCCGCGCCCAGCTCGCCCAGGCCGAGATGGACCTGGTGACGGCCGAGATCTACAACCAGGTTTTCACCATGCACGGCCTGACCATGGTCTTCCTCGTGGTCATGCCCTTCGGTGCGGCGTTCTTCAACTACCTGATCCCGCTGCAGATCGGTGCCCGCGACGTCGCCTTCCCGCGACTGAACGCCTTCAGCTACTGGATGTACCTGTTCGGCGGCATCTTCCTGTACTCGAGCTTCCTGCTCGGCGGCGCACCCAACGGCGCCTGGACCGGCTACGCCCCGCTGGCGCTCGACGGCGTGTCCAACATGGCGTTCTACGCCATCGGCCTGCAGTTGCTCGGCGTCTCCTCGCTGTCGGCGGCCGTCAACTTCATCGTCACCATCCTGAACATGCGTGCGCCGGGCCTGACCTTCATGCGCATGCCGATGTTCATCTGGATGTCGCTGGTCACCAACTTCCTGCTGCTGTTCGCGATGCCCATCATCGCGGTCGCGCTGTTCATGCTGCAGTTCGACACCGTGTTCGGGGCGCAGTTCTTCAACCCCGCCACCGGTGGCGACCCGATCCTGTGGCAGCACCTGTTCTGGCTGTTCGGGCATCCCGAGGTCTACATCATGATCCTCCCGGCGATGGGGATCGTGTCCGAGATCCTGCCGGTGTTCAGCCGCAAGCCGCTGTTCGGCTACGCCGCGGTCGCCTTCGCGGGCGCCGCGATCGGCTTCATCGGCTTCGGGGTGTGGGNCCACCACATGTTCACCTCCGCCATCGGGCCGGTGGCACGGTCGGCCTTCGCGCTGTCGACGATGTTCATCGCGGTCCCCACCGGCATCAAGATCTTCAACTGGGTGTTCACGATGTGGGGCGGCAAGCTGCGCTTCACGACCCCGATGCTGTTCTCGATCGGCTTCGTGTCGATGTTCACCATCGGCGGGCTCTCGGGTGTCACCCACGCCGTCGTGCCGCACAACGCCCAGCAGCACGACACCTACTACGTCGTGGCCCACTTCCACTACGTGCTCTTCGGTGGTGCGCTGTTCGCGCTGATCGCCGGCGTCTACTACTGGTTCCCGAAGGTCACCGGCAGGCTGATGAGCGAGAAGCTCGGGAGGGTCCACTTCTGGACCTGGCTGCTCGGGTTCAACCTCACATTCGGGCCGATGCACATGTCGGGTCTGCTCGGCCAGCCGCGCCGCACCGCCGTGCTGCCCGCGGAACTCGGCGGCACCGTCGAGCTGTACAACCTGCTCAGCTCGCTCGGCGTGGTGGTCCTGGCGGTCTCCGCACTGGTGTTCCTGTTCAACCTGATCGCCTCGATCCGCGCAGGTGCGGCCTCCGGGCCAGACCCCTGGGACGCCCGCACCATCGAGTGGCTGTCCGAGTCGCCGCCGAAGCACTACAACTTCGCCGAGATCCCCGTGGTCAGCCACCGCGACGAGTTCTGGCACCGCAAGTACGCCGAGGACGCGGCCGGCCAGCCCGTCGCCGTCCCGGCCGGGGGTTCCGAGGACCACGTGACCGCGGAGGCGGCCGCCCACGGCGAGGGCGACCACGACGGTCACCACATCCACATGCCCGACCCCTCGTACTGGCCGCTGGTGATGTGCCTCGGGTTCTTCCCGGTGGCCTACGGTCTGCTCGGCCCGACCCCGTGGCTGATCGGTCTCGGCGTGGTGTGGGTGATCATCGGCTTCTTCGGCTGGATCATCGAACCCGTCGCCGAGGGTGACGACGACGACCCGATCGTCGAGGACCCCGCGGCCCCACGCTCCGGTGTCGCCGCCCACTGACCCGACTCCACCCACGCACCTGATCTGCCCGGCCACCGTGACCATCGGCCGGAGACGAACCGAAAGGCAGCACACGTGACGGCAGGCGTCCACGAGACCACCCTCGGTCTCGACCACCGCAAGCTCGGGATGTGGGTGTTCCTGGGCTCGGAGTTCCTGTTCTTCGGAGCCTTCGTCTCGGCCTACATCCTCTACCTCGACACCACGGCCGGCGGCCCGGGGGTCGAGATCTTCGACATCCCCTTCACCTCGATCAGCTCGTTCGTGCTGCTGATGAGCTCGCTGACGATGGTGCTCGCCCACAACGCCCACACGCGCCGCGACATGCGCCGCATGCGGATGTGGATCCTGGCCACGGCCGGTCAGGGCGCGGTGTTCCTCGGTGGCCAGATCTTCGAGTTCACGGTCTTCTACAAGGAGGGCCTGAACCTGACGCAGAGCCCCTTCGCGTCGGGCTTCTTCGTCCTGACCGGGTTCCACGGGCTGCACGTGTTCGTCGGCATCCTGCTGTTGCTGAGCCTGTACTCGCTCACGCTCACCGGCAAGGTCAAGCCGGACCAGGATCTCAAGACCGAGATGATCGGCCTGTACTGGCACTTCGTGGACATCATCTGGGTCATCATCTTCACCGTCGTGTACCTGATCCCCGATCTGTTGATGGAGGCCTGATCCTGGGCCCCCTTGCCTGACGCCGCCCGCGCGAGCCACCCTTAGACGAGGACCGTCATGAGCACCACCGAGACCCACGACCCGGCCCAGGCGGCCGGTGGGCACGTCGACCATCACCCCGGGCCGCGCGAGTACGTCCGGATCGCGATCATCCTCGCGATCCTCACGGCCCTCGAGGTCTCGACCTACTTCGTCGACTTCGGGGCGCTCGCCATCCCCCTGCTGGTCGTGCTCATGGGCATCAAGTTCGTGATGGTGGCCGGCTTCTTCATGCACCTGCGGTTCGACACCAAGCTCTACGGCCGGCTGCTGTACGGCGGCCTGTTCGGTGCGATCGGCCTGTACGCCATCACGTTGATCGTGATGTCCTTCGACGGGGCGCCGCGAGTCTGACCGTCCCCTTCCACCAGTCCCGTTTCCCCCCAGCCTGCTGCCGTAGCGACCCACCTTCGAGGTCCGATCCGTGAAGACCGAGTTCCGCAACCGGGTGTTTCTCCCGATCGTGCTGCCCATCGCCGTGCTGCTCGCGATGGTGCTGTTCATCGGGGCCGTCGCTGCGATCCTGCTGTGGACCACGCACGAGGTCGCCCTCGCCGTGGCGACCGTGGCAGCCGCCGGGATCCTGCTGACGGCGTCGCTGGCCGCGTCGCAGGACCGTCTCGACGGTGGCCGCAAGGCCGTCGTCGCCTTCGCGGCCATCGTGCCGTTCGCCCTCGGCGGCGCCTATGCCGCCGGACTCATCGGCAACATCGCCGACGAGGACCGCAACATCAACGTCCAGCCCCTGCTCGTCGTCCCCGATGACGCGCCGGTCATCGCCGCGGAGAATTCGGTCGAGTTCTGCCTGCCCACCGACGGCGGCTGCGAACCGGTCGAACTGTGGGAGGTCACCCCCTCGCAGGAGGCCGAGACGATCACGTTCGTGTTCGACAACCTCGAGAGCGGGGTCGCGCACAACGTCGTGATCACCGAACTCGAGGGCGACGTCGAGAATCCGGCCCCGGTCGGGGAGCAGTTCCTGTCCTCGGAGCTGATCACCGGCCCGGATTCGTCGGCCCACGTCGACGAGTCACTGACGTGGGAGGATCTGCCCGAGCAGTGGTATTTCTTCTGCGCCATCCACCCCAACATGAACGGCGTCGGGACCCTCGCGGGTGCCGAGGGCTGACCGCCACGGACGTCAGCGGGCACGGGCCGACCCCACGGGTCGGCCCTCCGCATGCGCTGCCCCGCCGCTCGGAGCGAGTGTGAGCGCGAACCCCGGTGCCAGCACGACGGCGGTGTCGTCGTCGGCGGCGAGCAGCGCGTAGGCCTCCGAGGTGATGTCGGCGAGGTGGTCGCCGCTGTGGGTGTCGTGCAGTCGTGCCATCCCGCCGCTGCGGGGAACGGCGGCCAGCGCGATGTCGCCGTACAACCAGGCCCGACCGTCGCCGGCCGCGAACTGCGATGGCGCGGGTCGCCGGTCGAGCAGTCGACCGTCGTCGACCGCGAGGCGGATCATCTCGCCCCGGCCGGTCAGCACCGTCACCGTGGTGGTGTCGACGACGAAACCGCTGCAGCAGCCGGCGGCCTCGGGGACGGTCGCCCGCCAGCCGGCACCCGCCGACCGGTAGCCGATGCCGCCGGCGACCGGCCAGACGACGGCGCCCGCGTCGGCACGGATCTGCGACGGCGGTCCGACGATCTCCTCGAGCACCTCACCGGTGGCGGTGTCCACGAGCAGCGCGAGGTCGCGGGCGCCAACCAGCAGCAGGTCGCCTACCGGGGTCAGCGAGGCCGAGGGGGTGCCGGTGACGAGTTCCCAGGCGTCGGTCCCGTCCGGCGCCAGACCCGTCAACGTGCCGTTGACGTCCTGTAGCACCGCTCCTGCCGGCGACAATGCGGCATTGGCGGCCTCGCGGCGCCACTGGGGGCGGCCCGTCGCGTCGTCGACGGCCAGGACCGCCACGAACGACGTCAACTCGTCGTCGCCGCGGAACCGGGTCGCCACCAGCCAGCCGTCGGCGCCCACGTGCGCGGCCCTGGCCGCGCCGAGTCCTGGGAGCATCTGCTGCCACCGCACCGTGCCGTCGGCAGCGTCGACGGCGGCGAGGCGTTCGCGGCGATCCGCGACCACCACGTAGCGGGAGGCGCCGGCGACCGCGACCACCGTCGGTCCGGCGACGTTGGGGACGTCGAGGTCGGTGCGCCACCGTTGTTCGCCGGTGGCTGTCAGGTAGCCGAGCAGCCCGGTGGCGGTCGGCATGACCAGGTGGCCGGCGGCGAGGGCGGGCGAGCCCGATCCAGGCACGATGGGCGGCAGGCGCCAGCGCAGACACGCGGTGCCGGAGCGGCAGTGGACGGGCACCGACGGCGCCGGTGGCGCGGTCACCCGTGGCGGCGTCGGCACGTCGGGCGCCGGTGGCATCACGACGCCGAGGTCGGCACGTCTGGTGCTCGGCCGGAGCTCGTCCAGTCGGGGACCGATGGTGACGAGACCGGCGACGGCGGCGACGGCGGCGACGAGTGCGAGCGGACGCTGCCAACGCATGGCGGACGCGGTCCGTCGGGGGTCGACGACGTCGAGTGGCGCGCCGCAGTGTCCGCAGAACCGTGCGCTTCTCCCGCGCCAGTCCGCGCCGCACGTCCCGCAGTCCCGCCGGCCGATGACGCACCTCCCGACGTCGGTCGCGTCACGCTACGGGTTCGGACCCGCAGCGTCAGGGGTTGGGCGGCACGTCGGGGGCAGCGTTCGCGCCACGTGCGGCATCGATCGCCGCGGCGTAGGCGGGTGGCAGTCCGACGGTCGGTCGGGCGCCCGTGAGTTGCACGACGAGCGCGTCCGCGACGGCGTTGCCGACCGACTCGTGTGCCGGCGCCGGCCAGTGGATGCCGTCCACGTTCAGGGCCGTGGCGTGGGGCAGGACCAGGTCCCAGGCCGGGACGGCCGCGAAGCCGTGTTCGGTCGCCAACCGCAACTGATGGGCCTCGGCGGCACGAAAACGCGGATGGACGTGGCCGTAGTAGGTCGAGCGGTGGCTGGTCGGACCCAGCACGACCCCGGCGGCGCGGCCCCAGCACAGCCCCCGGACGTGGTCGAGGAGTTGCCCGAACAGCCGCTCGAATTCGCGGGCCGGGGTCCGGCGCAGCCGCCCGCCGGTCAGCCGGACCAGGCCGGGGTAGGCCGCCCGGGACATGGCCCGTGCCCGGCGCCGGACCTGGTCCGGCCGCAGGTACGGCAGCGTCGCCTCGATCGCCGCCGGGACACCGGCCGGAGCGTGGTCGAAGCTGCCGAGTCCGACCACCACGGCGTCCGCATGCGCCAACAGGTCGAACTGCAGGTGCTGGTCCTTGGTGACGGCATGGGCGGCGTCGCGGACGGTCTGCCCCGGGCGGGCGACGACCGTGACGTCGACCGGTCGGTGCAGTTGCCGTTCGAGCGCGGCGGCCATCACGTTGGGATACAGGTGCGGGGCGTGCGGCATCTGCGGGCCGCGGGCATCGACGAAGGCGGTCGAGTCACCGAGCACGACGACGGACAGCGGGTCCCCCGGCTGACGGTCGCTGCTCACGCCGCGGACGCCGCCTGCGGCTCGGCCGGTGCACCCGGCCCGGCGCCGGGGACGAGAGGACGCGCCCGGGCCCACGACAGCACGGCTGTCGTCCACACCAGGGTGGACCCGAGGATGTGCAGCGCGACGAGGGCCTCGGGGATCCCGAGGGCGTACTGCGCGTACCCGATGGCGCCCTGGACCACCTCGAGTGCCAGCAACAGCCGCAGCATGCGGCGGAGGGCCGGCGGACCGCTCCGCCAGGTCACGGCGACGAGGGCGACCGTCAGGCCGACCAGTAGCCACACGGCGTCGGCGTGCGCGATCGCCACGAACCGGATGTCCACGCCCAGCCGTGGCGTCCCCGGGTCCCCCGCATGTGGACCCGCGCCGGTCACGATCGTGCCGAGCACCAGGACGGCCGCGCCGACGACCAGCAGCGCCGTGGTCGCGTGCCGGACGCCGGCCGGTGCGAGTTCATCACCGTCGTGCGCCCGGCCGCGGACCCGTTCGTAGAGCACCGCGGCGAACGCGATCAGCACCATCGACAGCAGGAAGTGGACGGCCACGGTCACCGGCGACAACTGCATCCGGACCGTGATCCCGCCGACGACCGCCTGCAGCGCCACCCCGAGTGGCAACGCCCAGGCCAGCCGCACCACGCCGCGCGGGTGCGGCCGTGTGCGACGGACCTGCACGAACGCGCCGACCACCGCCGCGAGCACCACGAACGTGAGCAGACGGTTGCCGAACTCGACGGCCGTCTGCCAGGTCGCATGGCCCGAGCCGGGCCGGGGCACGATCGTCTCGCCGTCGCAGGTCGGCCACGTCGGGCAGCCCAGACCGGACCCGGTGACGCGCACCAGTCCGCCGGTGAACACGATCCCGATGTTGGTGACGAGAGCGGCCAACGCGAAGCGCCGGAGCCACGGCTGGGAGGCGGCGGATGGAGGGGAGGCCATGGCGCGACAGCCTACCCCGACGGCCGGTCCTGCCCGCCCGCCGGGTCGCGGCCCGGGCCGGTGTGGCCGTACCCTGCCGAGTGTCACGAATCGCGTCCGTGCCAGCAAAGACCTGTTGCCGTGTCCTCCGCATCCTCCCCCTCCCGTGCCGACGCCTCGACCGACCTCGAGGTGCGCACGCCAGCCCGCGTCCACCGGCGTCGGGCGGTCGTGTTGTTGGCCCTGGCCGTGTTCCAGTTCTGGCTGTGGGGGACCCGCATCTACAACCTGCTCGGCGACAGCACGGTGGAGTACACGTTGGCCTTCGTCCTGGTGCACCTCGTGCTGTACGCGGCGGCCATCGGTGCCGGCGTCGTGCTGACCGTGCTCGGCCTGCGCATGTGGCGTGAGGCGCGCGCGGCCGGGGTGGGGTCGTGACCCCCGAGCCGGGAGCCGGCGCCACCCCCGAGACGCAGCCACGCGAACAGGACGCCCCGGCCGGCGTCGGGCCCATGCACACCGCCGGACGCTACGAGTCCCGGCGCGCCACCCTGCGGCGCTACGTCCTGGTCACCAAGCCGCGCATCATCGAACTGCTGCTGGTCACCACCGTGCCGTCGATGGTCGTGGCCGCCCGCGGATGGCCCGGCACCTGGCTCGTGCTCGCGACGGTCATCGGCGGCACGATGTCGGCCGGTAGCGCGAACACGTTCAACAACGTGATCGACCGCGATATCGACCGGATCATGGCGCGCACGGCGGCGCGCCCGACCGCGACCGACGAGGTACCCGCCCGGCACGCGATGGTGCTCGGGGTGCTGCTGGGGGTCGCCGGCTTCGCCTGGCTGTGGTCGTTCGTGAACCTCCTGGCCGCGGTGCTGGCCACCTCCGCCATCCTGTTCTACGTCTTCGTCTACACGCTCGGCCTCAAGCGCCGCACCAGCCAGGCCGTCGTCATCGGCGGCATCGCCGGCTGCATGCCCGTGCTGACCGGCTGGGTCGCCGTCCCCGGCGCGACGCTGGCCGCAGCCACGCCCTGGCTGCTGTTCGCCATCATGTTCTGGTGGCAGCCGCCCCACTTCTGGGCACTGGCGATGAAGTACCGCGAGGACTATGCCCGCGCCGGGCTACCCATGCTCCCTGTCGTGCACGGCAACGACGAGGCCACCCGGCACATCCTGCTCTACAGCTACCTGCTGCTGTCGATCGTGCTGCTCACCGTCGTCGGCGCCGACATCGGGTGGATGTTCGCCGTCGTCGCCGTGGCCCTCACCGTCGTCTGGCTGGTGCTCGCCCACCGGCTGCGTCGCACCAGGACCATCGCCCACGCGATGAGACTGTTCCACTACTCGACGGTCTACCTCGCCCTGCTGTTCATCGCCGCCGCCGTCGACGCCGCGTTCTAGGGAGAGCGGGACGTGACCGTCACCAACCGTGCGCTCAAGTGGATCGCGGTCCACTTCGCCGGCTGGGCGGTCGCGTTCTTCGTGCCGGACGCGCCGCCCTGGCCGATCCCGCGCCGCTTCGGTGAGCTGCCCCTGGCCGTGCGCGCGGTCATCGTCGTCGCCGTGGTCCTCAACATCCTGTTCCTCGTCGGCGGCGCCAACGCCTGACGCGTCACGAACCCCGGCGCAGCCGTCCGAGCATCGTGGTCGGTCGAGCCTTCCGCGCTCGGTCGAGCCAGACCGTCACCGATGACCGTTTGCCTCGACCGTGACGGCCTCGGTCGACCCGCGCCCGTGTCGTCCACCCGCCGTGACCGTGGGTGCCTTGACGGTGGCTGAACGCGTGTTTAGTATGCTGAACATGGGTTCAGTCGAGGCGGGGCCGCCGAGGGCCGAGGGCGAGGACCTGACCGCCCGCGCGCGGATCCGCGACGCGGCGATCACCTGCTTCGCCGAGGCGGGCGTGGCGGGAACCAGCGTGCGGACCGTCGCCGCCGCCGCCTCCGTCTCGCCCGCCCTGGTGATCCATCACTTCGGCTCGAAGGACGCGTTGCGGGTCGCCTGCGACCAGTACGTCGCCGCGCTCGTGCGCGAGCAGAAGTCGGCCGCGATGGCGCAGGGCCCCGGCCTCGACCCGTTCGCCGCACTTCGCACCTACCGCGACGGCCCGCCGCTACTGGCCTACCTCGCGCGCACGCTCACCGACGGCTCGCCCCATGTCGCCGCGCTCGTGGACGAGATGGTCGAGGACGCCGTCGCCTACATGGAGCAAGGCGTTGAGGCCGGGATGCTGAAACCGAGCGAGGACCCGCGCGGGCGCGCCGCCGTCATGACGCTGTGGTCCCTGGGCGCGCTGGTGCTCCACGAGCACGCGCAACGCCTGCTCGGTGCCGACCTGCTGGGCGACCCACTGCTGGCGACCGCGTACTACCTGCCGGGCCTCGAGATCATGGGCGCCGGCCTGATGACCCCCGAGGTCCACGAGCGGATGCACGAACAGTTCCGCCAGATCAAGGAGCAGCAGTCATGAACGACGTGGCGATCCGCGTCGACGGCCTGGTCAAGGACTACGTGACCGGTCCGCCGTGGCGCCGCAGCCAGGCGGTCCGGGCCCTGCAGGGTGTCGACCTCGCGGTCGACCGCGGTGAGGTGTTCGGTTTCCTCGGTCCCAACGGCGCCGGGAAATCGACGACCATCCGCGTCCTCCTCGACCTCTTGCGCCCCACGGCCGGACACGTCGAGATGATCGGCGGCCGGCCCGCCGAGGTCGGACCCGCCCTGCGTGCGCGCATCGGGTATCTGCCCGGTGAGCTCAACATGGCCGGGCAGCGCACGGCGGGGGAGGAGTTGCGCTACCTCGCCACGCTGCGCGGGGGCCGGGGGACGGACCGCATCGCCGAACTGGCCGAGCGGTTCACCCTCGACCTCGATCGGCCCATCCGCGGCCTGTCGAAGGGGAACAAGCAGAAGGTCGGGGTCATCCAGGCCTTCATGCACCGTCCGGAACTGCTCATCCTCGACGAGCCGACCAGCGGGCTCGACCCGCTGCTCCAGCGCGAGTTCCTCGACCTGGTCCGCGAGGCGCAGGCCGACGGCGCGACCGTGTTCATGTCCTCGCACGTGCTCTCCGAGGTCGAGGACGTCGCCGGTCGCGTGGCCATCATCCGGGCCGGTCGGATCGTCGACACCGACGACGTCCGCACGCTGCGCCATCACGCCGGTCAGCTCGTCGAGTTGCGCTTCGCGGCACCGGTCGACGTCGAGGAGTTCCGCGTCCTGCCCGGCGTCGAGGACGTCGTCGCCGACGGCGACGCGCTGACGTGCCTGCTGCGCGGCGAGCCCGATGCGCTGCTCAAGACGGCTGCTCGCCACCACGTGCTCCAGTGGTCCGCGCAGGACCGCGAGCTCGAGGACCTGTTCATCGACTTCTACCGCCTGCCCGTCGACGACACCCTCATCGCATCCGAGGAGGTGGCCGCCCATGGCCGCTGACACCGTCGCATCCCGGCGCAGCGGCACGGCCGCCACCGCCGCCCCCCTGGCCGTGTTCCGCGGTGTGTTGCGGAGCCGGCGCCGTTCGCTGCTGCTGTGGTCGCTGGCCGTCGCGGCCGTCACCGCGGTCTATGTCAGCTTCTACCCCGCGATGGGCGAGGAGGCCGACCTCGCCTCGTTCGTCGCGAACCTGCCCGAGGGCATGGTCGAGGTCATGGGCTACGACCAGATCGGCACGCCGGGCGGCTACCTCAACTCGACCGTGTTCGGCATTCTCGGTCCGGCCCTGCTGCTGGTCTTCGCCATCGGTTGGGGCAGCCGCACCATCGCCGGCTCCGAGGAGGACGGCATCCTCGAGCTCGAGGCGACCCATCCGGTCTCCCGGGCGCATGTCTACCTCGACCGGCTGCTTGCCATGTGGGTCGGCGTGGCCCTGCTCGCCGCCGTGGTGTTCGCGGTCGCGATGCTGCTGCTCGTGGCCCTCGACGTCGACCTGGCGGCCAGCAGGCTCGCGGCCGGCACCGTCGGACTGCTGCTGCTGGCACTGGCCATGGGCACGATCGCCCTCGCGACCGGGGCGGCGACGGGGCGCCGCGGCCTCGCCCTGGCCACGGCCGCGGGCCTTGCGGTCGTGTCGTTCGTCGCGGACGCGATGGGCGGGCTGGTCGACGGCCTCGCGTGGCTGACGACGGTGTCGCCGTGGTCGTGGTACCTCGGCGGCGACCCCCTGATCGACGGCTTCGACGTGCCCGGTCTGGCGCTGCTGGCGACCCTGACCGTGCTCGCGGCCCTCGCCGGGCTCGCGCGGTATCGGCAGCGCGACCTCGGCGTGTAGACCTCGTCGGCGGTGGTGACAGCGGAGGCGGACGGGAATCGAACCCGCCAGAGGACGCCGAGCGCCCTCTCGTCGGCTTTGAAGGCCGCGGGACCCACCAGGTGTCCGGACGCCTCCCCGCGCCGGGTGCGCCGGCGCGTCACCAGCCTACGCCCGTTGCGTGCCGTTCACGTCGCGTCGGCCGCGGTGCCGGACCAGCCCGGCGCCCGGAGGTAGGCCGCCAGCGCTTCGGCCGCCGTGTCCGAGGGGTCGCCGCGCAGTCCGTAGTGGGTGCGACGGCCCTCCTCGCGCAGGCTGACCAGCCCGGCCTGGCGGAGCAGGGCGAGGTGGTGGTGGGCGGTCGCCTTGGCGACGTCGAGCTCACCCATCGCGTCGGCGAGGGTGATCGGACCACCGCTCATGCGGCGCAGCAGTCGCAGGCGACCCTCGTCGCCCAGCGCCTTCGCGAGCTTGACCAGCGTGGGCGGCGGCGCCTCGCTGGGCAGCGCGACGAACTCGTCGGCGACCGGGGTCGAGAGCACCTCGATCGCGTCGAGCCGTCCGAGTATCAGCCAGGGACGGAACCAGAAACTCGGCAACAGCACGACCCGCTGCAGCGTGCGGTCGTCCTCGGTGAGTTCGTAACCGTTGGTCGCCTCGATCACGACCTTGGCAGCCGCCACACCGTCGTCGAGCTGTCGCCGGCGGTGGACGACATCGCGCTCGATCGCGCCCATCGCCTCGTCCTGCAGGTCGGTGAAGACCTCGGTCTCGAAGCGGTCGATCGCGGCGACGAGGCGGTCGCGGTACTCGGCGGGCGGCGTGCGCAGCAGCACCTCGAGTTCGGCCGGGCACTCGCCGGCGGCGTCGAGCCGGCACAGCGCCGCGAACGCCTCCTCGTCGCCCTCGATCACCTGCTGGACGAGGTCGACCGGGTTGGTGGCGCCGTCGAGTTGGTGGTCGGCGAAGGCGAGGTTGGCGACCAACAGCCGCCATGGCAGCAGCGCGTCCTCGAGCAGCGCCTCGCGGACCTGCTGCACCGTGCCGGGCGCCGGTACCAGTGCTCCCGCGCCGGCGAGCAGCAGCAGCGCCTTGTCGCCGCGCTCGCCCGACAGTGCCCGCAGCTCGTCGAGCAGGTCGTCGGGCGTCCGGTCGCGGACCGCCGCGATCCGGTCGGCCCCGACGTCGAACGAGGCCGGGTCGTCGGCGATCAGCACCCCGGCGCAGCGCAGCAGTTCCGCGCCGCTCGAGGCCCGGGCTTCGACGGTGGGCGCCGAGGCGGGGCCTCCCGCACGCAGGTCGACGAGTCGCATAGGGCCCCTCTGACGGGTTTCGGACGTGGGGAAGCGTATCGGGCCGACCCGCTGTCGAAAAGCGTCGAACGCACTGGGTATGGCGGTGATCGAACGGGCGAGGCCGCCCTGTTTGACGAACTTCGTACGCTGTGATTCGATACACATCGAACGAAGGAACCCCGATGCACATCAACCATGACATGCAGGACCTGCAGGCCGAGGCCGTCTACCGCCGTGACGCCCTCCAGCGCGCCATGGCGGCCAGTCGCCGTCGCCGTCGCCCGCAGTGGCTGTGGAGCCGCGTCAACCCCGCCCCGACGGGCCGGCAGGCCCCGACGGACGCCTGATCCCCGGGCCGTCGACGCGCCGGTCAGGCGCGGCCGGCGGCCAGTCCGGCGAACAGGAACGCCTCGGTCAGGCACGCCTTGGCGAAGTCCTCGAGGTGGAGCGACTCGTCCTCGCCGTGCGCGTTGGACCCCGGGTCTTCGACCCCGACCAGCAGGCACGGTGCGCCGCCGAACGCGTCACTGAACGGTTCGACGAACGGGATCGAGCCGCCGCAGCCCATCGCGGCCGGCTCCC
>JGI24113J20146_1000096_pt1 | contig 26647 bp, 18 predicted proteins | sample SubbioAug_CSWold_FD_20146 | JGI IMG/M metagenome (IMG submission 20146) | reverse complement strand
TCGAAGCCGCCGGCACCACGGCCCCGCCGCGGCCGGTCGTCGTGGTCCCCGACGGCCAGGAGCACCTCGGCCGCGGTCTCTCGGTCGCCGCGATCGAGCGGCTGTTCCGGATCGCGCCCGGCAGCGTGCTCGTGATCGCGACGGATGCGCCGCGCCTCGACGTGCCCGAGATCCGGGCGGAGGCGACCGAGGCCTGGTTGCGCGCGGCCTCCGAGTCCCACCTCGTGCGCGCCCAGCTCTCCGACGAGGAGGTGGCCCGGGCGACGGCCTCGCTGCCCGAACTGGGCCATCGTCCCGGCACCCGCAGCCTGCCGGCCTGGTTCTCCGCCGCCGAGGCCCTGCGTGACCGCTACGCGGAGGGACGCGACTCGGGCTCGGCCGGAGCCGCACTCGTCGCCGCAGCCGCGGCCTGGCGGGCGGTGGGGCTGCGGGCCGTCGTGCCGCTCGCGTCGCTCGGCGACCTGACCTCCGTGGTCCTGCGGGCCTGGGACGCGGCCGACGTCACCGCCTCGGATCCCGACCTGCGAGCCACCATCGCGTGGGCCCGCGAACCGGTCGCCCCCGGCCGACCCCTGTTGCAGCTCGTGCCGGGCGATCGCGAAGGGGTGCGAGCGGCAGGAGCCGTGGTCGAAGCGGTCCGCACCGACGAGATCCTCGCCGACCCCGACTTCTGGACCGCCGTGCTCGACCACGTGGCGGCGGTCGAGGCCCTCGACGTCGCCCGGGTCGCGGCCGCACGCGGGCTCGACGACCTCGCCCGCGCCGCGCTCGCGGTGGCGCAGGAGACGGACGAGATCGAGGTGCGTGCCCGCGCCGCGCTGCACCTCGGGGTGCTCGAGGAACAGCTCGGTCATCCCGACGCGGCCGAGGCCGCCTACCGTTCGGCCGCCGCCAGCGACCATCCCGAGCACGCACCGGTGGCCGGGTTCCACCTCGGCGGGGTGCTCGAGACCATGCAGCGCGGTGCCGAGGCGGAGCAGATCTACCGCTCGGTGATCGCCACCCGCCACCGCGACGCGGCGCCGATGTCGGCGTTCAATCTCGGGTGGATGCTGCAGCACACCAAGCGACTCGACGAGGCGGTCGAGGTCTACGAGATGGCGATCGAGAGCGGCCATCCGGACGCGGCTGCGATGGCGGGGTTCAACCTCGGCTGGGTCTACGAGCAGCAGCGACGCCTGCGCGAGGCCGAGGCCGTCTACCGGCAGGCGATGGACACCGGACACGCCGACGTGGCCCCGCTGGCGGCGGTCAGCCTCGGGATCCTGCTCGAACGGCTCCAACGGGCGCGCGAGGCCCGATCGCTCTACGAACGGGTCGTCAACAGCGGGCACGAGGAGGCGGCCGCCGCGGCCAGGCTGCGTCTGCAGGCGCGCACGCGTCGCTGATCTCGCCACCCGTAGGGCCGAATGGCCTGCCGATTCGGGCCGATTACCACTGTGCGTGTGTGGTTGGGCACCGACAGGCGCAGACTGCCACGCGTTGAGCGCGCAGTGCTCGTCTACGGATCGGTATCGCGAAGCGGCCATGTGGACACCGGCCGCGTCCTAACTTGCGTCCACGGGGGTGAGCGCTGGATTTGGTCCCAGCGCTTCGACAGTGAGGGCATGGTGAAGGGTCGTCCGACGCGGCGACGGGGGAGGCGGCTGCATGCCGCGATCGCCGTCATGCTCGTCGGGCTGGCCGCCTGCGGTGGCGCCGAGGAGACCCGCAACGAGGACGGCGTGGTCGTCAACGCCGGGACGTGGTCGGTGTTCGACCTGCAGGTCGGCGACTGCCTCGCGCCCGAGCCCGACCTGACCGGTGAGATCAGCGAGATCCCGGTGGTGCCGTGCGATCAGGCCCATGCGCAGGAGGTGTTCGCCACCGTCGAGCACCCGGCGGATGCCTACCCGGGTGCGGGCGCCGTTGCCGCCTGGGCCGACGGTGCCTGCATGACCGAACTGCAGGACGACCTCGGCTACGGCCTCGAGGACGGCCTGTTCATCAGCTACCTGCTGCCCACCTTCGACGGCTGGAACACCGACGACGACCGAAACGTCGTGTGTGTGCTGGTCTCGCCCGACGCGGAAGGGTCGGTCGGCTCGTACGTGGCCGGCACCGCGACCCTGGCCCGCGCCGAAGCGGTGCTGCCGCCCGACCCCGCTGCCGACGACGGGGAGCTCGGCTGATGGGCGCACCGATGATGACGATGACCGCATCGATCATGTGCACGTTCGGTGCCGCCCCCGGGACGTTCGTCGTGACGCCCGAGAACAAGGTCATGGCGTCCAACAAGCCTGTGGCGACCATCATGGACAACGTGCCCATGAAGAACATCATGCCGTTCGGGATGTGCATGTCGCCGTCAAACCCCACGGTGGCCTCGGCGACCGCGGCCGCGCTCGGTGTGCTCACGCCGATGCCGTGCGTGCCCGCGACCGCCTCGCCGTGGATCCCCGGCTCGCCGACCGTCATGGTCGCCAACAAGCCGGCGCTCAATGGCAACTGCAAGTTGATGTGCAGCTACGGGGGCGTCATCTCGGCGACCGTGCCGGGCCAGTTCACGGCGATGGTGCCGTAAGGGCGGCCGGAGAAGGGACCACCGAGCCGTAAGTTCCACAGCAGGCCCACCGTGCACCACGGGCCCTGTCGCAAACGTCACTCCGCACCGCGGGGTGAGGACCATCACCCCGAAGTCCGGGGTGGCCACCACCACCCCCGAACCACGGGGTGAACCCACCAGCGATTCGTTTCGCCCGGAGGAGAGCATGCCCAGTTACTTGACCCCAGGGGTCTACATCGAGGAGGTCCCGTCGGGTTCGGCGTCGTTGTCCGCAGGGGCAACTGCGATCGCCGCGTTCGTCGGGTTCACCGAGAAGGCCCCGACCGACGACCCAAGCGACCCGGAGGGCATGAAGCCCCGCCTGGTCACCAGTTGGAGCCAGTACGAGTCGCTCTACGGCGGTTTCACGCCCGGCGCGATGCTGCCGCACTCGGTCTACGGCTGGTTCCTCAACGGTGGATCGGTCTGCTACATCGTCCGCATCCCCCACAACAAGGCCTCCGAGGAGCCCGGTCAGCTCGCGCTGCCGGCCGCCGACCGGGCCATCGGCAACGTGCTCGAGTTCACCTCGGTCGGTCCGGCCGACGGCATCTCGATCGCGGTCGAGCCGGCTGAGCCGGCCGAGACCGAGGACGGTTCGGACCCCGAGCCGATCTTCGACCTGTCCGTCCTCCAGGACGGCGTGGTCGTCGAGAGCTATGCCGGCCTCTCGCTCAAGGACGGCCCGACCAACGTCGTGACGACGCTGGCCGAGTCCTCCGAGCGGGTCAAGGTCGACCTCAAGGTCGAGATCACCGACGACCTCGACCTGACGCTGGCGATGCCGAAGGCCGGCCTGTACGCGCTCGAGCCCGCCCCCCGCGAGCCCGTCGAGGTCAAGGCCCCGACGTTCACGGGGTCCGAGACCAAGCGCCAGGGCATCAACGGCCTGGTCATCGCCGACGACGTCACGATGGTCATGGTCCCCGACCTGATCACCGCGGCGACGAAGGAGGACGGCTCGGTCGACCTCGGGATGTGGAAGTCGGTGCAGACCGCACTGATCAACCACTGCGAGGCCCAGGCCAACCGCATGGCCGTGCTGGACGCGCCTCCGGGCATGAGCGTGCAGCAGATCAAGGAGTGGCGTTCCGACGTCGCGATGTACGACTCGGCGTTCGCCGCGCTGTACTTCCCCTGGATCAAGGTCGCCAACCCGGCACCGACCAACGGTGACGACGAGATCTTCGTCCCGCCGAGCGGTCACATGGCCGGTCTGTGGGCCCGCGTCGACGAGTCCCGTGGGGTCTGGAAGGCTCCGGCCAACGAGATCATCCGCGGTGTCCTCGACGTCGAACTGCCGATCACCAAGGCCGAACAGGGCCTGCTCAACCCGATCGGCATCAACTGCATCCGCCCGTTCGGCACGCGCGGCATCCGCGTGTGGGGCGCCCGCACCCTGTCCTCGGACTCGGACTGGCGCTACATCAACGTGCGGCGGCTGTTCAACATGGTCGAGCAGGCCATCATGGACGGCACGCAGTGGGTCGTGTTCGAGCCCAACGACCAGAAGCTGTGGGAGGGCGTCAAGCGCACCGTCAGCGGATTCCTCCGCGGGCTGTGGCGCGACGGTGCGCTGTTCGGCGCGACTGCCGACCAGGCGTACTTCGTCAAGTGCGACGCCGAGAACAACCCGCCCGAGTCGATCGACGAGGGCAAGTTGGTCGTCGAGGTCGGCATCGCGCCGGTCAAGCCGGCCGAGTTCGTGATCTTCCGCATCAGCCAGCTCAAGGACAGCTCGTCCTGATGAGTCGGTAGGTGGGGTCGCGCTGTGCGCGGCCCCACCAGGCTCCACCCGGGGCCCACCGTCCCGGGGGGAGTCCGGTTCCACCCGCACGTAGGAATGCAGGACAGGACAGGACAGGACCGCAGGGTCCGGAACCTCACAACGACCTTCAGGAGGTCACGGCATGGCAGCTGAGCACGATTTCGAATATCTGGGATCACTGTTCTCCCTCGAGATCGAGGGAGTCGAGGTGGGTCGGTTCACGCAGGTGAGCGGACTCGGTTACACCGCCGAGGTGGTCACCTTCCAGGACACGCTGGCGTCGGGGAAGGTCGTGACGCGCAAGCGTCCCGGCCGCGTCTCCTACAACGACATCACGCTCAGCCGTGGTCTGTCGGCCGACAACGCCCTCGTCGAGTGGTACCAGACCGTTCTCGACGGGGCGGTCGAGCGCAAGAACGGCTCGATCGTCATGTACGACCCCGCAGGCACCGAGAACGGCCGCTGGAACTTCGAGCAGGCCTGGATCAGTGCCTGGTCGGCGACCGACCTCTCCGCCTCGTCGGACGACATCGTGATCGAAGAGGTCACGATCACCCACGAGTTCCTCGAGCGCGCCAGCTAGGCCGCGACAACGACCCCGCTCGCGGTCACCGGTGCCTGAAACGGTGCCGGTGGCCGCGGCCGGTTCCCCGCCACCTCCCGTGAATCCCGCCCTTCCCACCCGACCAGGAGCACGCGATGTCCGGACTTCGGACCGAGTACCCGTTCGTGCTGCCCAAGGGCTTCGTCGACGGCGAGGGCAACCTGCACCGCGAGGGCACGATGCGCCTCGCCACGGCCCGTGACGAACTCGAACCGCTCGCCGACCCCAAGGTCAAGGGTCCCGACGACCCGTACCTGACCGTGATCGTGCTGAGCCGGGTCATCACCGGGCTCGGCAGCCTCACGCGGCTGAACCCACGCGACGTGGAGGGCATGTTCGCCGCGGACCTGGCCCACCTCCAGGACGTCTACAGCGTGGTCAACTACGGCACCTCGGCCGACATCGAGGCCATGCTCGCCGGCCAGCGCGGCGCACGGACGGCCCCGCTCGCGCCCGCGACCACGCCGCTGTCGGTCGCCGCGGCCGCGCCGTCGCTGGCAGCGACCCCGGCGCCCGAGGGCGAGGTGGTCACGGTCGCCGCCTTCGACGGCGGCGACGACGGAGACGACGGAGACGACGCCGACGAGTTGGCGCTCCCCAAGCGTCCGCCGCGGCGGGCCCGCATCGAGGAGGTCGGCCGTTCCGTCGGCCGTCCAGGCGGCGGTGGACGATGACCCGCTATCCCGAAGCCGCGGTGTGGGAGGAGATCACCTACCTCGCCTACCACCTGCACTGGTCGCTCGACGACCTGCTCGACCTCGAACACCGCCAGCGCACCCGCCTGGTCATGACGGTCTCGGGGATCGACCATCACCACCGTGAGGTGAAGACCGATGGCTAGCCTCGCAAAGTCTGCCGCCCCTGCCGGCTACGACCACCTGTTCATGAAGGCCGGCGGCACCGCGGCCACGTTCCTCGTCGAGGTCGACGGGGTCAACATCGGCCGGTTCTCCGAGGTGTCGGGACTCCAGGTCGAGGTCGAGGTCGAGCAGTACAAGGAAGGCGGCGTCAACGGCTTCTCGCACCACCTGCCGGGTCGCATGACCTGGCCCAACCTGGTGCTCAAGCGCGGCATCACCTACGACGACAACCTGCTGAACTGGTTCCACCAGACCACCGGCGAAGCCTTCGTCACCGAGGGCAAGGTGCTGCGCACCACCGCCGCGGTGACGATGATCTCCAGCGCCGGCAAGCGTCTGCGCTCGTGGAACCTGACCGATGCGGTCCCGGTGCGCTGGTCGGGTCCGACGTTCGCCGCCACCGCCGAGGAACAGCCGACCGAGGAACTCGAGGTCGCCCACCACGGCTTCGAAGCGACCTCGTTCCGGTGACGCGAATGATCCGCACTGCGCGAGCAGTCCACGACCTCGGCCCCCGGCGCAACGCCTTGGGGGCCGCGGCGCGTGCCGGTGCATCGACGGCCAGGGGCGTCGGCGTCGGCCTCGAGCGGCGGCTCGGCGGGGCGCAACCCGTCGCGTTGCCGTGGGGTCTGGCCCCACGCAACGAGGACGCACCGGCCGACCAGACCTACGCCAACCTCGCGCTGGCCCGCTACGCCGAGACGCTGCGCCGCCGACGCGGCCAGGCGTCCGCACCCGAGTTGCGCGGCCTGCCGTTGCTCGTCCGTCGCGACGGCGGCACCGCCACCGGCGCCACGGCCGGCCCCGGCGGCCTCGCGCGCTCGTTCGTGCCGGTCGAACACCAGGTCCGGCCCGAGATCGCCCGCGCCGTGAAGGGCGACAAGCCCCGCACCGGTCCGTCACCCGGGGCCCACCTTGCCGGCACACCGGCTCCGGCCCCGCTCGCTGCTCCGCCCGCCCGACGCGCAGGAGGCCGCTGATGGCCGGCTCCGACCAGAAGGCCTACCTCGAGACCGAGACAGGCACCAAGCTGCCCTGCCTGTTCAACCCCGAGCAGTTGTCGATCTCGCTCTCGACCGACTGGAAGGGCGAGAACCTGCCCGGCAAGCAGACGCCGACGCTGCGCTACGGCGGCGGCAAGTCGGGATCGATCTCGGTCGAGTTGCTGTTCGACACGACCACGGACGGTTCGCCGGTCACCACCTACACCGACAAGCTGATCAAGCTGCTCAAGGTCGACACCTCGCTGCCCGGCTACGACGAGACGAAGCAGAACGGGCGGCCGCCCTGGGTCAAGTTCCACTGGGGCAAGTTCCACTCGTTCAAGTCGGTCGTGACCAGCCTCGATCTCAGCTACGTCTACTTCTCCGCCGCGGGTGAACCCCTGCGGGCCCGGGCCCAGATCACGCTCGAGCAGTTCGAGCAGGAGGACGACTGGCCGCGCCAGAACCCGACCTCGGGCACCCCCCTGCCGTCACGGTCGCACCAGATGCAGCCGGGCGAGACGCTCGACCGGGTCGCCGCCAAGTACTACGACGACCCGACCGCCTGGCGGCACCTCGCGACCGCCAACGGCATCCGTGACCCGTTCGCCCTGCGGCCCGGTGTCCGCGTCGACGTCCCGACGCTGGAGGTGTGACGATGCCGACCGTCACCAAGACCCCCGTCGTCCCCGTCGTCAAGGTCGACGGCGCCGCCCTCGACATCAGCGACGCCTACCTGAGCTATCTGCGGGCCAGCAGTTCGCTCAACGGGGCCGGCCAGGTCACCGTGCACCTGATGGTCGACGACCTCGCCGCGCTCGGTACGGCGAAGCTGCAGGTCGGCAAGCCGCTCGAGATCCAACTGCCCAAGGGCACCAGCGCGGTCAAGACGATCTTCAAGGGCGACATCACCACGGTCGGGTTCCGCAGCTTCGGCGCCCAGCAGTCCAACATGATCATCGTCGAAGGACTCGAGAGCTCGCACCGGCTCGCGAGCGCCTCGGAGTTCAAGGCCTATCTCAAGCAGAAGCGCTCCGACATCGCCAAGGCGATCGCCGGACGGCACGGCCTGGCCACCTCCGAGATCAAGACCACCGACCCGCAGGAGCCCTACCTGCTCCAGCACGGCAACGACTTCGACTGCCTGAGCGAGATGGCCGCCGAGATCGGCTTCGAGTGGTTCGTCGCCGAGGGCAAGCTCTACTTCCGTGAGCAGGGCAGTGAGCAGCCGGTGACGCTCAAGCCCTCCGACGACACGCTGTTGTCGGTGTCGGTGCGCTACACCGGCACGCCGGTCGCCAGCGCGGTCAAGGTCCACGGCTGGAACCCGGCCACCCAGGAGGTCTTCACCGGTGCGGCGTCGAAGGTGGGCAGCCCCGGCGCCCTGCTCAACTCCGACGCCTCGTTCGTCACGACCAACTACGGCAAGGCCAAGACCGCGTTCGGCAAGGACCTCGAGGTCGCCACGATGCCGACGCCGGCAAAGGCCTCGGCGGACACCAGGGCAGGCGCCGTCGCCCGCACCATGATCGGGTCGGGCCTGGCCCTCGAGGGCGAGACCTACGGCAACCCCGACCTGCGCCCGGGCACCTACCTCAAGCTCCAGGACCTCGGCAGTGCGGTCGACGGCAAGTACTACCTGACCGAGGTCGTGCACGAGTTCACGCAGTCGTCCGACACGCGCACGCTGTTCTACTCGTCGGGTCATCGGCCCGAGAAGGCGACCGACACGCGCTCGTCCACCGAGCAGTGGGCGGGCAGCCTGGTCATCGGCGTCGTCACCAACCTCAAGGACGACGAGAACCTCGGCCGCGTCAAGGTCAAGTTCCCCACGCTCGGTGGCACCACCGAGAGCAACTGGGCCCGCCTGGTGTCGGTGGGTGCCGGCAACCAGTACGGCTTCGACGTCATGCCCGAGATCGGCGACGAGGTCGTCGTGGGCTTCGAGGGCGGCGACACGCGCTTCCCGTTCGTGCTCGGCGGGCTGTGGAGCGGCAAGAACAAGCATCCCGACACCACCGCGCGTGACAACGGCAAGGTCAAGAAGCGGCTGTGGCAGTCGGTGGCCGGTCACAAGATCGTGTTCGGCGAGGACAGCGGCACGGCCGCGACCTTCGGGATCACGATGCAGACCAAGAGCGGCAAGGCGAAGCTCGACCTGACCGACGAGAAGATCACGCTCGAGGCCGACGGTGGCAACGAGATGGTGCTCAAGGCCGGTGGCAGCGAGATCACCTTCGGCAAGAACGGTGCCCTGGCCATCAAGTGCTCGTCACTCAAGATCGACGCGCAGCAGGCGATCGACGTCAAGACCTCGGGCGGCGACGTCAGCCTCAAGGGAGTCAACGTCAAGGGCGAGGGCACGGCCGGATTCGAGATGAAGGGTGCGTTGGGCAAGGTCGAGTCGTCCGGGCCGCTGACGGTCAAGGGCGCGATCGTGCAGATCAACTGATGGGGGCCACGATGAGCGGCGGATTCGGCCCTGTTCGGCCCTTGGATGGGCCGAATGCGGTCTCGGAGGATCGATCGTGAGCAACCTGGACATGCCGTCGTTCGTCGGGCGCGGGATCTCGTTCCCGATGCGCGTCGACAGCAGCGGCTCGATCGCCCTCGACGGAGGCGCCGCCGACATCGAGAAGTCGATGCGGGTGATCCTGTCGACCGCGCCGGGGGAGCGCCCGATGCGGCCCTACTTCGGGTGCGGGATCTGGGACCTGCTGTTCGAGCCGATCAACGCCAACACGCTGGGTCTGATGGAGGACGCCGTCCGCGACGCGATGTCGCGCTGGGAACCGCGCGCGGTCATCGACGAGGTCGTCGTGCGGCCCGACGAGACCGGACTCGGTGCCGTGACGATCAACATCGGCTACACGATCCGGTCGACCAACGACCGCCGCAACCTCGTCCATCCCTTCTACCTGATCCCCGGCGAGGGCGACGAAGGCGGTAGTGCATGAGCATCCCGGTCCCCAACCTCGACGACCGCCGCTTCCAGGACCTCGTGGACGAGGCCAAGCGGATGATCCCGTCGCTGACGCCCGAGTGGACCAACCACAACGTCTCCGACCCCGGCGTCGCGCTGATCGAGTTGTTCGCGTGGATGAGCGAGCAGGTCATCTACCGGCTCAACCAGGTCCCCGAGCGGCTCTACATCGACTTTCTCAACCTGCTCGGGACCACCCCGTTCGCCGCGTCGGCGGCCCAGGCCCGGCTGACGTTCTGGCTCGCCGGCGTCACCGACGAGCCCGTGATCGTGCCGACCGGGACCGAGGTGACCACGGCGGACGGCGGTGGCGTGGTCTTCGCCACCCTCGACGAGTTGCGCATCATCCAGCCCAACCTCGATGCCGCGCTGACCTCCTCGGGCGACCGCAACTTCAACGACGTGATCGAGCAGGTCCGCTACGACCGCGACGCGGTGACCTGCTTCCAGTCCGACCCGGTGGCGCCGGGCGATGCGCTCAACCTCGGCTTCGACGTGTCGCTGGCCGGGCAACTGGTCGAGTTGCGGATCACGACCTCCTCCCGCGGCGTCGGCGTCGACCCCGACGACGTCCCGCTGGTCTGGGAGGTGTGGTCGGGCGAGCACTGGCTCGCCGTCGACGTCATCGAGGACACCACGGGCGGCCTCAACCGCACCGGTTCGGTCCGCATGGTGGTTCCCGACGCGCACGAGCCGCTGGTGCTGGCCAACCAGCGCTTCCACTGGCTGCGGATCCGCCTGCTGCCCGCCCGCGAGGACCAGCCGTCGTTCCGTACCTCGCCGACCATCGCCGACATCGGCGTCAGTTGCCTGGGCGGCTCGGTCATGGCCGAACACGCCCGGACCGTGGTCGACGAGGTCGTCGGAACCAGCGACGGCACGCCGGGCCAGCGCTTCACCCTCGCCAACCGCCCCGTGCTGCCCCGCAGCGAGGGCGAGGACGTGGTCGTCACGCTGCAGGGTGAACGGATCGTGTACACCGAGGTGCCCGATTTCAGCGCATCCGGTCCGTTCGACCACCACGTCGTGATCGACGGTGGCCAGGGCGTGGTCGAGTTCGGCCCGAAGGTGCGCTACCCCAACGGCTCGTCCGTGCAGCACGGCGCGATCCCGCCGTTCGGGGCCCAGGTCGGTATGGCGCGCTACCGCACCGGTGGCGGCACCGCGGGCAACGTCGGCGCCCGCACCCTGATTTCGCTGCGCCACGCCGTGCCGTTCGTCGACCAGGTCACCAACCTCGCGCCGGCGCGCGGTGGGGTCGACCCCGAGTCGCTCGAGGAGGTCAAGGTCCGTGGACCGCGGACGCTGCGCACCGGCCAGCGCGCCGTCACCCCCTCCGACTACGAACAGCTCACCCTCGAGTCCTCGCCGAAGGTGGCCCGGGCCCGTTGCGTCCCGCCAGAGACGCCCCTGGCGCCCGTGAAGGTGCTGGTCGTGCCGACCAGCGACCGCGACCCCGACACGTTCACCCTCGACGACTTCGCCCTCACGCCGGACCTGTTCGCCACCGTCCGCGACCACCTCGAGGCCCGGCGGACCCTCGGCGCCGTGGTCCAGGTCACCACGCCCTACTACCAGGGTGTGAGTGTGATCGCCCGGGTGCGTGCCGCGGCGGGCCGCTCGCCGGTCGCGGTCCGCGAGCGCGTCACCGCGGTGGTCGCCCGCTTCCTCAGCCCCCTCGACGGCGGCGCACGCGGCCTCGGCTGGGAGTTCGGCACGTCGCTGACCTCGGTGATGCTCACCGCCCTCATCGACGAGGTCGAGGGCGTGGCTGCGGTCGACGAGGTCACGATGTTCGAGTTCGACCTGCGCAACGGGGTCCGGCTCGGCGACGCCGTGGAGTTGATCTCGCTCGACCACGAGGCGCTGTTCCTCAGCGGCCGTACCCAGGTGGTGGTGAGATGAGCGTTGGGATCGAGCAGCGGCTGCGGCCGACACCGGAGTATCCGCCGGGCTGGCTGGTGGGGCAGTTGCCCGTCGGCATGCGCGACGACGACCTGCTGGTGCGCTTCACGACGATCTTCGAGCGCCTGGGCGAGACCCTGCGGGCGGGTGCGGACGGGATCGAGTTCGCCGCGAACCCGACCGTCACCACGCCCGACATGCTGATCTACATGGGGCGTTGGCTCGGCTACGACGTGCTCGACCCCGAACTCGGGATCGATCACCAGCGTCGCGTCGTTGCGGCGCTCGGCCGGACGTTGCGGCTGCGTGGTACGACCGAGGGCCTGCGCGTGCTGCTCGAGGCGGTGACCAACGGGCCGGTCGAGATCGACGAACCGGGCCGCGTCGTCGGTGACGAGGAGCCGGGCGAGATCACCGGTGTGGTGCGCATCCAGGTCGGCTCCAGCGGCCACCTGCGCGAGCGTGAACTGATGGACCTGGTGCGCGACGAGGTGCCGGCCCACCTGCACATGGAGCTGGTCTTCGTCCCGACGGCGGCAGAGGAGGCGTGATGAGCGACCTGACGGCACAGACGCCGGTCGCGACCGACCCGGAGCCGACCGTGGAACTCGACCCTGGCCGCGGCGTGTCGCCGCGGACCGCCCCCGGGAAGGAGGCCGACATGGGTGACACCACCGCCGCCACCGACGCGCCGGCGCCGGCATCGCCGGTCGAGGAGATCGAGGTCGAGTGCCCCGGCTGCGGGCTCGCGATCGTGGGCCTCGCGCCGCGTCCGACGGCCGCGTGGTTCTGCCCCCGCTGCGACTACCCGTTGTTCTGGGTCAACCGCGCCCCGCCGCCCGAGCCCGACGCGCAGCAGAAGCGTGCCCGCCGGCGCCTGCCCGGCACGGCCGGGGCGACCGTCGTCGGTGCCGAGAACTGCTGGCACTGCGGCGAGATGAACGACCCGGGTGGACACACGTGTCTGCGCTGTGCCGCCACGCTGCCCAAACCCATCCCTCCGGTCGCCGAGATCCCCGTGGTGCGGGTCGTCAGGCGCGAGCGGACCGTGGTGCGCACCGTCGCATGGCCGTACGTCACGGCGGCCGCGCTGGCCGGTGCCTCGGCGGCCCTGGCCGCCGCCAACTGGATCTACGGGGTGTGAACGCATGATCGAGGAACTGGACCGCAGCCTGGAACGGTGGCTCCGCGCCGCCGTGCCCCTGCCGTCGGGTACCGCCGAGGTCGCCTTCGAGGCACCGGAGCGGGACTGGGACGCGCGGCGCTCGACGCCGCTGGTCGACCTGTTCCTGTACTCGTTGACCCCGTCGAAGGGGCGTGCCGCCGTCGGTGTCCGCACGTTCGAACGCGACGGGAAGATGATCCGCGAACGGGTCAACCCGGTGCTCGAGGCCCGCTACCTGATCAGCGTGTGGGGCGGCGGACCCGGTGTCGAGCACGAACTGCTCGGCCGCATGGTCAACCTGCTCGCGGCCAGCAGGGCGATCCCCGTCGAGCACCTCGGTGACGGTCTGCGCGAGGTCAAGCCGCTGCCGACCCTGTCGATCGCCGCCGACGTCGACACGTCCACGACGCAGTTGTGGTCGGCGCTGGGCATCCCGCCCCGTGCGGGGGTGCAGTTGCTGGTCGAGACCCCGCTCGGCCTGCCTGCGCTCACCCCGGCCGCCGACCCGCCGAAGATGCTGCAGTTCACCGCGACCAACCGGCGTCAGCCGGCGGCGCTGTCGCGTCGTCGCCGGGCGTTCGGGCGCGCGGACGAGTCGACGGTCGGCGGTCGCGTCGTGACCCGTCGCGGCTCGGCAGTGATCCAGGACTCGGGGCGGTACTCGGTCGAGGCCGACGACGGCGACGAGGTCGAGATCGTCCCGCCGCGTGCTGATGCCGAGCAGGCCGCCGACAGCCCGTCACAGGCGGCGGGCTGATGTCGGACATGACCCTCGACGACACCGAGGTCCAGACTCCGCGGATCCGGGCCGACCTGCTGACGCCCGACGTCCAGGTCGTCCCCGGCGAGCCGGTGTTCGTCTCGGTCCAGGTGCTCAACTCGACCCCGGTGATCGAGACGATCCGGGTGGGGCTGGTCGGGCTGATGGCCGAGTCCGTCGTGCAACTGCCCGAGGAGGTGACGCTGTTCCCCGACGAGGCGACCCTGATCACGGTGGAACTGCGCTTCCACGCCACGTTGCCGTCGGGGTTCCACGAGGGCCTGGTCGTCGTCGAAGGCGAATCCGGGCAGTACCTGCCGTCGGAGCTGCCACTGCGGGTCCGTGTCCCCGAGTCGCCCGCCGCCCGCCTGAGCGTCGAGCCGCCGCTGCGGATCGGCGGCAAGAAGGGCACGTTCGACATCACAGTCGACAACGACGGCAACACGCCGCTCAACCTGTTGGTCCGTGCGACCGACGCCAACCGCCAACTCAAGCTCTACGTCAGCAACCCGAGCCTGCGCCTGCGGGTCGACCAGTCCGGCATCGCGTCGCTGGTCGCGGTCGGCAAGCGGCCGCTGACCGGCTCCCCGATCGAGCACCTGATCACGGTCACCGCCGATCGCGGCGAGCTGACCGAGACCGCCGAGGTCACCTTCCGCCAGAAGCCGCGGCTCACGCCGGGGATCATCACGATCATGGTGCTCTCACTCATCGTGGCGCTGTGGGCGCTCGCGATGCTGTTCGGGGTGCGGACCGCCCTCGCGCCGGCGCCGCCGATGAAGGCGCTGCCGGCCACGTTCGCCGCCGGCGAGGGTGTCGGCATGGAGGACCTCGACCCGGTCGCCGTCGGCGGCACGATCACCGGCATGGTCTCCGCCTCCTCGACGGGGCAGCCCCTGCCGCGCGTGACGGTCGAGGCGTTCGACACCAGGGGCCAGCTCGTCACCGCGACCGCGACCGGCGACGACGGCACCTACGAACTGGCCGGGCTGCTGCCACGGCAGTACCAGTTGCGCATGCGGGCCGAGGGCTACCAGGAACAGTGGTGGCCGGGCGGGGGACCGACACCGATCGCGGTGCCGGCCTCCGGCGCCGCCGAGGACATCGACCTGACCCTGGTCGGGCTGCCCGGCGCCCTGGGCGGTCAGGCCATCGCCGGTGACGGCGAGGTGGCCGAGATCCGCGTCGAGGTGGTCGCGATCGATCTGGCCGGCGGCGAGTCGGCACCGACCGCGACCGTGGCCGACGCGAACGGTCTGTGGAGCGTGAGCGGCCTGACGACCCCCGCGACCTACCGCATCACCTACCGCTCCGACGGCTATGCGCCGGTCGAGATGACCCAACCGGTCGGTGGCGGCGAGCAGGTCGTGGTCAACCCCTCGCGCCTGCCCGCGGCACCCGGCGGGATCAGCGGCACCGTCGTGGACCGTGACGGCGTACCGCTCGGCGGGGTCGAGGTGACCGCCCAGCGTGGCGAGTTCGTGCTGGCCACCATGACCCCGACCACCGGCGAGGTCGGCGCCTTCGACCTGCCCGAGCTCGAGACGCCCGGCACCTACCTGCTCACGTTCAGCCTCGACGGCTATGCGGCCGAGACCCGCGCCGTCCGGCTCAACCCGGGCGAGTCGCGCGAAGGCATGCAGGTCGAACTCGGCGCGGCGACCGGCGCGGTCATGGGCCGCGTCTCCACCACCGACGGTCGCGACCTCGGCGGGGTGCGGGTCACGGTGTCGGGCGGGGGGACGGTGCTGACCACCGACACGTTCACCTCGGGCGACATCGGTTCGTTCCGTCTCGCCGGCCTGCCGGTGCCGGGGATCTACACCGTCACGTTCGACCTCGAGGGCTACGCCCGCCAGACCGTGCAGGTGCAGCTCGACCGCTCGAACCCGCAGGTGTTCGCCGAGGCCTGGATGTCGGCGTCGGTCGGCCGGATCACCGGACGGGTCATCGACGACGGGACCGGCCAACCGATCGGTGCGACCACGATCTCGATCTCCGACGGCGAGACGGTGCGCGAGACCACCACGGCCTCGGCGCCGGCGGGCCAGATCGGCCGCTTCAACGTCGGTGACCTGCCGCCGGGCACCTACACGGTGACCGCGACCACGCCGGACGGGCGCACGATCACGCTGCTGCAGTCGGTCCAGGCGTCGCAGACCGAGGACGTCACGCTGCGGGTCCCGGCCTCGGGGTCGTCGGTCGCGGTGGAGGAATCGCCATGACCGGCATGGGACCCCTGCAGGCGGGCGACGACCGCCGGAGCGACCGGGTCCGTGCCGACGTGGTCACGCCCGAGTTGGTGCTCGGGCAGGGCGAGACGGCCGTGGTCGAGGTCGAGGTCACCAACGTCGACGAGGTGATCCGTTCCTACAAGGTGGACGTGCTCGGCCTCGATCCCGAGTGGATCCAGGTCGACGCGACCATGCTGGACCTGTTCCCCGGCGAGCGCCGGACCGTCCCGGTCGCGTTCAGGCTGCCGACCGACTTCCCGGCCGGCCGCCGCTCGATCGCGATCGAGATCAGCGAACCGGGGGTGACCGGCGCGGCCGCCGTCGTCGTCGAGGCGCGGCTGTCGGTCGCCCCGATCGACGCGCTGACCCTGGCGGCCGAGCCTGCGACGATCGAGTGCGGGTCGACGGGCACCTTCGTGGTGACGGTGTTCAACGCCGGCAACACCACGCTCGACCTCGAGGTGTCGGCGATGGACCCCGAACGGGCCGTCACGGTCACGTTCGAGCCACCGGACAACCGGCTGTACCCCGGCGAGCGTTGCGTCGTGCAGGCGACCGGCACCGGCAAGCGGCCCTGGTTCGGTATGCCGGCGGTCCGGGTGCTCGACATCCGCGCCCGGGCGGGCACGGCCGAGGCCATCAGCGCCGTCGCGTTCATGCAGCGCCCGCGCGTCAGCCGCCGCGTGATCACCGCCGTCGGGCTGCTGGCCGTGGTCACGCTGTTCGCGTTCGTGATCCTCAAGAGCTTCAGCGACGTCGCTGCCCTCTCCGAGCAGAACGCCGCCCTGATCAAGAGTTCGATGGGCGAGGACGAGGCGCTCGGGGCGAGGATCGCACCGGCCAGCCTCGCCGGCCAGGTCACCTCCACCACCGGCGGCGGGATCGACGGCGTGGCCGTGGAGTTGTACGAGCAGGACAATCCCGTCCTGCCCAAGTTCGCCACCGTCACCGACGCCGAGGGCAACTTCCGCTTCGGCGGCCTGGCCGAGGGCGCCTACCTGCTGCGCTTCCAGGTCGCCGGCTTCGGCGAGATCTGGTACCCGGCGGGCGAGACGTTCGCCGACGCCGAGCCGGTCGAGGTGGCGGCCGGTGACGCACTGACCGACCTCGGCATCGCCCTCGACGGCCGCCCCGGCGCGGTCGGCGGCACGGTGCTCGGCGCCGACGTGGCCGACGCGGTCGTGACCGTGCAGTTGCCGGCCGCGGCCATCGAGGGCTCCGACGTCGAGCCGGTCCCGGCGGTGGTGGCCACGATGGCCGTCGACGCGTCCGGCGCGTTCCTGCTGCCGGACCTGCCGACGCCCGCGACCTACGAGGTGCAGGTTGCCAAGCCCGGCTTCGCGACCGAACTGCGCACGATCTCGCTCGGCCCCGGCGAGACACGCGACGACCTGCAGGTGCTGCTGCGCAAGGGCGACGGCGTGCTGTCCGGCTCGATCGTCGACACGGCGGGTACGCCCCTCGGTGGCGCGTCGATCACCGCGACCGACGGTGCGGCGCAGACCCAGACCCGCTCGCTCAGCGGAGACGAGACCAACGGCTTCTTCGAACTTCGCGACCTCGCGACCCCGTCGACCTACACGATCACGGTGACCGCGCCCGGCTACTTCGACCAGACCGTGACGCTCACGCTCGAGGCCGAACAGCGACGCGACGACCTCACCATCGTGATGACCGCCGATCGCGGCAGCCTCGCCGGCACGGTGTCGGCCCCCGACGGCACGCCGCTCGGCGGGGTCACGATCACCGTGGGCGGTGCCGACTTCGAACGGACCACCGAGTCGCTCTCGGTCGGCGAGGTCGGCGCCTGGCACCTCGAGGGCCTGCCCGTTCCCGGCACCTACACCGTCACGTTCCGGGACGAGGACCGCCAGACCCAGGCACTGTCGGTCGACCTCGTCGCCGGCCCCGAGTCGCGACGGACCGGCGTCGATGCCGTCCTCGGTCGTGCGAACGCCTCGATCAACGGCGTGGTGGCCAACAGCGACGACACGCCGGTCAGCGGCGTGCAGATCACGCTGGAACGCTCCGGTGTGACCCGGAACACGATCAGCTCCGACGCGCCGCTCGGTGCCTACGGGTTCGACCGGGTGCCGCCCGGCGCGTACACGCTGACCTTCCGCCGCGCCGGCTCGACCCCGCAGACGCTGCTGATCGACCTGCGGGCCGGCGAGACGGTGACGGCTCCGCGGATCCAGCTCGAGGAGCAGGCCCGGATCACGGGGGTGTTCACCCGCGACGGGGTCGGCGAGGCCGGCGTCGGCGTGACCATCTACACCCAGGGCGGCTATCCGGGGTCGGCCGTGCGCACCACGATCACCGGCGCCGGTGGCGTCTTCACGGTCGAGGCGCTCGATGCGCCCCAGACCTACATCGTCGAGTTCCAGGTCCCGGCGGGGGGACCGCCGGTGGGATCTGAAACCGTCTTCCTCAGGCCCGGCGAGGCCGTGAACGTGGAGTTCGACCTGTGATCGCTCCCGCGCGGTTCACCCCGCCCTGGACGCTGCGATGAAGATCTCGCTGTCGCCCGAGCTCAGCGAGCTCGCCCCGGGCCAGGACGTCGACCTGCTCGTCACCGTCGTCAACGACGGCGAAGAGTTGCTGTCGCCCACGGTCGGGGTCAGTGGCTTCGACCCCGCACTCGTGTCGTTCCCCGAGGCGATCGTCGCGATCGCGCCGGGTGGTTCCTCGCACACCGTCGTGCGCCTGCAGGTCAGCGGCGACGCCCTGCCTGGCGAGCAGCGCATCGGCATCACGGTCTCCGACCCCGACGGCTACCACCCGCCCGCGTCCGCCTCCACCGTGGTGGTGGTCGGCGCCCCGCCCGACGTGCTGCTCGAACTCAAGCCGTCGGCCGTGCGGGGGCGTGGCGCCGGCAAGTTCGACGCCGTGCTGCGCAACACCGCCGCACATCCGGTCTCGGTCCTGCTCGAGGGGTCGGGCAACGACGTCGACGTCGAGTTCTGGGCCGACGAGGTCGAACTCGAGGCCGGCGAGGTTGTGCGGGTCCCCACCAGGATCAGGCGGCACAAGCGCTCCTGGTTCGGTGTGGTCCGCCACGGCGCGCTGATCCGGGTCCGCGGCAACGGCGTGCCCGTGTCCGCCACCGCGACCTACACGCAACTGCCGTTCCTGCCGCCGCTCGTGTTCAAGCTCGTCGCCGCCGTGACGGCGCTGGCGGTCTGGGCCGCGGCCGTGGTGTACGTCCATGGCCGCATGACGGCCGAGCCGGCGATCGACCCGGCCGTCGACGTCGCCGCCGGGGAGGACGACGGCGAGGCAGCCGCCGGCGAGGATGGTGCGGCGGGTGAGGACGGTGCCGCCGCGGAGGGTGACGGCGAGGCCGGCGACGCCGAGGCCGGTGGACCGCCGATCGCCGTCGCCGGCACGGTGGAGGGCCCGACCGACCCCTCCGGGACCGAGGTCGTCATCGAGCGGATCGCGTTCGGCGACGCGGGCACGACCTCCGGCGCGGGCGGCACCAAGCTGGCCGCGCTCACACCGGTCGCGACCATGGTCGGCTCGGTGATCGACAAGATCGCGACCACGACCGACGAGGGCGGCCGGTTCCGCTTCTCCGGTGGGCTGGCCGCGCCCGCGTACTACCGGGTGACCGCGGTCCGTTCCGGGTTCGAGTTGGCCTCGCAGGTGGTGCAGACCACCGCGGAAACGCCCGAGTTCGAGCTGTCGATGGCGCTGGTGCCTGCCGACGGTGGGATGAGCGGTCGGGTGACCGACGACGGCGGCCGTGGGGTCGGCGGTGCCACCGTGACCGTCACCGACGGCGTGTTCACGTTCCAGACCACCTCGGCCACCGAGGGCAGCGTCGGCACGTGGTCCCTCGAAGGCCTGGCGACGCCGTCGACCTACCAGGTGATCGTGGTCAAGCGCGGGTATGCGACCGCGACCCGCATCGACGCGATCGAGGGTGGCCAGCGACTGTCCGGCCTCGACACGGTCATGGTCGGCGACCTCGGCACGGTCCGCGGCCAGGTGTCGCACCGTGGCGAGGGTGTCGGCGCGGTCACGGTGCAGATCTCGGGTGACAACGCCGAGCGCACCACCACGACGTTGACCGTGGGCGGCTTGGCCGGGTTCTTCGACTTCCCGGCGCTGCCGTACGGCGACTACGACGTGACCCTGTCCGCCGACGGGTGGATGACCCAGACCACGTCCGTGACGGTCGACCGCGGCGACGTGATGTTGCACGTGCGCGACCTCACGCCGGCCACCGCAATCGTGCAGGGCATCGTCGAACAGCAGGTCGGCGACGGCTGCGAGTACCCCGACGCCAACGACGAGGATGCCCTCGCCAGCGCGCGGCCCGGCCTGTGCGGCGGGGTCGGCGTGTCGCTGATCGGCGAGGCTGGGACCTACCGCACCACCACCGCGACCGACACCGGGTCGTTCCAGATCTCCGGCGCCACCGCGGGGGAGTACACGCTGGCGTTCGAGCGGCAGGGCTACTTCCCGGAGTTCTACGAGGTCAGCCTCGCCGCGGGTGACGTGGTCAACATCCCCGACGACGCGGCCTTCGATGCCGTGACCGCAGCCGCCATCGGCCCCGAGGGCCGCCCGCTCACGCCCGCATCCAACCACCGCGTGCAGTTGCGCCTGCTGCCGAAGATGGACGACGCCGTCGGCGAGATCGTCGCCGTCATCCGTTCGGCGAGCGACACCGAGGCCGACTTCGTCTTCCCGCCGAACACCAGGCTGAGCGTGCTCAAGCAGCCGCAGGCCAAGGCCGAACTGCTGGCCGAGGGGGGCATCAAGCTGACCGGGCTGCGGCCCGGTGCCTACACGCTGCGCATCGACGCGGCTGGCTACGAAGTTCTCGATCACGTCGTGCGTATCAACCGCAACGGTGTGACCGACGCCGGCACGGTCGTACTGACCCCGCTGGCCACCATGGCACTCCGCGTCACCGACGGTGCCGAGTTCCCGATCGCGGGCGCGCAGGTCTTCATCACCAAGAAGGGCTCCACCGACACGACCTGGCGGACCCGTCGTACGACGACGTCGGGGGTCACCGACTGCACCGCGCGCAAGGACGCTGCCGGGCGCTGGCGCATCGGCTCGGCCGGTACGACCGGCGAAACCCTGCAAGGGTTGTGCGCAACGGTGAGCGCGACTGGCGACATCACCATCCCGCGGGCGTTCGGGACCGGCGAGTACCAGGTGATCACGCCCGCGAACGAGACCGACATCGCCACCCAGGCGGCGACCGACGCGCAGCGCAGGGCTCGGGCCGGTGTCGTACCGCTCGACCACCAGCAGCTGGTCCGCGACGTGTCGGTCACGTCGGGTGAGACGAGTCGGTTCGACCTCCGCGCCCGTCGCTATGCCGTGATCGAGGGCCGGGTCCGCGAACCCAGCGCGGACGGCTTCCTCAACGTCGATGCGGAGGCGTTCGTCCGGGGCGCACTCGACGGCCTTGCGAGCTTCCCGAACGCCGCGACCTACCAGAACGCCAGCGACGTCACCGTCAACCTCGGCATCTCGCTGGCGATGATCGAGAACGGCGCGGCAAAGACGCCGCCGCCCGGACTGGGTCCCCGCCTGAGCTATGGGCCGGAGCACGGACTCCCCCCCGGCGTGTACCGCATCAACCGTGTGCTTCCCGACGACGTCAACCTGCTGCGCGAATTCGAGATGAGCTTCTACAACAACGAGGAGCTGCAGTACGACTACGTGGGCAGCAACCAGCTCACGGGCTTGACCTTCGGCGAGACCCGTGTCACCAATGCCGTCCTCAACGCCGCACCGATCCCCGTCACGTTCGAGCTGTTCACGCAGACTTCCGCCGGCGGACGCATCCCGGCCGTCGAGAACATCCCGTTCACCGTGCGCGGCATCACCGAGTACGTCTTCGAGGGCGGCGGCGTCTTCCCGCTCTACAAGGAGGTCGAACTCGTCAGCGGTGTCGGTGGCATCGTGCAGGCCCGCGACGGGGACGGCGCCGTCGTCCGGTTCCTGCAGGGCGAACCGCTGACGATCGAGACCGACGAGACGGCCGCCTATCAAGTGTTCACCGTCGCCCCCGACTCGGAAACGACGGTGATACCGGTCCGCGGGGAGAACACGCCGCTACGGATCCAGGCCAAGCCCCGGATCGTGACTGGCAGCGTCGGGTTGGTGCCCGGTGGCGCCGACCCGGGCGGCGTGCTCGGCGGTCTGACGGTCCAGCTGCGCCCGATCCTGGCGGACGACTCGCTGGGACCGGCCATCGACCCGCCGGCTGTGGCGGTCGCGGGCAATCGTCTCGTGTTCCAGTTCGCGGCGACGCCGCCGGACGGCTACCGGCTCGTCGTCACGGGCCCGGGCATCTTCGATTTCACCAGCGGTGACGTCGACATCCTGCCGGGCAACCCCGTCACGGCGGTACCGATCGCCAGCGGCTCGGGCGACGGGGCCTACCTCGTCGACCGCTCGCTGAGCCTCGCCGTGACCGTCACCGAAACCTTCCCGGTGGGCGCCGCCACTACGACGCCTGTCGGCGATGCGACGGTCGAGCTGTACCTCGACGGGACGGTCGTCGGGACGGCCGTACTCACCGACGGTGTCGGTGGGGTGTCCTTCACCGCGCTGCGCGGTGGCCCGGACCGCGGCTACCACCTCGCCATCGACAAGGACGGGTACTACCCGTTCACCGGCTCCGACGTCGTGTTCCAGATCAACGACGTCAACGCGACCGTCAGCCGTGCGCTGGTGCGCTTCGGCGCGGTCGCGGGCACGGTCGAGTCGTGGCTGTCCGCGGACGTCACGCCCACCCCACTGGTGGGTGCCACGGTGACGCTGCTGAACCTCGACGGCACGGTCGTCGCCGGAGTCGCCCCGAAGACGACGGTGGCGGGTGGCAACTTCGCCTTCACCGCGACCGACGAGATCCCGGCCGGTGACTACCGGTTGCGCTTCACGGCGGCCGGCCACGACACCACCCTCGTCGACGTGACCATCGCCGACGCCACCGCGCAGACCCTGGCCCCCGACGTCGAACTCCGCCTGTCGCGGGCCAGTGTCAGCGGCACCGTCACCGACGACGCAGCCACGCCGTCGCCGATGGCGAACGTCCGGGTCAGCGCCTGGCGCGACAACGGCACGGACCCACCGACCGCCATCGCCGGTGTGACCAACGATACGGCGGTGTTCACCGGACCCGACGGGACCTACACGCTCGCGGGCCTGCCACCGACCGACCTCGTGATCAGGTTCGAGGAGTACGTCGACGTCGGCGGCACGCCGGTCGAGACGTCGCGTCGCATCCACGAGATCCTGCGCAGCCCCGCGCCCGGCGCCGCCGTGACCGGCGCGGACGTCCAGCTCACGGCGGAGTACCCGGCGCTGTTCGGCACCGTGACCGGAGTGGACTTCGCCACCGCCGGTGCGCCGAGCCGACCGCTCGAGGACGTGACCGTCACCGCGACCTGCATCGTGGGACCGTGTGCGGTCGGCAGCACGCTCACCCGGACGACCGACGCACTCGGCGCGTACGAGTTCACGATCCTGCCGACGGGCCAGTACCGCCTGACGTTCGAAGCGGCCGGCTACGACGACCTCGTCGAGCCGTCGCCGACCACGACGTTCCCCGTGATCCGGTTCACCGAGACGCAGACCGCCATCGACATTGACCTGCTCGCCACGCCGATCACCACGACCGTGGACGTGACCTCGTCTCAAGCCGGTGCTGCGCTCCAGGGCGTCACCGTCGAGGCCGTGTTCGTACCGGAGACGGGCGGCGATCCCGCACCCCTCGAAGACGACGACGCACGCTACGTCTTCACCGCCCAGACCAACGCGAGCGGTCTGGCGAACCTGGTGCTCCCGCCCGGCGACTGGGAGGTCACGACGGCGGGCACGGAGACGGCCGGCTTCGCGCCGCGCCCTCACCGCGACGGAGAGCCGCTGACGGTAAGTCTGGTCGCCGGCGACGCAGCCGGTACTGAGTCGTTCGTTCTCGCGGCGTACGTCCGCGTGCGCGGGGTCGTGGCGGGTCGCAACTTCGACGGCGCGACGACGACGCCCCTGGGCAGCGCGGTCGTCACCCCGACCGGCGCCGCGGAAGGCGCTGCGCTGTTCCCTAGTGCCGCGACCTCGGCGACCGTCGGCACCCCCGGCCAGTTCGACGTGTACGTGCCGCCGCCGGTGGCTGGTCCGCAGGACTGGGTGCTGACCGTTGCGCGGGACCGCTATGACGGTGCGGCGCTGACGGTCAACGTCCCGGTCGGCAGCGGCGATCTCGAGGTCGCCGCGCCCGCGGACGTATCGGCACTCACGGCCGTCGGCGGCGGGATCCTGCCCGTCCTGCTCGCAGGGGAACTGGTGCTGACCGCGACACCCGTCGAGGTCGAGATCAACGTGCGCACCGCCGCCACCGGCAACGCCCCCCTCACCGGCATCGAGGTCGCGGCGACCTGGACGGGCGGTGCCACACAACCGCCCGCCGTCGCGGCGTACGACCGTGACGACGTGTCGGCCGTGGATGGAACGGCAACGCTGGTGCTCGCGCCGGGACCGTGGACGGTCACCACCGTCGACGCCCCCTCCATCGCCGAGTTGCCGCAGCGCCCCCATCTCGATGCGGCTACGCCCGCGTCCATCGTCTTCGGCGCCGACGACGTGAGTGCGCCGACGGCGACGCTGACGTTGTCGCCGTACGTACGGCTCTCCGGGTTCGCTGAAGGCCGTGACTACGCAGCGGCGACGGGTCGCGACCTCCTCGGCGGTGTAGAGGTCACGCCGTCGACGCTCGAGGTCGTGGACGGGCCGGTGTTCACCACCGTCAGCGTCGCTGGAGGCGCCTGGGACGCCTACGTCCCACCGGATGCCGTGGACGGCCCCACGTCGTGGACGCTTGCGTTCGAGGCCGACGGCTACGACACCGGGACGCTGTCGGTGCCGGTCGGTACCAGCGACCTGACCCTGAACGGCACGAGCTTCACCGTCGTCCCACCGGGTGGCTCGTTGGAGGCCGCTGTCATCGAGGACGACGCGATCGTGCTCACCGCCGCGCCCGTGGCGGTGGTCCTCACCATCACGTCCAGCACTGTTGCGACCCCCGATCTGTCCGGCATCACCGTGACGGCGTCCCCTGCTGCCGGCCAACTGACCGGGTTCGTGAACAACGGGCGCTACGACCTCGATGCCGTGAGCGCGGCCGCCGTGGGCGGCGGGTACGAGCTCACGCTCCTCCTCGCGCCGTCCGGCACGAACGAGTGGGTGCTGACGACCATCGGTGCCGGGTCGGCCACTCCGGCCCACTTCGATGTCACCGATGTCGCCCTCGACACGGCTGTCCCGGTTGGCGGGCCGGCCTCAACAACACTTGTGCTGGACCGGCAGGAGGCACTCGTCTTCGAGGTGCGCGAGGCCGCCGCTGGGGCGCTCGTCAGCGGCGCCAGCGTGCAGTTGTACCGGCACACCGGTGGGTCGGACTCTGCCGTGGGCGGCCCGGAGCTGACCGGTGTCGACGGACGGGTGAGCTTCAACGGGCTGCGCGAAGGCAGGGACTACTCGGTGGCCGTGACGAAGACCGGCTGGATCGACCAACCGCTGGGTACCGCCCGCGGCGTCCTGCCCGCGGGTGGTGAGACCCGGTCCGTGATCATGCCACGGCATGGTTCGATCGTGGGCACCGCCCGCACCCTGATCGACGGCGAGTTCGACGACGCCACACCGGAGCTGGGTGACCTGATTGTTGGCGCCACCGTGACCGCCACGTGCGTCAACCCCGGCGACACGCCTGGCCAGTGCACCGACGCCACCAGTCACGTGACCACGACGTCTGCTGTCGGCGCCTTCGCCTTCCCGAACACGGTGGAACTGGTCGCCGGCACGTACAGCGTCGCGATCGCCCTGGCCGACCCGGAGCACGAGACCCGCACCGTCACCGACGTCGTGGTCACTGACGGCACCGAGCGCAACCTCGGCCAGGTGCTGGTCCGAGCGGCGCCCGCCTCGATCAGCGGGACGATCTCCGGCGTCGGCCTCGGGCATGTCCGAGTCACGGCGCTGCGCGGCGCGAGCCTGGTGCAAGAGGCACAGGTCGTCGTGGACGGGACGGCCGGCCCGGTCGCCTACAACCTGACCGATCTGCCACCGGGCGACTACACGGTGCGTTTCGAGGAGTTCGAGAACGCCGGGCTGACCGTGCCGACCACACGCGCCGTGCTCGAGATCGTGCTCGCCGACGCCAGTGCCGCGGCACCAGATGCGACGCGGACCATTGGCTTCGGTGAAAACCGCCAGCGCGACGTCACCCTCGTCGACTTCCATGCCATCAGTGGCACCGTCACCGGTATCCCATTCGCGACATCGGTCGATTCCATACCTCTGAACAACGTCATGGTCACCGCGACCTGCGACAACACCGGTCCGGCCGACCCGAACGAATGCGTACACGCGGAGTTCGCCACGACGACGACGGACACCAGCGGCAACTACGTCTTCGAGGTCCTGCCGGTCGGTACCTATGACCTCACGTTCACGGCCACCGGCTACGAGACCGACGACACCCAAAGTCGCACGCTCGTCCGGACCCTCGCGGACGGATCGGTGACGACCACCACCGTCAACCGCATCCTGACGGCGACGCCGCGGACGGTTGCGGTGTCGGTGGTGTCGTCGGTTGGTGGTGGTGCGTTGCAGCCGGTGACGGTGACGGCGCATCATGCGTCGTTGCCGGNCGNTCGCCGACGAGACGGCGACGACGGTTGTCGGTGGTGTGGCGACGTTCTCGGGGACGGATGCGTTGGCGCCGGGTGATTGGGTGTTCTCGACGTCGGGTGGCACGTTGCTGGATCCG
>JGI24113J20146_1000092_pt1 | contig 28110 bp, 25 predicted proteins | sample SubbioAug_CSWold_FD_20146 | JGI IMG/M metagenome (IMG submission 20146) | reverse complement strand
GAGCCGGCCTATCCCGACCGGCTCGCCGAGGGCTGGCCCGAGGTCGACGCGCCGACGCTGTTGGCCTGGCGGGGGACACTGCCTGCCGACGGTCCGACGGTCGCGGTGGTGGGTGCCCGGCGGGCGACCGGTTACGGCCTCGGTGTCGCCGCGTGGCTGGCCGAGTCCGCTGCCCGTGCCGGAGCCCGGATCGTCTCCGGAGGTGCCGTCGGCATCGACGCCGCGGCGCACGAGGCCGCGCTCGAACAGCCGGGCGGGACGACCGTCGTGCTCGGTTGCGGACACGCGGTCGCCTACCCGCGCGAGCATGCCCGGTCCGGCGGGTTGTTCGACCGGGTGCTCGACCACGGCGGCAGCATCGTCAGCGAACTGCTGCCCCATGTCGGCGTCCACCCCGGCACCGTCCGGGCCCGCAACCGGATCGTCGCCGGGCTCGCCGACGCGGTGGTCGTGGTCGAGGGCGGTGAGCACTCCGGGGCGTTGCTGACCGCGACCGCTGCGGTCGACCGCGGCCGCAGCGTCCTCGCCGTCCCGGGTGACGTGCGTGCGCCCGGGTCGGTCGCCCCGCACCGGTTGCTCGCCGAAGGTGCCGCGCCCTGCACCGCGCCGGCCGACCTCCTCGACGTCCTCGGCGCCGGTCCAGCGGTCGACCCGGCGTCGGAGGACGGCGAGACGGACACACTCGGGCCGCTCCCGCCCGAGGTGCAACGCGAGTTGGCGTCGGCCTGGCCGCGGCCGATCCGCGTCGATGACCTCGCCGTCCGTGCGGCGCTCTCGCCCGGTCGCCTGCTCGCCACGCTGACCCGTGCCCGGGTCATGGGCGTGATCGCCGAGTCGGCCGAGGGCGTGCGCCTGCGTCATGCGCCGCCCGCCGGCCGGGGGTCATGACGTCCGCGCCGGGTCCTCGCCTTCGCGGCGACGGCGGGTCACCATGGGCACGGCGCGCATCCGGTCTCCAGTTCCGGCCCGAACGGCCGATACCGGGGGCACACTTTCGTGCCATGCCGATCTAGTCGTTCGAAGGCCCAAGATGTCGCGTCGTGCCCGCTCCATGCTGGCTGGACTCACGTTGCTCGCCGTGGGCCTCGTCGCCCCGGCCGCGTACGCCCACACGGACCACGTGGACGCGCCTGCGTCGGACTCGACCGAGCCGACCGAGCCGACCGAGCCGCCGGAGCCGGCTCCGGGACCGCCCTACGACGCGGTCGTCGACCTGACCTTCCCCGTCGCCGGCGCCGTCAGCTTCCCCGACACCTACGACGCGGCGCGCGGTGGCGGCACCCGCGTGCACAAGGCCACCGACCTCGGCGGTCCCGACGCCTACGGGTTGCCCATCCACGCCGCGGTCGGCGGGAAGGTGACGTGGATCACCGGACTCGACGGCACGCCGCCCCACGCCACCGCCGGCTATGCGATCGGCATCCAGGGGACGGACGGCCGTCGTTACAACTACATCCATCTCGGGCGCCAGGACGGTCCTCCCGGCGAGGCCTACGCGCCCGGGATCGCCAACGGGGTGATCGTGCAGCGTGGCGAACTGATCGGCTTCCTCGGCCACTCCGGCAACGCGTCCCCGTCGTGGCCGCACCTGCACTTCGAGATCGTCGACGAGCGGGTCACCGACCCCTACGGCACGCACCGCATGAATCCTCATCCGAGCCTGGTCGCCGCCACGGCGCGAGGTGACCTGCCGCTCGACGGCCGTCGCTTCCTCGACGTCCCGGCGACGTTCAGCCACCACGAGGCGATCATCTGGCTCGCCGACAGCGGCATCACCACCGGCTGCGGATCCCGGATCTTCTGCCCCAACGTTGCGGTCAACCGCGGCCAACTCGCCACGTTCCTGGCCAAGTCGCTCGGCCTGCCCGAGCCGGCCTCGCTCGACCACTTCAGCGACGTCCCGGCTGATCACAGCCACGCCCGCGGCATCGCCCAGCTCGCCGAGCACGGCATCGCCCGGGGGGCGGCAGACGGCACGTACGCACCCAACCGTGCGGTCACACGCGAACAGATGGCGAGCCTGCTGTCGACCGCCCGTGGGCTTCAGACCGCGAGCGTCGTCGACCTGCCCTTCACCGACGTCCGACCGGGATCGGTGCACGCCGGCGCCATCGCCGCGCTCTACCACCATCGGATCGCGCTCGGCTCCGGCGACCTGTTCCACCCCACCAGGCCGGTCACGCGGGCCGAGATGGCCGCATTCCTGCAGCGCTCGTTCGGCTGACCGGCCGGTCGCTCACCGCCGTCACCGTCGCGCGCACGGTCGAGGTGGCTTGACACCCCGTAGCCGGACCACCACGCTTCGCGGCGATGAGCGGGACACGCGCGCCAGGGGAGCCGGCACCGCCGGCGGATGATGGTGCCGACGTGCTCGCTCCGGCTTGGCGCGCCGCGGTCACCATGCTCGTCGACCACCTCGAACTCGAGCGCGGCCGCGGCGAGCACACCGTCGACGCCTACCGCCGCGACGCCACCGACCTCGGCCGGACCTGCACCGCCTGGGGCGTCGACCACCCCGGCGAGGTCGAACTGCTGACGCTGCGCCGTTATCTCGCCGCGCTGACCGAGCGTGGCTACGCCCGGGCCACCATCGCCAGGCGGGCGAGTGTGGTGCGCAGCCTGTTCGCGCTCCTCAAGCGCCGCGGCGTGGTCGATCGCGACCCGGCCGCGCTGCTCGCCTCACCGAAGCAGGGTCGCCACCTGCCCCGCGTCCTGCGCGTGGACGAGGTCACCCGCCTGCTCGAGGCCCCCGATCCCGCGACGGCGGTTGGGCTGCGCGACCGTGCCCTGCTCGAACTGCTCTACGCCAGCGGTGCCCGCGTCGGCGAGGCGTGCGGCCTCGACGTCGGCGGCGTCGACCTTCCCCAGGCCCAGGTGCGCCTGTTCGGCAAGGGGGCCAAGGAGCGCATCGCTCCGATCGGGCAACCGGCGGTCACCGCCCTGCGCGACTACCTCGCGCTCGCCCGTCCCGAACTGGCCAACGGCACCGCGCAGGACGCGCTGCTGCTCAACACCAGGGGCGATCGGCTCGGTACCCGCGACGCACGAACCGCGGTCGAACGGGCCGCGATCCAGGCCGGTGTCGGGCATGTCACCCCGCACACGTTGCGCCACTCGTTCGCGACCCATCTGCTCGAGAGCGGCGCCGACGTCCGCGTCGTCCAGGAACTGCTCGGGCACGCCTCGCTCGCGACCACCCAGCGCTACACGCATCTCTCACGTGGCCGGCTGCGTGAGGTCCACGCCATGGCGCACCCGCGCGCCCGGGCTGACCGGTCGGGTCGGCCCGACCGGCCAGAGCGGCAGGCCGACTAGCATGAACGACCGGCAGGGGAGGGCCCGCACGATGGAGGCGGAGCGCGGGTCGGCCCGCGAAGTCCAGGCGCTCTGGGAGCGCTACCGCGACGCGCCCGATCCCGAGGTCCGTGAACGCCTGATCCTGCACTATTCGCCGCTGGTCAAGTACGTCGCCGGCCGTGTCGCGGTCGGCATGCCGTCGAGCGTCGACCACGCCGATCTCGTCTCGTACGGGATCTTCGGCCTGCTCGACGCGATCGAGAAGTTCGACGTCACCAAGGGTTTCAAGTTCGAGACCTATGCCATCACCCGGATCCGCGGCGCGATCATCGACGAGTTGCGCTCGGTGGACTGGGTGCCACGGTCGGTGCGCTCCAAGGCACGGCGCATCGAACAGGCGATGCAGTCGCTCGAGGCCCGGCTGCACCGCAGCCCCTCGGAGGAGGAGCTCGCGGCCGAACTCGAGATCGAGGTCGAGGAACTGCAGGCCACGCTGCTCAAGATCTCGATGACCTCGGTCGCCGCGCTCGACGAGGCGCTCGACGTCGGCGAGGGCGACCGGCTCTCGCTGGTCGACACCCTGCAGGACCTGACGACGGCCCAGCCCGAGGCGTCCTACGAGGACGTCGAGACCAAGGAACTGCTGCGGCTGGCCATCACCCGCCTGTCCGAACGCGAGCAGACCGTGCTCGGCCTGTACTACTTCGAGGGCATGACGCTGGCGCAGGTCGGTGACGTGCTCGGCGTGACCGAGTCGCGGATCTGCCAGATCCACACCAAGGCGGTCATGTCGCTGCGCACCAAGCTGCTCGACCGCAGCCGCGGCTGACGGTTCTCCACAGCCCACGAGCGCACCGGCCCGACAGGTGCGGACGCGGGCCGTAGGGTGATCGGCGAATCGCTGGTCTTCGGGGGCGGAGGAAGGCGGCTCGATGCCCTCGTCCATCCCCTGGCGCGTTTCCGCCGCCGTGGCCGCCGTCGTGCTGGTGTTGCTGCCACGGTCCGCAGCAGCCGACGGCGGGGTGAACTACCGGCTGCCGGTCGATGCCGAGGTCACCGCGCGTTTCGAAGCGCCGGCCCATCACTACGCGGCCGGGCACCGCGGTGTCGACCTCGACGTCGTGTCCGGCGCGTCCGTGTTCGCCGCCGCGTCCGGTGAGGTCGGCCACGCCGGCGAGGTGGCCGGTACGAACTGGGTCAGCATCCGCCACGCCGACGGGGTCGTCACCTCGTACGGCCCGTTGGCACAGTTGCGTGTCGAGAAGGGCGATCGCGTCGTGGCGGGGGCCCCGCTGGGCGTCGTTGCCGCGTCCGTCCACGGCAACGGCGACGGCCGCGGGCTGCACTGGGGAGCACGTCGCGACGGGGTCTACGCGGATCCGTTGTCGCTGCTCGGGCCGGTCCAGGTGCCCTCGCTGGTCGGTCCGGGCGGCTGGTGGGGCTCGGATCACGTCATCGAGCCCTGGGAGCCCTGGGAAGGGTCTCGCGATGGCGGATGGCGACTCCACGACAGTCCGCTCGCGGAGGGCCGCAGCTTCGGCGTTCCGCCCAACCCCAACCACCTGATCGTCGTCGGCGGACTCAACTCGACCACCGAGTCGCCGTTGATCGATCCGACGGATCTCGGCTACGGCGAGGCCGACGCGACCCGCTTCTCGTACGCCGGACTCGACCGCCGGGGGGAGCCCCGCCCCTACGGTGCCACCGACACCTGGGACGGCATCGACGCCGCGGCCCGCCGGTTGGCCGATCAGTTGCGCCAGCAGCAACGCGAACAGCCGTTCCGGGCCGTCGACCTCGTCGGCCATTCACAGGGCGGCGTGGTGATCCTGCACTACCTCGCCAACTACCACCGACCCTTCGACCCCACCCTGCCCCCGATCGGCAACGTCGTCACGATCGCGTCGCCACATCGCGGATCCGACGCAGCGAATCTCGGGCGGGCACTGCGCGAGCACAGCATCACCGGCACGGCCGCTGCCGGTGCCGCGCTGCTTCTCGACCCTGCTGGCAACCGATGGGCCGGCGCGGTCCGACGCCCGTTCGACGAGTTGCGCGTCGGCTCGCCCCAGTTGCGCGAACTGTCCCGTGACTGGGAGGACGCCGTAGCCGCCGGAACGGGCGGGCCGCTGGCGGCGGGGACGCGCGTGCTCGCACTCGCCGGGGCGCACGACCAGTACGTCGGCATGCACCGGGCCCGACTCCCCGGTGATGCTGCCGGCGGCGGGCTCGTCCTCGAGGATCGGGTGCTGCCCGGCAACCACAGCGGCGTCCTCGAGACCCAGGCGGTCCGCGAGGTCACCTACCGGTTCCTGCAGGGTCGCGAGATCGATCCGACTCCGGCACGGCTCAACGAGGCCCAGGCCAGGTTCAACAGCACCGGACTGCGCACCATCGGCCACGGCGTCCAGGCGCACGACTACTACCTCGGCGGCAAGGCGCTGCTGAAGCGGACGAGGACCCCGCCCACCGTCCCCGGCGGCAAGGGCGGGCCCTGGCTCCCGGACACCCCGCCGCGGCGATGACGCCGGCACGCGACCGCGGTGGACGGCCACGCGGGGGAGCGGGTACCCTGGGCGACGTGCGGGTCCGCCTCGCGGTGGATCCGCCCTTTGCTGTTCCCACCCATTCCACACGCTCGTTGACGGGCGACCCCGGTGCCCCAGGCTTTCGACCTGGGGTGGGTCGCGATCTTCACCGCCGCCGCGCCCACGCGCGAACGCCGGTCCCGGACGACGCGAGCGGAGGCCGAACCGAACCGAGAGGAATCAATCGTGGCCGTCGTCACCATGCGCCAGCTGCTCGAGGCCGGTGTCCACTTCGGACACCAGACCCGCCGCTGGAACCCCAAGATGCGTCGCTTCATCTACGGCGAACGCAACGGCATCTACGTCATCGACCTGCGCCAGACCGTTGGCTACATCGAGCGGGCCTACACCTTCACGCGCGACCTCGTCGCCAAGGGTGGCACCGTGATGTTCGTGGGCACCAAGAAGCAGGCCCAGGAAACCATCGAGTGGCAGGCCAACCGCGTCGGCATGCCCTACGTCACGGAACGCTGGATGGGCGGCATGCTCACCAACTTCCAGACCATCAAGGGCCGCGTCGCACGCCTGAAGGAACTCGAGGCGATGGAGTCCTCGGGCACCTTCGAACTGCTGCCCAAGAAGGAGGTCCTGCAGCTCAACCGCGAGCACGAGAAGCTGCAGACCAACCTCGGTGGCATCCGCGAGATGCAGAAGCTGCCCGACGCCATCTGGGTCGTCGACACCGTCATCGAAGAGATCGCGGTCAAGGAAGCCAACCGGCTCAAGATCCCGGTCGTCGGCATCCTCGACACCAACTGCGACCCCGACATGGTCCAGTTCCCGATCCCGGGCAACGACGATGCGATCCGCAGCTCGGCGCTGCTGACCCGCATCATCGCCGACGCCTGCGCCGACGGCCTGCTGCTGCGGGCATCGCGCTCGCCCGACGAGGAACTGCGTGCCCAGGCGCTGCAGGCGGCACAGTCCGCAGGCGGTGGGCTCGACGTCTCCGAGCCGAAGGCCGAGTGGGAGATCGAGCTCGAGCGTCAGCAGGCCAAGGAGCAGGCCACCAAGGCAAGCGGCGGCGACGCCCCTGCCGAGGCCGCGAAGGCCGAAGAGGCCCCTGCCGTCGACGCTCCGGCCGAGGACGACGCGACCGAGGCTCCCGCGGCCGACGAGTCGACCGAGTCCTGACCGCCCGCTCTTCGTTGTTCCGAAAGCCACCAGGAGGACCCCCGTGGCCGTGACCGCTGCTGACGTCAAGAAGCTGCGCGAACTCACCAATGCACCGATGATGGCCTGCAAGACGGCCCTCGACGACGCCGACGGCGACTTCGAGAAGGCCGCCGAGCTGGTCCGCGAGCGCACCGGCGCCAAGATGGATGCCCGCGCCGCCGATCGCACTGCGTCCGAGGGCTTCGTCCACGCCTACCTGCACACCCCGACCCCGGGCATGCCGCCCAAGGTCGGCGTGATGCTGCAGCTGTCGTGCGAAACCGACTTCGTGGCCAAGAACGAGCAGTTCCAGAAGCTCGCCAAGGACCTCGCGATGCACATCGCGGCCGTGAAGCCCATGGTCGTCAGCGAGGACCAGGTGGACCCCAAGCTCCTCGAGAAGGAGAAGGAGTTCGCCCGCAAGGAGGCCCTCGAGCAGGGCAAGCCCGAGAACATCGTCGACAAGATCGTCGAGGGCAAGGTCAAGAAGGTCTACGAGGACTGGGTGCTGCTCAACCAGCCCTTCGTGCTCGACAACGACAAGACCGTCGCCCAGAAGATCATCGAGGTGCAGGGCATCCTCGGCGAGAAGATCGAGGTCGCCCGCTTCGCCCGCTACGAGGTCGGCGCCTGATGCTCCGCATCAGGCCGGCGTGCGTGCTCGCTTCGCTCCGCGCCTCCGCCGAGGTCGGCGCCTAGCCACCCGTCGCACCAGCACGCTCGACGCCCCCGGTTCCGGCCGGGGGCGTCGCCGCAGAAGCGCGGGTTGCCGCATATGTGCGGCAACCCGTGCCGGGGTGGCGGTGTCGGCGTTGCTGCCGCCCGGGTTGCCGCATATGCGCGGCAATTCGTGCCGGGGCGCGAGCGCGCGCGGGTCGGGGCGGTTCCGGTGCGCTCGCTAGGCTCTCGTCCCGGCCAGCCCAGCCGACCGGGAGCCCCTCGTGACCAACCGCACCCCCTATCGCCGCGTGCTCCTGAAGCTGTCCGGAGAGGCCTTCTCCGACCCCGAGGTCAAGGGCGGTATCGACCCGTCGATCGTGCGGCAGGTCGCCCGCGAGATCGCCGAACTGCGGGCCACCGACGGCACCGAGGTCGCCATCGTGGTCGGCGGCGGCAACATCTTCCGCGGCAACTCGCCCTCGGCGACCGGCATGGACCGCTCGTCGGCAGACCACATGGGCATGCTCGCCACAGTCATCAACGCCCTCGCGCTCCAGGACGCCCTCGAGAAGGAGGGGGTCGATACCCGCGTGCAGACGGCGATCGCGATGCAGGAGGTCGCCGAGCCCTACATCCGTCGCCGCGCGATGCGCCACCTCGAGAAGGGGCTGGTCGTGATCTTCGCGGCGGGTCTCGGTGCGCCCTACTTCACCACCGACACCACGGCCGCCCAGCGTGCGCTCGAGATCGACGCCGAGGCCATTCTCAAGGGCACCGGGGTCGACGGCGTGTACGACAGCGACCCGAAGGCCAACCCGGACGCCAAGCGCTACGACGAGATCGACTTCCTGTCGGTGCTCAACCAGGGCCTCGGCGTGATGGATGCCACGGCGATCTCGCTGTGCATGGACAACGGGCTGCCGATCGTGGTCTTCGAACTGCTGCGCGAAGGCAACATCGGCCGCGTCGTGCGCGGCGAACCGGTCGGCACCCTGGTCACCGCCGGGAGGCCGGTCGCCGTCTGACACGACCGACGTCGTGGCCCCGCCGCCTACGCTAGACCCCGGGCGCCCGCCCGGACTCGACATGAGGGGAAGACAGCCATGGATCTCGACGACGTCGTCCTCGACGCGGATCACCGCATGGACCAGGCGGTCGAGAAGGTCAGCCAGGACTTCGGTTCGATCCGCACCGGGCGCGCGAACCCGCAACTGCTCAACCGCATCACCGTCGACTACTACGGCGCTCCGACCCCGCTGCAGCAGTTGGCGAACTTCTCGGTCCCCGAACCGCGCATCCTGATCGTGAACCCGTTCGACAAGGGTTCGGTCAACCAGATCGAGAAGGCCATCCGCGAGTCCGACCTCGGGCTCAACCCGGCCAGCGACGGCGGCATCATCCGCTGCGTCTTCCCCGAACTCACCGAGGAACGCCGCAAGGACTTCATCAAGCTGGCGAAGGGGGCGGCCGAGGACGGCAAGGTCGCCATCCGCAACGTGCGCCGCAGCGCCCGCGACCAGATGCAAAAGCTCGAGGACGACGGCGAGGTCGGGGCGGACGAGCACGACCGCTACCAGAAGATGCTCGAGGACATGACCGGCAAGCATGTCGCGCAGATCGACAGGCTTCTCGAGCAGAAGGAGAAGGACCTCCTCGAGGTCTGACACCGTGTCCGACGCCGACGACCCGACGCCAGACGACGGTCCGACCCCCGCGACGGGGCGGCGGGTGGTCGGTGGGCGCAACCTGCCGATGGCCATCGCGGTCGGGCTGGTCCTCGCCGTGGTCTTCGTCGGGTCGCTGCTGTGGCACCCGATCGCGTTCGCCGCGGTGGTGGCCGCCCTCACCTGCATCGCCTACGTCGAGTCCGGGCGTGTGCTCGCGACCGTCGGACTGCAACTCGAGGTCGCCGTCGCGATCCTGGCGACGCTGGTGATGCTCTTCGGTGCCTACGAGGCAGGCCACGCGGGCCAGGCCGTCGGCGTCGCCGTGCTGGTCATCGGCGGGATCCTCTCGCAGCTCAGCGACAACCAGCGCACCGACGTCGTGCGGACGCTGGGCATCACGATGCTGTTCGGACTCTGGGTCGGGTTCCTGGCCTCGTTCGCGGTCCTGCTGGTCAACCGGCCGTCCGGTGGGGTGCTCGCCGTCTTCGCGGTGATCTTCGCCGCGATCCTCACCGACGTTGGCGGCTACGCCTTCGGCGTGGCCTTCGGACGCCACAAGGTGGCCCCCTCGGTCAGTCCGAACAAGAGCTGGGAGGGACTGATCGGTGGCCTGGTACTGGCCGTCGTGGTGCTCGCGCTGCTCCTTCCCCGGTTCGGTGACACGTTCACGTGGACCACGGCGGCCGCACTGGCGCTCGCCTGCGGCGTCACCTCCTTCATCGGCGACCTGACCGAGTCGATGTTCAAGCGCGACCTCGGCGTCAAGGACCTCGGCGACGTCCTTCCCGGGCACGGAGGCGTGCTCGACCGCGTCGACGGCATCCTGCTCGCACTCCCGGTCGGCTACTTCGTCGTCGAACTGCTGGTCTAGCGACCGGCGCCGTCGGCGTCAGGCTGTCGTACCCTTGCCGGTCGTCGCCCGGCAGCCGACATCGCCGTCCCGCCCACCGAGGTCTCCGTGTCCCAGGCCGTTCCCGCCATCGACCCGTACGCGCTCACGCGCGACGGGTTGGCGGCGCTGATGGCCGACCTCGGCGAGCCGGCCTACCGGGCCGAGCAGTTGCACGCCTGGCTGGTCCGCGGGATCGACGATCCGGCGCAGATGACCAACCTGCCCGTGGCGCTGCGCGAGCGGCTCGCGGCGCGCTTCGCCCACAGCCGTCCCGAACTGGTCGCGCACACGGTCGCCGACGACGGTCACACCCACAAGCTGCTGTTGCGCTACCCGGACGGTGAGGCGATCGAGACCGTCCTGATGCTCTACCCGAAGCGGGCGACGGTGTGCATCTCGACCCAGGCCGGCTGCGCGATGGGTTGCCCGTTCTGCGCCACCGGCCAGGCCGGCTTCCGGCGGCAGTTGACGGCGGGCGAGGTCATCCGCCAGGTCGTCGTCGCCGACGCCGCCCTGCGCAGCGGTGGCATCAACGGCGAAGAGATGCCGGCCGGTGCCCCGGACCACGTCACCAACGTGGTCTTCATGGGCATGGGCGAGCCGTTGGCGAACCTGCCGGCCACCGTCGCGACGGTCCAGTGGCTGCACGACCCGGAGGGGTTCAACCTCTCGGCCCGAGGCATCACCGTCTCGACCGTCGGCCTCGTGCCCGGCATCCGACGGCTGGCCGACCTCGGCCTGCCGCTGACGTTGGCGGTCAGCCTGCACGCCTCCACCGACGACCTGCGCGACGAGCTCGTCCCGGTCAACCGGACGCACCCCCTGGCCGAGGTCGAGGCGGTGATGCGCGAGTACCGCGAGCGCACCAACCGGCGCGTCAGCATCGAGTGGTGCCTGATCGGTGACGTCAACGACTCCGACGAGCAGGCCGACCGGCTGGCGGCGATCGCCAGGCGGTTGCGCGCCCACGTCAACGTCATCCCGATGAATCCCACGCCGGGCGTGCGTTGGAAGGAACCGTCGAAGCGTCGCACGAAGGCGTTCGTCGACCGGGTGTCCCGCGCCGGCGCCGAGATCACCCTGCGTGACACCCGTGGTCGCGACGCCGACGCGGCCTGTGGCCAACTGCTGGCCAGCTACACCCTCGGTGCCGGCACCCGGCTGCCCGCGTCGGTTGGCGCGGCCGAGCGGGTCGACCTGCTCCAACTCGACCCGGGGATGACGTCGTGAACCGGCGTCGCGTCGTGCTGCTGGGCGCGTCCGGCTCGATCGGCACCCAGGCCCTCGAGGTGGTCCGTGCCCACCCCGACCGCTTCGAGGTGATCGGTCTCGCTGCCGGCAGCGACCACGCCACCGTCACGGCGCAGGCACGCGAGTTCGGCGTGCCGACCGTCGCGATGGCCGACCCCGCCGCGGCTGCCGCCGTCCGCGATGCGGCCCCCGGCGTCGACGTGCTCGACGGCCCCGGGGGTGTCGAGGAACTGGCGGGTATGGACGCCGACCTCGTGCTCAACGGCATCACCGGCGCGGTCGGTCTCGCGCCCACCCTGGCCGCCCTGCGGCAGGGCACGCCCGTCGCGCTGGCCAACAAGGAGAGCCTGATCGTGGGCGGCGACCTCGTCGTCGTCGCCGCCGAGGCTGCCGGCGGGCGCGAATCGCACCTGATCCCGGTCGACTCGGAGCACTCGGCGCTGGCGCAGTGCCTGCGCGGCGGGCGGCGTGACGAGGTCGGCCGGCTGGTGCTGACCGCCAGCGGCGGGCCGTTCCGGGGCCGCTCGGCCGTCGAACTCGGCGCGGTCACCGTCGAGGACGCGCTCGCGCACCCGACGTGGGCGATGGGGCCGGTCGTCACCTGCAACTCGGCCACGCTGATGAACAAGGGCCTGGAACTGATCGAGGCCCACGAGCTGTTCGACGTGCCCTGGGACCGCCTCGACGTCGTGGTGCACCCGCAGTCGGTCGTCCACTCGATGGTCGAGTTCGTCGACGGCTCGACCATCGCGCAACTGTCGCCCCCCGACATGCGCCTGCCGATCCAGCTCGCGATGTCGTGGCCCGACCGGTTGCCGCACGCGTTCGTGGCGTGCGACTGGACGCAGGTGGCGCAGTTGACGTTCGAGCCGGTCGACCGCACCACGTTCCGTGCGCTCGACCTCGCCGAGTTCGCCGGTCGTCGGCGCGGGACCTGGCCGGCGGTGCTCAACGCCGCCAACGAGGTCGCGGTCGAGCAGTTCTTCGCCGGCCGGATCGGCTTCCTCGACATCGCCGAGGTGGTCGAGCGCACCCTGATGGCGTGGGACGGCGAAGCCGCAGGCAACCCGCGCGACCTCGCCGACGTCCTAGCTGCCGACGCCTGGGCACGCCGGCATGCCGCTGCCGCCCTCACGGCGTCGAACGTCTCCGCCGGTGGAGGCGACCGGCCCAACGCACGTACCACGGGAGAGTCCGCATGAGTGGTGCCACCGCGATCGTGGTGTTCGTCGTCAGTCTCCTGGCGGCGATCATGATCCACGAACTCGGCCACTTCCTGACCGCCCGCTGGTTCGGGATGCGGGCCGACCGCTACTTCCTCGGCTTCGGCCCGACCCTGTGGTCGACCCGTCGCGGCGAGACCGAGTACGGCGTCAAGGCGTTCCCACTGGGTGGCTTCGTCACGATCAAGGGCATGTCGCCGCTCGACGAGCGGCTGCGCCCGGTCGGCGAACAGGTCTTCGACGCCTATGCCGTCGACCGTGACCGGGAACGCGAGAGCGAGTTGGTCCCCGCCGGTGCTCCGGCGGGGCCGTCCGGGCTGCCGGACGCCACCTGGGACCGCCTCGAAGCCGAACTGCGCCGGCGCGGCACCAACCGCGACCTGACCGATCGCATCGTGCAGCGCACCCGCATCAACGTCGGCGACGACGACGACCTGCGTCATGCGCGGACGGTCTTCAACGAGGTCGTCGTCGGTGAGGTGAGCGATTCGGGGCGGATCGGCGACCTCCACCATCGCATCACCAAGGGCGACCGCGGTCGCTTCTTCGCGGATCGGCCCGCCTGGCAGCGCGCGATCGTCCTGGTCGCCGGATCGGTCATGCACTTCGTGATCGCCATCGCCGTCCTGCTCGGCATGTTCCTGTTCCTGGGTCAGCCGACCGGCCAGATCGGCACCACCGTCGACTCGGTGATGCCGGGCGAGCCGGCGGAGCAGGCCGGGCTGCGGCCGGGTGACCAACTGCTCGCGGTCGAGGGCGTGCGGTCCCAGGACTACGCCGAGTTGCGTGACCTCATCCGCCAGCGCCCCGGCGAGCCGACCGACCTGCTCGTCGCCCGCGGCGGTGAGGAACTGACGCTGACGGTCACGCCGCGGGCCGTCGACGACGAAGGTGAAACGATCGGGCAGGTCGGCTTCGTGCCCGCCGAGATCTACGAGCGCTACACGGTCACGGAGGCGATCGAGGAGGCGTTCGTCGGTCCGATCGGGTTCTTCGCCCTGTTCTTCGGCTCGCTGGCCGCTCTGGTCCGTGTGTTCTCGCCCTCCGGGATCATGCAGATGCTCTCGCAGGCGACGGGGGCCGAGGAGCGCACCCTCGACGGTGCCGTGGGACTGGTCGGGGCCGCCTCGCTGGCGGGGCAGACCGGCGGCGGGGGCCGCGGCATGCTGACCCTGCTGCTGCTGATCGTCTCCATCAACATCTTCATCGGGATCTTCAACCTGGTGCCGCTGCCACCGCTCGACGGCGGCCACCTCGCCGTGCTCGGCATCGAGCGGGCCGTCAACGCCGTGCGCAGGGCCCGCGGCCAGGCGCAGGACTTCACGGTCGACCCGCGTGCCATCGTCGCCGTGGCGATCCCGGTCCTCGCCGTACTCGGCGTGATCCTCGTCGCGATCCTCTGGCTCGACATCACCAACCCGCTGCAACTGCCCGGCTGAGCCGTCTCGGAGATCCGGACCGAAGCGGCAGACGGCATCCGGCACGCCCGTCGGTCCGAACCGCCAACACGCGCCACCGGTACCGTGGCGGCAGTCTCCGCCACTTTTCGCACCGAAAGACTTCCGTGACCACCCAGCTACCCATCGTGCCAAGCGGTCCGGCGCCCGCGGCGACCCCGTCCGGGCCGACGCGGCGTGCCACGCGCAAGATCACGCTCGGTCCGATCGAGGTCGGCGGGGACGCGCCCGTCAGCGTGCAGACGATGACGGTCACGCCGACCCACGAGGCCGACCTGACGCTGCAGGCCATCGCCGCGGCGCAGGCGGCCGGTGCCGACGCCGTCCGCGTCGCCGTGCCGCGCAAGGAGGACGCCGAGGCGCTGACGCGCATCGCCGAGCATGCGCGCATCCCCGTCATCGCCGACATCCACTTCCAGTGGAAGTACGCGGTCATGGCGATCGAGGCCGGCTGCGCGGGTGTGCGCATCAACCCGGGCAACATCAAGAAGCACGACAAGGTCGCCCTGCTCGGCCGGCTGGCCAACGAGGCCGGCGTCGCGATCCGCATCGGCGTCAACGGCGGCTCGCTCGAGGACGAGATCCTGGCCGAGTTCGGTGGTCCGACGCCCGAGGCGATGGTCGAGTCGGCGCTGCGCGAGGTCCGTCTGCTCGAGGACGTCGACTTCCACAACACCAAGATCTCGGTCAAGCACTCCGACCCGTGGACGATGATCCAGACCTACCGACTGCTCTCGGAGCGCTGCGACTACCCGCTCCACCTCGGCGTCACCGAGGCGGGGCCGCTCAAGTCGGGTTCGATCAAGTCCGCCGTGGGCATCGGCGCACTTCTGGCCGAGGGCATCGGTGACACGATCCGGGTGTCGCTGTCGGCCGACCCGGTCGAGGAGGTCAAGGCCGGCATCGCCATCCTCGAGTCGCTGCACCTGCGCGAACGTGGGCTCGACGTGGTCTCCTGCCCGTCGTGTGGACGCGCCCAGGTCGATGTGTGGACGCTGGCCGAGAACGTCCAGAAGGGCCTCGAGGGCAAGATCGACGTCCCGTTGCGCGTCGCGGTCATGGGGTGCGTCGTCAACGGACCGGGCGAGGCCCGCGAGGCCGACCTCGGGGTCGCCGCCGGCAACGGCAAGGGCGAGATCATCCAGAAGGGCGAGCGGATCGCGACCGTCCGCGAGGAGGACATCGTCGAGGCGATGATCCACTACGCCACCGAGATGGCCGAGGAGATCCGCGCCGAACGCGGTTCCGGCGTGCCCACCGTCGTCCGGTAGGTGCGAGCCGCCGGTCTGGCGGCTCCCCACCGGTCGTGGTACGTTCGACGACCAACCAAGAAGCGTCACACGCGCGGTCGGCCCTCCTCGGGCCGGCCGTCTTCGTGAGACCCCCGAACGTGCCCGAGAGGCGGTGACATGGCCAGCACCGATGACACGCAGCTTCCACAGCGGATCCAGGAACTGGCCGAGCCGCTGGCCGCCGAACTCGAGGTCGAACTGGTCGACGTCGAGGTCAAGGGGCAGGGCAACCGGCGCCTGGTCCGGCTCGTCGCCGACGCGACGGACGGACTCGACGTCGACGTCATCGCCGCCCTGTCGCGCAAGGTCGGTGGCGCCCTCGACGAACGCGACCTGGTCCCGTCGAGCTACACGCTCGAGGTGACCTCGCCCGGCGTCGACCGGCCGCTGCGCCGACCGCGCGACTTCGCCCGCAACGTGGGCCGCGAGGTCCGCGTCGTGCGGGTCGAGGACGCCGCCGGTGACCACGAGGTGACCGGCACCGTCGCCGCCGCAGACGAGGGCAGCGTCACGCTGGACGTGGACGGCGCCGAGGTCGTGATCGCCCTGCGCGAGATCGACCACGGCAAGGTGGTACTGCCGTGGTGACGGGGACGAGCTGTGAGGAGGTAGGCCTGTGAAGATCGACATCGACGCCCTGCGCCAGATCGAGCGCGAGAAGGGCATCGACTTCCTCACGGTGGTCGAAGCCTTCGAGACCGCCATGGCCTCGGCCTACAAGCGGTCGCAGACCCTGAATGCCGACGAGGCGAGGGTCACCGTGGATCGCACCACGGGCGAGGTGACGCTCTACGCCCAGGAACTCGACGACGAGGGCAACATCGTCTCCGAGTGGCGCGAGGAGCCCAAGGACTTCGGCCGCATCGTGGCCCAGACCGCGAAACAGGTGCTACTGCAGCGCCTACGCGAGGCCGAGCGCGAGGTCACCTACGGCGAGTTCGTCGGCCGCGAGGGCGACATCATCTCGGGCACGATCAGCCAGCAGGGCAACGTCACCCTGATCGAGCTCGGCCGTACCGAGGCGCTGCTGCCCTACGCCGAGCAGATCCCCAACGAGCGTCTCGAGCACGGCGCCCACTCCCGCGCGGTCGTGATCGAGGTCCGCAAGCAGGCGCGCGGCGCCCAGATCGTCGCGTCGCGCACCCACCCGGCCCTGGTCGTCGGGCTGTTCGCGCTCGAGGTGCCCGAGATCGAAGAGGGCATCGTCGAGATCAAGGGCATCGCCCGCGAGGCCGGCCACCGCACCAAGGTCGCGGTGATGAGCAACGACCCCAACGTCGACGCGGTCGGCGCCTGCGTCGGTCCCGGGGGCCAGCGCGCCCGGGCCGTGCAGAAGGAGTTGCACTCCGAGGAACTCGAGCGCATCGACATCGTCCGTTGGGCCGACGAGCCCGAGGACGTGGTCGCGAACGCGCTGTCGCCGGCGAAGGTCAGCAACGTCTATCTGTATCCCGACGACGGCACGGCACTGGTCATCGTCCCCGACTACCAACTGTCGCTGGCCATCGGTCGCGAGGGCCAGAACGCCCGCCTCGCGGCACGATTGACCGGCTGGCGTATCGACATCAAGTCCGAGACCCAGTTCAACGAAGAACAGCGTGCGTTCCAGGAAGCCTTCGACAAGGGTCTCATCGACGAGTACGGCAACCCGCTCTCGCCCGAGGGTGAGGCGGCGATCGAGGCGGCCGTGCAGACCGCCGAACAGGCCCGTCAGAGCGCCCTCGAGGAAGGCGACGAGTCCGGTGACGCGGGCGACGCCGCACCGGCAGAGACCCAGGAGAGCGGCGCCTAGTGCCATGGCCCGAGCGCGGTGCCGCCGACGGCGGATCCGTGGTCTTGGGCACCCGGCGCCCCCGGCTTCGTGCCGTTCGGGCGATCAGGACCAACCAGGAGCCCGTGAAGGAAGTACCCTTGGTGCGCGAAGCGCCCCGTGAGCCGGTCCGGACCTGCGTCGCCTGTCGCGCCGCACGCCCGCAGCGCGAACTGCTGCGGCTGGCCAGGACGCCTGACGGGATCCGTTTCGACACCAGTGGGCGCCTGCCCGGCCGGGGCGCCTACCTCTGCCCCGAAACCCCCTGCCTCGACACCGCCGCCCACCGCGGCGCCGCCGCACTCCGGCGCGCGCTCCGCGGCGGCAGCGAGGCCGAGATGCTCGCGGCACTCGCGTCCATACGCGACCAAGGGCACGGCCCGACCACGGGCAACCACCAAGATGTGCAGCACCAGGTGCCAGACAGCACCGTGAGGAGCGAGAACGCGTGAGCAACAAGGTCCGCGTCTACGAACTGGCGAAGGAGACCGGCCTCCACAACAAGGAGGTCCTCCGCCGCCTGACCGACCTCGGCGTCGAAGCGAAGAGCCATTCCTCGTCCATCGCGGACGCGGATGCCGCGAAGTTCCGCGATTCGCTCGGCAAGACCGAGGCTGAGCGCCGCGCCGAGGAAGATGCCAAGCGCCAGCGCGAGCAGGCGGAACTCGAGCGCTACCGCTCGATCCAGGCCACCGCGCCGCCGGAGGGCAAGAAGGCCGCCAAGGTGCTGCCGCCCCACCTGCGCAAGCAGCAGGAGGAGCAGGAGGCCGCCAAGCGCGCCAAGGCCGCCGAGGCTCCGGCCGCCGAGGCTCCGGCCGCCGAGGCTCCGGCCGCCCCCGCCGCCGAGCAGCCCGCCGCGTCCGAGTCGTCGGCGACCGAGACGCCGGCCGCAGAGACTGCGGCGACCGAGGCGCCCGCTGCCGAGCAGCCGGCCGCCCCGACGGGCGACAACGGTGGTGACGGTTCGCGCCGCATGCCCGGTGCGCCGCCGCCGCGGCTCAAGCCGGGCGAAGCGCCGCTGCGGCCGCCCTCACAGCGCGGTCCGACGCCGCCGCCCGGCGTCACCGGTGGTGGCGTGGCGCCGATCCGTCGGCCCGAGGGCAACCTGCCGCAGGAGGGCTCGGGCCGCCGCTCGATCCCGCCGCCGCTGCGCAAGGCCCCGGCACGTCCGCAGCCCCAGCCCGGCGGGCCGGCAGGCCGCGGCGGACCTGGTGGCCCCGGCGGTCCCGGTGGTCCCGGTGGTCCGGGTGCCGGCCGTGGTGCTCCGGGTGCGCTCAACCGTGGCGCCCCGGGTGGTGCCGGTCGTGGTGCGCCCGGTGGCCCTCCGGGTTCGCCCTACCGTCAGCCCGTCGGCCGTGGCGGCCCCGGTGGCGGACCGGGTGGCCCCGGTGGCGGTCGCGGTGCCCCTGGTGGCACCGGTGGCCCCGGGTCGGGCAAGACCCGCCGCAAGAAGAAGGAGAAGCAGAGTCCCGCCGAGCAGGAGCTCGCGCGCGGGCCGCGGCGCCGCGATGTCCCGATCGAGGACATGATCCAGGTGTCGCGCGTCGAGGTGCTCTCGGGCATCACGGTCGGCGAGCTCGCCGACAAGCTCGGCGTGCCCGGTGCCTCGCTGGTCAAGAAGCTGTTCGAGATGGGCGAGATGGCGACGGTGCAGCAGACGCTGCCCGACGACACCGTCGAGATCATCGGTGACGACCTCGGGGTCGAGATCTACTTCTTGTCCGAGGAAGAGCTCGAGTTCGGCGTCGAGACCGCCGACGACCCCGACAAGCTGCAGCCCCGACCCCCCGTCATCACCGTCATGGGTCACGTCGACCATGGCAAGACGCTGCTTCTCGACGCCATCCGCAAGACCGACGTCGTCGGCGGTGAAGCCGGCGGCATCACCCAGCACATCGGTGCCTATCAGATCAACCACGACGGTCGACTGATCACCTTCATCGACACCCCGGGCCACGAGGCGTTCACCGCCATGCGTGCCCGTGGTGCCCAGGTCACCGACGTCACGATCCTGGTCGTGGCGGCCAACGACGGTGTCATGCCCCAGACCCGCGAGGCCATCGCCCACGCGAAGGCCGCCGAGGTCCCGATGGTGGTCGCGATCAACAAGATCGACCTCGAGGGCGCCGACCCCAACCGTGTCAAGACCCAGTTGACCGAGCACGACGTGGTCGCCGAGGACTTCGGTGGCGACGTGCCGATGGTCGAGATCTCGGCCAAGGAACAGCTCAACCTCGAAGAACTGCTCGAGGTCGTACTGCTCCAGGCCGACCTGCTCGAGCTGTCGGCGAACCCGGACAAGGATGCCCGCGGCCGCGTGGTCGAGGCGCACCTGGACAAGGGTCGCGGCCCGGTCGCCACCGTGCTGGTCCAGAACGGCACGCTGCGCCGGGGCGACATCCTGGTGGCCGGTACCGCCGACGGCAAGATCCGCGCCATGTTCGACGAGAACGGCATCAACGTCGACGAGGCGTTGCCGGCCCGCCCGGTGCAGATCATCGGGCTCAACGACGTGCCCGAGGCCGGCGACGAGTTCCGTGTCGTCGACGCGGAGCGCTTCGCCCGTGACGTCGCCGAACGTCGCTCCGCCCGCGAGCGCCGCAAGGAACTCGCCGAGCGGCGGCCCACCACCCTCGAGGAGTTCACCTCGGCGGTGCAGGCCGGCGACAAGGCGACCCTCAACGTCATCATCAAGGCCGACGTCTCGGGTTCGGCCGAGGCGCTCGAGGACGCGCTGCTCAAGCTCGAACTCGACGAGGTCCAGGTCCGCGTCATCCAGAAGGGGGTCGGTGCGATCACCCAGGGTGACGTCCGTCTCGCCGAGGCCTCGGACGCGATCATCGTGGCGTTCAACGTCCGTCCGGGACCCAACGCCCGCGACGAGATCGATCGTTCCGGCGTCGACGTCCGTACCTACCGCATCATCTACGAGGCGATCGAGGACATCGAACGCGCCGTCAAGGGCATGCTCGCACCGGAGTTCCGCGAGCAGGTCATCGGCGAGGCCGAGGTCCGCGAGATCTTCAAGGTGCCGCGCGCCGGGTTCGTGTTCGGCTGCATGGTCACCCGCGGCGAGATCCAACGCGACGCCGGTGTGCGCGTGGTCCGCGAGGGCGTCGTGATCGCCGAGGACACCATGACCTCGCTGCGTCGCTTCAAGGACGACGTCCGCGAGGTCCGCGAGGGCTTCGAGTGCGGTATCGGCCTCGACAAGTTCCAGGACGTCAAGGAAGGCGACGTCTTCGAGGCCTACGTCACCGTCGAGGTCGCCCGCGACTGACCGTGGTCGGTCCGGCCCGCCGCGTGCGGGCCGGACCGTCCGGTGAGCGCATCAACGAGGAGAGGCGCGTGAGTTCCGGGGACGGACGCGTCCACTACGGGGTCGCCCGCGTCGAGATCCACCTGCCCGGCGTCGACAACCTCAAGGGCAAGCGCGCCCTGCTCAACCGGGCGAAGGCCGCGCTGACGAAGGAACTCGGGGTCTCGGTCGCCGAGGTCGGCGAGCAGGACCGCTGGCAGCGCGCCGTCCTCGGTGTCGCGGTCGCCGCGTCCAGCCACACCGGCGTCGACCGGGTCCTCGACCGTGTGACCGCAGTGCTCGAGCGCGACCCACGTATCGTCGTGCTCGGCTCGCAGGACGTCGCCGACACGCTCGACGGTGACGGCCCCGGCCTGCCCCAGCTGTCCTGAACCCGCCTACCAAGGAGTCCGCGATGGTCAAGAAACGCAACCCCCGGGTCGACCGGGCCGTGCGCCAGGCCGTCGCCGACCTCCTCGAGACCGAGATCGCCGACCCCCGTCTGCAGTTGATCACCATCACCGAGGCCGAGGTCACCCAGGACCACGAGGTGGCGACGATCTACTACTCGACCCTCGACCCGTCGTTGGTGTCCGGTGACCCGCGACGGACCGGTGGCGACCGGCTTCCCGAGCCCCACGAGGTCGAGGCCGGGTTCGCCGCCGCCGCCCCCCGCCTACGTGGCCTCGTCGGACGGCGTGCCAAGCTGCGGACCTCGCCGGAGTTGCGCTTCAAGCCCGACCCGGTGGTCGAGCAGGCCAACCGCGTGGAGCAGTTGCTCCGCCGACTCGACGAGGGCGCCCCGCGCGACGTCCAGGGCGACGGCGCCGATGCCGAGGGCGACGCTCGGTGAGCAGGCACCCTGCGCCGGGTTGGTTGCACGACCTCGACCCCGCTGTGCTCGACGAGGCGGTCCGCCGCCTGGCGGCCTGCGCCCACGCGGGCGGCCGCGTCGTGCTCGCCGCCCACGTCGGGCCCGACGGTGATGCCCTCGGCGCGGCCCTGGCCCTGCACGTGGCGTTGTCGGGACTCGGAGCCCGGACGGTGCCGACCGTGGGTGAGGAGCCGTTGAAGGTGCCCGCGTCGCTGGCCGACCTGCCCGGCGTGCGTGACCTCGTCACCCCCTCGTCGCTGCCGGCCGCCGCCGACGTCGACCTCCTCGTCACCCTCGACGCGGCCAGCCCGCAACGGCTGGGTAGTGTCAGCAAACTGCTCGACGAGGGCGTGACGACCATCGTCGTCGACCACCACGCATCGAGCACCGCGTTCGGCGACCTGCGCCTGGTCGCGCCGAACGCCGCCGCGACGGTCCTCATCGTCGATGAACTGCTCCACCGCCTCGAGGTCCTGCTCACGGTCGAGATCGCCACCTGCCTCTACGTCGGCCTGGTGACCGACACCGGCCGGTTCGGGCATGCCTCGACCGACCGTGCCGCGATGGAGTTCGGCGGTCGACTGCTCGACGTCGGCGTCGAGCACGCCGAGTTGACCCGCCGGCTGTACGGCACGTCCTCGCTGGGCGAATTGCGTCTGCTCGGGCGGGCCCTCGACCGCCTGGCGTTCGTGCCGGAGGTGTCGCTCGTGCACACCCACCTGACCGCCGACGAACTGACGGTCACCGGGGCCAGCCTCGAGGCGACCGAGGCCGTCATCGACGTGGTCCGCACGAGCGACGTCGCCGAGGTCGCGCTCGTGTGCAAGCCGGCGCCGGACGGCACGTGGCGGGTTTCTCTGCGCTCGCACGGCCGGGTCGACGTCGGCGCGATCGCTGAACGGCTCGGTGGCGGCGGTCACGCGTTCGCCGCCGGGTTCACCGCGAACGGTGCGGTCGAGGACGTCGTGGCGTCGGTCGTCGACGCCCTCCGGTCAGGGTGGGCGCCGGGAGCGGAGACGGACGCCTGATGGGCCGGAAGCGGCGCAGCACCGACGACACCGACGGCGTCCTGGTCGTGGACAAGCCGGCCGGCCCGACGTCCCATGACATCGTGCAGACCGTGCGGCGCGTGGCCGGACAGAAGCGTGTCGGGCACACCGGGACACTCGACCCGGCGGCGACGGGCGTGCTCGTGGTGTGTCTCGGCCGGGCGACCAGGCTGGTGCAGTACCTGCAGGCGGGCCAGAAGACGTATGCCGCGCAGATGGTGCTCGGCGTGGTCACCTCGTCACAGGACGCCGACGGCGAGGTGCTCGCGCGGAGGTCGGCCGCAGGGTTGGACGAGCAGCGGGTCTGCGAGGTGCTGACCCGGTTCCAGGGCGAGATCGACCAGGTGCCGCCCATGGTCTCGGCCGTGAGGGTCGGCGGCGAGCGACTGCACGAGATCGCCCGCCGCGGCGAGGAGGTCGAACGCGATGCCCGCCGGGTCACCATCCACGACCTGATGCTCGACGCCTACGACGCGAGGACCGACCCGGACCACCCGCGCGTGTCGTTCCTGGTCACCTGCTCGGCCGGCACCTACGTCCGCACCCTCGCGCACGACATCGGCGAGATGCTGGGCGTCGGCGCGAGCCTGACGTCGCTGCGCCGCGTCGCCAACGGACCCTTCGGGGTCGAGGACGCCCACGACCTCGACACCATCCGGGCGGCGGGCGAGTCCGGCGACCTGGCCGGGCTGCTGCTGTCGCCCGAGGCCGCGGTGGCCCGCGCCCTGCCGACCGTCGAGGTCGACGATCCCGACCTCGCCCTCGCGATGGCGCAGGGCAAACCGGCGCTGTCCGCCCAAGGACGCGAGGGCACCTACGCCGTCACGTTCGGCGAGCGGGTGCTGGGCATCTACCGCGACCGTGGTGACCGCGCCCGCTCGGAGCTGGTGTGGACGCGGCCCGAGGAACTGGCACCATCCGCACCCGCAGATCCGCCCGAAGCCGAAGGGACCCGCACGTGAGCGAGGTGTTCCGCGGTGCCGTGGGCGACCTCGACGAACTGACCCCCGTCGACTCGGTGGTCACGATCGGCAACTTCGACGGGGTCCACCGCGGCCACCAGGTCCTGCTGCGCCGCGCCGTGAACACCGCGCACGACCGCGACATGCGCGCGGTCGCCATCACCTTCGACCCGCATCCTGCCGCGGTGCTGCGCCCCGGTAGCGAGCCGCCACGCCTGCAGCCGATCGACGAGCGCGTCGCGGCACTGTTGGCGTTGCACGTCGACCTTGTCCTCGTCCTCGAGTTCAGCCATGAACTGTCGCGGCTGACGCCTGCCGAATTCGTCGAACAGGTGCTGGTCCGTCCGCTCGCCACCCGCCGCCTGATCGTCGGCACCAACTTCCGGTTCGGGCACAAGGCAGCCGGCGACGTCGTGACGCTGGTCGAGGAGGGCGAGCAGCACGGATTCGAGGTCGAGGCCGTCGCCCTGTTCGAACTCGAAGGGCGGCCGCTGTCGTCGACGGCTGTGCGTGCCGCCCTGGCGGAGGGACGGCTCGAGTGGGCGAATGCCGCACTCGGCCGGCCCTACCGCCTGCACGGCGAGGTGGTTGCCGGGGAGGGCCGCGGGCGCACCATCGGGATCCCCACCGCCAACGTCGCCGTCGGCGAGACCCGGGTGGTGCCGGGCAACGGCGTGTACGCGGGGACCGCCTCGGTCGAGGGCGAGGTCTGGCGGGCGGTCACCAACGTGGGGTTGCGGCCGACGTTCGACGGCAAGGTCCGCACCGTCGAGGTGCACCTGCTCGACGCCGACCCGGGCACCGACCTGTACGGACGTGAACTGAGCGTCACCTTCGAGCACCGTCTGCGCGACGAACAGCGCTTCGACGGCATCGACGCCCTGGTGGCACAGATCCACGCCGACGTCGATGCCGCCCGCACCCTCCTCGGCGGACCCCCCGTATGACACCGATCATCGGGGTGGTCGGCGGCGGCCAGTTGGCGCGCATGATGCTGCCCGTGGCCGCGCGTCTGGGCCTGCGGCTGGTGTTCCTCGCCCGCCCGGGTGACGCCGTCGCCGCGGTGTGGCCCGACGTGGTCGAGGGAGAGCCGGACGCCGCCGGCCTGCGGCGCCTCGCCGAGCGGGTGGACGTGATCACGGTCGAGCACGAACTCGTCGACCTGGACACCCTGCGTGCCCTGGCGGGGGAGGGGCTCGCGGTCCGTCCCTCGGCCGACACGCTCGACGTGGCCGTCGACAAGGTTCGCCAGCGCGAGGTGCTGGGTGCGGCCGGAGTCCCGATGGCGCCGTGGACCCTGGCGGGCGACCTCGACGCGATCGGAGCCTTCGGCGCCGAGCATGGCTGGCCACTCGTGCTCAAACGTCCGCGGGGCGGCTACGACGGCCGTGGCGTCTGGATGGTCGACGATGCCGCGGCCGCCCGCGCCGTCGTCGACGAGGTCGACGGTGCGGCCCTGCTCGTCGAGCCGCAGGTGGCGCTGACCGGCGAGTTGGCGGTGCTGGTCGCGCGGCGTCCCGGTGGCGAGACGGTCGTCTACGACCCGGTCGAGACCGTGCAGGTCGACGCCATGTGCCGCGAGGTGCTGCAGCCACCACGCGTGAGCGCCGTCGCCGCCGAGCGGGCGCACGACATCGGCCGGCGCGTCGCCGACGCGATCGATTCGATCGGGATGCTCTCGGTCGAGTTGTTCGTCAGCGGCGACGAAGTGTTGCTCAACGAACTCGCCGCGCGGCCGCACAACGCCGGCCACCTCACCATCGAAGCGGCCGCGACCTCGCAGTTCGAGAACCACCTGCGTGCCGTCGCCGACCTGCCCCTGGGTGCGCCGACCGCCCGCGGTCCGGCCGCCATGGTCAACGTCGTCGGCGGTGACGTCGATCCCTACGAACGGCTCGCCGACGCCCTGGCCGCGGAGCCGGACGTGGCCGTGCACCTGTACGGCAAGGACTATCGTCGGGGCCGCAAGCTCGGGCACGTCACGGCCACCGGTCCCGATCTCGATCGCGCCCGGCACGCGGCCCTGCACGCCGTCGACGTCCTGACCATGCCCGCCTCGTAGCAGGAGCCGTGAGCGGCGGCGGCCGAGCGAATCGAAGGGCGAGGCCACCGGCCTCGGAGGAGAAGTCATGAGTGTCGCCGTCGTCATGGGATCCGCGTCGGACCACCCGGTGATGGCTGACGCGTCCGAGATCGTCCGTCGCTTCGGCGTCGATTGCCACGAGCAGGTCGTGTCGGCGCACCGGATGCCCGACGAGATGCTGGCGTTCGGGCATGCCGCGCTCGACCGCGGCTTCAAGGTGATCATCGCCGGGGCGGGTGGGGCCGCGCATCTGCCCGGCATGCTCGCCAGCGTCACGGACCTGCCGGTGATCGGCGTGCCCGTTCCGCTCAAGCACCTCGACGGCATGGACTCGCTGCTGTCGATCGTGCAGATGCCGCGCGGCATCCCCGTCGCCACCGTCGCCATCGGCAATGCGACCAACGCCGGTCTGCTCGCCCTGCGCATCCTCGCCACGTCCGACCCCGAACTGGCAGCCAGGCTCGCCGACTACCGCGGGCAGATCGCCGCCGAGGCCCGCCAACGCGGCGAAGACCTCTTCGGCGCCTGAGTCGGCCGACGGCGCACGTCGGCGATGGCGACGTGGCACGATCACGGCCTGCGCGCTGGGTCACTTTCCTCGAGCGTCGGGCGAGGCTCGATGATCCCTGGGGCGACACCCTCGGCAGTGATCCCGTGTCTGCCGGTCAACCATGAGTCGCGCGCACGGTTTGCCGCGCGGGTGCGGCAAGTCGTGCCGGGTCCGGGGTAGCGGGCGGCCTCGCGCACGGTTTGCCGCGCGGGTGCGGCAAGTTGTGCCGGCGGGTGTCGTCGGACCGAGCGGGGGACCGGCCGGCGGACGGCCCGCGGCGGGCGTCACCGGGGGTAGGGTCGCGCGTTGTCCTCGCTCGGACGAGGGCGACTGGGAGAGCCTGTGCGACCGGTAGCGGTGACCGATGCGATCTTCCTGCTGGGGGAGAGTCGAGGCAGGCCGCTGCACGTGGGCGGCCTCCAACTGTTCGAGACGCCCGAGGGCGCCGGGCCCGATTTCGTGCGCGAGCAGCACCGTGCCGCCCTCGAGTACGAGCCGGCACCGCTGTTCCGGCAGCGGCCGACCCGCACGCTCGGTGGACTCGGACCGTGGGCGTGGGTCGAGGACGACGACCTCGACATCGAGTATCACGTCCGCCACTCGGCTCTGCCGCGCCCGGGGCAGATCCGCGAGTTGCTGACCGTGGTCTCGCGCCTGCACGGCACCATGCTCGACCGCAATCGGCCGCTGTGGGAGACCCACGTCATCGAAGGCCTCGCCGANGGNCGGTTGGCGGTCTACAACAAGGTGCATCACGCGCTGCTNGACGGCACGGCNGCGATGCGCTGGCTCGACCGCAGCCTGAGCACCGATCCNGACGAGCGCGACATGCCGCCGAGTTGGGCGACCTCGGCGCGCAACGGCNGTGCACGCCANGCATCGACCGAGTCGCTCGATCAGCCGTCGGGGCTGCTGACCTCGTTCACCGGCGGGGTCCTCGACGAGGTCCTGGTCGCCGGGCGGGCCCTGACGCAGGCCGGTGGCGCGGCCCTGCAGTCGATCGCCAAGGCGCTCGACGACCACACCGCCACGCTGCCGTACCAGGCGCCGCGATCGATGCTCAACCAGCCGATCACCGCGGCGCGGCGGTTCGCCGCCCAGTCGTGGGACATGGACCGGATCAAGCAGGTCAGCGCCGCGACGGGTAGTACGGTCAACGACGTGGTCCTGGCCATGACCTCCGGCGCGCTGCGGCGCTACCTGCTCGACCACGCTGCCCTGCCGGACCGCCCGCTGATCGCCGCGGTGCCGGTGTCGCTGCGCGACGTGTCCGACGAGTCCAGCCGCGGCAACGCGGTCGGCATCGTGTTGTGCAACCTCGGCACCCACCTCGGCGACCCCATGGAACGACTCGAGACGATCCACCGCTCGATGCGCGACTCGAAGACCCGGCTGTCGGGCTTGCACCCGACCGCGGTGCTGCTGTTGAGCGTGCTCAGCTTCGGTCCGGTCGCGCTCGGCCCACTGTTCCGCTTCCGCGCGCTGCGCCGGCCGGCGTTCAACCTCATCGTGTCCAACGTCCCCGGCCCCCACGATCCGAGGTACTTCAACGGAGCGCGCCTCGACGGGCTGTATCCCGCTTCCGTGCCCTACGACGGCCAGGCCCTCAACGTCACCGTCACCAGCCACGCCGGCCAACTCGACTTCGGCCTGACCGGTTGCCGCCGCCGGGTCCCGTCGCTGCAGCGTCTGCTCGACCATCTCGAGGACACGCTCGCGGAACTCGAGCAGGCCTGCGGCGCCGTCTGACCCGGCCTGGCGGGGCGGGGACGGAGTCGGACTGGTGCGGGTAGGAACCGATCGGGCTACACTCCCTGAACGTGGCCCAGGAGGGTCACGTTCACCGTGCCCGCTCGGGTGTCGGGGTTCCCTGATCGACGTGGTCGCGCTTCGTGGCGCGCCCGCCTCGCAGATCCCCCGCGGCAACGTATGCCACCCGGCGACGCAGGGCCCGACCACGACAGGAGTACCCGTTGGCTGCCGTCCTTCCCGACGACAAGTC
>JGI24113J20146_1000083_pt1 | contig 30264 bp, 24 predicted proteins | sample SubbioAug_CSWold_FD_20146 | JGI IMG/M metagenome (IMG submission 20146) | reverse complement strand
TGGTTGTGGACGGTGTCGAAGTCGGTCTTGTCGCCTCCCCAGATCTCGTTCTCGCCGCCGCGGCCGAACAGCACGTCTCGCCCGGTACCGCCGATGATGGTGTCGTTCCCGTGGCCCGCGCCCACGAAGTCGCGACCGGAACCGGCCTCGATGAAATCGTTGCCACCCTGGCTGGCGTCGATCCAATCGTCCTCGGCAAAACCCTGGATGAGGTCGTTGGCAGCGGTGCCGCGGAGAGTGTCGGCGTCTTGGGTGCCGGTGACGATGTTGCTCGTCGGAGGAGGCGGCGCGGCCGCGGCGTCTTTTAAGTCAATGCCGAGTTTGGCATCCTTGGACTGCCAGCCGCGCACGATAAGGCGGTCATTGCTGTCGGCCTTGCTGATGATCAGGTCGCCGGTGGCGGTGAGGTAATAGGTCCACTGCTTGTCGGTCCAGACATTGGCGCCCAGCTTCTCGCCGCCGGTGAGCTGGACGCCGCTTACCCAGATACTCCCTTGACCATCAGCGTCCAGGACGGTATCTGATCCAAAGCTGCCGCTGAATTCGTAGCGGTCGTTGCCCGCACCTCCATAAAGCCAATCGTTACCACCGCCGCCGATGAGGGTGTCGTCTCCAACTCCTCCATACAGCATGTCGTTGCCATTGCCGCCACTCAGGCTGTCATTGCCCGCACCCGCAAACATCACATCTGCTCTATGCCCGCCGTTGAAGGTGTCGTTGCCGCTCTGGCCGATGAACATCTGGGTTTTGTCCAGGTCGCGGGCGGTGGCCACGGCGCCGGTGGTGGCGCTGGTGGCCACGTTCCATTGCGCAAAACCGGTGCCCATGGGCGCAAACCGGGTGTCGCCCGTGTTGGCGGTGTACAGCGCGTCAAGCCAGGGGCGCACATAACTGGAGGCCCGGTCAAGCGCGCCGGGCAGGTGGGCGCCCTGGGCGCTGGTGTACTGCAGCACGGCGCCGTCTCGGGTGGAGAACTCTTGCCCCGCGTAGTCGGTGCCTTGCCAGTAGTACCACTCCACCCCCTGGGCCACGATGGCCTTTTGGGCGGCTTCGTTCAGGCCGGTGAGGTCTTGCCCCAGCCGGTGTAGGTCGGCCGCGAAGTGGCTGAGCTTGCCGTTGCCGATTTTGGCCTGTTCGCTGCGGATGAGGTCGATGAGGAAGTTTTTTTCGCTGCTTTCCTTCGTACTCGTGTTGTAGAGGTTCGTATCGACGATCGCAGGAAGGAAATACGCAGACTGAAGCGTGGCTTGCACGAAGCTCGGGCTCATCTTTGCGACCACGTACAGCGCCATGGAATGCAGTTGGACCGAATCCAGGCCTTCGCCTACGCTGAGGGCATCACTGCCACCAATGGTGGGCGCTGACGCGCGCAAATACTGAAGGGCTTCACCTTCAATGTGGTGCCCTTGCACATTGAGTTCACGCGTGGCGAAGTTCAGGATTCCGTCGTAGCTCAAAAACTCCCCAAGCTCAAAACCACCTAGGGCCAGAGCCACCTTGGACGCTTGAACAAACAGCGGATTGCGCGCCGCCAGTTCAAAAGCGGCATGGTCGAACACTACTGCAGGTCGGTTGAACCACACTGACATGATGGAAGCGAGACCACCACCCAAACTGTGGCCAGTCAGCGTAATGTTGGCGCCATACTGCTCTCGGGCTTGCGCGAAAACCACCGCTGCCGCCGAGGCTTGTACCGATCCCAGGCCCAAGCCGCCGGTGATGTTCGACACCCAGTCAATACCCTCGTTGGTCCCGGTGTAGGCCAGGACGATTTCTCCGCCCGGTCCTTTGAAGATGCCGTAGGAAAAGCCGTCAAAATTGTCAGTCTTGAGTTCGATTTCGGTCCAGCCTGCTGGTAAATTGGGACGATTTATATCGTCCTCACGGACATCGTACACATATAGCGAAAGTATTGCGTAGTCTTGAGTTGAGGCCACTTTCTATCTCCCTATTTCTTGCACTGATTAAAACTGTAATCCGATTCCACTCGAGCCAGTGATGGCGATTGATGTGTAAGGACACGATCACGTTCTAGACGCTGACTAGCTAAATATTTGCTTTTCCCTTCCTGAAGGCCAGGCGTACGCTGCATTATGTTGTAAGGCAGTCCGAACAACCATGGTTCAATATTCGGTGGCCACGACCAATTCCGGCCATCTTCGGTGGGTACGAATTGAACATAAAATGGAGTTGTACATTGATAGTCGTTTTGCCTACTCCACTGTTTGCTAGAGGCTTTTGCAACCAAGACGGGCTGCAGACTCTTTGGTGAAATTGCCAACAGCATTAAGGCTGCATCACCGGTATACCAGTATTTTTTGCCCTGCCACGTGAACTCCAGCATTTCCGTCCAATCGGGCCGGTAGGCAATGTCAAGAGGATTCCCCGAATCACCTTGCAATTTGTAAGTCACGGTTCTCTTGACCCAAATCACCTCCCCGGTATTGAGCGGCACCTCTTCTTCCCAGGTCACGGTCTTGCTGCATGCACTGAGTAGAAAAATTGCAACTCCGATCAAAACCCCGTATTGAGCTCTGCGAATCATGAAGTGCCCCCCAAAACAAGGCCCATGGTCCATTCGTTCATGTTGCCTCCGCTGAAGTTTCGCTGACCGTTTTCACCGTGGCGGCCGAGCCGGTCTGAAGGCCCAACGCATCCAAATACCCTGCTGTTCCGGCCGCCTGCGCAAACCACTCTTTGACCGATTCCACCGCAGCCAGCCGCATGGCCCGCATGCCGGTTTGATCAGACAGCACCTTGCCCACTGCGTCCACCAGCCGCGCCCCATCAAAGAAGCTCACCAGCCATCCGTTCTCCCCATGCCGGATCACTTCGCGCACCGGCGCGGTGTCTGAAGCCACCACCGCACAGCCACTGGCCAGCGCTTCCAGCAGGGACCAGGACAGCACGAAGGGATAGGTGAGGTAGACGTGGACCGCCGAGACCTGCAGTACCCGGCGGTATTGCGCGTAGGGCAGCTTGCCCAAGAAGTTCACCCGCCCCGTCTCGCTGCTGGTGTCGATGTTCACTTCGCGCAGCAGCGCTTCGCGCCAGCTTTTGGCATTCTTCGGTACCCGGCCGTAGCTGACCTCGTCACCACCGACGATGAGCACCTGACACGTGGGGTGGGCCGCCAGCAGGGCCGGCAGGCAACGCATGAACACGTGGAAACCCCGGTACGGCTCCAGGTTGCGGGCCACGTAGGTAACCACGGGGTCGCCCGCTTTGAGCACCTGGCCGTTGGGCAGGGTCAGTTCGGCTTGCGGGTCGGGGCCGAGCACATCGGTGGCAATGCCTTCGTGCAGCACCTGGATCTTGGGCTGGTAAATGGCGGGGAACTGGCTCTTTTGCCACTGGGTGGGGGCGATGGCCACGTCGCACTGATCCAGCGCCAGCAGGTGGTGGGCGCGCCAGGTGCTCACGCGCAGCCGGTCGTCTAGCGCCACCGGGAACTCGGGGTCAAAGCCCATGTCGGGGCCATTGGCGTCGTAGAACCATTCGCACAGGTGGATCAATTTGGCCTGGGGGAAGACCTCGCGCAGGTAGAGGGTTTCGCCCCAGCCGGGGTGGGCCAGCACCACGTCGGGCACAAAGCCCTGGTCTTTGAGCTGCATGAGCAGGCGGCACACCGCCTGGCCGTGCAGCACGGCGTTTTCGAAGCTGCGGCAGTAGGGGTGAGTTTCCTTGGCGGCGGCTCGGTGGGTTTTGTAGCGCAGCCACTGAACCCCGGGCATGCCGGGCGCGCCTTCACGCCCGATGCCGATCACTTCCACGTCGGCCCGGCCCTGCAGGGTGGCCAGCACATGGCGGAACTGGCCGGGGAAGTTCTGGTGGATGACCAGGATGCGGCGCTGCCGAACCACGCTTGGGCTATCGTTCATGCGATGTGGGGTCGGCCTCAATGCCGACCTTGCTGAACATCGCTCATGGCAGGGCCAACACGAGCAGGGCGATGAGCCCAAAAGCCAACCAGTGCGAGGCAAAGAGGTAAATCCAGCCGATGCGCGGGGATCGCTGGATTGGTTGCGATTTGTTGTAACTGTGCGACGTGCACAGGGTCCTCAATGCGGAGGGGGTATCTCACAACATTGAATGCCGCTTCGTAGGCATTCAATGTGTCGCGTAGCTCTGATCGCCTGGCGGTGATCGCAAGGTTTTCCACCTCTTCCTCCCCTTTTGCTTTTGTAATTTTTTAATCTATCAGCAAATCCATGTAGAGCAAAGGGGACTATTGCCGAAAATGAAGTGGAGGTGCCACCGCCATTACCGCTCCCTTCCCGCCTCATGTACCGTCTTGCTCACCGGGCTGAGCAGGTACTCCATTACCGTGCGGTGCCCTTGCTTGATCTCGGCGGCCACTTGCATTCCTGGATCAAGCGCGTAGCGCTTCACCTCATCGCCCCGCTGCATTTCGAGTTGTTGTGATTGCAACTTCACAATGGCTTTGTAGCCGGTCGCCGCAGCAGGAGGCAGGTTCATACCACTGTTCTGGGTCATGGCTTGAGCATCCGCAGCGACGGTTTGCACCGTCCCTTGCATCAACCCGTATTTCTGGAACGGGAACGCGGCCAGCTTCAATTGCACCTCCTGCCCAGGTTGCACGAAGCCGACATCCTCGTTCCGGATCTGCACTTCTGCCACCAGTTGCTCCCCCTGGGGTACCAGTGTCAGTAACACCATGCCCGGCTGCACCACGGCTCCGCGGCTGGTTGTGGCAAGGTCCTTCACTACACCGGCCTGGGGTGCGCGCAGCTCCAGCAGCGTCTGGCGAAAGCCGGCCTTGCGCGCGTCCTGTTCCAGCTTGGAGAAGCTCGACATGACATCTGTGCGTTCAGTCAGCAGCTGGCTTCGATAGTTGCTGGTGAGCGCGGCGATCTTTTTGTCTTGTGCTGCAATGCCAGCAACGAGCCCCTCGGCGATGGCGGCCTGCGACTTGAGATCCTGTTCTTTCTCGATCGCTTCGCGCTCCTTCTCGTTACCGGCGAGTGGGCTGAGGAAGCCTTCCGCCACCAGCTTGCGGTGGGCGCTTGCAGATTGTTCGTAGCTGGGGAGGGTGATCCTGAGCTTCTTCAGCGTCTCCTGGGAGGCAGAGAGATCCTGCTCCAGCCGGCGTCGTTGCGCAGCCTCTTGCGCCAGTGCGTCTTGGTAAGCTTGACGCCGCTGCGCACCCTGCATCTGCATCTGCGTGAGCAGCACCGGATCGTCGCCTGCCTGCGCGAGAAGCGGTGCCCCCGCGAGCTCGGCATCGATGCGTCGCAGGGTTAAACGGTGCACTGCCAGTTCGTGCGCCAATGCTTGCTGATCGGCGCCCATGAGCGTGGGATCAAGCCGCACCAGCACCTGGCCAGCTTCAACGGCATCTCCTTCCTTCACCAATATCTCGGTGATGATTCCCGCCTCCGCTGGCTGCACGATCTTCACATAGGTCTGAGGCACCAGCTTGCCTTCGGCCACGGCGACGATGTCGAGTCGGCCAACAGTTGCCCATATCAGCAGCGTCGTGCAGAGCAAGACCACGCTGTAGATTACGGCCCGCGGCATCTTGGGCGGCGGACTCTCCTGGATTCCGAGCAGGCCAGGGGCGAATTCGATTGCTTCCGCGTCCAGCTTCATGCCTGCGCCTCTTCTTTGACACGAGCGATCGGTTTGCGCAACACGCCGTCCCGCACAAGGTACACCTCGTCTACCTGTAGTGTCCGCGGCAGTGCATGCGTAATGAAGATCAAAGTGACATGGCCACGCAGTTGGTTGACGGTCGAACCAAAAGCTTCAGCGGTCGCGGGATCGAGCGCTGAAGTGGCCTCGTCAAAGATCAGCACCTTGGGCTGTTTGAGCAGCGCGCGAGCGATCGCAAGTCTCTGCTTCTGACCACCACTCAAGCCAGTGCCCCGCTCGCCGACTTCGGTCTGATAACCTTGGGGAAGCGCCTCAATGGTGTCGTGAATTTCGGCGCGTTTGCACGCTTGTACGACCTCATGAAATGTGGCTGCTGGGCATGCAGCCAGCAAATTGTCGAGAATAGTTCCGCTGAACAGCACCGTCTCTTGCGGCACGACGCCGAAGCAACTGCGCAACTCGTTGGCTGCTTGGTGGCGCACGTCAACACCGTCGACGCGAATCGCCCCCTCGCTGGGACGATAGAAGCCCTGAAGGAGCTTGGCGAGAGTTGACTTTCCGGAGCCGCTTGGACCCATGATGGTCACTGCGCGTCCGGGCTCAATGACAAGGTCCAAGCCCCTGTACAGCCACGGCAGCTCGTCTCCATATCGGAAACCAACACCCATGAATTCGATGCGGCCTTTACGTTCTGCAAGCCGCGCAGGAACCAAGGCATACGGCTCGGCCGGTGCGTTCATGAGGTCGCCCAGGCGCTTCACGGCAAGGCTCGTCTCCTGGAATTGTTGCCAGAGGCCAACGATGCGCAGCAACGGCTGACTTAGGCGGCTGGCGAACATCTGAAAGGCCACCAGCATGCCGATGGTGAAAACGGGGCCGCCGGGTGCGGGATTCATCACGATCCAAGCACCCAGCATCAGTACCAGGACCGTCATCAGCTGCTCGAGCGCACTGGCTGCAGTGTGGTAAGTGTTGCCGATCTGTTTCGTGGCGAAGCCGGACTGAAGATAGGTGGCCAAGTAATCGCCATATCGCGCGTTCAACTGCGGTTCCATCTGCAGACTTTTCACGGTTTCATGTCCGGCTACGTGCTCGGTCAAGAAGGCTTGGTTGCGTGCGCCAAGCAAGAACTGTTGGTTGAGACGTGACTGAAGTACTGGTGCGATTAGGAGCGAGATGACACAGATCACGGTCAGAATGCCCAGCACCACCAGTGTGAGCGTGACCGAGTAGAAAAACATGATGGCTAATGCGATCAGCAAGAACGGGATGTCCAACACCAGACTCACCGCCGCTGACGAAATGAACTCCCGGATGGTCTCCACTCCACGCATGCGTGCAGCAATGACGCCAGTAGGCCGCCGTTCAAAATAGCCTACCGGTAGCTTGAACAAGTGGTCGAATACCGCTGCTCCTAGCACGGCATCTACTCTGTTGCCGGTATGCAGCACCAGGTACTGTCGGGTCCAGCCAAGTACGGCCGAGAAAACCACAAAGATTCCCATTGCCACGCCCAAGACCATCAACGTGCTCTGTGTACGATGCACAACGACTTTGTCGACGACCGTCTGCGTGATAAGAGGAAAGGCCAGTGCCAGCAACTGCAGGAATAGCGAAGCCAGGAGCACCTGTTGCCAAACCGACTTGTGCTTCAGCAGTTCGGGAACGAACCATCTGAATCCAAACTCCTGTGGTCTGTTCGCACCGTCGGGATCGATTGCTGGCTTTTCTTGTGCACGGGCTTGGACAATCGAGCCGTTGTAGTCCTGACCAAACTCTTCGGCTGGCTGGGATTTTGGAGCTCCAGAGCCGTTCCATACGACCGGCTTGCCATCCGTCCAAGCAAGCACAAGCACCGGATTGCCGTCACGACGGAAGGCAATCAGGGGAAATGATTGTCGAGACAGACGCGCGGTGGGACATTGACGCATCTTTGCATGGAAGCCTAACTTCCGCAGAGCACCGAGGACCGTTTCAACGCCGCGTGGTACTGGGAAGTGTTGCCTTAAGAGTTCTGCATCAAAGGGGCGTCGATGGTAAGCGCACAGTCCGCCGATCACGGCGGTGAAATGAATGGCATCGGCGCTCGCCTCGCCCGCAGTGGCATCGCTCATCCCATCCCCATTTTTTTTATATGTCTACTGAATCACTTTCGAACGCAAGAATCATAATGCAAAATACAAAGTCTTCTTTCGGTAATTTTCACATAAGCATGGTTGAGCGTGCAGCTACTCAAAGGAGAGGCAACTCAAGGTACTGCGTGAGGGAATGACGAAGCCTTTGCCTTAGCTCAGCAGAAGCTCGATCACGCGGGCTTGCGCGTCATAACTCTGCCGGCGATCACCGTTTAAGCCTCTGTATCGACCAATAGCACGTCTGCCCCTTCAAGATCGTGCGCTTGTCCTGGCGTGAGATGAAATCTCGTGGGATTGCCCAGTGCATCGACCTCCGTCTAGACCTTGGTGCTCAGCCCGCCGCGGCTGCGTCCGATGGCTTGCGATGATGCCCCCTTTTGCACCAGACCCTCGAAGAGGTGCTGTCAGGTCCCGCTTAGACTCCAACGGCTGTGGCGCGGGTGCACCACCCAGAAATCCCCGAACCGCGCCGGCAGGCCCTACCAGGGTTACCAGCCCTGTAGCGATAGATCACGGTATCGACAAACAACCGGTTGTCCCCTGCCCGAGCACATGGTTGGCCTGCGCGTCCGGGCAGAAGACCCTTGGTGCGCTCCCAACAATGGTCGCGTAACGCGTATCTATTGCTCATGCTTCGTCATCTGGGCGCTCGCCCGCAGGTTATTGCCCTCCTTGGTGATTGTTGACATGTATCTTGACGGGCAACGCAATATCCAGGCCGTCTATGAGCACAGGCGCGCAGATAGCTGTCGCTCGGTGCTCACGGGCTTTCTGGGCTTCAGGGGATGGGGGATGCCTGGATGCGATCTATGCGTCAACATGCGTTGAGTGCCTCGTAGATTGCACGAGCAACCGTTGGATCGTCGAGATAGCCGCTGATGCCGTGGTGGTTGCTCGTGTGATTCTTGACCGATGCATGATTCTCAATGGCGGGAGAGATCGGCCAAGTGATTTCGTCCAGCGGATGTAACGCCACGATGTCCGCCGAATCGAGAGCATTGAACCAAGATATCGTCCCGCCAGGAAAGGTTCGTGCAGGCGGAGAAAGCAGCTTGCGCACCGTGTGTAGCCCTAGCGGTGAGCCCAAGGTAATGAGGCGACGAACCTGTGCCCCCATTCCGAGCTCGCGCAGCACCCGGTAGGCGACGATAGAGCCGAGCGAGTGCGCCACGACGACGCACGGTTGCGCCCCGATCGCGAGTGCGACGAATTCGTTGACTCGTTTGGCGACCACTTGGTGCTGAAGGTATATAGAGACGTCTTCCGTCACCTTGACAAGCAAGCCGGGGCCAAAGGCGGATCGATCAGCGACACGAGCCAATGCGATGGCAATAGCTGTGTTTTGCACGCCCTTGTGCAAGGCCTTCTCCTGCGCGGCAGCGGCCTTTTCGCCAAGAATTTCTTGTAACAACGCTATCTGGATGCTGTCCAAGGCAGCCTCCAATGGCACACTGCCCTTGGTGTTGACGCCGGGCGCAGGCGCGCTTCGGATCTCGTTGACCATGGCGGTCAAGTCGTCCGCATAGTAAGGGAAGATGACCTCATGCTCACGGATGCTTGGCAAACCAGCGGCGTCTAGACCAACGTCTAGCGCTTCGGTCCAGGTCTTCAGCAACGCTTGCTGGTCCTTACCTTGCTGGTCGCGCCCATGAATAAAGATCAATCGCATCGCTTTAACCTTCACTGACGTAGGCTTCGAGAATTTCCATGCCTGCGTTGCTGAAGGTCGCCCAAAGCGAAGGTTCGAGAAACTCTCGCACTTGGGCAAGTACCGTCGGAAGTGACTGCTGGAAGCGGCCGAGCATCATCCAACCCTGTGTCATCAAAGGCATACCCGGAGCAGCGGACGGAAACGTTGTTCCGGAAGTTCGCGCGGCGAGCATGGCCACATCGAACGGCACTGCTTCCGGTTCCATCGACATAATGTTGTGAATGTTATCGATCTCGTCGAATTTTCCCGCTCGCGAGTACGCGTAGCAGGCGTAGATACCGAGCGTCGGGTCGACCCGATTAAAGAAGCGCACGTAGTCAGCCAGCGCAATGGATCCTGAGCTCTCAATCGAAAAGGTCCCGTTCAGGGCGTCAACAGCGGCCGCGGCGCGACGCGCCTCCAGTTCGCCAGCGACGGTCACGTACTGCGCGTAGTTGCGCGAGCCCCGCGCCGGCGTGTAATTCACAGTGGCGATGCGACCGTTCTGCACGACGACTGTGGTGACATAACCTGGGATGGGCGAGACAACGAAGCCGCTGCTGTTCTCGAAGCGAAGGGCCAACGGTGCGCCGCTGTTGGGAGCAAGGTTGATCCATGAGTCGCGGCTGTCAGTGACCAACTCTACCTGCGCCGCGCCGACGACCGAGCGCACGATCGCGCCCTTGATCGAAACACTTGCATCTAATGGTGCTGAGGCCGTCGACTCGACAATCTTTGCGATCGCTGCTGCGTGCGTGGGCAACAAGCTGAGCATGTGCCCGAGTCTCGGCACTGCGTCGTGCGTACGGGTGCGGCGCCTGGTGCCACCGGACGCGTTGGAGGCAATAAGGCGTCGCGTCCCCGGCGGCTCGTACCTAGCCAGCGCCTCTATGACCTGGGTCCCGTAGGCTTGCTCGGCCGACGACGGGCGCAGCTGCGGTGTCGGGGCCACGTTGATCACCTTAGCCAAGTATTTGCATGAAGGATCGGATTCGATGCGCGCTTCTGGCATCTGCTGCAGCCGCAAGGAGATCGCGGCAGCGGCCAGCGGCAGCGCGGCCGTCAGCCATGTCTTGAGCGGCCGGCAGGGCACGACGCGGCTAGCCTGCCCCGCTTCGTCAAAAGCATGGATGACTTCTGGCACCCTTCCTTCGAGCGCTTCGAGTAAGCACTGCGTCAAGAGGCCCCGATCGCGCTGGTTAGTCGCGTCCGGCGGCACTTCGAGGGCAACGTTGCCAGGTAGTGTCGCGTAGAAGACGTCCACCTCCGGCAGGGGCGGCGTGTAGCGAATGACGGAAAAGAGCGAACTGCCCACACTCAGGGACGCCTGCGTCATGTCGGTTGGCAGCGATCTGCAGGCGTCGGAGATGAACACTACGTGCTCGACGCCGGAGGCGCGTGCGTTGTCGATAGAGCCGCGAACGTTGATCGCCTCGGACGGGATGCGAGGGGCACCCGATAGCAGCCACAGCTCGCAGTCCGGGGCCTTCAAGATGCCATGGCCGGAGAAGTAAACAACGATCTGCGAATAAATGCCTTGGTTGACGAACGTGTCGAGAGCGTCGAAGACGTCAGCAAAACGGATTTTCTTGCGCTCGTCCACGAAGAGCTTGCAGTCGAACCCCTGGGCCTTGCCCCAGGCGTGAAAAGCCTTAGCGTCCCCGACCGCTCCTTTCAGCTTGGGGAAGCTGTCCCCCGATGTGTTGCCCACGCCTATGGCGATGAGTGCCTTGGCCATCCCTATCTCCAATTTTTGTCCTGCGACCGGCATGGCTACTGGTCGTGTTCTTGCGTCTTGGCTAATCGCTGACGCGGTCATCCGCCTCTGGCATTGCACTGGCGCTGGCGTTGGAAAACAGCCCATCGAAGTGCGTAAGGAAGGTCTCAATCAGATGCCCATGGTAATAGGCATAGGCTACAGAGCTTACGGATGAGTCCTTGGAGCGAACGATGTTGAATGTCAGCCGACCCGTCTGAACTGCAGGACGCATCCAGGCCTTGCGGTTCCAGGCAGCAGCAAGGTGGGTGTAGTGCTGACCATCGCTGTGCAACTCCCAGGTGGTGATCTTGTCCTTTTGCTCGATCTGGGCAATCCGGGTGTTGAAGGCTGCAAGCAAGGCTTGCGGAGCATCACAGTAGAAATGGACGGACATGAGGGGTTTAGTGAATTCGCGATTGAAGCGGAGGGCCCCGACGAGAGTCAGGCTGCTCTCGCCAATCTCGCTCGGGTGGCGTAAGAGCTTGCCGTCGGGGGTGACCTTCAACGGACGCTAGATGCCGCCGGTTGCAGTGTGCGGTTGTCGGGCGCCGTCGTGCAGTCCGGTTTGCGCTCCGCCGCACGGCCCAATTTCTTGATAGATACCGCCTTGCTTGTAAGTGTTCTTGACAGGGTCATGTTTGGGGCCTAGCGGTTTCTTTGAGAGAGCGACCCAGGGCAGAGATGGTGCCGACGTGCAAGTGGGCCATCCTGCTGTCGGGGCGCTTGGACCACGCCATCGGTCTTGCAGCCCCGAGAACGAGTCCCTCAATGCTCTTCATGATTCATATTACCATCGAAGCAGGAAATAAGCAGTAAAAATGAATCTTTATCTTGATTTTTTGGAATAATAGGGGCAGAATGCGGGCTATTCTAAGGAAAACAAGTACATGGAGCACTTTTCGATCGTTCATGCGATCTGTCGCCTCGCCCTGACGTCCCCGAACGAAGCGCTGACTCATCAAGTGGAGCGCTTGGCGGAAGCCTTGGCCGGTGATGGCGACCTCAAGTCGGCCCAGCAGTTGAAGCAGATCCTGCGCAGCGCGGCCCGCGGCCAAGACATGACGCCTCGGCGCTTGGTGCCGTCGCGCGGGCCAACACATGTAGTCGCAGGCGAAGTCCTGCTGCCCACGACCGTGTTGCCCGCCGACCGCGAGTCGGGCGTGCGGCTCGTGGACGCCGTGTTCCCCGTCGAATCCGGCTTGGCTAGGCCGTTCTTTCCGCCGCATCTGGACCGCGCAGTCCAGATGCTCGTGGATGAATGGCGACACGTTGCCAAGCTACGCGCCGTGGGCGAGGAGCCCTCCATGTCGTGCCTGCTGACCGGCGCGCCCGGAACGGGCAAGACGACGCTCGCGCTGTGGTTGGCGCAGCAGATCGGGCTGCCCGTGCTGATCGCCCGTGTCGACGCGATGATGTCGTCGTTCTTGGGTACTACCTCGCGCAATATCTCGCAGGTCTTTACTTTCGCCAATCGCTTCCAGTGCGTTCTACTGCTCGACGAACTCGACTCGCTGGCTAAGGTGCGCGACGATTCCAACGAAGTGGGCGAGATCAAGCGCGTCGTCAACGCGCTGCTGCAGAACATGGACTCCCGAGCTTCTACCGGCATCACGCTGGGGATCACGAACCATCCGCAATTGCTTGACCCTGCGGTCTGGCGGCGATTCTCGGTTCAGATTGAAGTGCCGCTTCCCACGCAGGAGGCACGCGAGGCGATCGTGCGCCGCACCTTCGAGCCTCTGGTGGTCGCGCCTTCAGTGGCCATGCTGATCGCAGCCCTTTTGGAGGGTAGCGCGGGCTCCGAAGTGCGGTCGATTGTGGCGCTTTTCAAGAAGCGCGAGGCCATGAACACGCAGACACAGTCTGTGATTGACGTGTTGCGCGAGATCGCTGCACTCAATAGTGGCCGCTTGTCGGCGGAGGTTAAGTTGCTACTCAGACGCGAAGACCAAGATCTGGTGCGCTGGGTACGAAAGACGCTGGGTAACCGCATCGGCTTGGTCGAGCTCGGCACTTTGTTCAACAAGAGCAAGTCCACGGTAGCCCGCTGGCTCGAAGAGTCTGAGGCTAGGGAGGTGTAATGGCACAAGACAATGGGCCAATCGAAATCGTCCTGGATGTGCGTCGATTTCAAGACGTGCGCGTGCGCAAGGCAGGAGGGGGTGCCAAGGAATTTTTCGATGGGGATGATGCGGGTTTCGTTGCACATCGCAGCAAGATCCAGCAGTCGCTCGCCTCGGTTGCACAGAAGCTCAAGGCCAGCAGCGCAGGTCGCGTCGGCTTCGTGCGCGTACGCATGCGTGAGCAAGCTCTGGCCAAGTCGCATCGCCCGGTTGCGAGCTTGTTCCAACCTACGTTCGCACCGACCATCGGCTCCAGCGGTGTGGGCGAAATCATTGTTCAGGTAACTCCTTTCACGATCGAGCGCGCGCTGGCTGAGACCGCTAAGGCTGAAGATCGTGTGGGCTATAAGCCGCACAAGACCAAGCCGGGCGTGATGATTCCAGATCCGAGCCGCGTTCGCTCCGAGGTAGGCGCCATCGAGTCGCTCAGCCTGTGGTCGCCCGCCGATCGTCGCGGTTTCGACGCCGGCGCAGCGGTCAAATGGTTTGAGACGCGTGCCGTTCCGCGCGCCTACCGAGTCGACTTGTTCGACTCGCAACGCCCCGCTCAGCGTCAGGCCGAGGCCGACTTCGAGAGCGCGGGCGATCTGGTGGCCGACTTGCAGCGACAGATCGACGAAGAACTCGATTGCGGCTACGTGGCGACGCTATATCGTCCAGACACCAGGTCCATGACGCGCATGTACATTTGGCTCCTCACGGACCCGTCGATTCGCCACATGGTAGCCCCGAACCATTTGAGCCGGGTGCTCAAGAAAGCAGTGGAGACGACCCTCGATATTGAAGCGCACAACGCCTTGCTCGCGACGCTGGAGGCACATCCTGCTGTACGCCGAATCAGCCTGCCGCCAAACTTGCGTCGTGACGCGACCTCAGCATCAGTGGCCCGAGAGCCAGCGCGTCGGCGTCGACACCAGTTCGCTAAGCCCCTCGATGGAGCTCAGTACCCGGTGGTCGGCGTGATCGACGGCGGCTTGACTCAAATTCCGAGCGAATGGATCGTGCATTCGACGGACTACCTGAGTCCTGTGCATACCGACAAGGGCCATGGAACTGAGATCGGTTCATTGCTGGTGGCCGGTCAAGCGCTCAACGGCGACACCATCTGTCCCGAGCCTGATGGGTGTTGGTTGGCGGATCTGGCGCTCATTCCACGCGACGATGCATACGATCTTTACTACAAGTCCGAACTCGACTTGGTCAGGCAGATTGACCTCGAAGTCCAGGACGCGAAGGTGGCCGCCAAGGCGCGCGTTTATAGCTTTAGCCACAACTTCGAGGAGCCGCCTGGAGGTAATCCGACCTACACAGATCTGTCACAAGGGCTGGATCGCATCGCCCTAGAGAACAACGTGATCTTCGTGGTTTCTGCCGGCAACGCGGGCGGCACGAAGGGGCGACGCGAATGGACGAACAGTCAGATGGCTGTCCTTAGCAACTTGGCATCGTGCTCGGGTGATCGAATCACTGCGCCGGCCGATTCGATACTGAACGTCGCGGTGGGTGCCATCAACCCGCCCGACATTTCTGGCGCAATCGCCGGCGCGCCAGCGCGCTACTCGCGCCGCGGCCCCGGCTTCATGCAGCTCGTCAAGCCTGACGTCGCGCACTACGGCGGCGTGTGTGGTAGTACTAGCCCCCAGTCAGGCCTGCAATCGGTCAGCGAAACTGGTGCGGTCAAGGATGTGCATGGAACAAGCTTCTCCGCGCCGCTGGTGGCCAAGGCCATCGCGCGCTACGACCAGATCACCCTCGGCGCATTGCCGCGCGAAGCACTCATCGCGTTATTGATCCACGGCGCAAAAGTGCCTGGCTGCCTTGATGGATTCGATCGCAGCGAGGTCGTACGCAACCTTGTCGGCTTTGGCGTGCCGATCAATGCACAGCAGGTGATAGAGGGCTCGCCGCATGCGGCCACGCTGCTCTTTCACGATCGTATGATGCCCAAGAAGGATCTTTTCTTTGGTTTCGACTGGCCGCGCAGCCTAGTAACCAACGGTAAGTGCCGCGGCCATGCGATGCTCTCTCTCGTCTACACGCCGCCGATTTCGGACGCATTCGAGAGCGAACTGGTGCGCGTCAACTTCGAGGCCTCGCTGCAGCGCCGTAACGCCAAGACTGGCAAGTTCGAAAAGCAGTGCACGGACACGTTTTCCGACGGCGGCGCGACCTCCAGCGGAGCGATGGAAAAAGAGCTGATGGAGGACGGCTTGAAGTGGGGCGTCGTCAAGCAGTCGCAGTATTTCTCGGCCAGGGGCGCCGGTGCATCCTCCGACTGGCGCATCGCGCTCAAATATCTTTTGCGCACCGAAGAACTATTTCCCGAAGGAGGTGTGCCATTTGCGATGATCCTGACGATCTCCGATCCCGATGGAGCGCAACCGGTCTACCAAGACATGAAGATCGGTTTGTCTGCGCGCGACGTGCTAACCGGTGATATTCGGCAGCAGGTTGGCCGTGTGCAGGCGCGGGGAGGTCGATCGAGCGGATGACGCCAACTTAAGCCGAAAGGTAGCCTGCCGAAAGCCAAGGGGTATCCCTATCCGTCAAGATAAAGGTTGCCCGGCGACGCCATCCCGCCTATCATGACATCCAAAGAGCCCTGCGTGGCTCATCATTTTTTCGGAGATCTGCTCGTGAGCCTTTTCGCGACAACGTCCCGACGCTCGCAGCCAGCCGCTTATCTTCGGCTGTTTCTAGGTGCTCTCGCGCATGAAGATGCTTCGCGCACGTTGAGCCCCGAGCTTCGGTCGTATGTCTTTCAAGCTGCACAACACGCCGCTCACTTTGTTAGCAATCCGAATCAGCGAGTGCCAAGAGGGTGGCCCGAAGCTGTAGACTTGGCTTACGAGATTCGCGGCAAAGACGCGCTTATTAACGAGATTCTGGGCCTCCAAACCGAGAATGACTTTCCTGCCGAGCTTGCACAAAAATTACTCCGAGAATTCCAGCACGATCCTTTTGGAGACCGTGCTTCAGTTACTGGGGGAGCAGCTCAAGAAGTTATCTCACAGCGATTTCTTCGCGACCGAACTCGGTGAGTATGTGTCGCAGCTCTGCAAGAGCGTGAGCTCATTGCAAAACAAGATCGCAGAGCCAGATCCGGATGTTCCGTTGATTACCGAGGTGGTCGAATCGATCTGGCGCGCCACCCAGTTCCTGACCGGCACGACGTCCAACCGAGTGCCGTATGAGGTCACCTACCTTCTACGGGAGGTGCTCTTGGACTGGGGTCTGGGTGAGAGCATCGTGACCACGTCGGTGAATCAGTCTCCTGACTTCTACTGCGAGCGCGCTGGCATCGCGCCGGACGCGCTTCTGTCGGAGCTCAACCTGCCTGGCTTGACGCTGAGCGGCCATCTTGTGCAAATGGGCGTGCCTGAAATTTTCCAGCATATGCCGCTACTGTGCTCGCCGATGTACCACGAAGTAGGCCACTACGTTGAAGAACACGAGCGGTTGATCACCAGAATGTTAATCACGAATGGCGATCAGTTGCTTCAAGCGATGCCCGGCTTGAAGGAGTTCGAAATGGCTTCACGCATGACCGTGGCCAAGGCGTGGGCCACGGAACACTTCTGCGATCTCGTTGCCGCATGCTACGTCGGTGAGTGCGTCAGCGACTACATCATCCAGTGGGATCACGATCTGGTGCCTCAGCCGTCGCATCCGTCCGCATCCAGTCGCGCCATCGTTACGCGCGATTTTCTTGAGGGACGGTCGAACCCGGTGGTCGACCTGTTGAAGCAAGGTGTGTCGGAGGCGGGCCTAAATATTCAACTTCAAAAGCAGTTCCTGCTGCCAGCAGTCTATGACTGCTTCGCCGACGTCCGTCCAGCAACCGTAGATAGCATCAAGCACCTGCATGGCTTACTGCCGGCAGCTGACGCGTTTCTCAAGCGACTGATGACGTCGCCATCAGATTTCACGGGTAGCAATATCGCCCGTGTGCCCCGGTCGCGCCAGCCGCGCGTCATCAACGACCTGATCGAGAAGAGCATACGCAGCTTCATGATCGAGAAAGCCTGGGATGAGTCTCTGGACACGAAGGCAACTGCTTGAAGCGACCCAAGGGAGCGAAGGCGCGCCGCCCAAGCTCTACATCTCCCCCCTGCTGAGCCCTACGCAGATCGGTCAGGTATCGATTGATATTCGTCTGGGCTACGATTTCCTCGTGTCGGTGCTCAACCGACAGCCCACGATTCGCGTCGTCGGCGACGAGTCCAGCATGTTGCCTGGCCCCAAGGCCCACTTTCAGGAAACACGGCGCGAAGTCGGTGACCGCTTCGTGCTTTATCCAAACCAGCTGGTGCTGGGCACGTCGATCGAGTATTTCGCCATGCCTGAGGACGCTTACGCGGAGATCGCGCCACGAAGCAGTTACTCGCGTCTCGGCTTGGCAGTGGGTGGAATTATGCAGCCGGGCTTCCGTGGATGCGTGCCGCTGGAGTTGCTCAATCACGGCAATGTCCCAGTAGAGCTCACTGTGGGCGCCCGGATCTGCCAAGTGCGCATACTTCAACTCGACGAGGGCTCGGACTATCACGACGAGGCTGCCGAGCGAAAGTATTACGGGCAGGTTCGCCCGACGGTGTCCAAAGCGGCGCACGACAGCGAGTTGCCATTGCTGCTCCAGTTGCCACGTGTCATTCGCGCGCCGGGCTTGCCTGACCGCTCGGGTTGAGTCACATTCGCACACTCGATCATTAGGTCTACTAAGCCATTAGGTAAGTTGCTTCACGCAGGTTTTTCTGCAAGTCTTTGATTTTTAGCTAGAAATCTCAGGAAGAGCGAAAAATTCATATGAATGATCACACCTAATCTCTTAGTGCTACAGTCGCACTTAACTGTGCATTCAGCGCCCCGTGCGCGGTAATGGCAGCATGGCGTGCACCTGATGGCGGCGTCGCCACTGCGACCAGCTCAGGACAGATAGCGACTTTGCTTGGCCCTAGGTGGAAGGCTCGGCGCACGGAAGAACCTCAACTCGACAACAGCTTGGCGGCAGCTGCTCTTCGCATCACGCAGCTCCAGCCTGTGAAATCCTTTGCACCGGACTTGCGCCATGTACTGGACAACCGTGCACGTGCCGTCGCCCGCGAGTCGGTACGCACATGCACGAAAGACAAAGTGGTCTCCCGCCCCAAAGCCCTGCAGAACAGTTCGTAGATGTCGCTTTCACGATCCCCAATATGCACGAACGCCTGCTCCCTTCTCGCCCAGGACGTGCTGGACCAGAGGTTGTCCAGCCAGCAAATGCTCTCCTTCTGATCGATCGGAACACGTGTGGGATTGATGGACCGCTTCAGCGCATTGGACCCTTTGAACTTGGAGCGGCTCCAGAATTTGATAGCCGCCAAACCCAAGGGCAAGGCGTCGCAGGTGATGGCCAGACTTTCAACACTTCTATTTCACACATGGATCTGGCTCACTGGGCGACGTGGGGACAACCTAAGCGAACAGGTCCACAGGAGCACCGTCTTGGTCGGTGAACCGAATCTGCGCAAAGCGCTGGGGCAGATTCTGGCTGCGAGCGATCAGCGTCGTGAGCGATCCCACGTCTTTTTGCGGGGCAATCAACTGCGCCAGCGTGCCCATGGGATTGTGAGTGGTCCACTCTCGGGTCGTGTGAGTCTCCATGCTCCTGGATGCGAGAACGCGAGCCTGCTTGGTGGCATCAACGTCATACGGTTCGTTCAAAATGAAATGGAACCCGCTGGCCGGGTCACACCAGAGTGTCTCGTGATCCTGGTTCGGATACCTTTCTGAGAGCATTTTGTGGGGATCGCCGTCGAAGGCTGCGACGGTCTTTGACAACGAAGCCGGATGCACCCGCAACTCATCGACAAAGACCAATTGCCTAGCTGCCTTACTCAGGTTGTGCATACATGACAAGGCCGACGTGAAAGCCGTGCTTGCCATCAAACGGGCTCGATTACCTCGTGCAATGCGAAACTGACCCAAGGTGTACGTTCGACGACGAACCTGCAGCGGCAGGTGCGTATCCCAAGGGCCTGACAGCTGCACTTCGGCATTCAGCGTCCCGCGCGACCCGTCGCGATCAACCCATCGAGCAGTTAACCGGACGACATACGATTTGCGCCCGCGATCGCTGTTCTTCCAGGCTTGCACGACGGCCCCGTAGTCAGCCCACCCGCGTGCGTCTGCTGCGAGATCCAGTGCTTCGTGTTGCTTGATCGCGGGAGTACCACGACGAATTTTCGAAGCCTCATTTTTGAGGCGACGTGGAGAGGGGATGGGAATGCCCGTTGCGGGCTGAATTTGAGAACGCATGGTGATCCTTTGGCCAGATCGACATCCGCTACCGATCCATGGCGCAGAGGTCCATGGTTTTTTCGAAGACTGAGACGCTGCAGCGCGTGGGGCTGCCATCCAAGGCGGATGAGAGTGCCGCGTCAAGGCAAAACAATTGTTACACAAAACTGGATCGTGCGCGATCGTTAAAGATTCGGGTGAGGGTTCAGTCTGGCTGTGACCGTTACAAAGTTCTTGGCACACCAGCCTCACCACATTAAATCCGGCAGTTACCGATTTCGACGACCTGATTTGCGAGCAGTGGTGCGGGCTTGGAGAGGTTTGGCACGCTCACCCGATGGGTGAAGCAAGACGCAAGGCGCTGGCAGCGCGTAAAAGGGCTGAGGCAGGGGCGAGTGATGAAGCGCCGGCTCAGGTGGTGGACACGCTGGGCGGGCGCGTGCACGTGCGCTGGGACGAAGACGCGGCGGTAGTTGTTGTTTTTCGCGGAGTTTCTGGCCCCCACCGGCGTGTTTGAGCGCTGGGTGTCGAGCTGCCCACTGGCGTACCGCAGCGGCAACGCCCCGGACCTCTCGAATTGCCTTGAGACGGGCGCGCAGTTGCTTCGCAGTCAGTCGCTTTACCACGGCTCTGGTTTTGTTCAACACAGCCCTGCTTCAAGTCCACCAGCAAGGCGGCGATGGAGCGGTTCAGCGCGCCCAGGCTGAAGAAGGTCTGGTGGCGCAGGCGGGCCAGAATCCAGCGCTCGACCACTTGAACGGCGACCTCCACCTTGGGTTTGTCGCGTGGCTTGGCCGGGCGCGCCGCCGATGAACTCCAGCGAGGCGATGATGCTGGCCACCCAGTCGGCCGCCTTCTGGCTGGCGGTGGCGCAGGCGTAGGTGTAGTTCGATGCGCCCAACACGGCCACGAAGACCTGGGCCTGGCGTATCTCGCCGGTGCTGGCATCGATGATGGGCACCGTCTGGCCGGCGTAGTCCACGAAGAGCTTGTCACCGCCAGTGTGGGACTGGCGCATGGAGCGCTGCAGGCGCCGCGCCCAGGCCTTGTACTTCTCGCAGAAGGCGCTGTACTTGTAGGCCTGACCGCCGTGCTGCTGCTGGTAACGCCAGGATTGAAAAGGAGCTGGACAAGGTTTGGGACGGGCGGGAGAGCACCGCCGAAATCTTGGCCAAGTTGATCAAGTCGGTAGGGCCGGTCATCGAGCGTGCGAACCGCATAGATGCTCTATGACGTCGGCTAGCCACTGCAAAATCCTTCGGCTGCCGATGGGCAAGTGCAGAAACCTTGCACGGTGTACGTTTGTCCACCAAAATGCAACCATGGGCAGAAACAATACCGACCATCAACATTTTTTGAGGTTGCGCGACCTGTATGCCGTTGAAGGTGCATTGCCCAGTTCACTGGCCCGTATTGCTGAAGTATTGGGGTTCAGCTCTCCCAATGCGGCTTTGAAGCTGCGTGAACGCCTGTGTACCGCCGGATTTTTGCGCAAGGGTCCTGGTGGGAAGGTATTGCCTACGGATCGCTTTTTTGCATTGCCGGTGATGGACACCAGCGTGCGCGCCGGTTTGCCGGATGTTGTCGAGCCTCAATCGTGGTCAGATACGATGACGCTGGACAGCTTTCTGATCAAACGCCCATCGAAGACGGTACTGATGAAGATCAAGGGAGATTCGATGAGGGATGCAGGCATTCTTGATGGCGACTTGGCCATCGTTGAGCGCACAACGCAAGCCCAAGACGGGCAGATCGTGGTGGCGATTGTCGATGGTGCCTACACGCTCAAGGAACTGCGGTACGAGGACAAGCGGCCAGTGTTGATGCCGCACAACCCAGACCACAAGCCAATTCGGCCGCAGTCGGATCTGGAGATTTACGGAATATTCCGAGGCCTGGCGCGCAGCCACTGGCCCATCAACGCACAAAGAAAGAAGGCCTTATGACTACGACCAGCAAGATTGAATGGACCGAGCAGACTTGGAATCCCGCAGTAGGCTGCACAAAGATATCCGCTGGCTGCAAGAATTGCTACGCCGAGACCATGGCGCATCGACTACAGGCCATGGGCACTGCTGGTTATGAAAACGGCTTCCAACTCACCATGATGCCGCAGCGGCTCAACGACCCAATTCTGCGCAAAAAGCCGACCACATACTTTGTCAACTCGATGTCCGACCTGTTCCATGACCGGATCACCGACGAGTACATCGAACAGGTCTTTGACGTCATCCAAAAAACGCCGCGCCACACCTACCAGATCCTGACCAAGCGCGCGGCCCGCATGGCGCGCTTTTTCAAAAACAAGGAGGTGCCAAAGAACGCTTGGCTGGGCGTTTCAGTTGAAAACAAGAAGCAAGGCGTGCCGCGCATCGACCACTTGCGCAAGGTACCGGCGCACATTCGTTTCCTCTCCGTGGAGCCGCTATTGGAGGATGTGGGTGAGTTGGACTTGACCGACATCCACTGGGTAATCGTCGGCGGCGAATCCGGTCCGAAGGCCAGGCCCATGAAGCCTGAATGGGCAGACTCGGTACGCGAGCAGTGCGAAGAACAGGGTGTCGCCTTCTTCTTCAAGCAGTGGGGTGGCTGGGGTGCCGACGGCAAGCGGCGCGCCAAGTCTGCCAACGGACGCCTGCTGAACGGTCGTGTTTGGGATCAGATGCCTGCGCAGATGATGGCGCTGGCTTGACTCTGCTCATTGGGAGCGGCGTGTCATCTGTATTAGCATAGAAGTCCCAAGGGAATCTTTATATTACATGACAAAGCGCGGCGATAAATACAAATGGAAGATCGGTGCTGCACCACCGTCCATCGACCACCACAGTTTGGTCAAACACCAAATTGTCCGCGAGTACCTTGGACGCTACATCAAGGTGTTGATGAGCAACTACAACATCGAGAAACTGGTGTTGTCTATCGTGGACGGATTTGCTGGCGGCGGTGAGTACACCGCGCCTGACGGCGGTGGGTATAGCCCTGGGTCCCCGCAGATCGTCGTAGACACCGTCACCGAACAAGAAGCGTTGCTCAATATCGGCCGGGACAAACCTCGCAAAGTCGACGCAAAGTACTACTTCGTCGAGCAGCACCGCTCCACCTGTGCCTACCTCAACGCGCTGCTAGCTGCGAAATACGGCAGTGTGCGCTTGGGACGGGACATCATTTCGGTTCAAGGTGCTTTCGATGCGCACGTCCACAACATCAACCAAGACATCATTCGCCGCCAGGGTGGTGAGCGAGCCATCTTTCTGTTGGACCAGTACGCCTATGACCAAGTGCCGGTCCCGCTGATTCAAAAGATCTTCACCGAGGTGGACAAACCTGAGGTGATTCTGACGTTCGGCGTGGATTCGCTAATTTCATTCTTGGCAGACAACTCAAAGAGCCGCAAGACGATGGAGAAGCTCGGACTTGACTCCCACATTGACTGGGCATCTCTCGAGTCTTTGCGAAGTGCGCCACCAGCAGTCTGGCGTTCCGCTATACAACGCAATCTCGCAAAAGGCTTGATTGAAAGCAGTGGCGCCACCCACTCCACGATTTTCTACATCACGCCCATGGGCAACACGTCATGGACTTATTGGTTGGTTCATCTTTCCAAGAACTACAAAGCTCGCGACGTCATGATGGAGCTGCACTGGGAAATGGCTAACCATTTCTCGCACTACCTAGAACCTGACCTTTTCACTTTGGGTTATCGTGCCGGTAGCGACCGGGGCGCGACTCTGCAGAACGACATGGAGTTGGGGGAAGCTCATCATTTCGATGCCATAGCATCGGAGAAGTGCAAGAAGGGCTTGGGTGAAAAGCTTGTGCCCCTGATATTTGATTGTCATGAGCCCATCGAGTTTCGGCAGCTAACCCAGTCGATCGGCAGTCTGACGCCGGCGACGGCAGGCATGATCAAGGAATCACTAGATCAAGCAATCCGGTGCGGTGAGGTGCTGGTGACGTCCCAGGACGGGAAGACCCGTACCAGAGGGAGTTCTGTCAAGCCGGGTGATCGGCTTCAGGCCAAGCAGAGTCCGCTGATCTTCTTTTCCTAAAGCTCAGCGTGTCAGGACGAGCTGTTCCTTTTTCTCGTAGTGCAGTGGACGCTTTGGCCTAAGTTTGGTCGCATTGACGTTACTGACCTTGCCCGCTTTGATCAAACGAGCCAAGGATGCCTGCAGGTCGTTGGGCGTCCATCCCTGTTGTTCAAGGATGTCGGCGTAGGCCTCTGCGTCCACGACCTTGGGACTTGTAGATAGGTACTCTAGCCAGAACCGGTCCACCACGTCTGAACTGGCTTGTTCATCATCGTCAGCCAAGTCGTCGTAGGCCCCGGTGAACATGTCGTCCATTCCGCTTTGCTGTTGCCGGAGTTCGGCCTTCTTCGCGGCGCGAACGCGCTTTTGAATGAGTTCGACGTCCTGTGATATCAGCATGAACTCGATGATGCCCACGGGGTGGGTGGTCAGATAGACAAGGTGATACTTGGCTCGTTCCCTATCTCTGTCCATGACGCGCACATAGGCCGTTCTGGGTCGGAACTTTGCCCGCTGAGGAGGTAGTGCGTTTTTGATGCCCTCTCGATACGTACTGAGCAACGCCGCTTCGCGCATTTGGGGCGCTGCTCCTTCCAAACTCTGGATGACTTCAATTGGATGGTCCAGAAACGCCCCGATTTCCTCCTGCCACTCGCGCATCGCTGCGGTGCGGTTGATGAAGTCGTACATGAAATTGATCAAAAATTCTGACCGAGGACGAGCTAGGAGAGTGCGAAGGTTGGGAACGCCGACCGTCTTCCAGCCCTTGGGATCGATGAAGAAAAACGCGAACGCCTTGTCTCCGCACCAAGTGAGGATGTCCTGTCGAAGAGCGAGGAAGTCGCCTTCCATGCACTGAGCCGTGACCCCTACAGGAGTTGCCTTTTGGAGGTAGTGCGACAGCCGCCCGAAGGCGCGCTTGTCCAGTTCAACGTACAACGCGCGCATGGTCGCGTCGACACCGAGCTTGGCCAGCTTCTGCTTGCTCAGGGCCATTGTGCGCATAGAGATGGCAATGGAAGTACCCTCCATTTGTTCGGAGTCATCCCCCCAGGGACCGGCAAAACAGTCGACGTAGCATATCTCGACTTTGCCCTGTGAACGGGCGGCCATGCCGATGATCAGCAGTAGTTTTTCTAGGTAGATCTCCAGCAGTTGGTGCTTGATCCAGGCCTGTTCGCGGCCGTCGTAGATTGCAGGCACTGATGCAGTGTTCTTTGTCATATTTCTCTTTAGTATGTAATCACACTCAAAAAGATTTTCACTTTATATGAAGATAGCTATCGCTCTATAGTGAGATATGCGGCAGACCTGAATGCGATGAAAACTTCTACGGAACGAATTAAATCTGGCCAGTTTTAGTTCGCACATGGGTCAGGGCTTCTGAAGAGTTACGCCAATGGCCTTGGCAATAGCACATGCGAAATGGTGGAGGCCCCTTTTCGGACTGTGGTTGATCGTCGAGAGGGTCCAGTTTGGACGCAACGCGGCTGCATTCCAACCGCGTTCATGGGCAACATCGAGCATAAAAAGACTCATCTGTCGTGCTGCAATTTGCGATCCGTCGTAGGTACAAATATGGGCAAGAGACCGCCCCTTCTCTTCTTTGCGTTCGATCTCAACAAAGTGATGCCAAGCGCCGCCAGTTTGCAATATTGCAACGACATAGCCGCGTGGAGGGGCGTTGGGAAAATTCGAGGTCAAATGCCAGCTTCTTGAGCCTTTGATTTGTCTAGGGAAGAAGTTCACTACATCTCCGCGTTGGGTGTATCGATGCATAGGCGTCACGACTCTGGTCTCGAAAGGAAGACCCGCGTCTCGGAGTATCTGCAGGGTTTCGATGAAGCTGTCCAGCGTCACAGGAACTCGAGGGGCTTCATTCGTTTCGACGTCCAACTCAGCCGGTCCTCGATCACCTGACTTTGCCTTTCCCGTAGTTGTGGTCCCATCGAACTCGACGCCCTCTTTGCCCGGTGTCGAGGAGCTACGGAATTTCTGCGTGAGCTTGGGGTCTTTGATGACTTCCAGACTCAGGGCGTTGAATCCACCGCTTTCTTCAGCGAGGATCTTCTCCAGTTCTGAGAGCGGGTCGCTGTCCGAGACGGCCGGAACAACGGCATCGTCATTCAGATCAATGGACTTGGCACCTGGATGTGCCCAGCTTTCTTTCAGACTGGGATCCCCTGCGTTCTCACCCTTGTCTCCGCTGTTCTTTCTGTGAACGATCAACCGATTGAAAATTAGGCGGACATCCAGTGAGACGATCTCCGTCGCCAAGAATGAAAACTCGACCCTGTTTTCGAGGGGGTCACTTTTATACGGCATCAGCTTTCCATGCAAACGCATGTTCACAGGGTTGCTGAATGGAAGTCCAAGGTTCAGGAACGATTGCGATCCTCTATCTCGCCCACGGTCCTCGTTGACGCTGGCGGCCACTAGGGTTCTTCTCATCCGCTCGTACTCGCGCCTACCATATGGGTCCGCTGCCAAGTTCGCGTATACGTACGCGTGTGCTGATCGAATCTCCTTGGCAAGTTCGACAAAGAAGGATTCAACGCCATCACCCGTATCGAGTGGGCGAGGGTTGTCGATGATGCGGTGCAGTTCACCTCGCAGCAACCTTCGAATTCCTTCTGGAGACTCCGCCAAGCATTTTTGAAAGATCACGCTCGACGGGATGATCAAGTACGGCACATCTGGAAGTGGGCGACGGATGAAAACGACCCAGGACTCAGCGAGACCGCGCCAGTTGTCTGTGGGGACGTAGAACTGGCTTTTGGCGATCAAGGGGATGGTGCGCCCTTCGAACTCAACTGTTGAACCCCAAGTTCTCAGCTCCACCTGCTCGGGAGCGACCTGTGCATTGATCGACCTTGGGGAAAGCTTGGGAAGGCAGCGCTCCTTGTTCTTCCAGACGGAGCCAGGCTTTAGCAGGGCCATCAAACCAACCTTGATCGGGACGCGCTTGGTCCGCGTGCCGAGAGACCCATTCTTCAGGGGGTCTTCGTAGTGAGGCACCAGCTCCGAGATGTGTACGTCGATCAGCGGCTCACTGCGTGAACTACCTGTGTTGTGCAATCTCCCGAGACCATCAATTCGCCAAGGCGCGCCGTCGTCAGGGAACTCATCAATAGATACAGAAATCGGGTTCATTGGCTATCCTTAGTCGCAGTCAATGAAGCTTAGTCGCGTTTAATTTGCGACGGTCGCGTTGTGTGTGAAGTCTTACACCGCCGCCCACCAGCGCCACAGCGCTAGCGGTGTGGTGCGGAGCGCCCGTGGGCCGCTGGCCCCAGCGTTCCAGAGTGAAGCGCCCGGCCAGGGATGCCACGGCGGCTGATTCGAGCGCTTCGTCGGTGCTCATCGGCGGCAGCAGACCGGCAAAGCGCTGCGCCAGCATGCTCTTGCCGGAGCCGGGTGGGCCCATCATCAGGACGCTGTGACCCCCGGCCCCCGCGATTTCCAGGGCACGCTTGGCAGCTGCCTGGCCTTTCACGTCGGCCAGATCGGCGTAGCCGGGCGTGTGGCACGGGCCGGTGGGCATGAGCCGTGCCCAGCCACCGTCGTCGGGCTCGGGTGCGGCGTGCGCCGCTTGCTCGGGAAGGAAGCGCGCCACCACGTCGAGCAGGTGGTGGGCTCGGTGCACCTGGGCCTGCGGCACCAGTGCGGCCTCTTCGGCACTGCCCGGCGGCAGCACCAGGCGCGCCGGTGCCTCGGACCCACCGGCATCGCGGTGCAGCGCCAGGCTCATGGCCAGCGCGCCGCGCACCGGGCGCAGTTCGCCGCCCAGAGACAGCTCGCCCGCAAATTCCCAGCCCGCGAGATGTGCGGCGTCGATCTGCCCGCTGGCCGCCAGGATGCCCAGTGCAATCGGCAGATCGAAGCGGCCCGAATCCTTGGGCAGGTCGGCCGGGGCCAGGTTGACGGTGATGCGTTTGTTGGATGGGAATTCCAGCCCCGCGTTGGCAATGGCGGAGCGCACGCGTTCGCGCGCCTCCTTCACCTCGGTATCGGCCAGCCCCACCAGCGTGAAGCTGGGCAGCCCATTGGCCAAGTGGACCTCGACCTGTACCGGCCGTGCTTCCAGGCCCAACAGCGCACGGCTGTGCACCAATGCAAGACTCATCTGGTGGTTCTCCCTGTTTTGGTGCATTGCCTCCGTTCGGCGATCGTCCCGGTGGGTCCGACGGGTTGCACCCAAATGGTGCGTTTGGTCTCGGTGTGATACCCGAGGACCGACAAAGCGGGAGCGATCATGGCACAGGAGCCGGCACGGCTCGACGCCTCCCATGAGCCCAAGCCGTGAATTTGACACAGCAGTCGGCGCTACCCGTCGCCATTCCAGAGGGTTGGCACGTTCCCTGCTTCGACGATCTGGCAACCGCATCGAACCCCGTGGTGTCACCCGACCGGTCTCGGCACCTTCCTGATCTAGAAGAGGAATCTCAGCATGAAAATGGTCTCCGCCATCATCAAGCCGTTCAAGCTGGACGAAGTGCGCGAAGCGCTCTCCGGCATGGGCGTGCAAGGCATCACCGTCACCGAAGTCAAGGGCTTCGGCCGCCAGAAGGGCCACACCGAGCTGTACCGCGGCGCGGAATACGTGGTCGATTTCCTGCCCAAGGTCAAGATCGAAGCCGCCGTGTCCGACGACCTGGTGGACCGCGTCATCGAGGCCATCGAGGGCGCCGCCCGCACCGGCAAGATCGGCGACGGCAAGATTTTTGTGACCTCGCTCGAACAGGTCGTGCGCATCCGAACCGGCGAGACCGGCAAAGAAGCCCTCTGAACTCCGCTCCCAGAACAAGAAAGACCCTGCACATGAAAAAGCTCATTGCATCCCTTTTGCTGGGCGCGGGCCTGGCGTTTGGTGGCCTCTCGGCCATCGCCCAGACCACGCCAGGCTCGGACGCGCCCGTTGTGACCGCCCCCGCTGCCGAAGCGCCCGCGGTTGAAGTAGCACCCGATGCGCGCCCGGCCCAGGCCGACGCCGCACAGGCCGCCGCCGTCCCCGAATCGGCCGCCACCGAAGAAGCCAAGCCCATCGTCGACAAGGGCGACGTGGCCTGGATGATGGTCTCCACCATCCTGGTGGTGCTCATGGTCATCCCCGGCCTGGCGCTGTTCTACGGCGGCCTGGTGCGCAGCAAGAACATGCTGTCGGTGCTGATGCAGGTGATGGTGGTGTTCTCGCTGATCACCGTGCTGTGGGCCGTGTACGGCTACAGCCTGGCGTTCGGCGGCGAGGGCCTGATCATCGGCAACCTCGACAAGGTGTTCCTGCTGGGCGTCACGGCCGACTCGCTGGCCGACACCTTCACCGAGGGCGTGAAGATTCCCGAGTTCATCTTCATCGCCTTCCAGGCCACGTTTGCCGGCATCACCTGCGCGCTGATCGTGGGTTCGTTCGCCGAGCGCATCAAGTTCAGCGCGGTGCTGCTGTTCTCCGCCATCTGGTTCACCTTCAGCTACCTGCCGATCGCCCACATGGTGTGGGGCGCGGGTGGCTACCTGCTGGACAAGGGCGCGCTGGACTTCGCCGGCGGCACCGTGGTGCACATCAACGCGGCCATGGCCGGTCTGGTGGGTGCCTACATGCTCGGCAAGCGTATCGGCTACGGCAAGGAGTCGATGGCACCTCACAGCCTGACGCTGACCATGGTGGGTGCCTCGCTCCTGTGGGTGGGCTGGTTCGGCTTCAACGCCGGCTCCAACCTGGAATCCAACGGTGGCGCCACCCTGGCCTTCATCAACACCCTGGTGGCCACCGCTGCTGCGGTGCTGGCCTGGTCGGTGGGTGAAGCGCTGCACAAGGGCAAGGCCTCCATGCTGGGCGCTGCCTCTGGTGCTGTGGCCGGTCTGGTCGCCATCACCCCGGCCTGCGGCTCGGTGGGCCCCATGGGCGCCATCATCATCGGCCTGATCTCCGGTTTCGCCTGCCTGTGGGGCGTGTCGGGTCTGAAGAAGATGCTGGGTGCTGACGACTCGCTGGACGTGTTCGGTGTGCACGGCGTGGGCGGTATCGTGGGTGCGCTGCTGGTCGGTGTGTTCGCAGCGCCTGGCCTGGGCGGCACGGGCGGTGACGACTTCAACATTGCGTCGCAGCTGTTCATCCAGGCCGAAGGCGTGGTGATCACCATGGTGTGGTCGGCTGTCGTGGCCTTCATCGCCTACAAGATCGTGGACATGATGGTTGGCCTGCGCGTCACGGAAGAAGCCGAGCGCGAAGGTCTGGACATCACCTCGCACGGCGAAACCGCCTACAACCGCTGAGCGTGTTCTCCTGGGAGATGGGCCGAGGTTGTCCCCTCGGCCCGCCCTCCCGGCGGTGGAATCCGGTACCGCCACCAAGCCCCCGCAACGCGAGTTCGGGGGCTTTTTGCTGTCTGTCATATCTGGATACACGTGCGCTGGACCGACTGACTAGAGTGGGTCGCTGATGCAATCCCGACGCGGGTGCGCTCCCTGGTGAACGGGGTGTGGCGCGCCGTCCGGTGTCGGCTGGACCGCAGGCCCTCGCAAGGGCCGCGGTTCGGCACCCCACCGACGCGTCCTGACCAGGTAGCGCCCCATGACCGAATCCCCCTCCACCATCTGCCCCGTGATCTTGGCCGGCGGCTCGGGCACCCGCCTG